>Ga0075163_10004573_pt1 | contig 18540 bp, 11 predicted proteins | sample JI1023141ADNA_FD_71478 | JGI IMG/M metagenome (GOLD analysis project Ga0075163, IMG submission 71478) | Wastewater effluent complex algal communities from Wisconsin, to seasonally profile nutrient transformation and Carbon sequestration -... | ecosystem: Engineered > WWTP > Effluent > Algae...
TGGTGCTCCAACAGGTGGTTTCCCTGCGAACCCATAAGCAAATATTTACTTGAGGGCTGGCGGGGGTTAGTGATTCAGTGATTCAGTGATTCAGTGATTCAGTGATTCAGTGTTTCAGTGTTTCAGTGATTCAGTGTTTCAGTGTTTCAGTGTTTCAGTGTTTCAGGAGGCTGTTGGATTCACTCAACCAATGGCGTAGGGGAACATGAAGTACTGAGAATCCTAGAATCATTGGGATTTGTGCCAGCGATATCGAAGTTCGCCGCGTTGCTTGAGGGGTTGAGCTGCGGGGACCAAGATCCCTCGTTTCCAAAGGGGGCTGGAACCTTTTTTCACTCAGAAAAGGCTCCCGCCCCCTTTTTTCGTGGGTTTTTCTTTTCAAAACACGCCATTTTGCCTATTTTGGTATCTATAGAAGGTTAGCCTTCGTTTTGGCACCGTAGTTGCACAAGAGGTGCATGTTCGGTTTCCACAGTCGCTCATGGTTCTAACCCACACCTTCCCTGTCGGTCTTTAGGTCGAAACTATGAATCGCTTGACATCTAGCCCCCTCCCCTACCCTCTTCTTAGGTCGGCTGAACGCATTTTGTGCGTCATTGCCTTGACCTTGAGCCTGCAGGTTATCACCGCGATTGTTGTTCATGCACAAGAGCCTGCTGAAGATGCCCCTGCTCACCCTGAAGCAAGCGACCCATCGTCACAAGAAAAAGATAAGCCCAACACCAAAGATTCTGATCCATCAGACCCCGCCGACAAGGAATCCGGTAACGAGAAACCAAACGAGAAGATGGCCCAAGAGGATACGGACAAAAAAGATTCGAACGCTGATAAGGATGACACAAAGTCCGAAGCGGAACCGTCAAAGCTCATCCAATACGGTGAGTATCGAACGGAAGAATTGGTATTGGGCATGAAGCTCACGGCTTCTACCGGCTTGTGCAAAGAAATCTTCGCCACAATCCCCATGCCGATGGAGTACCCCGAACAAAAAGTGCGGGTCACCTCAACCAACTTCCCTGCCACAGCCCGCTATTATGTGCGACCGCTAACGGAAACCGTTCAGCAATTGGTGATCACGATGCCAGCCGTCGCTCCCAATTCGGTGGTCGAAGCCACCGTGCGCATCGAAGTGCAAAAGGCCAAGATCCTAGGTCCAACCGATCCCGAAGCCTTAGTGATCCCCAAGAAGATTCCGCGTAACTTCGCATCCTTTATGGGCCCCAGCCCACTGATCGAAACCAACGATGCCAAGATTCGCAAAATCGCCCGCGAGATTGCGGCGACCAATCCACCCACAGCATGGGCTCATGTCGAAAAGATCTATGACTATGTGCGCGAAGCGATTAATTATCGCGAAGGTAAGGCGAAGTCGGTCCTCGATGCATTAAAAGACAAAGAGGGTGATTGCGAAGAAATGAGCGGGGCATTTGTCGCGATATGCCGTGCCAGCAAAATTCCTGCTCGCTGTGTGTGGGTGCATGGTCATGCCTATCCCGAGTTCTATCTCGAAGATAAAGATGGCAACGGTTGTTGGTTCCCGTGCCAGGTGGCAGGAACGCGTCAATTCGGATCGATGGACGAAATGCGACCGATTCTGCAAAAGGGAGATCGTTTCAAAGTTCCCGAAAAAACTCAACCTCAACGTTATGTGGCCGAATATCTCAAGGTAAAATCTGTCGTCGGCGGCGACGGCCCCGATGTCGAATGGATCCGCAACGTCAAATAGCGGCAACGTGCGCCCATTAGCCGCCACGCGTTAGCGTCGGTTTTACTTCTCCAACGGCACACGGTCACGATCGCGTTGGTCGAAAAAAAGCAACAGTGAATTCGGATGGCGCGCGCCCATCAGCCGCAACGCGTTAGAAGCCAGGGAGGAAGGCGAGGCGGGAGCCCTATTTATCCTACACATCTTCTGGCGTATCAAATCCATATAATGAAACCACGATAGCTGGGGTTGTTTAGTCCGTTGCTGAACGCATAGGACACGTCAGCGCTCCCGAAGGCCAGAGGGGTAAATGTTGGAACTGCTGCAAACGGTCCTTGGTCTTAAGCCTGAAGGGCTGGTACATCCTCTGCCGGTGGTGATAACCACCGGTTTTGAAGCGGCCGCAACCAAAAGGCCCGCAGGGCCGACACATGAGTCTTGTTGGACGGGTCGCGCTCGGGTGTATCGGCCCTCCGGGCCTTTTCGCGTTTCTCTGTGATCGGAGCCGGGGCCGTCGGCCCTGGCAAAGGATGTATCAGCCCTTCGGGCTTAAGACCGATAAACGTTGAAACTGTTGCAAACGGTTCTTGGTCGAAAGGGGAGGTAACTGGATAAGTTCGCCAACTTGTTGAATACGCTCACAAGGAAGATGTGTTGGATAAATAGGGCAGAGCCTAGGAACGAGGAGATTAACCAAAATGCAAGCATTTGCGGTTAGGCCCTCTTCAGAACCTCTCTTGTTCTCGAAATGCTATCCAGCTACACTCCCGTGCCATAAGGTCGTGAAGCGTTCCCCGGCAGGTGGGATTTTCTGCTGGAGACGCAAATTTAGATCGCAATTTGGGAGCGATCGGGTAGACGTTTCCCTCACCAAGGCACACGACCGAGAAGGAATCAGGGATGGTTTCATTGCAATTTGAATATCCGTTGTTGAACGCTCGGTGTCGAAATTTTGCGCATCTTTTGTTCGCAATTGTAGGTCTGAGTGGCGTTTTTCAAGCGAACCTAGCCGCTCACCAGCCGAGCTATCCACTACCGCCGCCACAGATAGCCACACCACAGAACTTTGTTAGTCCGCAGACAGCTCCACCATCGCAGGTCTTGGTCCCAGCTCAAAGCAACGCTATGTCGGCGAATTCTTCGTGGCGCGGGGTGAATTATCCCTCGGGTGCCTCGACCGTGAATTATCAATTGCCAAGCCAGTCCGAAGTCTTGGCTGATTTCGGCACTGAGCCCATGGAACGAGATGTTGGCTTAGTTCGCCAAAACGAATTTGGAAGTTACACCATTCCGATGACCAGCGGTGTCGATATCGATGAATACGAATGGCAAGTTCTCCCTGCTGAAATCATGTATCGCTCGTATTTGGCAAGCCAAAAAGAGTCGCGATTAGCGGCCCAAATCGTGAACGAAACCGATCACGATATGTTGTGGGATGGTTTCGCAGGGGGCCGATTCGGTCTTTTGCGTTATGGTAATCGCGACCCAATTTACCCACAGGGTATGCAGGTTGATCTCGAAGGTGCGGGCTTGGTTCGCTTGGATGTCTATAATGACGTCGACGTGCAAAGTGTCGACTTTCGCGTGGGTATGCCTGTTACCTTTGTGTGGGGACAGCATCAGGTTCGAACCGGTTATTACCATTTGAGTTCACATACGGGCGACGAGTTTCTGTTGAAGAACCCCACCCACAATCGATTGAATTTTGCCCGCGATGTTTTGTTTCTTGGCTATGGCTACTACTTTACCCCTGAGTTTCGTATGTATGGCGAAATGGGGTGGGCTTTCTATTCGGACGTTGCCAACGAATGGGAATTTCAATTCGGTATGGACTACTCTCCTCGCTTTCCTACCGGGAAGAAGGGCGCACCCTTCTTCGGTATTCATGGTCACCTACGTGAAGAACTGGACTTTGGCGGCGGACTATCTGCACAGGTCGGTTGGGCCTGGAAAGGGGAACGCGGCTCGGGGATTTTCCGAACCGGTTTGCATTACTACAACGGCTTCAGTCCTCAGTATTCGTTTTATCACGAGCATGAACAGCAAATCGGCATTGGAATGTGGTACGACTTCTAATTTTGTGACAGCAAAAACTGGGGTTCCATTGAGTGCCCCAGTCGTGTTAAGTTGTTGAAGTTCTCGATGGAACGAGTGAGCAACTCACCTTAGTTGCCGCAGAAAACTAAAAAATGTGCCAGTCGCGTAAGACTGGTTTCGTAAGAACCTTAAAGGGGAGATGTCACGGATGATTCTCCGGAATCGCAATTGCAAGTGGCTAAAGGATTCTTTGTTCGGTTTAGCTTTTTCCGCTGTTGGCTTGGGTGCCACAGGGTTAGCCCAACAGCCATTTAACCAACCACGCAGCAATGCCGCTCAAGGCAACACAGGTGGTGGAAATGTGGCTCCACAAAACGGTGTTCCGCAGAGTGGTGTTCCACAAACCGGAAATCCACAAGCCAATGGGTTTTCAACCGGAGGCCAACCCGCCGCTCCGCAACAACCGGTTGGCAACCCTGCACAGCCTGCAGGTCCCGGTGCCCAACTTAATGCAGCTCCAGCTGATGCAGCACCTGTAGCCCCCTTCCCTCCCCTCGATGCTCGTTTGCAGCAATACTTAGAACAAGTGTTAGGTGCGTGGGAAAAAGCGACCTCGGATATCGAACGCTTCCGATGTAACTTTACTCGTTGGGAGTATGATCCAACCAATGGTCCTGCCAACACCCATTACACTTGGTCGCGCGGCATTCTGAGGTACATGAAGCCTGACAAAGGTTTGTTCCGTGTAGACGACATCCTCTTCTACAAACCATCACCAGATAATGGCCAAGCGAAATATGAAGCGATCAAAGATCGTTTCGGTGACTATTGGATTTGCGATGGTAAATCGATTCATATTTACGAACGCAACGAAAAGAAAGTCAAACGCTACGACCTGCCACCGGAAATGCAAGGCGTGGGAATCTATCAGAGTCCCCTCCCCTTTTTGTTTGGCATAAAGAGTCAAGAAGTACAGGCACGTTATTGGATTCGCCCTGTTCCACCTGAAAACGGTTCTCAAACGGAAGTCTGGTTAGAAGCTTATCCGAAGAGCCAAGCCGACGCGGCGAACTACCAGAAAGTACTTGTTGTGCTAGATGCTCAAGAAGTGTTGCCTAAAGTTCTTGTTGTGTTTGACCCTAACTACACACCACAGAACCCACAACGGACTGTGTTTGAATTCACCGAACGCGAACGCAACTGGACTTTGGTGGATCGCATCAACGATATCATCAAGTTGAACGAAGAATTTATTCCTGCCGCACCACCTAAGGATTGGAAAATCGAAGTCACACCGATCCAATCACAAGATGCAGCTCCACCGCGTGTGGCTAATCCGAATCAACCGGCCAACACCAATCCGATTCGATAATCGTTAGCAACAACAGTAAGATCCGTTCCATTGAATCCACGTTCAGCATACGAGTTGAACGTGGATTTATTTTTTCCAGTAGATTACCGCGTTATGAGTAGCCCGGCCTACTGCGATGATTTCGTCTTGACCATCTTGATTTAAGTCGGCTGTTACCAAGTCTTCTACAGCGACTTGACCTGGTTCGATCAGTTGCCGCTGCCATCGGCCTTCTACCTGCTTGTAAAGGCGAACACCGCATCGATGCGATGCGTTTTGATCGTCACGTACTCCGGCGACCAATTCGGGCGTGCCATCATGATCGAAATCCGACCATGCTACAGCATGACCCCACTTCAATTCGGTATCAACTTCCGTTCGATCCCACAACACTTCCGTATCGGTAGGGTTCTTCGATTCAACTTCGGCATACACAACGACTTTATCACCATGCCAAGGTTCGATGGTAGCTGCCATGCGTGATCCGGGTTGTGCCTCTTGCCATACCTTGACTTCGCTGGAGCCAATCGTAGGTGCTTTCCCTAATTGTCCGCTACCAATGTGCAACATGCTGGCAGGCTGGTCGTGTTCTTGGCGTATCAAAGTCAACCCTTCAAAGCTGGCAGTAACGATTTCATGTTTGCCATTCTTATCAAAATCGACGACATCCAAGTTATGCATGACCCGCAAAGTATCGGTGATTACGCTTGGCTCCCACTTCGCAGTTCGTGGGTTCTGCGGAATCTCATAACGCAATAAGCGAATGCCATGTTGCGTCAGTTCAGGTGGCCGGGTTCCACGCCCTTTTAGCGGTGCCACTATCAGTTCCTGCTGACCATTTCCATCAAGATCGGCCCACACCATCCGATGCGTTGTCGGTTCCGTGCCAATCTCACGATAAGTCCACGGTTGCGTGGGGTCTTCCCCAGAAAACAGCAAACCGATTTGGCCACCGCTATCGCTGTTGCCAAACTGCCAGTCGGAACCTACCGCCATATCTAGTCGGCCATCGTTGTCGACATCATGAATAGCGATGCAAACGTTATCAAACTTCGCATCAGGCGTGGAATAGATCTCGTGCAACTTCCACGTCGGATTCTCAAGCCACAGGATCCGTTTCGCATCCACAATCACGATGTCAGGCTTGTTATCGCGATTGATGTCGGCGATTCGGACGGCATAGCCTACCTGTAAAGTTACAGGAAGGATGTCGGGGCGCCATTCGGATTGAGCGCGCACGGTTGAGCCAAACGTTAGGAGCAACGCGGCTCCTAACGCGAAGTAAGATCGTTTCATGTCCGCCTCATCAGGTATCGATTATTCGTCGTCGCCACGTAGCTTGGCGAGTACCGAATAATCTTCCAGCGTGCTCGTGTCACCCACATGCTCTTTGCCGGAAGCGATATCTCGCAACAGACGACGCATGATTTTACCGCTACGTGTTTTCGGCAGAGCATTCGCAAAATGGATGTCATCAGGCTGAGCTAACGCACCGATTTCGTGACGCACATGTTTCTTGAGTTGATCGCGAAGTTCATCGGTAGGCTCGACGTTCTTGAGCGTGACGAAAGCTGATATCGCTTGTCCACGAATCTCGTCGGGCTTACCAACGACAGCAGCTTCCGCAACAGCTGGGTGACTTACCAAAGCGCTTTCTACTTCGATCGTACTGAGGCGATGACCGGCTACGTTAATCACGTCGTCGATACGTCCCATGATCCAGTAGTAGCCATCCTCATCTTTGCGAGCGTTGTCGCCGGTGAGGTACATACCTTTGATTTTAGTCCAGTATTGTTCCTGGTAGCGTTGATCGTCGCCCCAGATGCCGCGCAACATGCCAGGCCAAGGATGGGCAATACACAACATACCACCCTTTCCTTGAGGAACTTCATTGCCAGAGTTATCGACAATTTTGGGAAGAACACCTGGCAGTGGCCGAGTGCAGCTACCTGGTTTCAGGGACACAACGCCCGGAAGTGGTGACATCATGATGCCGCCCGTTTCTGTCTGCCACCAGGTGTCGACAATCGGGCAGCGTCCGCCACCGATTTTGCGGTAATACCACATCCAAGCTTCAGGATTGATCCCTTCACCCACAGATCCCAAAAGGCGAAGCGTGCTCAAATCATGTTTGTCGACATGATGGTCACCCCATTTGATAAATGCGCGAATTGCAGTTGGGGCTGTATACAAAATGGAGACGCGATATTTTTCAATAATGGCCCAGAAGCGATCTTCTTCCGGATGATTCGGGGCACCTTCATAAATCACTTGCGTGGCGCCTGCCGCGAGCGGCCCGTAAACGATGTAGCTGTGGCCAGTGATCCAACCGCAATCTGCGGTGCACCAGAAGATATCTTCATCGCGATGATCGAAGACCCATTGGAAAGTCTTTTTCGCGTAAAGATTATAGCCTGCTGTAGTGTGACGAATACCTTTAGGCTTGCCTGTGGAACCACTGGTGTAAAGGATGAATAACGGCGTTTCGCTATCGAGCGGCTCAGCCGGACATTGATCGGATACATCTTCGAGCAATTTGCTCCAAGTGATATCGCGACCTTCTGTCATCGGAACTTTATTGCCTACGCGTTCATAGACAATACAGTGCTTAACGGTTGGGCTCTTGCTCAAAGCTTCATCGACGTTGGCCTTAAGTGGGAGCACTTTGCCGCGACGATAACCACCATCCGCAGTAACAACTACCTTGGCTTTCGCATCGTTATTGCGATCGGCAATCGCTTCGCCAGAAAAGCCACCGAAAATAACTGAGTGCACGGCACCGATACGAGCGCAAGCCAGCATGGCCACGATCAATTCGGGAGTCATGGGCATATAAATGCTGACCACATCCCCTTGGGTCACGCCAAGTTTCTTCAAACCATTGGCGAAACGAGAAACTTCTCGTTTGAGTTGTGCATAAGTGATTTGACGGGTATCGCCAGGTTCACCTTCCCAAAGCAAGGCAACTCGGTTGCCATTGCCCGAGGCGACATGCGCGTCTACGCAATTGTAGCAGGCGTTGGTTTTGCCGCCGACAAACCATTCCGCAAAAGGTTCGTTCCACTTGAGTGTCGTATGGAATGGATCAAACCAATGAAGATCTTTTTTCGCCAGGTTGCTCCAGAATCCTTCGGGATCCTTGATCGAATGTTGGTAAAGATCGTTGTACTGAGCTTCGCTGTTGATTACGGCGTTGCGCACGAAGTCTACGCTTGGTGGAAACAAGCGAGTCTCGTTCATCACGGTATGAACATCACCAGCAGAATGGTCCGACATAGTTGGAGCACTTTCGTATCGAAAATCGTCAGGAGAGGAAGGCAACGGGCGGTGGGAAAGAAAACGAAGTAACTTTCTCCCTCGGCCCTAAGTCAAAGGGAGAATTCTAGTTTTAGAGCCTTGGGGCTGTCAATTTAGCCAGCCCCCCGAATCTCTGGTAGATTACGGCCCCTTAGCTTACCTTGTACCCCAAATCGACCAATTTTTCCGTGAGGGCAGCCTTTGCGGGTGGATCTCCATGGACCAAACGGATTTCCGCCGGTTTTTGTGGGATTCCTGTCACAAAATTAATTAGGTCCGCTTGGTCCGCATGGGCTGAGTAACCCGAAAGGTTGTGCACTTGGGCGTTAATGGTGTAAGAACGTCCGTCCAGCTTCACCCACGATGATCCTTCCTGGATGTAGGAACCGGGGGTGCCACGGGCTTGGTAACCTACAAAGACGACGTCGGTGGATGATTCCCCTAAAAACTCTTTTAGGTAATTGACCACACGGCCACCGCTGCACATGCCACTACCGGCAATCACCACCGCTGGACGTTTGGTCTCTTTCAAGTCTTCCACGATTTGTCGATGCTCTTTATGAGAATCGATTTCGACAAGGCCCCGAAACATCAATGGTTGCTTGTCTAAAGCTAAGACATCCAGTGCTTCTTCACTCCAGAAAGGCTTCATCGAATCGTAGATATCGGTGAGGCGATTCCCGAGTGGCGAGTCAACAATGATATCGACATCGTCCAACGCGCGGCACTTACCAACCTTCACGAGCCCTTCCAAAATGAGATTCAGTTCATACAACAACTCTTGAGTGCGTCCTAAACTGAACGCTGGAATAATGGTGACACCATCATTGGCGAGCGTATGGCATAAGATTTTCGAGAGTTGCTCGATGCGTTGTTCGCGACCGACGTGACAGCGATCACCATAAGTGCTTTCCAGGACCAAGAAGTCGGCTCGCTCTGGACTTACAGGTTGGTGAAGCAAAGGTTGATGAGACGATCCAAGGTCGCCACTGAATACAATGCGTGAATCCTCATAATCGAACTCAAGATAAGCAGAGCCAAGAACATGGCCTGCTGGTTGCAAACGAACTTTCAGTCCCTGTCCCATATCATTCCATTGATGATAGGGAAGAGGTCTGAGCATGCTGCGAATCGTGCGGAGTAGTTGCTCGATCACTTTTTGTTTACGGGTGATACCAAGTCGAATGGCGTCTTCGAGCATCAGTGGCAACAAAGCCGCAGTCGGCTTCGAGCAATAAATCGGCCCTTTAAATCCAGCGTCGATCAAATAGGGAATTCGTCCGACGTGATCGATATGCACGTGCGTCAATACCAAACTCTCCACCTGGTCCAGTGGAAAATCAATCACGGAGTTTTTCCGCCCTTGATTGTCTTCCCCTTGAAAGAGGCCGCAATCGATCAAGACGGACCGGTTTTCGCTAACCACTAATTCGTGACAAGAACCTGTGACACCGTCGTAGGCACCGTGATGGATAATGTCCATCAGTTACCTCCTTCATTTTTGGGAGAGGATATCGTTCGGATCCATTCATTCAACATATCGACCGCCGCTTGATCGACGATGGATGTCGCTAGTTGCGGCATTTTACCATTTTCTCTCGTGCTCACACGACGCAGCAAAACGCTCTCTTGCGGTTTTCCGGGGGCAACGATTTTGGCATTCGGAATATCAAAAGTGAGGTGCCGCGGTGTTTCATCAACGATGGCACAGTTTTCGAGTGCGACCTGATATCGTAAATCCATCGCTGCATTGCCACCGCCAGCTGGTTGATGACATGAAGAACAATTTGAATGCAGATAGGCTCGGGCCCGGGCTGCGAGATTCTGCGTTGGATCATACGGATTGGCTAAGCGTGGAAGCTTTTCGGGCGGAAGAGGTAAAAGCGTGTTATCGCTCGAAAATGGACGTTGAGATTCCGCTGCTGAGCTCGATTTCTTGGCATAGTTTTTGGGAGGGACCTTAAAGAAACCGAGACGTTCCAGCAGGGCTAATTGATTTTCTTCGACGCCATCATAGAGATGATTCCGGTTCATTTGGGCTGTCTGCAAACCGAGCGTGTAATTCGCGGCTCGACTATGACAGACCATGCATTCTGCGCGGCTAGGGTAGTGCCAAATTTGTTTTCTGGAACCGCTTAGCTTCGTGGAATCGGCCACTTCAAACTCGACATCGGTTCCATCGCTGCTGACCAGATCCGCATCCGTACCGTCCGCATTCCAGCGGTACGAATAGCCGACCCACTCGTTCTGTTCACGCAACATAAATCGCGTCTCGATCCAGCGACGTTCAATACCGTTTTTCCCCCACATGTCCAAAGCGAAACTTTTTATGAGCACCGTTCCGTTCGGAAATGTCCACCCCATTTCATTTTGAAACTCGATCCTTCGATCACCTGCGATGTTCGTTGGAATGACGAACCAACGTTCTTTGTGTGCATCATCGCTCCAAAGAGGAGAGTTCACTTGATACGGTATAGCACCCTGAACAAGTTGGTGCTTTTGGACATCTTCAAATAACCCACTCTGACTCAATTTTCGGGGAAAACTCTGCGAGCGGTCTTCCGCAGAATTGGGAACCATCTTCAAGATGCTTTTGCCAAGATGATCGAGCATCCAAAGTTCACCCTCGGGCGTTTCTTCAAATGCAGTTATGCCCGCTGGAGTATCGGCGATCTCGCGGCGATTGGTCACTTGCTTACCATCATGCCAAATGGCCCATACCTTTCCTGTTGAATAATCACCATACACATAGGCCCCCTGTAAGCCAGCAAGCTCCGGTACAGTGCCATGATAGACCACACCCCCGGTAAGCGAACGAGCTTCGCTATGATGATGATCGGCTGTCGGCGGTAGAATAGGCTCTGGTCCACGAGGGCGATGGATATAGAACGGTGAGGAGCCTTCCATCACACTCCAACCATAATTCGCTCCCCGCTCGATAAGATAAACTTGCTCCCACAGATCTTGACCATTTTGACCAACCCAAATTCGGCCTGATTTACGATCGGTCGTGATTCGCCATGGGTTGCGCAAGCCGTAGGCCCAGGTTTCTGGTCGAGTCCCTTCACGAGTAACAAATGGATTGTCCTGCGGTACTTTATAGGGTTCTGCTGCAGTGCTTTTGCGGACATCAATTCGTAATACCTTGGCCGTTAGTTCGGTAAGATCTTGGCCTCGCAAATTGGTATCAGAATCGCTTGTTCCATCCCCTGTCGTGACATAGAGCATACCATCGAGGCCAAAAGTGACTGCAGCACCGTTATGTCCGTTGGAAGGCCACTCGATAATTGTCAGAGGCTCTGCGAGTTCAACATGATCACTACGTGACGACTTTACTTTGTAGCGCGTGATTCGCGAATGCATCACATCCTTCACATAAGGTCCATTTGAGCCCACAAACAAATAGGGTTCGTTAGGATAGTCGGGATGGAAGAGCATGTCGTAGTGAACGGTACCGTTTGACACTTGGATTATTTCTTTCAGTGGCCCAATACCTAAAGTTGCATCGAATACTCCAATTCGAGATGGGCCATATGCCTCAGCTTGTGTGATGAGCCAAACTCGATTGCTTTGCGGTTCATGTCGAATGGCAATCGGGAGATCGATCTGCAGCTGAGGAAAGACGTTGATCGCCGTATACGGCAACGGCGGTTCGGGGTTACCGATCACCTTGGAAGTCGTTACGGGCACCCTTTTCTGAAAACGCGGTGATGATGCATCTTTTGGGGCTTTGGGACCGGCAAATTGAATCGGTAAAAACAGCTCATAATCATGGAACTGACGACGTTTGAGCGGGGAAATACTCGTTAGCGTAGGTTCTGCGTCTGCTGAATTGAAATCATAGCGACACAGCGAGTAAGTCCAAGTTTCGCCTGGCTCAGGACGGCCACCGGTGGCGGCAAAATCTTCCCAGGCGAGGCGAAATTCCACTTCCCAAAAGTCGTCCGTATCAGCGCGGTCTTCCAGCGTTCCTTCGATCCTAACGGCGGATTGAAAATCGAACGCATCCTTCAAGCGAAATTCTTGATACGCATTGGGGCCACGTTTTGGAATATACAAATCCATTTGTACATTCCCTGGGGTTACATGGAATTCGTAGTAACCGCCATGTTCTTTCGAGGGTTTCAGAAAAACTTCGAAGACGTCGTCGTTCCAGGTCTGTCCATCTCTTTCCTTCACCGTCGATTGCAGATCTTGGTCAACGAGCTTTGCCCAAAAGTAAACGTAATCTCGATCCCACAGAATTTTCGCCTCAGTGGAGCCTATACGCTTATTCCCCTCCTCACCCAGCCAAGCCATCCGAAAATTCTTGATAGTTTCAGCAGACTCCCAAGCCATATCAGCGCCATTCCCATCAATATTTGGGGGGGCTGAAGTGAATTGGCAAAGATACGGGGACTCTTCTGCGAATTCGTTACCCAACAGAAGGGAATAGCAGGGCACCCAAAAAGTACAAGCGAGTAACAGAGCTAATGTTCGGGTACGCATTTTCATGATCCGAAGCATCGGATGGGTACAATAAGGAGGTCTACAGCCTATCTGGACAACTTACTATACTGTCCTGGCCGCTTCGGTGCTGCAACCGCAAGTTCGGTTTAAAGCGATTGCTACTAAATGTTTCCCTATTTGGCCATTTGTTATTCCGCAATTGGCTAATCCGTTGAGCCGCTGTAATTCGCTGTGCAGTGGAAATTCGCTGCGGTTCAAGTTCGATTTCGAGATTGAAGTACCCGTCACCATGATTCGTGCGTCCAACCAAATAATGCCCCAGGAAGCCCGACTGCGGCAAGGGGCTTGGCTATTCCTGGCAATGTTGGGTGTCTTTTTCATTTCATGCATGATCTTGTTTCTGGTTTACGCGTTGACCAGAACCAAACCTGCCGATCTGAAAATTTCCCCATTAGAAATACCCATCAGCTTTATCGGTACCACGTTTCTTTTGGTGGGGATTTCCGCCAGTCTTCATCTAGCGGTACGCAGTGTTCGCAGCGAACAACAGGTCGCAATGCGGCGATACCTAAGCCTCGCCTTTATCATGTCTATGTTATTTTTGCTCTTTCAATCCTTTGGAATGGCCCAGCTGGTTAACGTTCACTTTCGAATCGATAAGCCTGAAGAAACACTTTACGGTCTTACCTTCTTTCTCGCTTTGGTACATGCGCTGCACGTGGTGGGAGGTGTCGTTTCCATTGTTTACGTCATAGTAAAAGCTTGGCGGATGATGTACGACCATGAAAACTACTGGGGCGTCGTTTATTGCGCCTGGTATTGGCACTTCCTAGACCTTGTCTGGTTATTCATGCTAATTAGCTTTGTTGCCGCAGCCATTTATGCCTAGCGGAAAAAGCGTGCTGTAACATCGCTCAGTACCTAACAATGGACCTAAACTTGATTCTTTGCAATGATTAACTTGATTTCTTTAACGTCCTAAGGGCTGTCCAGATTGCAAGTACGAAAAGAGATCGCGAACTTGTTCGTCGGTGAGCCTATCAAGCAAACCGTCTGGCATGATGCTCTTCGCAGTCGCCTTGTATTCCTCAATGTCTTCTTTGGCGATCGTAATGCTCTGCCCACTTGCCTCCCGCAAAGTGATGACTTCGTCATTATCGTCAACGACAAAACCAGTCACCACACGCCCATCAATGGTCAAAGCTTGAAAGGTCCTGAAGCCTTCTCGAATTTCCTGACTAGGTCTCAAGATACTCAGCAGCATCGTGCTGCGATCGTCGCGATTGTATCGGGTTAATTCAGGCCCAATATCGCCCCCCTCATTGAACAGTTTATGGCATTTGCCGCAATGTTCTAAGAATAACACTTTACCTTGGTAAGGATTGCCGCCACTGACATCAAGTTTCTTACTCCATCCAGCCAACTCCGTGCGAGTTTCTTCATCAGTCAAAGGTTTCGCTTCAGGAACGAGTTGGCTTAATTTCGCAAGGAGCAACTCCGATTTGTGACTAGCCAAGAGATCACGAATTTCCGTTGTGATTGCTTCGGGGGAAATCTGCTTTTCATCCAGCGATTGCAACACCTTCAAGCTGGATGATTCTCGACGAGAAAGAACTCGCAAAAGCGCTGTTTGAACGTCGGAAGGGAAACTATCGAAACGATCGAGGAGACCTTCAACTACTTGCGGAGCGGATATCGCTTCTAACGCATACAGAGCCTCGATCCGAGTTGATATGGGCTGGGCAGATGAGACCAATGCCAAAAGATCCTCCTCGAACGAAGCGTCGCGAATCAAGCCGATGGTTGGCAACAGTTTTTGTATTTCCTCTGGTTTGGTTTGTGGATTGCGCAATAGGCGTTGAGTCTCCGTTTTTGCTCCTTCATCTTTCAGTCGCAATCGCAACGCGAGTGAACCACCTCCGGAGGCAAGCACCGCTTCAACCAATTCGGTTGGAAGATCGAGCGACATGCGTGAAGCGGTTCCTAGATCAAAACCTCTTTGTAAGCCAACAGCGGCTTTAGTTGATTCCTGCAGTGCAGCGCGATACATCGTCGCAACATCGATGGCATCTTTGCGAGTTTGGGTACTGAGGAGCTTTCGAGCAATGCGTTCCGAAACAACCTCAACGAGCCAGTATGACTTCCAGGCAACTGGATCTGACAACCAAGTAACTAGTTCTTTGCGTCCCGTTTGCACATGCGGCTCCACACCCCACCACAATAGCAAGCCGTAGTTGGGATCATCTCCCATCGATTCCTTCTTGGACAAGGTTTGAATGACGGCGATGGCATCGGCTGTGGGTAGCCGTTTAGCCGTGCAAGCTAATTGACAAAGAACTTCGGGATGGTTTTCCATTATTGCCAAAGCACGAAGTTCAGATGCATACGTAACGGCCGTATCTTGCCAATCTCCGATCAAGCGAACGCTCCACGTACGCACAGCAGGGTCAGGATGCTTTAGGGCCACACGCCAATCTGCATGACGCATCGCAGATAAACGCTGTAGAATCCAGAGTGACTCTAATGCGGCGTGCGGTTTGTCTTGCTCTAGATTCTCTCGAAGTCCACTAAGCAACGCATCCGTTTGATTTGAAGCATGTTGGATGAGCCACTCACGGGCCACTGCCCGAATCGATTGCGCTGGGCTCGAAAGTTGCCGTATTTGTTCCGGCAGGGCCATTTTGGAAATCAGGGCTTGTTGGTTCAGTGGACGTTGAGCCTTTCCAGCGGCGCTGATGCGATAAACTCGACCTGTGTTGGGATCGAGCATGCCGAGATAATGTTGCCCGTGAGCAATGAACTCTTCGCACCAATCGGAGACATAAACGTTTCCGTCGGGACCAACTTGCACATCGATCGGTCGAAATGCGAAATCCTTGGTAGAGACCGTATTTTCGATATCTTCTGTGGAAAATGTCCCGCCGCGCGGCGACATGCGAGATAACACGACCGTTCCTTTTAGGGGATCAACGGCGAGCAGTTGATTATGAAATCGTTCTGGTAGTTCAACATCGCAATAGCGGGTAAGAGCATGTGAAAAGCGGGGCGTGGGTGGATGTTGCATGTAGCCCAAGAATCCATAAGCATAGGGATTGCTCACGACGCCATGTTTGAATTCATCTTTGCGGTAGTAAGCACCTTGCCAATAATGGAAACCGCGAGTGTCGTTACCGTTGTGACCTGAATAGAGTCGGCCTGCTGCATCAAAAGCAACACAGAACGCATTGCCACCACCTTCAGCAAAAATCTCGTAACGCTTTGTTTTGGGATGATATCGCCATATTGCGGCCCCTTCGCATTGCAACGGTGGTCCTTCGCGCCCAGCAACCACAATAGAGCTTGAAACGGTACTTCCCATCGCACCGTAAATCCAACCATCCGGTCCAAGTCGCAATGAATTGGCAATGGAATGGGTATCTTCCATTCCAAAACCGGTCAAGTGAACTTCAGGTGGTCCGTCGGCTTGAAGATCATCATTGTCATCGCGATAGAACAAAAGATAAGGCGAGTTGAGAACCCACACACCTTCAGGCGTTGGCAAAGCCGAACTGGTAATGTTCAGTCCGTCGACGAAAGTGCGATGTTCTTCAAACTTGCCATCTCCATCGCGATCTTCGTGAACAGAGATTCGATCTTTTCCTCTCGGGCCGTTTGGTGGTGGCGCTGGAAAAATGTCATACACAGCTCGATAAAATTTGTCGCGTGATACGATCTTCATTCCGGCTGGATACGGATACTGACGATACTCGGCGACCCACAATCTCCCTTCCGCATCAAACGTCATTCCGACAGGCTGACCGACTTGCGGCTCCGACAAAATCTGATCGATTGTTAAACCATCGGTAACGGTCATTGCTTTTAAGCTCTCTGCCGGTTCCATATGGCGTGTCGGTTGAAATTCTGCAGGCGCTGCCAAAGGTGCAGTGCCGGGAACTACTTTGTCAAAGGCTTGGTAGTTGGCTGGAAGCTTGTCCAATGAAATCACTTCGATCGGCGTGGTGGTCATTAACCATGTACCGGCCAAAGAAATCTCTTCGTGATAGCTGGCGAGATTCGGCGCCGCGATCAAGGAAATCTTCTTCCAATCCTCAGCTTGAATGAGAACGTCAATTTGTACGATTTGATCTTTCTTAAGCACGCCGTAGGGCACCGCTAAGCGTTGGTATGTGACCTTCGCTTGATTTTGTTGCCCGACATTTTCGGTGCTTCTAACGAGAACGGGACTTCCCAGATCACGACCGTTGACCCACCATTTTCCTTTTGGAAAAGTTTCCGGAATCAGCAATGAGATGGATTGCGTGATAACGCTGGGACCTGATGCATCCGTCCATCCGGATGGAACGCTGCAATAGGCACGGAAATGAATATTCTTACCCTGAACCGATTTGAGCGAAGCGGGTAACCCTTCTGTGCCTTTGGGAAGTTCAGTTGAACTCCAATCGATCGATGTTTGATAGGCTTGGCTGCTTGCGGTAGTTATCGCAACGACAAGGGCAAAGTGGAAAATCATCTTCAGCCAAGGAGCACAAACGCTTATCGACAGCTTACGGGACATGGCAAATCCAAGGTGAGATAAACAACGAGCGAAAAGGTGGGATGTGTATTTTAACTCTTCCCAATGCCGAACGCACTAGGCAGAGCCGCCGATTTCTTTTTCCATGGTTCACTTGTTCCCATTAGCCGTACGCGTTAGCGTCGGTTTTACTTTTCCATCGGTACACGTCCCCAATTGCGCACAATGTCTGCATGCTGGAGGGTGTAGGGTGTGTGCCGCGGTCATCGCCCATAACTTTCAAATCGGAACAGATGCCATCGAAGGAATCGATCCAGCGCAACGTTTGATCGACCGCATAACACACACCACGTACAAATGTACGCCGAGATCTGTTTTTAGATGGTCTCCGGCTCGGCTTGCCCCAGCGGGCATTGCAGTGCTCCGGGCTTCAGAGCGGTAAGAGTTGGAACTGTAGCAAATGGTCGGTGGTCTTAAGCCCGAAGGGCTGGTACATCCTCTGCACTGGGTCGAAGGCCCCGGTTCCGGTCGCAGAGAAACGCAAAAAGGCCCGGAGGGCCGACACATTAGTCGAACACAAATTGCTTGTCATACTCGACTTCGTGTTTCGCTAGCAAAGCTAAATACTCATCCTCGAACATTTGAGCTTGCCGACAAAACCAGAAACAGCAATCTCCGCGGGAATACGAACAAGTAGATGCGAGTGATCATAAAATCCTCCAACCTTTAGCGCGAAACCATTCAGTTCCTTGGCTGTATTTGCCTTGTAGGCGAACACGCTTTCGCGAAATCCATCTGTTAGTCATCGTTGCAGGTTCTTGGTGCTGAAGATGATGTGATAGAGCAGTTGTTGATGAGAACTCATGACGGTGCTCCAAGACTTTGCTTTTTGTCTGACTATTTTACAGGCCATTTGGGTGTATTGATTGCACAACTGTACTTTTATGGGGACAGCAATTTCGCAAAATGAGCAGAGGAAACTAGGAGGCTTATTGGGCGGGTCGAGCTAGGGTGTGTCGGCCCTCCGGGCCTTTTTGCGTTTCTCTCTGATAAAAACCGGGGCCTTCGGCCCCGGCAGAGGATGTTCCAGCCCTAGTATCTGTCCCATCGACTTGTTGGTCTCCATTTTGGATACTTGACAAAGTAGATGCCAGTGGTCTTGCCTGCAGCTTGGCCGTTGGCGCAGCG
>Ga0075163_10004574_pt1 | contig 18539 bp, 15 predicted proteins | sample JI1023141ADNA_FD_71478 | JGI IMG/M metagenome (GOLD analysis project Ga0075163, IMG submission 71478) | Wastewater effluent complex algal communities from Wisconsin, to seasonally profile nutrient transformation and Carbon sequestration -... | ecosystem: Engineered > WWTP > Effluent > Algae...
TTGTCGGCCGAGTTACAGCAAATCGGAGCGACCATGTCCAAACGTCAAAATGCCAAGTACAAGCTCGATCGCCGCATGGGCGAAAACATCTGGGGCCGCCCCAAGTCGCCGGTCAACAAGCGCGAATACGGTCCCGGACAGCACGGCCAGCGCCGCAAGGGCAAGCTCAGCGACTTCGGTATCCAGCTGCGCGCCAAGCAGAAGCTCAAGGGCTACTACGGCGACGTGACCGAAAAGCAGTTCCGCGCCACCTATGCCGAAGCCGTGCGCATGAAGGGCGATACCTCGCAGAACCTTATCGGCCTGCTCGAACAGCGCCTCGACATGGTCGTCTATCGCGCCAAGTTCGCGCCGACGATCTTCGCCGCGCGCCAGATCGTCAACCACGGCCACATCCTGGTCAACGGCAAGCGCTGCAACATCGCTTCGGCGAAGGTCAAGGTCGGCGATGTCGTCGAACTCGGCTCGAAGGCCAAGGAAATGGCACTGGTGCTCGAAGCCCAGGGCCTGACCGAGCGCGATGTCCCCGAATATGTTTCGATCGACGGCCACAAGGCCACCTACGTCCGCGTCCCGACGCTCGACGAAGTGCCCTATGCGGTGAAGATGGAACCCAACCTCGTCGTCGAATTCTACTCGCGCTAAGCCGCGACGACGAACAGGAAATCAGGCGCCGGGGCGAAAGCTCCGGCGCCTTTTTCATGCTCTCCCTCCCCCTTGCGGGGAGGGGGTCAGCTCAGCGTGCTGCCATATCTTCGCGTCGCCACCACCGCAAACCCCAGCGCCATCGCCACCAGCACCAGCATCTCCTGCACCGCGTCGCCGGCGCCCCAGCCCTTGAGCATGATGCCGCGCACCAGCCGCAGGAAATGCGTCACCGGAATGGCCTCGCCCAGCGCCCGCGCCCAGGCGGGCATGCCGTAGAACGGGAACATGAACCCCGACAGCAATATGCTCGGCAATATGTAGAAAAAGCTCATCTGCATCGCCTGCAACTGCGTCGCGACCAGCGTCGATATGGTGAACCCCAGCAAAAGACTGACGATGATGAACAGCATCGTCACCGCGCCGAGCAGCAGCACCGAGCCGACAAACGGCACATCGAAAATCAGCCGCGCCGCAGCCAAAATCAGCGCCGTCTGCGCCGCGCCGATCAGCACATAGGGCAGGATCTTGCCGATCATCACCTCGGCGGGCCGCAGCGGCATCGCCAGCAGATTCTCCATCGTGCCGCGTTCGCGTTCGCGCGCCACCGCGACCGAGGTCATCATCACCATCGTCATCGACAACACCACCGCGAGCAGCCCCGGTACGATGTTGTGGCTGGTGATGCCTTCGGGGTTGTAGCGCCGCTGCAGAACGACATCGACGGGGCCCTTGGTTGCCGCACGCGGCCCGAGCGCCCCGATCAGGTCATGCGCCAGCCCGGCATTGACCGCGGTCTCGACCGCCGCCACCGCCGGCCCGGTCGCGGCGGGGTCGCTGGCATCGGCCATCACCAGCAGTTGCGGGCGCTGACCGCGCACCAGCGCGCGGGTGAAATCAGGCGGGATGACGATGTAGAATTGCACCTTGCCGTCGCGCAGCAGCTTCTCGCCTTCGCCGGGCCGCGTCACCAGCGCGCGCGTGTCGAAATAGCTGCTGTTGACCAGCGCCGAGGTGATCGACCGCGTCGCGGCGCTGTAATCACCAACTTCGATTGCGGCGCGCAGGTGCCGCGGGTCGGTATTGATGGCAAAGCCGAACAGCAACAGCTGAACCAGCGGCAGCACGAACACCATCGCGAAGGTCAAGCGGTCGCGGCGCAATTGCGCGGCCTCCTTGACGAGCATCGCCCAGATCCGGCGCAGGCTATTCACCAGGCCACCACGCTGTTGTCGGGCGCGGTGCGCATCAGGTCGATGAACACGTCCTCGAGCGTCGGTGCGGCTTCGGCCCAGTCGACCGCCGGAAACCCGGCGACCGCCACGCGCAACGCCGCCGGGTCGCGGCCGCAGACATGGATGGTGGCGCCGAACGCCGCAGCGGTATCGACGCCGGACATCTGCTGCAGCTGGTGCGCCAGCCGGTCGGCATTGGCGCCGGTGCCGGTCAGCGCGAACAATCCGCTCGCGGCGACGATGTCGGCCGCAGTGCCGCGCGCCAGCATCGCGCCATAGGCGATATAGGCGATGTCGTGGCAGCGTTCGGCCTCGTCCATGTAGTGCGTCGACACGAGCACGGTGACGCCGTCGGCGGCCAGCGCGTGGATCTGGTCCCAGAAGTCGCGGCGTGCCTGCGGATCGACGCCGGCGGTGGGCTCGTCGAGCAGCAGGATGCGCGGATTGTGCAGCACGCAAGCCGCGAGCGCCAGGCGTTGCTTCCAGCCACCCGAAAGACTGCCCGCCAGCTGGTCGGCGCGGCTCGCCAGCCCGAGCCGGTCGAGCGACGCATCGACCGCGTCGCGGGCGTTGGCGAGACCGTGGACGTCGGCGACAAAGCGCAGATTTTCGCGGATCGTCAGGTCTTCGAACAGCCCGAAGCGCTGCGTCATGTAGCCGATCTGCGACTTGATCCGCAGTCGGTCGCGCAGCAGGTCCATGCCGAGCACGCTGCCGCTGCCGGCATCGGGAATCAGCAGCCCGCATATCATCCGCAGCGTCGTCGTCTTGCCCGAGCCGTTGGGGCCGAGGAAGCCGCAGATCCGCCCCGGCGCGAGGTCGAGCGCGATATGATCGACCACCGTGCGCGCGCCGTAGCGTTTGGTCAGGTCGCGCACCGAAACGCCGAGCTCGGTCATCCTTACTGCTCCCCTCCCGGCACAGGAGGGACCGGGGGTGGGTAGCGTCCGAATCCGGTTGCACCAAAGCCGCTCATCCCGAGCGAAGTCGAGGGACACGCAACAGCCCCGGCGCGTCCCTCGACTTCGCTCGGGATGAGCGGGGCTGAAATGCGGCGGGATCTGGCCCGCGCGCTCATCGCACCGGCCGAATTTCGACGGGCAGCCCCGGATGCAGCCGTGCCGGGTCACCATCGGGCGCCGCTTCGACCATGAACACCAGCTTGCTGCGCGCGCGCTCCGAATAGATCACCGGCGGGGTGAATTCGGCGCGCGGCGCGACATAGCGCACCGTCGCGCCGAACGCCGCGCCGCAGCCGTCGCAGCTGGCGCTGATGCGCGTGCCGGGGCGCAGCTTCGCGACCACAGCCTCGGGCACGAAAAACCGCAGCTTGATGCGGCCGGGTTCGAGCAGGCTGACGACGGGGGCGTTCGCCGGCACCCATTCGCCGGGGTTGAAATAGGTCTGTTCGACTTGCGCGGCGGCGGCGGCGACGGGCGCGATTTCGCGGTCGCGGCGTTGCTGCGCCACCAGTTCGGCGCGCGTCGAGGCGATCAGCGCGCTTGCGGCGGCAATGTCGTCGGCGCGGCCGGTGAGGGTGGCGGCGCGTTCCTGCGCGATTGTCGCCGCCAGCGCCGCCTCGGCCGCCCGCAGGGTCGCGCGCGCGGCGTCGAGCTCGGCGTTGGTGGCAAAGCCCTTGGCGTTGATCGCGGCGGTGCGGTCATAGTCGCGCTGCGCGCGTTCGACATTGGCGCGCGCCTGCGCCTGGTTGGCGCGGATGATGGCGACTTCCTCGGGCCGCTGGCGCGCCTTGAGCAGGTCGGCGCGCCGGGCCTCGGCAATCGCAATCGCCGCCTGCAGCCGTCGCGTATCGGCACTTGCGGCTTGCGGATTGAGCGCGAACAGCCGCGCACCCGCCGCCACACTGTCGCCGCGCCGGACATCGAGCGATTCAAGCGCACCCGCGACGGGGGCCGCGACATAGATCGCTTCGCCCTCGACATAGCCGAGCCAGCCTTCGCTGACCGCCGGACGCTGGCTGAACAATGCCCAGATCGCCAACGCCAGCCCCGCGACGGCAATGATGGCGAGGATCGGCTTGAGGCGCGACAACAGCATGGAACGACTCCACTTCCGCGCCTGTGTAGCAGGGACTAGCCTTGCGTTTTAGCCTTGTTCGCGCGCGCGTCGGCGACGGCCTTGGCGAGCACGTCATAGCCGACGGCGCCACTCAAAATCTGGTCGCCGACGACATAGCTCGGCGTGCCGGTCAGCCCGAGCGCGCGGCCGAGTTCGAGGTTCTTGTCGATCTCGGCCTTGACCGCGCCCGACTGCATCGCCTTGGCGGTGGCGACTTCGTTGAGGCCGCTGGCGCGCACCATCGCGATGATGCGTTCATGCGTCGGCCGCGCGGCAGTATCGAACATCGCGTTGTTGAACGCGACATAGCGGTTCTGCTGGGCGGCCGCGAGGCTGGCGGCGGCGGCTTCGTCCGACGCCGGCCCGAGCACCGGAAAGTCGCGGTAGACGACGCGCAGGTTCTTGTCGCTGGCGATCAGCCGGGTGACGTCGGCATGGCCGGCGCGGCAATACGGGCAGGCATAGTCGAAGAACACCACCAGCGTCGTGTCGCCGTTGGGGTTGCCCGCCATGGCGCCGGCGAACGGCTTTTCGATTTCGGCGCGGTTGCTGGCGAGCAGCTTGCCGACTTCGCGCGCCTGCATGCCGTTGATGGCTTCGGGAATGATTTCGGGGTGCGTCAGGATATAGTCGCGGACAATGGCTTCGATCGCGGCGCGCTCGGCGGGCGAATATTGCGTGGCCGGCGAACTGGCGGCGCCATTGGCGCTACCTGACGCGAAGATACCGACGCTGAGTGCTGCAACCGCCACACCGACAAGCAGCATCTTGCTGCGTTCCGAATTGAACATCTTCACGGAAAAATCCCTATCGTCGAACCGGCGCTTGCCCGGCTAGCACTTCTTCTTGTTACCTTCGCAGGCGCTTGCCAAGGCAATATCCTGCGCGCGAATCCAGTCGGCGCTGCCGCGCGGCAGGCCGGCAAGCGCGATGCGGGCATTGATGGCGGCACCCTTGCGGTTGCCCTCCATAGAGTAGCGCTCTGCCGACGCCAATGCCGCGCGTGGCGTATCGCCTTCGCGGTCATAAATGACGCCGAGCTGGTACCAGGCGAACGGATTTTCCTGGTCGCGGGCGATCGCCGCCTTGAGCAGCGGCTTGGCTTCGGCAAGGTCGGCGGGCATTTCTGTCGAAATCAGCGCATGGCCGAGCAGGGTCGCGATAAGCGGCTCGTTCGGCGCGTTGGCGACGGCGCGGCGCAGCACCGGAATGGCTTCCTTGTTGCGCCCTGATTCGAGCAGGATCTGGCCCTTGAGTTCAAGGAAATACGGATCGTCGGGCGCGCCGGCGAGCAGCTTGTCGACTTCACCGATCGCCGCATCGGGATAGGCCGAACGCTGCCATGCATAGGCGCGCGCGTAATGCGCCTGTACGCTCTTGTCGCTCGCCGGGAACATCGCCAGCGTGCGCTTGGGCTCCTCGATATAGCCGATGAGCTTGCCCTTGATGCGCAGGAACCGCGCCTGCTGCGTCGGGTTGGGCGGCTTTTGCCAGTACGGCGACTTGGCATAGACATCGCCCAGCGCCGCGATGCGCTCGCCCGAAAGCGGGTGGGTGCGATTGTACGAATTGGTCTGCGGGATCGCCAGCCGGTACTCCTGGTTCGCCAGCTTGCCGAAAAACTCAAGCGAGCCCTGGCCCGACAGCTGCGACGCCAGCAGATATTCGGCACCGGCCTGATCGGCGCGGCTTTCCTGATCGCGGTTGAACGACAGATAGTTCGACTGCGCCACCGACTGCCCCATGCCGAGGATCGCCATCCCGGCTTCGCCCGCACCCAGCGCCATCGCCGCGCCCGCCGCAATCAGCGACAGGATCGAGATGCTGGTGGCGGGGCCTGTGCCTTCGCCCGAACGGACGTTATGGCCGCCGGCGACATGGCCGAGTTCGTGCGCGATGACGCCTTGCAGCTGGTTGACGTTGTCGGTGACCTGGATCAGCCCGGAGTGGATGAAGACATTCTGCCCGCAGCAGACAAAGGCATTGATGCTCGGGTCGCCGACAAGGATGAACTGCACCGATTTGGGATCGAGCTTGGCGGCGACCACCATCGGCTTCGATATGTCGCGGAAGAACGCCTCGGTTTCGGCGTCGCGCAGCACGTTGATCGATTGCGCCAGCACCGGCTGGACGAGCAGCAGCGATACCGCGCACGCGGTCACCAGTCTTCCTGCGAGGCGCGACGTCAAACCCATATCGCGGCTATTCGTCCTTTTACGCTGAACCGTGCGTGAAGACGGCGCCGCTGCCGCACCGGCAATGCCGGGGGCTGCGACGCCGTATTCAGAAGGCGCGCCAATCAGTGGCCGGCCAAACAGGCGCCGGCCATCAGTCGCCGAACGTCCGCTGCCACCAGCCCTTGCGCGGCGGGCCGGCATCGGCGGGCTCGTCGGCCGCATCGGCGGCGGCGACATCGGCCGCAACGGTTTCGGGGACGGCGGCTTCAGCGGCTGCAACTTCGGCGACAGGCGCTTCCGGCGCGGCATCGGCGGGTGCTGCAGCACTTTCGCCGGCGACCACCGGCTCGGCGGTCGCGGCACTGGACTTGGCCGAACGACGGCGCGCCGGCTTGGCAGCCGGTGCCGCTTCGGCCATCACTTCGGCAGCTTCGACTTCGACTTCGACCGCGGCTTCCACTGCCGGTTCGACAGCTTCGACGGCCTTGCTGCGGCCGCCGCGGCGGCGTGCCGGCTTGACTGCCGGAGCTTCGGCGGCGACTTCGACAACTGCTTCGACCTCGACCGCTTCGACGACTTCGGCGCCGTCGACCGGTGCAGCGGCCTTGCGGGCGCGACCACGGCGCTTGGGCTTTTCGGCCGGTGCTTCGGCAGCCACTTCGGCTTCGGGGGCGACGCCGTCGCTGGCTTCGCCGATATCGGCGGCCATTTCGGTTGCGACCGGCGCATCACCACGACGGCCACCACGGCGACCGCGACGGCGCTTGCGCGGGCCGTCGCCGTCAGCGGGTGCGGCATCGGTCGGCGCGGCAGCGACAGCCTCGCCGTCTTCACCGGTTTCGCTGGTAGCGACATCACCGGCCGGCGTCGCATCGCGACGGCCACCACGGCGGCGGCGGCGGCGACGACGGCCACCCGGTTCGCCTTCGCTTTCGCGCGGGCGCGGCTCGCGGCCTTCGGCGCGCGCGGTTTCGGCTTCGATGCGGTCTTCCTCATCGTCCTCGGCGCGGTCGCGGGCGTCGTCGTCATCGTCCTCGACATCGTCGATTTCGGGTTCGTCTTCCTCGTCGACGATCACCGTGACCGGCGGCAGTGCGCTGACCACGACCTGCTTGGCCGGCGGCGGGCCGGCAGCATCGAGCGTGAAATTGGGCGCCATCAGCTCGCCGTCGGGGATGACTTCGATGCCGATGCCGTAGCGTTGTTCAAGCTCGGCGAGTTCGGCGCGCTTGCGGTTGAGCACATAGATCGCGACTTCGACGCTGGCGCGCAGCGTGAATTCGCTGGCGCGGCCCTTGAGCGCTTCGGCTTCGAGCGTGCGGAGTGCGGCAAGCGCTGCCGACGGAATCGCGCGGACATAGCCCGACCCGTCGCACATCGGGCAGATGTGCGTCGAAGCTTCGAGCACGCCGGTACGCAGCCGCTGGCGGCTCATTTCCATCAGGCCGAAGCTGCTGATCCGGCCGAGCTGGATGCGCGCGCGGTCGTGGCGCAGCGCGTCCTTCATCGCGCGTTCGACGCGTCGGTTGTTGCCGCTGACTTCCATGTCGATGAAGTCGATGACCACCAGGCCCGCCATGTCGCGCAGCCGCAGCTGGCGGCCGATTTCCTCGGCGGCTTCCATGTTGGTCTTGTAGGCGGTTTCCTCGATATTGTGTTCGCGCGTCGAGCGCCCCGAGTTGATGTCGATGGAGACCAAAGCCTCGGTCGGGTTGATGACGATATAGCCGCCCGAACGCAGCTGGACGACGGGCTGGTACATCGCTTCAAGCTGGCCTTCGACGCCGAAGCGCTGGAACAGCGGCACCGGGTCGGTGTATTGCACGACCTTTGCTGCGTGTGTCGGCATCAGCATCTTCATGAAGGTGTGCGCGGCCTCATAGCCCTCGGCACCTTCGACCAGGACCTGCTCGATATCCTTGCCGTAAACGTCGCGGATGGCGCGCTTGATGAGGTCGGAGTCCTGATGGACGAGGCACGGTGCGGTGCTTGACAGCGTGGTTTCGCGGATTTCGTCCCACAGCCGCGTCAGATAATCGAAGTCGCGCTTGATTTCGGTCTTCGAACGCTTGAGCCCGGCGGTGCGGACGATGGCGCCCATGCCGTTGGGCAGCTTGAGGTCGGCCATCACCTGCTTGAGGCGCTTGCGGTCCGACAGGTTCGAAATCTTGCGGCTGATGCCACCGCCGTGCGCGGTGTTGGGCATCAGCACGCAGTAGCGGCCTGCGAGGCTGAGATAGGTGGTCAGCGCCGCGCCCTTGTTGCCGCGTTCTTCCTTGACGACCTGGATCAGCAGCACCTGGCGGCGCTGGATGACTTCCTGAATCTTGTAGCGGCGGCGCAGCGCCTGGCGCTTGCGGCGCAGCGCGTCGGTGTCGTCGCCGTGGCCGCCCGATTCGGCGATTTCTTCTCCGTCTTCGCCGGTTTCTTCGCCCGTGGCTTCGGCGTCGTCATGGCTGTCGTCATGCGCCAGCGCCTGTTCTTCGCGCAGCAGCGCTTCGCGGTCTTCACGCGGGATCTGGTAGTAATCCGGGTGGATTTCGCTGAACGCCAGAAAGCCGTGGCGGTTGCCGCCATATTCGACAAACGCCGCCTGCAGCGACGGTTCGACGCGGGTTACGCGGGCGAGATAGATGTTGCCCTTGAGCTGCTTGCGATCGGCGGCTTCAAAGTCGAATTCTTCAATACGGTTTCCGTTGACGACGGCGACGCGGGTTTCTTCCGGGTGGCGGGCGTCGATCAGCATACGCTGTGACATTGATGTGCTCCATGGCGCTGCCAGGCACGCTGGCCGATCCGGCCGGCGCGCAGGCGCGCGAATTTGGGGCCGGCGCGTGCAACAGCACGGTGCGGCCCGGGGTTTGGGTAAAACGCGGCATGGTCACCATGGCAATGTGCTTCGACCGCAACAGCGGGCCGGCCCGAAGGGCGGTCCTTGCTGTGCTGGTGTGAATCGAAAACATGGCGGCCTAACTATGATGCTGCGAACGACCACGGACGAAAATCCGGCTGGCCGTTGCGGCGAACGATATCTGCGAAGTGCCCGACGCTGGATTGGGTAGGCGTTTGAGATGGCAGGCAAAATCGCCGGGCCTTAAACTCGAACTTTCCCCAGTGGCGCGGGCGCCTCTAGAAACGGCCCGTCACCGGTGTGCGTAAAACGCGTCGGTACGGAGCCATCGGGGACTTGCTAGCATCCTTATGCGACCCCGACAACATAAAGCATTGCAATAGCGTTGCAGTGCTGCGCTGCCACTGGCGGCAGTGCACCGCTTGTCGGCGCGGCTGGCGACCGGTAACGCTCGCTGCCGATGCTGTCACGCCTTGCCCTTTTGCTGTTGTTACTGGCCGGTGTTCCTGCGGCTGCCGCTCAACTGCGCGGCATCGAAATCGGCGGTGGTGCCCGGCCCGAAATCGCCGTGGTGCTCGACGGGCCGGTCGCTGCGCCCAAGAGCTTCGTGCTCGATAGTCCGCTGCGATTGATCGTTGATTTCGACGGGGTCGCGCCGGTGCGCCGCAGCGTCGACGGCGGCGGCGTGGTGATGCGCGTCCGCGCCGGCCAGTTCGATCCGCAAACCGTGCGGCTGGTGATCGAGCTGTCGCGGCCGATGACGTTCATCGCCGCGCGCCAGGCCGCCGACGGGCGGCTGCTGCTGCAACTGGCCCCGGTGTCGCGTGCGCAGTTCGACGCGCGGCTCGGCAAACCGCGCGTTGTCGTGGCGCCGTTCATCACCGCCGGCAAAGCCGCCGCTGCTACCGCCGATTTCGACTTGCCCGCCGATGCCTTTGGCGCCGCGCCACCGGTGCCCGCAGCCGAAACCGCCAAGGCCGAGGTGCCACCACCCGAAACCCCCGCACCGCGTCCGCGCAGCGGCAAGCTGCCGGTGGTGATGATCGACGCCGGGCATGGCGGCAAAGACGTCGGCGCGACGCCCGCCGAAGGCGACGGCGTCCCCGTCGGCCGCTACGAAAAGGACATCACGCTGGCGATTGCCCGCGCCACCGCGGCAGCACTCAACAACGGCGGCCAGGTGCGCGCGCTGCTGACCCGCAACGATGACCGCTTCATCCCGCTCGGCGGCCGCATCGCCATCGCCCGGCGCGCCAAGGCCGATCTGTTCATCTCGATCCACGCCGACAGCGCCCCCAACATTCTGGCGCGCGGTGCCAGCGTCTATACGCTGTCCGAAACTGCGTCGGATGCGGTGGCGGCGCGGCTGGCGGCGCGCGAAAACCAGGCCGACATCATCGCCGGCGTCAATCTGGGGGTCGAAGCGCCCGGCGTCGGCGACATCATGATCGACCTGGCGCGGCGCGACACGCTCAACCGCTCGGTGGCGTTTGCCGAAACGCTGCAGCGCAGCCTCGAATCGCGCATCGGCTTTCGCGGCGAGTTCCACCATTTTGCCGGCTTTTACGTGCTCAAGGCGCCCGATGTGCCGTCGGTGCTGCTCGAAACCGGCTATGTCTCGAATGTCGAGGATGCGCGGCTGCTGTTTTCGCCCGAAGGCCAGGCCGCCATCGCGCAAGGTATCGTGCAGGCGGTCGAGACGTTCCTGCGCCGCGGCAAATAGCGCGCGCCGCACGCCGCGGCGCTTGAGCAAGGCTTCGCGCCTGCTATAGGCTAGCGCTGTGGTCACCAATGTATCCCGCCCGAAATGGCTTCATCTGCCGCGCCTGAGCTTCTGGGGCTGGGCGGGGGTGGCGCTGGGCACCGTCGTGCTGCTGGCGGCGCTGGCGGTGTATCTGGTGCTGAGCAACCTGCCCGACACCGGCGAACTTGCCGATTACACGCCGCCGCTGCCGTCCACCGTGCGCGCCGCCGATGGCACGGTGCTGACCAGCTATTCGCGCGAGCGCCGCATCTTCCTGCCGTACAAGGACATGCCGCCGCAGCTTATCCACGCTTATCTGTCGGCGGAGGACAAGACGTTCTTCACGCATGCCGGGCTCGACTATCTCGGCATCGCGCAAGCAGTGCTGACCAACGTCAAGTCGATGGGCAGCGGCAAGCGCCCCGTCGGCGCCTCGACGATCACCCAGCAGGTCGCCAAGAACCTGCTGCTCAACAACGAGGTGACGTTCGCGCGCAAGATCAAGGAGGCGGTACTGGCGCGGCGTCTCGAACAGGCGCTGTCGAAGGAGCAGATCCTCGAACTCTACCTCAACCAGATATTCCTAGGCCGCAACAGCTACGGCGTCGAAGCGGCGGCACAGGCCTATTTCGGCAAGACCGTCAGCCAGCTCGACACCGCGCAAATGGCCTATCTCGCCATTCTGCCCAAGGCACCGTCGAACTATAACCCGGTCGGCAATCACGACAAGGCACTGGCGCGGCGCAACTGGGTACTCGGCCAGATGCAGGCCAATGGCTATCTGACCGCCGCGCAGCATGACGCTGCGGTCGCGCAGCCACTGATCGCCATCCGCAATGTCGTGCCGCCCAGGTCACGGCTCGGCGACTATTTCCTTGAAGACGTACGCCGCGAACTGATCGCGAAGTTCGGCGAAACCGAAGCCGACGGCCCCAACAGCGTCTATGGCGGCGGCTTGTGGATTCGCACCTCGATCGACCCGTTCATCCAGAAGGCCGCCGAAAGGGCCATGCGCGACGGGCTGGTGCGCTATGACCGCGCCCGCGGCTGGCGGGGGGCGGCGGCGCATATCGAAACCGGCGAAGGCTGGGCGGGACGGCTGCGCGCGGTCAATCTGCCGACGGGTTACGAGGAATGGCGCGCCGCCGTCGTGCTCGCCAAGGATGGCGGCAGCGCGCGGCTCGGCTTCACTGATGGCAGCGAAGGCACATTGCCGTCATGGGGCGCCCCGCAAGTGCTGGCGGGTGTCGGCACTCCGGCGCTGCAGCATTTGAAGGTCGGCGATGTCGTGCCGGTCAGCAAGGCCAATGACGGCACCTATGCGCTGCGCCAGATTCCGGCAGTGTCGGGCGGCATGGTCGTGCAGGACCCGCACACCGGCCGCGTGCTGGCGATGGTCGGCGGCTGGGATGCGCGGCAATCATCATTCAACCGCGCGACGCAGGCGCAGCGCCAGCCCGGCTCGACGTTCAAGCCGATCGTCTATGTCACTGCGCTGGAGAACGGCTTCACCCCGGCGTCGATTTTCGTCGATGCGCCGTATTGCGTGTTCCAGAGCCGCTCGCTCGGCAAGAAATGCTTCCGCAACTTCAGCGGCGGCTATGCCGGCGCGCAGACGATGCGCTGGGGGCTCGAGCAGTCGCGCAACCTGATGACGGTGCGCATTGCCTATAGCACCGGCATGGACAAGGTCGTCGCCACCGCCAAGGCGCTCGGCGTCGGCAGCTACCAGCCGGTGCTGGCGATCGCGCTCGGCGCCGGTGAAACCACCGTGCTCAACCTGACCAACGCCTATGCGCAGATGTTCAACGCCGGCCGCGCCGGCACGCCGTCGCTGATCGACATGGTCCAGGACCGCAACGGCAAGGTCATCTGGCGCCGCGACACGCGCAAATGCACCGATTGCAACCGCGCCGACTGGGCGGGCGAGTCGATGCCGCGCCCCGGCGGCAAGCCCAAACAGGTCATCGATGCGCGCTCGGCGTTCCAGATCGTCCATCTGATGGAAGGTGTCGTCCAGCGCGGCACCGCGATGAACCTCGCCAGCATGGACCGGCCGCTCGCCGGCAAGACCGGCACGACCAGCGGCCCGACCAACGTCTGGTTCATCGGCGGTAGCCCTGACCTTGTCGCCGGGCTGTATCTGGGCTTTGACAAACCGCGCAACCTTGGTGGCTATGCACAGGGCGGCACGATTGCGGTGCCGATCTGGCGGCAGTTCGCCGAAGTGGTGCTCAAGGACGCGCCGAAGCTGCCGTTCACGGCGCCGCCGGGCATTCGCATGGTCAAGATCGACCGGCGCTCGGGCAAGCGCGTGTTCGGCGGCACGCCGTCGACCGAACGCCGCGCTGGCGTCATCTGGGAAGCCTTCAAGCCCGAAAGCGAACCGCGCCGCACGGTGGCCCCGCCCAATCCCAACGCGCGCCGCACGGTGCGCTCGGACGCCGACTTCCTGCGCAACGAGGGCGGGATATACTAAGCGCGGGCGCGCCGCTGCACATTGCAACAAGCACCCACCCCGCTCATCCCGAGCGAAGTCGAGGGACACGCCCAACGCTCGGCTAGTCCCTCGACTTCGCTCGGGATGAGCGGCCTTGGATTTGGTTCAGCGTTTCATTGGTTCACCGGTCGCGCCAAAGCCCCGCCCAAGTCCAGGGGTGCAGGGACAATTCCCTGCCCGCCGGAGGCGCTCAGGGCTCTTCGCGCAACAGCAGCAGCAACGGCGCAACATGGTTGCGGCGCAGCGCCACGATCAGCACGCCGGTCAGCGCCAGCGCCGCGCCGATGGCCATGCGCGTGTCGAAATGGTCGTGGGTGATGAGCACGCCGAAGGCAATCGTCGCGAGCGGCGCCATCAGCGTTAGCGGCGCGATGAGGTTGGCTTCGTAGCGCTGGATCAGGCCGTAGAAGGCGGTGTGGCCAACCACCGAAACGATCAGCGCGGTAAACGCCACCGCCCCGACGAACGGCCAGCCCGCCGCCATCGCCGACGGCCATTGATTATGTTCGAACAGCAGCGAGCCCAGCGCCATCGGCACCAGCGAAGCGAGCGCCACCCAGGCCTGGAAACGCAGCGGCGCGACGCCCTCCATCTGCTTCATCATGATGCCGCCGAGCGAGCCGACGACGGTCGCGCCGGCGATTAGCCACAGGCCGTATGACAGCGTGATGCCGTCGGGGTTCCAGATAACGGTCAGCGCGCCAGCCATGGTCAGCGCCATGCCGAGCCCGCGACGCCAGTGGATGCGTTCACCCAGCATGAACACCGACAGCAAGGTGGTGATCGGCACGCCGAGCTGCAGCACGATCGCCGCCGCCGACGGTGATGCGGTCTGCAGCCCCATGAACAGCAGCGCGAAATTGCCGCCGCCCATCAGCACGCCGATCATCAGGATGCGCCAGATCGGTCGCGGCGCCGGCAGCAGCCACGGGAAGGTCACCGCGAGCACGACGGCAAAGCGTAGCGCGGTGTAAAACAGCGGCGCGACGCCCCATTCGCCGACGACGATCTTGCTGACGACATTGCTCAGCCCCCAGACGAGGCAGATGGCGATCAGCAGGGCAAGGTCGCGCAGCGACATGGACGGGCCTTTATTGGCGCACGCCGGACTTCGACGTGGCGCGACTGGTAGAGCCTGCACGCCGTGCGTCAAGCGTTCAACCCTGCGGTCCCTCTTCCCTTGTTGTCGCAACCGTGGAATAGCGCCGCCATGTTACGCACGACGGAGGCGGCGATGGCGACAAGCGAAATCAAGCAACTGGTGCTGCGCCAGCCCGATGACTGGCACGTGCATTTGCGCGATGGCGCGATGCTCGGCGCAGTGGCGAACCATACCGCGCGGCAGTTCGCGCGCGCCATCGTCATGCCCAACCTGTCGCCGCCGGTGACCAGCGTCGCCGCGGCCGCCGCTTACCGCGACCGCATCATCGCCGCGGTTGACCCCGCCTATGGCTTCACGCCGCTGATGACCGCCTATCTGACCGACAGCAGCGACGGCGCCGAACTGGCGCGCGGCCACGCCGAAGGCGTGTTCACCGCCGCCAAGCTGTATCCGGCGAACGCCACCACCAACTCCAGCTTCGGCGTCACCCGCGTCGCGGCGCTCTATCCGGCGCTCGAAGCCATGCAAAAGGCCGGCATGCCACTGCTCGTCCACGGCGAAGTCACCGACCGCGACATCGACATCTTCGACCGCGAGGCGGTGTTCATCGACCGTGTGCTGGCGCCACTGCTCAAGGATTTCCCCGGCCTGAAAGCCGTGTTCGAACACATCACCACCGCCGAAGCCGTGGCCTTCGTGGAAGCCGCCGGTGCCAATGTCGCCGCGACCATCACGCCGCACCACCTGGCGCTCAACCGCAACGCCATGTTCGACGGCGGCATCCGCCCGCACGCCTATTGCCTGCCGGTCATCAAGCGCGAACGCCACCGGCTGGCGTTGCGTGCTGCGGCGGTTTCAGGCTCGGCGAAGTTCTTCCTCGGTACCGATTCCGCACCGCACGCCGCGCCGACCAAGGAAGCCGCGTGCGGCTGCGCCGGCATCTACAACGCGCCCTATGCGATGGAGAGCTACGCCAAGACCTTCGCCGAGGAGGGCGCGCTCGACAGGCTCGAAGGCTTCGCCAGCGAACACGGCCCGCGCTTCTACGGCCTGCCGCTCAACACCGGCACGGTGACGCTCGACCGCCTCGACACGCCGGTCCCCGCCGACCTGCCCGCTGCCGGCACGACGATCGTGCCATTCCATGCCGGCGAGACATTGCAGTGGCGGTTTTCGAGAGGCTGAAGACCAAAGGGCTTCCGGCGGGCAGGCCTGAGGCCTGCACCCATTTGTTTAGCGCTCTTCAATCGGGTGCAGGCCTCAGGCCTGCCCGCCGGAGGCCCTTCTAAGCCGCCACTGCCTTGCGCGCCGCCGCCCGGATCATGTCGCTGGCCTTTTCGGCGATCATGATCGTCGGTGCGTTGGTGTTGCCCGACACGAGGCGTGGCATTACCGACGCATCGACAACGCGCAAGCCGTCGATGCCGTGGACGCGGCAATCGGGGCCGACGACGCTGCGCGGATCGTCGGCGCGGCCCATCGCGCAGGTGCCGACGGGGTGGTAGATCGTGCTGCCCGAGTCGCGGATGAACGCCAGCATGTCGGCATCGGTTTCGACCGCAGTGCCGGGCAGCTGCTCATATTCGACATAGGGTGCCAGCGCCGGTTGCGCGGCGATCTTGCGGCCCCAGCGCATGCCGGCGACGATGGTGTCGCAATCGACTTGCGCGCTCAAATAGTTGGGCTTGATCGACGGGTGGTCGAACGGGTTGGCGGTGCGCAGATGGATGGTGCCGCGGCTTTCGGGGCGCAGCTGGCACGGCGCGATGGTCAGGCCTGGCGTGCGTTCAAGCTCCATCACCTGGTGCAGCGTCAGCTTTTCGACGTCCATCGTCGCCGGCAGGATATGGAACTGCACGTCGGGCCCGCTAAGGCCGGGGCGGGTGCGGACATAGGCCTGGATATGCGCCGCCGACAGCGCCAGCAGCCCCTTGCGCGTCACCGCATAGCGCGCCGCCTCGCGCACCAGCCGCCAGCCGCGGCTGAGCTCGTTGACCGACAGGCAGCCGGGCTTCAACCGGAACTGCGCACTGACGACATAATGGTCCTGAAGGTTGGTGCCGACGCCCGGCAGCGCCTGCACGACATCGATGCCCAGCGGCTTCAACACCTCGGGGTCGCCGATGCCCGACAGTTCGAGCAGCTGCGGTGAATTGACCGCGCCGCCCGCCAGAATGACTTCGCGCCGCGCCTTGGCTTCGACGACCGTGCCCTTCTGGTTGTAGCGCACGCCAGTGGCGCGCTTGCCGTCGAAGGTGATGCGCTCGGCCTGTGCGTTGATTTCCAGCTTGAGGTTGGCGCGGTTCAGCGCCGGGCGCAGATACGCCATCGCCGCCGACCAGCGCCGGCCGTTCTTCACCGTCATCTGGAAATAGCTGATGCCGTCCTGCGATTCGCCGTTGCAATCGTTGTTGAACGGAATGCCGGCTTCGACCCCGGCGGCGATGCAGGCGTCCGAAATCGGATGGTGGTCGGCGGGGTCCGACACGTTGAGCGGCCCATCACTGCCGTGCAGGTCATCGTTCAACCGCTCGTTGCCCTCGGCGCGCTTGAAATACGGCAGCACGTCCGAATAGCTCCAGCCCGAGCACCCGAGCTGCGCCCATTGGTCATAGTCCGCCGCCTGGCCGCGGACATACAGCAGGCCGTTGATCGACGATGAGCCACCGAGCACCTTGCCGCGCGGCCAGACATGCGGCCGCCCGCCGCTCGACGGGTCCTCGTCGGTTTCGTACAGCCAGTTGACCTTGGGGTCCTTGAGCGTCTGCGAATAGCCGACGGGGATGTGGATCATCGGGTTGGTGTCCTTGCCACCCGCTTCGAGCAGCAGCACCGTGGCGCTGCCGTCCTCGGTCAGCCGGTTGGCCAGCACGCAACCGGCGCTACCGGCGCCGATGATGATATAGTCGAATTCCACGAACCACTCCCCGGATGTCATTGCTTTGGGCGACACTGCGCCAAATCAGCGCGCGGGGAAAGTACGTATCAGCGCTACCAGTGCTATCCGGGGTTGCCAGCTTTCCAGCGCGCTTCGAGCTTGGCCTCCAGCCGGTCACCCAGCCCGCGCGACACCAGGCTCAGCCCCTGCAGCTCGACCCGGTCGGACCGCAGCGTCCGCGGGTGCAGCGTATAGCCGAGGTCGTAGAGCGCGGTATCGGTGACGGTTTCGCCGTTCACTTCATAGCGCGTCACGATGCCGACCGGCATGCGGCCGGTGAAGGTGCCGTCATGTTCGGGCACGGTGGCGAGCAGCCCGTCCGCGAACCAGCTCGCATCGATATGCGCGTCGCCGGTGGTGTCGACGGCGTCGGCGTCCAACGCCTTGGGGAAACTGATCGTCTGCGTCTGAACGACAATGCCGTCGGCGCTCGCCGACAGGTCGAGCCGCGCGCCGTCGTCGACCGCCTTGCCGGTCAGCGTCAACTTGGGCTGGGCGACGGGCGCTGCTTCGCGGGCTTCGTTGCGCGCGCGCTCCTGATGGCTGTCCCAGAAACTCGCCGCCGAAATCAGCAGCGCGATGACGCCGACGGTTTCGGCGAGCGTCAGCCAGCGCCGGCGACGACGCGCCTCGGCAGCGGCGGGCGTATCGGCACCGGCGGGACGATCGACGGGGTCAGGCAGCGGGGTCATGCAGCTCCTCGGTTGGCAGAGCCGGTGATGTGGGACGGGCTTTGCGGCGGCGCAATCCCGCCCCGAAAATTTGTGGCGTTAGTTGCAGCCGGCGTTGCCATGGCCCTTGACGCAGGTCTTGCCGCCGGGGCCCTGCGCGACGCCGTAGCCGTTCTTCGACTTGGCGGTGACGCCGGTGTTGGTCTGCGTGGTCTTGACGCCGTTGTACGGATTGGTGGTTTGCACCGCCGCCTTGCCGGTGTTGGGGTTGTATGCTGCCTTGCCGCCGTAGGCGCCGGTCGCGGTGGCGACCGGTGCGGCGACCACGGCGCGCGGCGCGACGACGACGGGGGCCGGGGCGACGACGACCGCCTTGGGCGCGGCAACTGCTGCCGGTGCGACCACCGCACCCGCCGCAGTTTCACAGACGGTGCGGCCATAGCGGCCGGTGACGCATTCGGCAGCGCGCGCGGTGTTGGCGAGGAAGACCGAACTGGTCAGCAACGCCGTGGCGGCGAGAAAGACGAACTTCATGGAGCACTCCCTGACTGCGGGCGGCGCGGACAGAAGGTCACGCGGCCGCACCGCCGTGCAGGG
>Ga0075163_10004575_pt1 | contig 18536 bp, 16 predicted proteins | sample JI1023141ADNA_FD_71478 | JGI IMG/M metagenome (GOLD analysis project Ga0075163, IMG submission 71478) | Wastewater effluent complex algal communities from Wisconsin, to seasonally profile nutrient transformation and Carbon sequestration -... | ecosystem: Engineered > WWTP > Effluent > Algae...
CTGTATGAAAGCGCGGCAGGAGGAAGAGCGAGCGCCCCCAGAATCCTCTGGCGCACTCCCCAGATCGGAGGGGTCCCTTTTCGGCGCCGATAGGGGGTCCCGTTTCGGTGCTGGTTGACAGGTGGTGAGGAAAAGGGTGGTGGGCCTTTTTTGTAGCTAGCTTCGGTGTCGGGGCTAAGGGTCGGGGAGTTAGAGTCCGTTAAGATTTTGTTAGAGAGTCGTTACGGTCTTGGGGTGATCCGATAACACATTGATAAGGTATCGAGATTTGCTGGATCAAATGCGTTTCGGTGGGTGAAATGACGAAAATTGGTGTGTGAAGTGACGAACTTGGGTGGGTGAAGTGACGATGGCACAGTGGGTGAAGTGACGATTCTGGCGCGCGTTATCCACAGTCCGTTGCCGTTCCGGTTCTGGTGGGTGAAGTGACGAAAACCTTGACTGGTGGTGGGTGAAGTGACGATAGTCCCGGTGGGTGAAGTGACGAATGGTCCCGGCGGAAGGAGAGCAACCGAAGTGACGACCGATCGATCTCCTTTGCTCCCGGACCGCCATCCGCAGCGCGATTTGTTCGTGTGCGACATCGTCGATGCGGTGCCAAAAGGCGATATGTCCTCGATGGAGCACCCGGTCTTTTCGCTGTCGACGAAGCCGGACATGCGTCCGCGGCGATATGAGCGGGGCGGAAACTGGATCGAAGTGTCTCCCTCTCGCTACGGGACGGCGACAGTCCACGACCGGGATGTCCTGATTTACTGTATCAGCCAATGCATGGCGGCGTTGAACGATGGCCGGAAGGTTCAGCGAACGATGCGGTTCAAGGCCTATGACTTGCTTGTTGCGACAAATCGCCAGACGTCTGGTCGCGGTTATGAGCTTCTGAAGGATGCTCTTAGACGTTTGCAAGGCACTCAGATCGAAACAAATCTACGGCAAGGAGGAAAGGAGTACTTCAAGGTATTTGGCTTGATTGAATCCGCTGAAATTGTCCGGGAAACCCGGGATGGGCGAATGCTCGATGTTGAGATCACTCTTTCCGACTGGGTGTTCGACGCAATAGAAAACAATCACATTCTGACCCTAAACCGTCAATATTTTCTGCTTAGAAAGCCTTTGGAACGCCGTCTCTATGAGCTCGCGAGAAAGCATTGTGGTGCGCAGATGGAATGGCGCATAGGCGTTCGAAATCTAGCTGAGAAATGCGGGTCGGCATCTAGTGAAAAGGAGTTCCGCAGAATGCTGGGGATCATTATAGATGATGATGCTCAGCATAATCATATGCCTGACTATAAGTTTATTGTTGATGGGGAAAATATCTTAGTTAAGCGTAAGGACGTTGTTGTTGAGATTGCTGGAGGACAGACGGAGCCGAACTCTCACCTGCGGCTTGCTGTTGAAACCATAGCTGCGGCCCGGACATATGCGCCGGGATGGGATATCTACCATCTTGAGCGGGAATGGCGTGCCTGGGTTGCAACGAAAGGGATCAAGGTTAAGGATCCGGATCGCCACTTTGTCAGCTTTTGTCGGAAGCGAGGTCCCGCAAGCTAGGATCGCTTGACTTGAGCACGCGATTTCTGACGGAGGAGTAGGGATACGATGGCCTATAGCCCTTCGTTCGTGTGCCACGGGCATGCAGCGCTACAGCATCGCCTTTGCCGCCATTCTATCCGCATGGCCAAAGTCGCTTCCCACAACTGTTTCGGCAGGGCGACGTGGGTGGGGAAGGTCAGCCTGGGCTGAATCGACAAAACTGCCATTTAGGGTAGCGGGTGTTGGGAATCGAGGTTGAATGGCGAAACGACGCAAGGTGGATTCTATCATCGGGCCTGCTCGATGCGGTGCTCGAGCATAGGGCTGTGCTGTTTCTCGGCTCAGGTGCCTAGATGGATGCGGTGGACCGAAAGGGGCGCAGGATGCCCAGAAGCTCCGAGCTTGCGCGAGAGATGTCGGACAGCTGTGGATCGGCGTGCCCGTTGACCCCACTTAAGCATCCAAGCGTGACCCCGGCGCGGACCTAAGTTCTTCTGGAAGGCCCGACATCCCTGCCGCTACAGGGATACGGAATCACGACAACCCGCTCCACGCCATCGGTTTTTCGAGGTGTCCACCTGGAGTACGACGAGCGAAGCCGGCCGATGGTCCGGAGGAAGCTGGTGTGCTTCTTCTCGTTGCTCGGGCCGAGCGGGGATTGAACCGGCCGCGCCTTCGGCTACCCCACGCCACAGCGGCGCTCGCGCGCCGTCAGGTCACGCGCGAAGGTTCAGTATGATCGGCGCGGTGTGGACTAGTCATGGATGACTGTCAGCGGAACATCGTAACCCGTCAGCTGGCCGGCCTCGCCCTTCTGTACGATGAGAATTTCGTCCGGAGTGGAAATCAGTTCGGCACTGGCGCTGTCGCTCACCTCATAGTGCATGAGTTCGTCTTCCCCGCCTGGGTAGGCCAGAACAATGAGCCTTTGACCGACGTAGAACGTGACCGAGGCAACGTCGCTTGGAAATGGAGGGTCCGACACGATCACCAACTGGCCGTCCGCGAGCTTTCCGAGTTCGATTTGCATCGCCGATGCGGCCCCCGCGGAGCAAATGCCAACCTGATCTGCCAAGATATCGCATGACCGGGAGCTGTTGTCACGGCACGGGTCAAGGCGTGGGCAGGTTGGGACGAATTCGGCTGTGGGTGAAGCGGCGTCTTTCACCGATCAGCGGGAGACTTCGCCGGGACGCTCTGCTAGGTCGGTCGGGGAGATGTCGCGTGCTGCAAGGGACGACGTCGGCGGATTGGCCGCGCCCCGGACGCACCTGCTGGTTGGCGAGTCGGGAATGAAGGTCGGCGTTACGGGACACCGCTGGAACAAGATCGGGCGACAGGCCCGGCCCGCCCTTTCCCGACGGCTTCGACAGACCTTCCGGTCGCTGGACGAGAAGGTCCCGGGCCCCAAGACACTACTGTGCGGCATGGCCGAGGGGACCGACCTCTGCGCGGCATCGGTCAGGCCGGAGCATTGGGCGCTGGAGGCGATCCTGCCGCTCGAGCCGGCCGCGTGGCAGGCGCACTTGGCGCAGACGGCGGGCGACGACGACGCCGCGCTGTTCGACCGGCTCATCCGGGACGCGCGGGTGGAGGTTCCGGTCCACGGAAACGAGACCGGCTACGTCGCGACCGGCATCCGCCTCTCGGAGATCAGCGAGCGCCTGATCGCGGTTTGGGACGGCAAGCCGGGCCTGCCCGGCGGCGTCGCGGAGACCGTCGCCCGTTGCCGGGCGCGCGGGATTCCGGTTGAGATCATTCCGGCCCAGGCCGTCGACCCGAGCGTCGAGCGGAGCGGCTGAACCGCCTCGGGTGCAGAGGATCAGGAGAGGGAACAACTTGCGCATCGCCGACGACTGGCAACGGCCCTTCTTGCTGGACCCGATCTATCCCGGCGCCTGGCGGGCGCTCGCACGTGAGCCGGCAGGCCTGCTCGTCCAGCGGCTGGACGAGCTGGGGATGCAGCCCGGCAATGCGGCCGTCGACGCCGTCCGCGTGCTGAAGCTGCCGTTCTACCCCCGCTGGATCCTCTGCGACCTCCAGTTCGCCGCCGGCGCGGACGCCCGCAAGGGCGAGGCCATCCTCTGCCTATACGGCCCGGACGGATGTACCCCGATCGACGGCCGCTCCGAGCGCGTGCGGGGGCACAACGACCGTCACGGGGTCTCCCTCGAGACCGAGGAGCGTCGGATGGCCTATCTCGAGTTCTTCTGCACTGCGGTCTTCGGCGAGGAAGGGCCCTTCCGCATTGTCCATCCTTCGACCCCGCTGGAGCGCACGGGAAACAATGAGGCGCCGATCGATCCCGACAAGATCGTGCCTCTCCGGCCGATCGCCGCGACCAAGCAGGGCGACCGTGGTATCGAGTGCACGGTGTCCTACGGTCGGACGCTGTTCACGGCGGAGTTCGTGGTGGACGCCGAAGGGACAGTGGTGATGGTCGACGACAGCCAGATCCTCGACATGGTGGCGATCAAGCCCGAACTGCAGTTCGAGGGATCGCGGCGGCGTCTCCTCGCGGAGGTGGCAGGATAGATGCTGATCGCAAACACCTTCTCGGCGGCGGGCCGAGGAACGGCCGCGCTGGAGCTGCCGCCCTCGCTGGAGGGGTCGGGGCTGCTGGTCGGCTGGTCGATGGAGCACGAGCGCGGGAAGGCCCCGATGGGCTTCAGCTTTGGCGACCCCGAGGCGACGCCGGCGATGGGGTTCGTCGATCCGATCCTGATGGACGGCGAGGGGCACCTCCTAACGATCGCGCCGACCGGCGCCGGCAAGGGCGTGGGCTGCATCGTGCCGGCGCTGCTTCGGTACATGGGCTCGGCGATCGTCCTCGACCCCAAAGGCGAGAACGCCTCGATTACCGCGCGCTGGCGGCGCTCGAACGGGCAGCAGGTGGTCGTCCTCGATCCGATGGGACTGACCGGGCAGGAGAGCGGCACGCTCAACCCGCTGGACCTGATCGATCCGGCGGCGGCGACGGGGGTCGATGACGCGGCGGCGCTCGTCACCGCGCTGCTGCCGAACTCGCTCGACGACGGGAAGAACACCTTCTGGGTCAGCCGGGCGCGGCAGCTGCTGCTGGCGCTCATCCTGCATGCCGTCACCGACCTTCCGCCGAACGAGCGCACCCTGACCAAGGTGCGTCAGCTGGCGTCGCGACTGGCCGCGGATCCGGATGGGGTGTCGCGGTCTTTCGCCGCCTCGCGACATCCCGAGGTGCGGATGATCCAGGGGAACCTGCAGATTTCCGCCCGGGAGACCCTCGGGGGGATCGTCGCCTTCGCGCAGGAGGGCGTCGACTTCCTGCGCGGTCCCCAGCTCCAGGCGGCCGTCGAGCGGACCTCCTTCGACCTCGGCGCCGTGGTGCGCGGGGATCCCCTGACGATCTACCTGGTCCTGCCCCCGCACATGCTGAGCAGCCATGGCCGGTTCCTGCGGTTGTGGATCAGCACGCTTCTCGCCCTGATCATCCGCCGCCGGCGAAGGCCGGAACGGGCGACGCTCTTCGTGCTCGACGAGGCGGCCCAGCTCGGAACCCTCGAGGAGCTGAGGACCTCGCTGACGCTGCTGCGCGGCTACGGCGTGCAGACGTGGAGCTTCTGGCAGGACCTGAGCCAGATCCGGATGCTCTACCCGCATGACTGGCAAACGATGATCAACAACTGCGCGGTCATCCAGTCATTCGGCCCGAATACGCAGCGTGCGGCCGCCGACGCGACCGAGCTCATGGGATTCATGACGGCATCGGAGTTCCTGGCGCTCGAGCGGGACGAAATGCTGCTGCAGATCGCGGGCGACGAGGCGGTCGTCGCCCGGCGGCCGAACTACCTGACCGATCCGATCTTTGCCGACCGGTTCGACGCCAACCCAATGTTCGACGCAACAGTCGATCCCGTGCCGGTCAAGACCCTGACCCGCCTTTACCTGCGGCCGGCGCGACAGGTGATCTCCGCGCCGGAGACGCCCGACGGTCGCCTGGGCCCTGCCGCCGAGAACCCGGTCGACCGCGCCCTTGCTGAGATCATCGAGCGGGAAGCCGAGGGTTGAGCCGGATCTGGTCCTGGCTGCGCCTCGGCGCCAACTGCATCATGGTCGTGCCGGCGCTGCTTGTGATGCCGGTGATCGCGGTAGCGTTCGGTACCGTCGGCTTCGAGATGCTGCGGGACCGGTCGGACGTTCCGGATAGCATGTACCGCGCCGTCCAGTTGCTGGGCCTCAACTTCGAGGCCCCCGACCAATGGATCGAGGCACGCGGTGGCATCCCCCTGTTGCTGGGCATCGGCCGCTGGCTCGCGGCGCTCGCGACCTTCACTATCGTGGTCGAGCTGGTGTCGCGGAGTGTCGGCGCCTGGCTGCGGCTCCGGGCACAGAGCTGCTTTCCGCGGAATCGCGTGATCTTGCTGGGGTTCGGCGACATCAACCACGCCATCGCCCGATCGTTGAAGGCCCGCCACGTCACCGCTGTCGACAAGGTCTTCGACGAGGCGGACCGGCGCATGGCGCGGCGGCGGGGGATCCTGCTCTACGAGGGCGACCTGGCTGACGTTCGCACCTTCCGGAACGTGCGGATCGCCGCGGCGTCGGAGGTCTACGTGGCCTGCGGGCCGGACGAGGTGAGCCTGCAGGTCGCGAGATCGGCGCGACGCGCAATCCGGCGCCGGCCCGGTTCCCGCGTCGAGGTCCACGTCCACCTTTCGAACGTCCGATTCCTGCGGGACCTCGAGGATGCTCAAGACCTGGCCTTCGATCGCAACGACGGGCTCAAGACCTTCAGCCTCAAGCTCGAGGCGGCCAGGGACCTATTGGTCCGGACACGCCTGCCCCAGCGAGCCCGCGACAGCGGCCGCGATCGAGTCCATGCCGTGATCTGCGGAATGGGGGATCAGGGCGAGGCGGCGCTGCTGGAGCTGGCGCTCGGCGGGCATGCGGCGGGCATGCGGCCGCCGCGGATCACGGTCATCGACCGCGACGCGGAACGGATCGAGGCCGAGTTCCGGGCGAACTACCCCGAGCTCACCGATCCCTCCGTCGTTCCCGACGAGGCGAGGCCGGCGATCCGCTTCAAGGCTTCGGAGATCCGTGCCCTCGACGTGGAGAACGACCTTGCCTGGCTCTGGGACGAGGACGCCCCGACCGCCTTCCTGATCGCCACCTCGGACGACAGCCTGAACATGAGCACGGCGCTGCGGATCGAAACTGCGATGCAGCGGCGCCGGCTGCCGCACGTCCTGATCTGCGTCCGCCAGTGGGACGCGGTCGCGCATGGGGGACCGGCGCACGCGAACCCGTTGCTGCACATCATCACCTTCGGCAACTCCCGGGTGACCGCGCGGGGCTGGGCCGGCCGGCAGTCGCAACAGCTTCTGACGGCGAAAGCTCTGAACGCGCACTACGAAGCCCGCCGGGACCAAGAAGATGCCTGGGATGGCCTCGCCGACCTCTACCGGCGGGCGAACCTCCGCGCGGTGCGGCACGGTAGCAGCCGGCTCCTCGACCTCGGCCTGCAGTGGCGGGGGATGGCGACCGGGGTTTTGCCGCGCGTAGACCTCGCGGCGTTGCCAGAGCTGGCCCGCGCGATGCGGGCCCCGCTGGGGCGCGACCGGCCGCCGGCGGGAAGCGCCGAGGCCGAACTCTGGGAGGCCGCTCGCAGCGAGCATTCCCGCTGGCTGATCGATCGTGCGACCAGTGGCTTCCGCCCGGCGCACGGGTCCCGCTCCGACGTCCTCCGCCGTCAGACGCTCATGGTCGACTTCCGCGATCTCTCCGAGGAGGTGCGTCGATACGACAACCACCTGCTGGAGGTTCTGGCGCAGCTAAAGAACTGCTGTGCGCCGCTGGCGCTGGTCCGCCGGGTCGCGACGATCGACGACGCCGGCGATCCGGTCGAGGGCCACGGCGACGGGGCCACCGAGCTGCAGGTGCGCATCCCGGACCCCTACCGCCTGGCCGACGCCGCGCGGCTCGCCGCTCGGGTGCAGGCTTGGGCGCGGGCGCAGACGGCTTGCCGACTGCACCTGCTGATCCACGATCCGGCCGAGTATCCGCGCCGCGTCGAGCCCGACGCGCTGCTCGGCGTCGCCAGCCTGGTGGAGGGGCTCGACTCCGGCATCGTCTGCGACGTGACCTGGCGGAGCGACGCCGCGGAACCGCACGCGTGATCGCGGGTCTGCGCGACGGGCGGCGGGGTGCGCGGGGTGATCGAGGTCGCCTTCCTCGAGGCAGTCGAAGCCGAGTACAAGCGCCGCCACGGCCCCGAGACCCTGCTCTGCCACGTCTTCGACCTCGTCGGCGGAACCTCGACCGGGGCGCTGATCGCCGCGGCCGTGGCGCTGGGGCGGCCGATGGCGGAGGTCCGCGAATTCTACCTCGAGCGCGCGCGCCGGACGTTCTCGCGGCGGCGGCTCTGGCGCTAAATCCTGCCGGTCTTCCGCGCCGACGAGCTCGAGCAGGAGATCGTCCGGGTGGTGGGCGACATTGCCATGGACGATCCCGTGATCCGCACGCTGCTCGCGATCGTGATGAAGCGCCTCGACACCGGCAGCCCGTGGATCGTGTCCAACCTGCCCGGGGCACCTTTCTGGGACGCGCCGGCGGACGGCAGCTTTCACGGCAACCGCGGCTACCGGCTGGCGCGGCTCCTGATGGCGTCGACCGCGGCGCCGACCTTCTTCCAGCAGCAGGAGATCGAGATCGGACCGGGCGAGAGCGGCGTCTTCGTGGACGGCGGCGCCAGTCCCCACAACGATCCCTCACTCGCGCTGCTGATGCTGGCGCGGCTGAAGGTCTTCGGCCTCGAGTGGCCGACGGGGCCGGAGCGGCTGTCGATCCTCTCGATCGGCACGGGCCATCACCGTCGACGCACCGACGCCGCCCGCCTCGCCGCGTCGGGCCCGGTGACCGTCGCCTACAACGCGCTGATGGGTGTCATCGCCGACAACGAGGCGCTGGTGCAGGCGCTGATGCAGGGGCTGGGAAGCTCGCGCCTGCCGGTCTGGCTGAGCGCCGAGCTGGGCGCCGTCGCCGATGGCGGCCTGGTCGGAGCGCCGATCCTCGACTACCTGCGGCTCGACATGCCTATCGACGAGGAAACCGTTGCGAGCCTCGATACCAATCGCAAGGCACCGTCGATCGGGCGGCTGCGCGGGATCACCGACCCCCAGATCATCCGGCCGCTCTATGACATGGCGCGGACTTATTGCGCGCGCCGCTACGACCTGTCCGAGCTGCTGCCTTGAAGCTCGCAGGGAGGCCCGGCGCCGGGGGGCCTGCCGACTTCGCGCCACCGGGCTCGGGGTGCGGTGCTCCCGCGGACGCCGCCGGACGCTTCGGTGGATCGCCTCAAAGCAGCGTATGGAGGGGAATCCGCTGGAATTCGACGAACTTGCCGTTCTGCATCCGCGCGAGGAGAAGCTCCTCGCCGCACCGGAGATTGCCGATCATGTCGCGGTCCAGGTGGAGGCCGAGGGCTCGACTGGTCCCATCGTCGTACACGAACGCGATCTCGCCTGCTTGCGTGTCGAGTTCGGCCCAGAGCGGCGTCGAAATCGGGCCCTCGTGCAGGAACATTACCTTGCCGGCGGCATTGCTCAGGATGCCGCAGCGAATCTCTTGGCTGAGAGGCCTAGCCGCGGTCGGATCTTCAGGCATGGACAATCTCCCGACCAGGGCCGTCGGGGCCGGTCTGCTGTCGGTCGTTCGATCGCGCTGCGGTATCGCTTTGGCGGCTTACTCGCCCGACTTGCGTGCCGGACTTGACCCAAGATCCTTTTCCCCCAAAGCTGAGTGGGGGAACGGGGTGCGGCGCCCTTGACGCTCTCCAGGCTCGGGATTCGCGGAACGAAGCGGGCGCGCGGGGGTGATGACTGCCTTTCAGTACCGCTCGACCGCCTTCATCAGCGGCACCTTCGCAGACATGGTCGAGTGGCGCGAGCAGGCGCGCGACGCCCTCGAGAAGGCGGGTATTCACCCGATCGACCTCGCCAGGGCCCCCAAGATCCACCAGACCACCGAGCAGTATATTAACTCCGATCTCGATGACACGCATCTGCTCTTGGGCATCTACGGGCTGCGCTACGGCAGCCTGATGAACAACAGCCAAGAGCCCCCTTCCTGGTCACACCACGAGTATAGCCGCCATCGCCAGCGCGCCAGAGTCCTGCACGAGGGCAGCATGCTGCCCGAAACCCTGATCCTGTGTCCTGCACCGGGCTCGGAGGCGATGCGGCTGGCATTGGAGGCCGCCCGAAGGGTTTACGACGAGTCCGGACTGAGCGAGGAAGAGCGCGAGCAGGATATGCGCCTGCAGCGACAGTTCCTCGCCTTCGTGCGCGGCGAGATGCCCGACTTCGCGCACGCCCCGGGCCGGCCCGGCGGGGCGACGCCTAACGTCGTGCTGCAGAACCGCTTGATCGGCCACTTCGCCGACAAGGCGCAGCTCCGAGAGGAAATTCACATCCATCTTCTCAAGGTCCGGTTCTCAGGCAAAATGGTCGTCGAGGCTGGCTCGGACACCGGTCGGCAGAGCCAGATGCCGGAGCCGGAACCGCCCCGGGTCAAGCCGACCTCGGCCCTTCTCGGGCATCTCGCTCCGCCGGAGCGGCCGGCGGGGCTCTGCGTCGTGGCACCCCTGATCGCCGGCTTTCCCTCGGCAGGGATCGCCGAGGCGGTGGCCGCGGCCAATCCCTGGGGCGCCCCGGAGGTCGACCAGATCTACGACGCCAAGAACGAGCGCATCGCGGCCAGAGACCCGGCGCAGCAGGTCCTGCAGGTGCTCCGCGACATCGGTGCCAGCCAGTACGGGGTCCAGGGCGACGATGTCGAGCAGCTATGCCAGGCGATCGCCCGCGCAGTCTTCGGCTACGAGGAGCCCGACATGCTTCGCATCGTCAACCTCGACCGCGGCCCCGCCGCCACGTTCCTCGCCGAGGTCTGGCCGAAGCTCGAAAAGAAACTAGGAGATGAGCGGAGAAGGTCCGGGAATGCGGGGGCGGGCGTCCTGCTCATCCTTGCCTCCGACCAAGCACCCAGCCGGTTCAAGGCCCTGTGCCAAGAGCCCGGCCCGGTGGCGTCGTTCGACAAGCCCTTCCTCCTCGCCGCCGAAACGCTGGAGCTGCCGCGAAGCCCCGGCAAGGGCGCGGCCAACACGGAAAGCTTCCGCCAATGACCGATGACGTACGGCCCTACAGCGATTTCACCGGTTCGGGCGCGGGCGACGGGCCGCGGAACTACATCATCGACCCACAGGACGCCCTAGTGGTGGACCTCGCGATCAAGCTGGGCCGGCCGCTCTTGGTCGAGGGCGAGGCCGGCTGCGGCAAGTCCTCCCTGGCCGATGCGATCGCCGCCGAGCTGGGCCTCGGCGATCCGGTCATCGTGCCGATCCGGTCCTCGTCGCGCTCAAACGACCTGTTCTATCGCTATGACGGCCTCGTGCGCCTGCAAGACCGCGACGCCGACCCCGAGAAGGCCCGCAAGGCGCAGAACTACATCACGCTCGAACCGGTCGGAAAGGCGATCGTCGAAGGCCAGCGCAAGGTTATCCTGATCGACGAGATCGACAAGGCGGACATGGATTTCCAGAACGACCTACTGTTCGCGCTCGAACGCTTCGAGTTCGTCATCGACGACATTCCCGCCAGCGAGACCGGGAAGGTCAACGGCGTCGCGCACCGGATGCGCCGCGAAGGCCCGGCGAAGCCGATCATAATGTTCACCTCCAACCAGGAAAAGCTGCTGCCGAAGCCGTTCCTCAGACGCTGCTTCTACCTGGAGCTCAAGTTCCCCACCGACCCCGACCGGCTGGAAGAGATCGTCACCGCCAACCTGCGTACCCGGAAGAGGCGAGGAGAGGCCGGGGCGGCCTCGCTCGCGGAGCTGAACGAGACCCTGGTCAGCCGCGCGGTCGCGTCCTTTCTCGGCATCCGCGAGGCCGCGGGCAAGAGCGGGGCGATGAAGAAGCCAGCCACAGCCGAGCTGCTCGACTGGGTCCATGCGCTGCATATCCGCCCCGACCTCGCGACCGATCTCCACGGGCTGCATCCGCCGCTGTGGGAGCTCCTGTTCCGCACCAGCCAAGACAAGCGGCGCCATGCCGAGGCGGCGGCCGGCTGAGGCGATGACGCAGAGCGCGACCATCCCCTTCTCTACCATCGTCCACGCGCTGCGGGAGGCGGGGATGCAGATCTCGGTCAGGGAGGTGCTGGAGGGGATCGCGGCGCTCGAGACGATCCCGGATCCGTTCGGCTATCTCTCCACCGTGACCGCGCGCACCGACTCGGAGCAGGCGCCCAACCGGCAGCGGCTCGCCAAGCGCGACCAGCTGGTCTGGCTGGTGCAGACCCTCTGGGCCCGCAGCGAGGCGGAGCGGGAGATCGTTCGCCGGACGATCGAGCATAAAATCGCCCCGGCCCCGGCGCTCTACGCCATCGACCTGCGGAGGACGGCGCGCGCCGGCGTTGTCTCGCGCGAAGGCGAGACGATTCGCCCGCCCAGCCCCGACCCGCTCGAGGACCTGACGGCCGCCACCGGCGAGGAGGGCGCCAAGCCCGCCGAGACCGAGGCGGAGATGGAGGTCGAGACCGGCGCGGGCGGCGGCATCGCCGCGCGCGAGCGGGCGAGGATCAACGTGCCGGTGCCGCCGATCGAGGACACCACACTGGAGGAGGCGGCACCCTTCGAACTCGAGGACGTGCCGATGCTGGACGAGCTCGCGCTCGCCTCGATCTGGCGGCGATTCCGCCAGCCGGTGCTGAAGATCGACCACGGCCGCCCCGACGTCGAGCGTTCGATCGACGCCACCGTCCGCGCGGGGGGCCAGCTGACCATCGTGCCGGCCCGGCGACGGGTCAACAACGCCCGGCTTCTGGTCGCGCTCGACGTTGGCGTCGCCATGGCGCCCTGGGCGACGATGCGCCGGCAGCTCGAAGCCACGCTCGACGTGCGCGCCAGCCGGCTCGAGGAGATGGCACTCTGGTATTTCTCGGGCGTGCCGGGCGAGAAGCTCTACGCCGATCCGGGCCTTCGGCGGGCGCGGCCGATCGGCGACGTGCTGGGTGACTGGACCGGGGCGCCGATGCTGGTCTTCGGCGAGGCGGGCGCCGCCCGCGTGCCTTCGGGCAGCCTCAACGCGCGGCTGGCGGCGTTTCTCGCGCGGACGCGCCAGGCCGACATCCGGCCCGTGGTGTGGATCAACCCGATGCCCCAGCCCCGCTGGCCAGTTGCCTTCAGTCGGCAGCTCGAGGCCGAAGTGCACGTGGCCGCCTTCGCCCTCGGTCACGAGAACCTGATCGCCGCCGTGACGGTGATGCGGGAGCAGGCGAAGTGACGGAGACGTCCGATCGCCTCAGTCCCGTTATGGTCGCCGACAGGGTGCAGGCCTTCGAGGCGCGGTACGGCCGGACCTCGCTGTACCTCGCGGCCCATGCCGCGGTTGCCCACCGGCTGCGCCCCGAGATCGTGGCGCTGACCCGCACCAACTTCCTGCCCAGCCCGCACCGCTTCCAGGCCGCGCACGACGCCGACGTGCTGTTCGGCCCGCTCTGCACGTTCCAGGGCGACGGGTTCTTCGAGATGCAGCCCGAGATCAAGGATTTCCTTGTCGACGTTCTCGACCGGATATTTTCGCCCGGGCCATCCGGCAGGTTCCGCTCGCAGGACGTGGCGCGAATGCTGCGCCACCACCTGCGCAAGGCCGCCGCCGAGCCGCACGCGGACGGCCCGCGCTACGAGCGGTTCCGGCAGGAGAACCTGTGGCGCGCCATCGCCATCGACGATCCGCTCACGGCCCGCGACCACATGCGCGCCCATGCCCGCGCGCGCGACGGGATGGCGCGCGAGGCTTTGCCCGGCGCGCCCCGCGGGGCCGGGATCGTCTCGGTCGCGGGTCCGGTGCTGGGGCTGTTCCAGGAGGACATGGCCTATCTCGAAGTGCAGGACATGATCGCCGACGGCAGGGATGAGGAGGCGGTGGCGGTGCTCGAGCTCATGGTCGAGACGTGGGCCGAGGTCCCAGCCGCCCTCCTCCTTTCGGAGGAGCGCATGTTCCTGACCCGGCGGCGCAACATGGCTGGCGAGGCGGGGACGGCCACCGGCGCCAAGGCCCCCGCTCGGCCGTCGGCGGCCCCATCCGCGTTCGCCAACGACCTCAAGGTCGATCGAGCGCGCCTGGATCTCAGGGACACCGCGCTGACCCGAGCGGCCTTGGCCGGCGACGCGAAGGCACTCGAAGCGGCGCTGGCCGCGCCCGATCCTGAGCTGGATCAGCTCGACCGCTACGGGCTCGCAGCGCTGCACCACGCGGTGCGCGGCGGTCATCCCGAGCTCGCGCTTCGGCTGCTCGACGCGAGCGCCGACATCAACGTGACTTCCGCCTACGACGCTCCGCCGCTGTTCTTCATGGCCATGCACGGCCTAACCGACCTGGCCCGCACCTTCCTCGAGCGCGGCGCAACGCTGCTGCAGTTCTCCGCCAAGAAGAGCTCGCCCCTGATGAGCGCGGCCTGGTACGGCCACCGGGACCTGGTTGTGCTCTACCTGGCGCAGCCGGCTATCGACGAAGACTATGTCAACGCGCGCAACGACGAGGGCCTGACCGCGCTTGCTGGGGCGCTCAGCGTCGGCGACGCTCGGATCCGCGACATGCTGGTCGCGGCAGGTGCCCGGCTCGAGAAGCCGGCGACGCAAGGCTATACCCACCTGCACGCCGCCGCCGCGGGCGGCTCGCCCGAGCTGGTCGAATGGGTGCTCCGCGCAGGCTATCCCGTCGACGCGCTCACGTCGGACGGCTGGAGCCCGCTGCACATCGCCTGCTCCAACACCCCGTCGCTCGATGTGGCGCGCCTGCTCCTGGATTGTGGGGCCGATCCATGGCGCGAGAACGTCGGCGGCTGGACGCCGGTGCGGCTCGCCGCCTGGTGGGACAACCTCGACATCCTGCGCCACTTCGGAGACCTGGGCGCGCCCTTGGTGCCGCAGCTCGTCCGGGACGCGGCGGGCGGCGGAGCCAGCGCCGTGCTCGACTACCTGCTCGTCGACAGGGCCGTGCCGACCGACCTCCCGGGCCTCGTCGACCCGATGATCCGCTCGGGCAAGCCCGCGGCCGCAGAATACCTGCTTGCCCGTGCCGACGCCTTCGGGGCCAAGCACGACCATGTCTTCGCCAAAGCCGTGGAGTACGGCAAGCACGAGATCGTCGCGCTTTACCGCAAGCGGGGCTGGGCTCTGCCCGCTTCGGTGGAGACGCCGCCCAAGTCCGACGGTGAAGCGCCCACGGTGTCGAACACCTGGGTCGGTGCGATGGGGCGCACATCCGAGGGCTGGCGCGAGTTGGCGACGGTCCTGCTCGACTGGCCGGAGGCGCGGGCGCTGGCCGCCGACCGAATCTTCGAGAAGTCGGTCGAGATGGGCGAGGCGGGGGTTCTGCGCCGGTTCCGGGACCTCGGCTTGCCCCCGCCCGCGCCCGCGTCGGCCGGCAGCCCGGGATCAGGTGTCGCGGCTGCCCAACCGAGTTGGCTTCCGATGCTGGCGAAGGCCCAAGCCGGCTGGCGCGAGACGATGGAGGTCCTGCTGGGGTGGCCCGCCTTCCGCGAGGTCGCCGCGAGCGAGCTCTTTGAGGATGCGGTCGCCCGCGGCCACCTCGACGTCAGCGAGCTCTTCGAGCACAACGGGTGGCCGTCTCCCGGGCGGCCGAAGGAAAAGCCCGGCTGGGCTTGGGTGATCGGAAAGGGGCTGCCGCAGCGCGACGCGCTGACGCGGGCGCTGCTCGACTGGCCCGACACGCCGCCCAACCCCGATGGCGAGCACCGGCTGATGAATCTCGCCGCAGAGAGCGGGCTGGTGCAGACCCTCGCCGAGCTGATCCGGCGCGGCGAGCCGATCGACGTCACCGAACGGGCAAACGAGACTCCGCTCTCTGCCGCCGTGGTCAATGCCCAATGGGCGGCGGCCCGCCTGTTGCTGCAGGCCGGAGCCGATCCCAATCTGCTGACGGGTCGGCGCCACGAGCCGGTGTTCTTCCGCGCGGCCTTCACGGCGACGCCGTTGCTGCGCGAGCACGGCGCCGACCTCCGGCGCCGGGCCCTGGACGGGCGCAGCCTCCTCCACGTCGTTGCGCCCGCGATGGCGCAACCGGGTGCGGAGGCGGTGCTGGCGGCGGCGCTCGAGGCGGGCCTGGCGGTCGATGCGGTGGATGTGGCCGGCTCGACCGCGCTGCACCTCGCGGCCGAGCTGGATGATCCCGCGGCGGCGAAGGCGCTGCTGGCGGCCGGCGCCAGCCTGGACGCCCGCACCGCCGCCGGCCTCACGCCGCTGCTCCTCGCCCTGTCGCGCGGTCGGCGCGCCACCGCCGACGCCCTCCTCGCCGCCGGGGCGGACCCCACCGCCCGCACGTTTGGCGGGACCGGCCTGCTGCACATCGCGGCCGAGCAGGACATGGTCGACCTTCTCCGCCGGTACTGGACCGAGCTGGGCGGGCCGACCGTCCTGTCGCTCCGGCCCGCCCGGACGGTGCTGCAGACCGCCGTCGAGGCCGACGCGCGCGGCGCCGTCGACGCGCTGCTGGAACTGGGGGCCGACCCGGAGGGCGCCGCCGGGAGCAGCCTGCCGCCGCTCCGGCTGGCGGTCCGGGCCAACCGGTACGAGATCGCCGAGCGCCTACTCGCGGCGGGAGCGTCGCCCGCCGCTGGCGATCCGGTGGTGGGGCACGATGCGCTGTCCGACCTCACCGCCCAGCAACGGTTGCTCGCCGCCACAGAGACGTCCGTCCCGGCCGCTCTTACCAGCCTCCTCGCCCGCTTGGGCGCACCGCCGGGCGGGGAGAACCGCACGTCTGCATCCTTCCTGGCAGAGCCGTCCGAGCCCGCCTGGTCCGGCTGGCGATTTGTTCCCTATGACGCGGTCGGGACCTATGCACGGGTTCTCCACACGCTGGACGCCGGCCGCTACTCCGGTAATACGCTGTCCCAATGCGTCCGGCGTCCACTTTCGTTCTACCCGGGCGTTCATCTCGCGCGTCTGCAGAGCAAAACGTGGGGAGGCAGCCCACGCGCGGTATTCCTGCTGGTCCTACCCGGCAAGACGCTTTGGCTCGATGGCGCCTCGCAACCGATTTTCCAAGCCAACGCGCTACTTGGGCTGCAGCTAACTGTCGACACCGCTCTCGATTATCTCCGGTTCTTCTGTTTCTTCGTGCGAAGCCAAGGCGCACCATTCTATGTTGTCGAGGATCCGGGCGACCCGAACCTCGCCGAGCTACGCCGAACTCGTCCTGAGCTCGTCGAAAGCATTGCTCGCCCGGCATCGCTCGAGACCGGCGTGGATGGCATCTTCCGGGCAAGGGCGGCCATCCTCTTTGACAACCATTGTTTCAGGGCGGCATTCGATATCAGTCCCGCGGGCCTGGTCACCATGACCGACGACGAACCGGTTGCGACCGGGCTGGTGCGTCTCGAGCTGCCGATCCGCTAGAGAGGAGCCCGACCCGGACAGGGCCGGGCCGTCCGATCTGTAATCCAGACTTGCGTGGTGTCTCGATTCTGGCGATTCCGTCAATCAAGGCATAGCCCTTGCCTCCGGGCTGCCGAACCGTAAGCTGACCGGGATTGGGACCTTAAATCGGAGGTCGCCCCGTTGCCCCCAGCTGCCGATCCGCGCACGAAGGCAACTTCTTCGAGCGACGCCTCCGAGTCCGCCGCAGTAGTGTACGACCAGCCGAACCCACCCGTCGCTCGGCCACCGAACGGCGCGTACGATCCGCTGTCTGCGCAGGCGATCAGGCTCAACGCCCACGTCAGCTATCTCGACCCGCCGTTCGCACTGTCATTTCCAACCTTACTGGCGCCGGACCCAATCACCCAGATCGGGCACCGCTTCAACGGCAGCGGCATTAAGGCCGCCGTAACGGCGCGGGCGGGCTACGTGTGCCACTACTGCGGCCTGCGGGCCCGAAAGTACCAGGAGGTCGTGGGACCGGTAAGCACCGTCACCGCCGCCGAGGCGCATCTCGCCTGCATCTTTTGCGCCCAGGTGATGGCGCTGGACCTCGTCCACTCCATGCGCTCGGGGGTGCTGATCCATTTGCCCGAAGTCGGGCAGGCCCGGCTGCACGCCTGTGCGCGGATCATCTACGTCTGCCGCATCTCGCAGGGACGGGCCGCCGACTTGGCGCGCCGGGTGCTGGACGCGATCCTGACGCGGCGCGCCAGAGCAAAGGCGCGGCTCGGATCCGACGACCCCGGCGACCTGGTCACCATGCTGGTTGGCTGCCGCACCGAGGCCGAGGCCGAGGCCCTGCGCCGGCAACTGGACGGTATCCGGCTGTTCCCGCTGGATCGACGGCTCGTCAGGGAGATGGAGCTGGAGTTCAATCAGTTCCCGCAGATTTTGGCCTACTACCGGTCGAAGGACGGGCCGTTCGGCGGACTCCCCCCGAAGGACATGGATCTGCGCGCGTTCGAGGCCACCTTTGCCGGCCTGACGGCGACGGCTTAGACCTCGCTGATGATCCCCTCCAGCCCGAGGTGTTCGCTCAAGCGCAGCGCCTCGCTGCTCCCGGCCAGGAGCGCGTCGAGCAGCCGCTTGCGCTCGACCAGCGGCGCCGGACGCATGTCGAAGCCGTCGAGTGTGGAGGATGTCGAAGGCGAAGCATACGAAACGCTCCCCGCGGCCACCAGCGAGGCTGGAGCGGAGGCGCGCCATGTCGGGCATGCCGCGGTCGTCGAGGACGACGGCTTCGCCGTCCAGCACGAGATCGTTAACAGGCAGAGCGGCGACCGCCCGAGCAACGGGCGGGAACCCGACGGTCCAGTCGTGGACGCATCGGGTCCCGCCGGCGCCTCTAGCAAGTATTGTCGGTTAACGTGATGGGGTGGACGGCCCCTGCGACCGGCGTCGATGCGCTGTAAGGTAGTCGTTGTCGAAGTAAGCAACATGCAGGAACCGTCCACGATGAATTCTATGACGATTGTAGAGCGTCAACCTCGATGTCCGCCACCGACAAGCAAGTTGGC
>Ga0075163_10004576_pt1 | contig 18535 bp, 38 predicted proteins | sample JI1023141ADNA_FD_71478 | JGI IMG/M metagenome (GOLD analysis project Ga0075163, IMG submission 71478) | Wastewater effluent complex algal communities from Wisconsin, to seasonally profile nutrient transformation and Carbon sequestration -... | ecosystem: Engineered > WWTP > Effluent > Algae...
ACATGGCAAGAAGTTGTGTACTCTCTACGAGGAGTTTCGCCGAAATATGCGTATCTCTACATTAGACGGTGTGCTTTAGAATTCGGTCTCGATATTTCCAAGTTGGAAGCGCAGATTCCAAATTCAGGTACCAAGGTCAAGTATACTTTTGACTACCTTGCACCGTTAGTAGAGAAGGCGACTACATGGTCTGAATTATGCGGTTTTGTTGGTGTGCAGGAGAATGAAGGAAATTTCAAGACACTCAAAGCAAAAATGAAGAGTTTTGGGATAGATGGACAGAAGTTTGGTTCTTTCTATAGAAAAAGCACTAAAAACCGACGAATGACACCGCTGTTCGACTTACTCCGATATGGAGTGAAAGTGAGTTCGGCGCATTTAAGAGAACGATTGATACGAGCAGGAATTAAGAAACGGGAATGTGAAGAGTGTGGGATTGATAGTTGGAGAGGCGCACCACCGCCGCTAGAACTTGACCATATTGATAGCAACCCGTTGAACAATGAGCTAGAGAATTTGATGATTCGCTGTTCTAATTGTCATGGGGTTGAAACCCGCCGCTTGCGCTCAGAAGCGGCGCTCGAAAGAAAACTCGGGCAAATTCCAGAGCGAATGTTTGAAGATGATTTGGAGGCAGACAATGAAGATTCCGACTTACATCAAGAAGAACTGGGCGACCTTGCCGAAATCGACGATTAACGACAAGGAACTTGTGATGGTTCGTGAGGTCGAGAACTGGGACCATGGATACGGTCATCATTCCTACAATGGCTTTGGTGTAGACCAGGACGGCAAGGTGTACGAAGTGTACTCGTCGGGTTGTTCATGCGACGGAGAGGCTTCTTGTACGGAATCCGCTGAAGCCTTGACCGAGGATTTGAACGACATTCACTTTGATTCTTTACGGGTTGATTTTTCGAATTACTAATATGAAAATTTTCATCTGGGATTTTGTTGATCATTGCACTCAAAGCTGGCATTCTGGAGGTGGCGTTGTTGTTATTGCCGCCGATGAAGCCCGAGCACGTGAACTGGCAGTTGGACAAGGCGTCACGTTTTCCGAAAATGAGAATCCTACAGCGTATGCAATCGAAGCGACGGAAGAAAAAGTGCTCTTGTTTCCTGATGCAGGTTGCTGTTAGAAGTGCTAAGGATAGAGTTTTGGCCCTGTGGTGAAATTGGCAGTACACGCTAGTCTTAGGAACTAGTGCCTTCGGGCGTGGGGGTTCAAGTCCCTCCAGGGCTACCAATAGTTGGTCATGTCTGGTTGTCTGGGCATGACTGCTCCCAAAGAAGCGATGTAAGGGACGCCACAGACAACACACATTCAAAAGGGAGGCAAGTATGTCGAAATTAAAAGTTCATAACGAAAAGTACCAAGAGTTGGCTGAAAAAGTCGCCGTTTGCTTCCATGGCGCTGAAGGCGTCTACGATTGGCGTGATTTAGAAGTTGACGTTCGAGAGACTAGTGATAAGCTAATTGTGTCGGTATGGCAGATGTACGAATATTTACCGATGACGTTCGCAATCATGGAAAAGTTAGCAGAAGTTTTTGGTTCTCGTGACTACAACATCAACAACTGGAGTTCTTCAGGTTGTGAAACGTGCGACTATAATTCACGGTACACGCACGAGTTTACCGTACCGAAGGTGAAGAATGCAGCAACAGAAAGCAACGATTGATAGTGTAAGTGTTACCAGCGCTACCGATATGGCGATTTCATATGCGGAAAGTATTGTTCAAAAAGCGCTTGAGTTTCTTCGAGATGATCGCAAGAAAGAGCGTCTGGTTGAAGTGGAATGTAAGACATGCTTCTACATCAACAATCAACGTATCGGTGGCGCTGCGATGACTAGCCGACCGTGTGGAATTTGTGATATGCCGCAGATGTATGGTTCGACGGCGACTGATAAGCTCTGCTTGAAATGTGCATTGGAGCATCAGTTGTGCAAGCAGTGTGGCGCTGATGTGTTGATGCGCCCACGAAGAATTTTCAAAGTCTGATATGGCGGTGGTGAAATTGGCAACCACAGCGGTCTCAAAAGCCGCCGCAGAAATGCTTGAGGGTTCAAGTCCCTCCTCCGCTACCATTTTCAAGTCTGGAGATGTTGTTGTGCATTTAGGCTCACATGTTCGACGGACTTTTGTGAGAACATTAAATGACAATAAAGCGCATACGATTCATTTTGAAGGCACAAAGCTAGTCCATTCACGGACTCCTCTTTCATGGCTATGTTTAGCTGATGTGATTGTGGTAAAATGTCCGAGGCACCTACACGAGAAATTATATGAAAACCAATTATGCATTAGCAGCGGTCGTACCAACAGCCGATCCGAAGAAAGGTAGCATTGTACATGTCTGTTTCTACGAGGAGCCGCCACAACAGAACGATGTGAACGCACTTGTTGAAGAACTTCGGACTGACGAAGAATTTCATATGACAGATAAGGTGTGTGACGTTGACTATTTTCTGGAGTATTTTGAAGGGGAAGTTTTGGCGCAACTTAAAGTAGATATGGAAATTCCAGATGACCTCGAAGGTTCAGGAGAGCTTGGTGAAACAAACTGAAGTTCTTTTTTCGTTTCAGGTGGCGCATGAAAATGACGTTGATCTTGATCGTCTGTTAGAGAGACTTATGGACTCATTGGCGATGACGACGGAGAACAAGGTTGAATGCGTCTATGGCCCTACCAACAAGTCGAAGGTGGTCTTGTATGTGGCTCCAATCACAGTCGAGCGTGGTTTGTCGATGGTGGAACTAATGCAGGGATTGATCGATGAAAAATCCCGTTGGTAAGTGGTCGGCGATTTATCTGCCTATGTTGCCCGACAATTCAAAGCGGCCTGACATGCACGGGTTTGCTTCTAAGGAAGAGGCTTGGGAGTACATCTTCTCTCAAATGTGTAATACTTGTGTAGCTGAGAGAAATATGGCTTTGTTAGGCTTCACTGATTATAATGAAGAGAAAGGGCTTCATCCAAATTTGTATCCAGGATGTGCTTGTGAATGGGAAGCTGTTAGGACAGAAGAGTTGATATGATAAGACTTTCAGACTATACGGTTGATGGCAAGACAAATTGGAAAGCCTACGATGAAGCGAAAAAGGTATGTGGAGAGTCATGTAATAGATGCGGATCACACATTCTTTTTTCCAAAGGGTATCGAACAACCTGTGATTCATGTAAAAGTTTGTTATATAATCGTGGTGAAGTTTATAGGAATGAGAAAGGTATTCGTTGCCCGAACTGTGGGCGAGCTTCTAACGATCCATACGACTATGGTGACGATATTTATGGAGAGGGGCTGCACGAAATCACATGCATCAGATGCGATCATGAATTTGAGGTTGAAACCCATGTAGAGTTTTCCTGGACGAGTCCTGCGATGATTGAATCTAAGCTTGGAGCAGATGATGATGGAATGGACGATTCAGACGACTGAAAGAGAAACTGAGGCTTTGTTGGACTTATCCGAACAAATGGGATTGTCGCCAGAGCGTATCTTTATCCAGGCGCTGCGAATTTATCAAGGAATTTCGAAAGGCCATTTTTCATTGGTTGAAAACAATTCAATGAGTAAAGTCAAGGATGTACTGTAGTTTTTGTTTTCTAGAGGGAAGCGAACCATCGAAAGTTTGTGGAACTTGTAAGAAGAAAAAGCCCAATCCGATTGTTGAAGTTGCGATTGAGGCACATGGCGGGAGAATAGGCAGGCTAAAAAATTTCAAACAAGTTTGACCGAGTGGGGGAATGGCAGACCCGCTCCGCTTAAACCGGAGTGCCGTTACAGGCGTGTGGGTTCGAGTCCCACCTTGGTTACATTAGTTGGTTTTAGGTAAAGTTGTTTGTGACAGAATTCAGCTTTACCTAAATACCAACATGAAGTATAGACATACAGAAGAGCTACTGAAGTGTGTGGTTGCAGAATCAACCTCATTGAGGGAAGTGTTAAAGAAGTTGGGTATGGCTGCGGCTGGTGGTAACTACTTTACGATTAAGAAACGAATACGTGAATCTGACATCAGTACAACGCATTTCACAGGGCAGGCGCACAGAAAGGGTAGAGTTTTTGACAAAAAACCATTGGCGTATTATCTGGTAAATGAAAAACGGATTGGGTCAGATAAACTTCGTCGCCGACTTCTCAATGAGGGGGTGTTTGAACATCGATGTTACAAATGTTCATTGACTAGGTGGTTGGGTGTACCGATTTCGTTGGAGTTAGACCATATTGATGGGAACACTATGAACAATAGATTAGAAAATCTAACCTTGTTGTGCCCAAACTGCCACGCACAGACACCGACATATCGAGGGAAAAACATCAAACGGCAATTAGCAACCAGATGAGCGCAAACCCTGTTGCCGTAAGGCGTGCGAGTTCAACTCTCGCCTCCTGCCAAATTTGAATGAAGAGGTTGTAAATCGTGGATCAAGTGCTGGTATCTGAAGCGTGTGGCGGCTTTCATCCATACATTAGCAATCCGTTGCTTTGCAAATGTGGCCATCCTGTCCAAGAGCATACTGCATTTATGGAGCGGCATCTTAAGCGAAAGCAAGAAGAAGCTCTTCGTCAGGAAGAGCTTAAAACCTCTGTTATGAAAGTACTTGGTGTTGAATTGATACCGGACCCGAGCGACGAAATGATAGAAATCAGTCCTGGATGGAAAATGAAGCGTAGAGAGTATGAAGCTCTCCGCATAGTCGTCCTGGAGAAAGAAGCAGAGAAAAAGAAAAGAACATGTACACACAAAACTCCAGATGGGACATCGACAATTGAGGGTGGAGTGTTTTGTGATGATCAAGGAAGTCCGTGTTGTAGGTTGTGTGGTTGGAGTTAAAATATGACGCTAACGGAAATGGTAAAAGATAAGAAAGTGCGCTTCTCCTATTATCGGGACGGAGAGCTTTGGTACAAAACTGAGGACGGTTTTGAGTTCCCGGTGCCGTTGTCAGACGCAGGCAATGCTGTGTTCCAGGCCGAAGATAAGGCTTTACTGTTTATGCGTTGGATTCGCAAGCAGCTAGATACTGTCAAGTCTTGGGATGTGGAGCGCCAACAACAGAGTGAATCTTGTGCCAATCAGTGATAAATCTTTTGGTGGGCCAGTTGGTCTAAAAATGAATCTTTTTCAGCTTGGAAATTTTACGTTGGCGAGTGGCAAAACTTCTCGGTTCAAAATCGAGTGTGACAATTTGACTGATGACGATTGGGAATGTCTTGCTTGGATGCTCTTTCAAACGTTGCCGTCATTTGGTGATGTGAAAGGTGTGCCTACAGGCGGGTTGAAATTGGCCGAGAAAATGGAAAAATATCGTAGCACTTCTTGGACTATTGGTGGAGTAGAACTGTTGATTGTAGATGACGTTTATACGACAGGCGGTTCCATCAATGCATATCGACTTTCTATGGCTGGAACGTACAAATCGATTGGTGGGGCAGTTGTGTTTGCTCGAAGCACTCCAGAAAGTTGGATAGAAAGTTTGTTTGTGTGTTCAATTTAGGAGACAGTGTGCTATTCTATAGGCAGTGTACATTGAAACGTGGAATTCAGGGTGATATAGCTTGGATTCCTGAGAAATTTGCCGTTGAAGGTAAGTATTTGCGCATCAAGAAAGATGGCGTTGAAGAAGATGGTTGGCAGGTAGTTGAGGTGAGTTCGAATCGTGTGAATGGTGATTATTTGAAAGAGCACGAGCGCAACTATCTCACCCAACGAGAGGCATCGGACATTTAATGACTTGGGAAGAAGCGTACCGAGAATTGTTGGGTCGTATTGCTTATGAAGCGTACTGTAACCATACAAATTGGAAGTCGTTAGCGACCGGACAGTCTCTCCCGCAATGGGAAGGTTTGAAGCCTGAGATCAAAGAAGCGTGGATGGTATCATCTGTGGCATTGAGAGAACATCTTCGTGATGAGTGGAACACTGATGCGTATGATCGAGTTGATTGAAGCTAAATAGTTTGCGGAAGATTGACAGAGTGGTAATGTGCTGGTTTGCTAAACCAAGGCCATCCTCGAAAGGGATGCGGGGGTTCAATTCCCTCATCTTCCGCCATAACGCAATACGAAAGTTTTGATTATGTAAAAATAATGGATAATGTAGAACAGTTAAACGCTGGTGATAAATGTGGGAGATGTGGTTGTGCTCGTCGAGAACATGTTCCGGCGTGTGGGTCGCACCCAAAGTGCAAACATTTTTCGGTATCGCATACGTTAAAGAAAAAGAGAAAATGAAGTAGGAATCGGTATGAGCGATGAAAGAAACATTGGAAAATTTTTCTCTCCGACTGGTGGAGTGGGTCGGATCGGTTTCATCGTTGATCGTGCATACGCTCGTGTTTCTTGCAATTTTTGGGCTTCGTTTGGTGTCGGCTTCAGTGATGTACTGTTGATTCTTACAACGCTCCTGTCACTCGAAGCGATTTATCTGGCCATTTTAGTACAGATGACACTTAACCGTCATACACGCAGTCTGCAAGACGTACGTTCGGATGTTGAAGAGTTGCAGACAGATGTTGAAGAATTAATTGACGAAAGTGAATGACTTATGAAAGAAGATGTGTTTGACCGTTATGAGCAGCTTCCGGTCTCTTATCATGAGGACCCTCTGTGGAAGTTAGTCGATCAGTTTCGTAGAGACGGTAAGCACCCAGAAGCTAACGGATTGGTGTTTCAGATTCGAAGGGATTACGGCTTTGACGGTTAACGACGACAAAAAATACGGTATTCGATCATTCGATTTTGGTAAGCCGAGTGAATGTCTTGATTATGTTGAGACGTTTGAGCGTATGACAGAGAAAGAACGTTGTGCATATGCTGAAGATGAGGGTATAAGTTTATGGACCCTTCAGGTATTTCACGACATACTTCTTACAGAAATTGAACGTCTCAAAGCAATCCAGGTGCAGCTTGAGATCGAAAAAGACGCTCAGGTTCATGTTGGCCTGGAGCAGGAGTTGCAGAGAATGCGACTTGCCAAAGAGTTTATGCAGAGGGATGACAGAGTGGTAATGTGCCCCGTTGGAAGCGGGTGGCCATCCTCCAAAGGGATGCGTGGGTTCGAATCCGACTTCCTCTGCCAAATTGTGACTGGCGATGCAGAAATTGATCGCTCAGATGGATAAGTGACTGTTGCTATCTAATAAATAGCTGCATGATGTATTTAAACCATGCAAAGGGATGGGTTCGAGATAGAGCCAATTTCGTTTATGAAAAGGCTGCTTATCTTTGTGACCACCATACTTATACGATCCCTATTGCATTGGGGTTTTGTTCAATTGCATCCGTTGTCTACTTATTTTGCGCAACTGTTGTGGCTATGAGTAACATGAACGACACTATTCGGTCGATCCCAACGGTTGTTCAGCTTGAGATGAAAAAGACTAGAATCGTGATGCAACAAGAAGGCATCTCAAATCGAGACATGATTTCTGGTCAACATATAACAACTAGGGAAGAGCTTGCGATTACCAAACAAGAAATACAAGATCGGATGGTGCAGGCTGAGAAAGAGCGTGTGGCGAACAAGAAAATTCTAGACGCCATCAATGAAAAATTGGTCGAAGCACAGAGCAAGAGACAGAAAATTTTAGGACTTTTTTAAGGGTACGGAAGGTCACACCGATTGGAGACGGGAACTGATTCGAACTCAGTTGTTCCGCAAGGGCTTTAGGGTTCGACTCCCTAACCTTCCGCCAAGGATTCATATGGAAAATACGTTAGCTACCAATCTCAAAATTGAAATCGGTCTCTTCAAAGAAGCGCTGAGCAGAGCGGCTTCCAATTTTGAAGATACAACCGGATTCAAACTCGAACAGGTAAAGATTACATCCATCGGAAATGAAGACGACAAGTTTGGTTCTCATTACGTCGATGTCAATTTAATGTTCTAAAATGACTATTTCATCTGAATTGTTTGCTGCTATCGAAGGTTGGATGCAACGTTCAAATACCAAAGACATCCCATCTATGCGCATTGGAAGGCAAGCACTCACTCCCCGTCAGATCGTAGAAGAATTGCGTGCGAGCACCGAGACGGGATTAAAGCTTGAAGAGATGCTCAAAGGAATGATCTCTACACACGGGCAAGCCTTCGTCATTGAATCTTTCAAGAAGTAGCTCCATGGCAAGTTCTTGACTTTCTAAAGAGTTGATGTACATCAGAGCCGTTTGGTCAAATTCATCGAAAAGTACTGCACGTCCGTCGTGGTGTTTTCGAATACTGAATCCTTGTGTCATAACTAAATAATTCCATCAAACAGGATGGAAGACAATCGGCAAATGACTGTAGCTCAACTTAGAAAACAGTTACAGGGACTACCTAAGGACGCAGTTATAGTACTCGCACTGGAAGTGGGTAAAGAAGATGATGAATTTACCATTGAGCGGCCTGCTGTTCATGTCACTTTACGCCCTGATCTCAAAGTACAAATCGGCGACGAGTCTAATTGAAGGTGTATCTATTTTAGATGTGTCTTGTAATCAATAGTTTATAGTAGAATTTTTGTTGACACCTCGTTTGTTAGAGTGGTATCCTTGGTTGTAGTTAGAAGTTGGGTGCCTGGACAAACTTAGCAAAGTCAGACGAAATAAAGCCTCTCCTTGCTGTTTTCGTTTGATTTTTGTGCCCTCAGAGGTTGGATGCCCTTTATTCCTTTTGACCATCCAGCCCCTGAGGGTTTTTTGCGGACGCCTTGACAAAGGTGTTCGTCTGAGGTATGATTGAATTGTTCGAGGAGCACTGAGGAGATCGGTCGAACCGCCGCCAGTAGTTTGATCTATGTCCTGAGTGCTCATCGTCCTAAGCACAGGAAACGGAAAATTATGTTTGATATTGCATTGGGTTTTTTACTTTACTACATCTTGGCGGCAATCTTCAGTTTTGGGTTGTTTACTGTGGTGATTTCGTTTGTTATGAACTTTTTCACCGGAGCCGGATTCGGACAAAACTTTAAGGTTGTGTGGAAGTTCATTTTTTCCATCCTGTCATTAGGGTTTCGAAAGACATCTGTATGAAATTTCTTATTGAGATTGGTGGCGCAACGCAGCCCGACCTAATTCGAGCGCTTGATGAGGCTCGTAAACAATTGGTAGGTGGTGGTTGTCATTTGAATGTTGGTGGTTGTGTGGACGTAAAACTGTGCCCTGCGACTACTGCCGACGCCGAGGAGTTCTATCGCCAGTATCAAGAGGCTCATCCAAAAGCTACTGCGTACTGGTCGAAATAGACGTATCTTTTCCATTGACAAACTAGCTGCCACTCTGGTACTATTTGTTTATGGAACTGATTCACCAACTTCCAAATGGCCTGAAATTGGCTGTGGCTCTGCAACTAGCGGACTTGTTTACGACGCTGTTTTTTTTGACCATAGGAGTCGAAGAAGGAAATCCGATTATCCGATTTTTGTTCACAATGTTCTCTCCGCTTGCAAGCCTGTTGATTGTGAAGAGTTTAGGTGTGAGTCTGGTGTTTGTTCAGTATCTTCGTGGAGGTAGTTTTTTCAAGCTCAACGTTTTGTATTTTTGTCTTATAGCTTGGAATTTGTTGGCGATTGTAATGCAGATGTCGCTGTCTAAATAGTTTAACTTGCGGGACTGGTGTTTAATGGTTAGCATCCTCGGCTTCCACCCAAGAGGTACCGATTCGACTTCGGTGTCCCGCTCCAAATTTTAAGCGGTTTTAGCTCATGCTGGTAGAGCGCCACCTTGCCAAGGTGGAGGCGGCGGGATCGTCACCCGCAAACCGCTCCAAAATTTCAACATCTTTGCTAATGGCCTTCTGAGCGCTGAGATTTGGTCGTGGTCTCGCACTCGCTATTTGACATGTAGGGCTTAGTATGAGATTATAAACCCGACCGATCCCAAAAAGTGAGTCTATATGAACTTCATGAGAGTTGTGCTTCGAGCCACTGGGCTGACCGCTACTATTTTGTCGTTGGCATCATTTGCTTTCGGCCAGACACGCATTCAAATTCCACAGGATACTTCTAAACTTCCTCAACCTCCAACAATCTCATCCGAGGCTCCTACTATCCCGGATGCGCCACCAACGGTCAAAATCAAAAAGCGTAATATTTTTAAACGGATCTTTGCTCCGCAAGACAAGCTCAAAGCAGGTCCTTCCACTCCGGTAGGAATTAAAGTCATGATGAGCGATGGCACTGAGCAAATTTTCACGCTTGGCACATGGCTTACATTTGCACCATATGCTAGTGCTTGTTCTCCCTCGTGCGCACCAGGGGTTGGACAAGTGCGAGGTATTTTCCCAACTCAATACGTAGATCAGATTGCTACAATGCAAACGGATGGCGCTTGGACTTATACTCGTCCCGGTCGTAACGTTCAAGTGTGGCGTAATGGTTTGCTTCAGCGCCGGGGTCCTGATTACCAACTCGATCAGGCAGGTGCAAAGATCATTCCAGTAAAGTACCCAGGATCTGGAGGGGTGCCTGTAGGTTGGCATGTGGATGATTATGTGACTGTTGCCTATCTTTTCTAGTTCCTTGAAAAAGACTTAGGCAGCGCATGAGAGATGGACAATTGAAACGAGGGAAAGAGAAAGTATGAAATTCGTATTCAGTATTTTTGGTGGACTTGCTATAGCTTTGATGATCCTGGCTGTCACATCCTATGTGATGGTGCAGGCGCAAACTAAAGCTGACGCTACCGTTCAATTGAAAAATCTGAGCATCAGTCCGATCCAATCTGTTGAGCGTTGGACATGTACAGACAATGCGACGGCACCTGTGAATTGTGATGGATTGTCAATGATCCGGTTGACACTCACTGACGGCACTGTGGTTGGTCCGTTTGTGGGTATTACAGCCTCTCCGACGATCCAAAGCAGTGGGAAGTGGACTCAGGTGCCTTTGGTTGCTTCGACTCCTCCTGGTGCGGCTTTACGAGGCGAAGGTGGCAACGAGGACTGAGTTTTCTTTTCCTCTTGTGCAGCTTCCCATTCAAGTTGTTTGAGGCGGCAGTTCAGACAAGTGTAGCCGCCTCGTATCGAAAGAACACAATCGCAATTAAACGGATTCATTGGAGTCTCCAAGCTGTTTTTGGATCATTTGGGCCAGACGTTTGGCTTCGATGTCGAGCAGCGCAAGGATTTCTTGACACGCTTCTGCTTTCCCTTCCCAGTACTGAAGCCGCCCATCGTCGAGGTTTGGCTTGCGTTCGATTAGTTTTTTGGCGATGCTTGCCGTATCTTCGTATCTGGCAAGCATCGCTTCGATTTGGACTCGTGCGGATCGCATTATACGCTCCTGTCCATCGGAGACTTCATCTCGAAGTCTGGATCGAAGTCTGGATAAATTTGAACTCGATAGAGGTTGTTCATTTTATTGTGCCCAGAGCGGAACATCACCATGAAATTGGTGATAGCGCCGATCCATTTCCCTTTCAAATTCCTTTTCTTCGTTGAAGTTGTCGTCATCCGGCTCCGCAGTGTAGATGGCGATGATGCGTAGGCATTCGGTCAGCCATTCGACGTGAGAGTCGGCTTCCCCATCCCAAAACTCGTTGGAAACGGCAAGGTCTTCTTCGCTGATGATTGATCCCATTGCTGTCTTTTTTTGAAGGCGGCGCACAGCTTCTTGAATTTTCCGGCTGGTTTCAGCCTTGAGAGCTTCGTCAATCCCGGTGGTCTGGTACTGTTCACGCATCGTGGTCAGATTGGCGTGCATCCGATTCATCCAGTCATGTTGTGCGTTGTTCATGATTTAATCCTAGCAGAGTCCAAGACCCTTGTCAAGTAGATACATCTATTTTCTGTCGTTTCTCTTTTTGGCGTCGGTTTGAGCCTGTTCCATTGAGGCCCAAGACGAGACAGCCTTGCCGTTCTTGTTGAAAACACAGAACAAAGCAGTCTCTTCGTCGTAGTCGGCAAAGAACGGTTCGTCATTTTCTTCGGGACCGTAAACTTCTTCTGGGGAGATGCGGTAGAGATCAGCAAAGTCTTCCATAACCAAAGTCTACCAAAGAGTGAGCCAAATGTCAATAGATGTATCTACTTTTTAGAATGCTGCCTCGAACATGGCGATTTCTTCCGGTGTGAGTAGGCGTTTGGTCTTGGCCCAATCTAAGAGGTTTCGCTTAGAGTAGATCCCGACCCACCAGTCATGTTCGAGACACAGGTCTTCAAGCACTATCCACGTTTCGACGAGCTTTTTCCCGCCGTATTTGAATTGACCGAATGCGCCGACCTCGACGGGGTAGGTTGTTTGATAGGCCATTAGAACGGCTCCGGGCTGTGCTGACAGAGAATGCTGTGGCGTCCGTTGTCGTGGCAGTCGCTTACACATTCCGCCGTTTGGATCGAAGCTTAGAGATTTGATCAGGAGTTCCATCGACAATAACGTATCCACCTGGATCAATCGTATAATCAAGATTCATTGACTTGACGAGTTGAACGACTTGATTCTTCACTGCATCTGTATCTATCTCAATCGTGAGTCGAGTTTCATTAATTGACTCTTTGACCGATTCCCATCCCCATCGACCACGACGAGGTTTGGGAGCCAGCTTTGCGAGTTGTGCGATTTCTCTGTCCATGAAATAAGCATAGCAGAGGTTGGCTCGATTGTCAATAGATGTATCTAAAGAATTTTAGATCGTGATCGAGACGCCGGAATCAGCACGAAAATTGTACGTATCCATCACCACCACATCACTATCGCCTTCAAGTCCGAATGCAATTTTGTCAGGATACGTGGTAAGAAAATCGCTGTAGTTTTGCGCCGTGCCATTTGGTACCCAGGTGGTTTGATCGTAGCTGTAGTAAGACGTATAGGTTGTCGCTGTGAGAACCATAGCATACCACATTGGTTTCGTCAAAGCGCCAAGCATCCAAGCCGCAGTATTTGTTACTGAAGTTTGGTAATTTGCGCTGACCGATAACGTTGTTCCTGAGATATTGTAGCGAACTCCTGCTCGTGCTGCTGCGCCGTAATTCCAACCATAGGACACAGCTTTATTGCCTGCTGTGTTGATCAACAGAATTGGAGTATACCACCAATCAGCATTAACGGTTGGAGTGACAACGCCTCTCCAAACAATCGTGGCAGAAGTTCCCGGTACAGTAATGTTTGGAGAACGAAAATAACTACCTGTAGCAGCTTTTTTGATTGTTATTGGCTGTGAGGATGTCAGAGTTGCCGAGACTGCTGAATAAGTTGTATAGGTGTAACCTGTTAAGTCGTCACCTTTTTCTGACCCATAATATGGAATCCATGCGCTACCATTATTGACAAACTTGAGATTTCGATCTGAACAGGAATACATGTCTCCTGCTTTAGAAACTGTTGGACGGTTCGCATAAGTTCCTTGACTATTCATATTGGAACGAATTGCGTCTAAAGCACCAGCAGTTAGATAGTGGTTGACTGTAGCGCCGCTGCTATGGTTAGCCGCTGTAGTACCTTCTTGTCCTCGGAGAATTGTGAATACAGCACCAGCAACAGCCGTTACCAAAATGATTTCATTGTTGATTCGAATTCGGAAATTTCCACTACCAGGAAATCCTGTAGCGCTTGTCACTGTGAGTGCAAGATCGCCAGCGAGAATTGAACCATTTAACGTAGTACCTGGATCGTTTGTATAAAGCTCTGCCATGCTGATGGTATATAGTTCTGATGAAACCAGAACCAAATTTCATGGGCAAGGATTCTTTCTTTTGGTGGATCGGTGTTGTTGAAGATCGCCGAGATCCAAAGAAGCTCGGTCGCTTGCGTGTGCGCATCCTCGGTGCTCATACAGAAGATAAACAATTGATCCCAACGTGTGAATTGCATTGGTCATATGTGTATCAACCAATTACATGGAATCAATCTATGAATGGTTTAGGACATTCACCAACAGGACCAGCAGAAGGTACGTGGGTTTGGGGATTTTTCAAGGACAATGAATCAGCACAGGACCCGATTGTGCTTGGAACTATCGCAGGCATCCCGGAGGAACCACCACAACCATGTATTGGCTTTTATGATCCCTCATTACCTTTTCACGAACTTCCTGACGCTCCTCGAAAAATACGGATTCGCTATTATCCTAACAACGGAACAGGTGCTCAGAATACTGATGAATCCATTGCATCGCTTTACCCTCGTCAGACTCATCCATGGGGTGCAATTATTGGCGAACCGGATGTTAACCGTTTGGCACGGGCGGAACAAGTAGACGATACGATCATTGGTGTACGTAAGCGCCAGCGTGATAATGGACGCCCAAAAGAGTTTGGTGGTATTCCTATTGCCTTTGTGCATCCACAGCCGGGGCGGAAGTGGGTTGAGCCTCTTCCTGGTTATAGTGCGAAATATCCGTACAATCACGTTTATGAAAGTGAGTCGGGACATATTCTTGAGATCGACGATACTCCGGGAAAAGAACGCATTCACATTTGGCATCGTTCTGGTAGCTATATTGAAATTGGAAACGGTAACGATCCACAAGGTTTGCATGGTGATGTGACGATGCGTTGGGTTGGTAAAAAGTTCGAAATTGTAATGGAGAACTCGTACAGCCATCATCAGAACGCTATGAACGTGACTATCGATGGCGAAGCCAACATTTATTGTCGTTCGGATGCCAATCTCCAGGTGGATGGCGATCTAAAGGTTCACGTCCAGGGTAACTATGAAGAAAAAGTTCATGGTAACTACACAACAGACATTGATGGCAACCGTATTGTGAAGATCGGTGGTAGAGATGAATTGAGTGTAGGTGGAAATCGAGATGTGGCAGTTGGTGGGACACTTACAGAATCTTCGGGTGGGAAGTTTAGTATGACTTCAGGTGGGCAAATCGCAGGTGATGCGCCCACTATTCACTGGAATTCTGGTATGGCATCGAGCGCATCTGTGAAATCTCCGTCTGTTCCTCCCTTCCCGGCTCCGTTAGGTATGAAAGAAGGTCGTAATGAGGGTGGACCAGATCCTGAAAAGGAAATCAAACCAGATCCGAATCCTGACAAATGCGATCAGAAAGATTGTTGAGAATAAAACATGCCTAGAATTGTCAGACTCACAGACGCATGTTCGGGACATAATTGCTTCCCACCTCGCCCGAATTCGACAGCAAGTACAAATGTGTTTGCTAACAACCTTGGTATTCATCGAGTTGGAGACACATGGTTAGAACATTGTTGTGGGCCTGTTTGTCACGGTGGAGCGCAAACGACTGGTTCACCAAACGTTTTTGTCAACAACAAAGCGGTCGCTAGAGTTGGGGATCAAATTTCCTGTGGATCGCAAAATTTAATGGCAAGTCCAAACGTATATGCCAACGGTTGACGAACGATAGTCTTCCAAGTGTCTGGCACTAAATAGAATTGTGCCACAGACCATCACCAATCGTTATAGTGATCTACACTTCTCTTTTATCGCCAACCCGGTGCGTAAAGATGTCGGGTTGGTCTATGATGTCGAAGCCGTCAAACAGTCTCTTATAAGTCTTGTTTTGACTAAACATTACGAACGCCCGTTTCATCCAGAGATTGGTTGCAACGTCACGGCTTTGCTCTTCGACAACATTACCTCCATTACTGCGATTGCCATTCAGCGTTCAGTTGAAGATGTTATTCAGAATTTTGAACCAAGAGTTAAACTCCAGAAGGTAGACGTACAGGTTCATCCTGATTCGAATGGATACAACGTTTCGATCTACTTTTTTGTCTTGAATTTTAGAGAATTGGTCAATGTGGATTTTTTCCTCGAACGCCTCAGATGATACTTTACATGCATAAAAACACCGTTACCGGGAAGTCGTACATTGGCCTCACTTCATTTACGATGGAAGAGAGATGGAAGCAGCACGTTCAAAGTGCCATGCAAAAGAAGACGCCAACACGAAAGTTTTGGAATGCGATTCGTAAATATGGAATTGATTGTTGGCAGCATATCGTCTTGTCTACGTGTGTTGAGTTATCTGAAGCTAGAATTCTAGAGAAACAATTCATTCAGAAGTTTGACAGTTACCACTTAGGATACAATTCTACTCTCGGCGGTGAGGGTTTGGATGGCTATAAGCATTCTGTTGAAACCCGTCAAAAAATTGGTGAAATAGGAAAGGGGAAAGTTCGAAGTGAGGCATTCAAAGAAAATGTTCGGCGACACATGAGAGCGTTCCACAAGACACGTAAATACAAAGACTATATTGTGATTGCGCCGGATGGATCAAGAACAAATACGACAAATATAAAGAAGTTTTGTTCAGAGAAAGACTTGAAATTGGAGAATTTGCGGTGGACACTGAAGACAGGAAAGCCCTGCCCTTATGTCCAAGCGGGATGGCAAGTAATTTATGGCTAAGGGAACATCAACAAAGATGAATGTGGGATATTTGGATTTCGATACAATCAAGGCGTCTTTGCGTGACTATCTTCGTTCTCAGAGTATCTTCAAGGGTTACGATTTTGAAGGTCCAGCACTGAGCGTTTTGCTCGACACTCTAGCGTACAACACCCATCTTTTTGGTTTCTACCTGAACATGATCGGCAACGAAATGTTCTTGGATTCAGCAAACCTCCGCTCTTCGGTTGTTTCATTGGCCAAGATGGTAAATTATACTCCTCGCTCGATCACCGCAGCGCAGGCTCGTGTTAGTATCGATATCACTCGTACTGATAGTTCTCCTGTCGCAGTTATTGAAAAGGCGACCAATTTTTCGTCTAATATCGATGGTAAGGTTTACAATTTTGTCACAGATCGTGCATATGGGGCCACTGTTGACTCGAACGGCAAGTTTAGTTTTCCAGATGTCACGCTTATCAACGGTACAGCTTACACCTATCGTATCATTGTAGATAAGTCTTTGCCGATGCAGAGATTTTTGTTGCCAAATGCAAATATTGACACTCGCACACTGACAGTTCGTGTCCAACGTTCGGTTTCTGATTCGGTCTTAGAGACTTATATTCTGGCTGATACTATATTGGAATTGAAGAGTGATACCCGTGCGTATTTTCTCCAAGAAGTAGAAGATCAAAAATTTGAACTAACTTTTGGGGACGGAATTATCGGAAAGGCTCTGGTAGATGGCAACGTGGTGGTGATAGATTATATTCTGACTGATGGATTTGTTGCAAATGGCGCAAGTTCATTTACTCCACTAGCTCCTCTTGCAAATTATCCTGCAAATGCAACAGTCATTACAACTCTCGTGTCTTCGGCAGGCGGATTGAATGCAGAAACAACAGAACAGGTTCGATTTGCAGCACCAAAGAATTTTCAGGCACAGCGTCGAGCAGTTACCGTATCAGATTATGTCCTAGCCATCGAACAAAATTACACAAACGCCGACTCAGTAGCAGTATGGGGTGGTGAAGAGAGTGATCCACCGCAGTATGGTAAGGTGTTCATCTCGATCAAGCCCGTAGACGGTTATGTGATCACCGACAACGCTAAGACGCTGGTGGTTAACAATGTTGTTCGAAAAATGAATGTTGTCTCGGTCATTCCAGAGTTTATTGACCCGGATTATACGTTTTTGATTGTTACGACAAAGGTACGGTATAACCCAAGTAATACTTTCAAGACAGACGGTGACATCCAGAACGGAGCTTACACAGCAATCATAGATTATTCCGTTGAGGAGCTTGATCGATTTGATAAAGAGTTTCGGTATTCACGTCTTTTGACAGAAATTGATAATAGCGATTCAAGCATCGTCAACAATCAAACATCAATTAAAATGAAAAAGACCTTCAAACCGATTTTGGATGTGGCAACAAATTACGATTTTGATGTGTACAATCCAATCCTTGAAGGCTCTGTCTCGTCGAGCAGCTTCATTGTAGTTCATGATCCTTTGTTACTTTTGCCGTATGTAAATGGTAATACGTACACGATTGCTGATGATCGTAATGGAAAACTATTTTTGTATCAACAGGGTATTGGTATTCCTTTAGCTCCGGTGCGAGAGGTTGGTACTATTGACTACGAAAAAGGTAAAATTCATCTTAACCGTTTTATGCCGTATACGGGTGATGCATCGGGCGCAATTGATATTATCATGTCACCAAAATTGAATGATGTTACTCCAACAAAGAATAATATTCTCTTCATTAAGCCACAGGATGTAAGTGTCACGGCAATCCCGGTAGCGTCATAAGGTAAGAAATGCCAAAGGTTCCAACACCACAAAAAACCGTTTCACAGTTTATTGAGCGTCAGCTTCCTGATTTTGTTCAAGAACAGGACCCGATGTTTATTGCCTTTTTACAGGCATACTATGAATGGCTCGAAACAAACGGTCAGGAAATTTTCTCTGGGAAAATCGTTACGGCAGCGGCTAACACAGTTGTTCTTCCGTCAACTGCATCTGATAAGGTTAACATCTATCAGGGAAAGAGTGTGGTGTGTCTCAACGGCCCGACAAAAGGGCATACCCGCAAGATTCTTGAATACAATCCAACGACGAAGACGCTTTTGATTGATCCATCCTGGGACGCCAATATGGTTCCTTTGGATAATACGTTGATTGCCATTCGTGACAACATTAATCCTGCATCTCTTTTGGATTACAAAGATA
>Ga0075163_10004578_pt1 | contig 18534 bp, 14 predicted proteins | sample JI1023141ADNA_FD_71478 | JGI IMG/M metagenome (GOLD analysis project Ga0075163, IMG submission 71478) | Wastewater effluent complex algal communities from Wisconsin, to seasonally profile nutrient transformation and Carbon sequestration -... | ecosystem: Engineered > WWTP > Effluent > Algae...
GCAACTACCTGCATGGGTTTGTCCATAATTTCACCCACAGTTTTATCCTTTAGTGTCGGATCATTAATTATTTTTTCAATCAACGTAGAGGTCGTTACACTACCTACAAACTCATTGCCTTCAACTACGGGTAGCTGATCAACCCCTTCTTTGTTCATGATTCGGATGGTCTCGCCAATGGTTGAGTTTTTCGATACGGTGTACAAACTTTCTTTCCCATTTCTTCGGGAAATAATTTCGCGGGCAGTTCCATACGTTCGTTCTTCCAGAAACCCATGGTCTTTCATCCACATGTCGTTATATACTTTGTTAAGATAGCGCGTGCCATGGTCGGGTAATAAAATCACCATTACATCATCTTTTTTCAGGTTTTCTTTTGCGTATTCCAGCGCTCCATGCAAGGCCGAACCACTACTCCAACCCACAAACAAGCCTTCTTCTCGCGAAAGTCTTCGGGCAGCTATTGCACCATCTTTATCCGTTACTTTGATAAAGAGGTCAATAATATCGAAGTCAACATTTTTTGGCAAGATGTCTTCCCCAAAGCCTTCCGTCAGGTATGGATATATTTCGTTCTTGTCGAAAATACCTGTCTCTTTGTATTTTTTAAAGACGGAACCATAAGTATCAATACCTACTGTTATCAGGTTAGGTTTTTGTTCCTTAAGGTATTTAGCCGTGCCACACATAGAGCCTCCAGTGCCAACAGTTGCTACGTAATGGGTAATCTTTCCTCCGGTTTGAGTCCAGATTTCCGGCCCTGTGGTTTCATAGTGCGCCTTTGAATTTGACGGGTTATCGTACTGATTGGGATATATTGAATTGGGTATATCTTTATTTAATTTCCTGGCAACGGAATAATAGGATCGAGGATCGTCTGGCTCAACATTGGTGGGACAAACAATTACTTCAGCACCAACAGCACGTAAAATATTAATCTTCTCTTGTGACTGCTTATCGGCCATGGTGAAGATACACTTGTATCCTTTAGCGACTGCAGTTAGCGCCAGACCCATTCCTGTATTTCCGGAAGTTCCCTCGATGATTGTTCCGCCAGGTTTTAAAATGCCCGCTTTCTCAGCATCTTCAATCATTTTCAACGCCATACGATCTTTGGTGGAGTTACCAGGGTTGAAATATTCTACTTTGGCCAATACGGTTCCAGCAATGCCCTTTGTTACTTTGTTAAGGCGAACCATGGGGGTATTGCCAATGGTTTCGATGATCGAATTGTAAATCATATGAATAAATTTGAGAAGGTACAAAAGTACAAAGAATGAAGCTAACGGGAGTTAGCCACGCTAAGAAATATCAGGCAGTTGCGCCAGCTAATAAGTAAAGCACAGCCATGCGAACGGCTACACCATTTTCGACCTGATCGAGGATGATTGAATTTTGAGAATCGGCCGCATCACTACTTAATTCCACACCCCGATTTATCGGGCCCGGATGCATGATTACAATTGGTTTTTTCAGGCTGTCAAGGGTCTTTTTTGTGATGCCGTAGTAAAGCGAATATTCTCGAAGCGATGGGAAATATTTTATTTGCTGACGTTCCAACTGAATGCGCAATACGTTAGCCACATCACACCATTCCAAAGCTTTCTTTACATCTAACTCAATCTGTACACCTAGTGAGCTAATAAATTTTGGTAGCAGGGTAGGCGGTCCGCATACCATTACTTTGGCACCGAGCTTTTGCAGTGCAAAAATATTGGATAAGGCAACTCTCGAGTGCAGGATATCACCGATGATGGCCACTTTCTTCCCCTGTACTTCGCCCAGTTTTTCACGGATCGAGTAGGTATCAAGTAATGCCTGGGTCGGGTGTTCGTGGGTGCCATCACCAGCATTTACGATATTGGCTTTAATATGCTTTGCTAAAAAATGAGGAGCCCCTACACTGGCATGGCGCATCACCACCATATCGACCTTCATGGCTAAAATATTATTCACGGTGTCCAGCAACGTTTCTCCCTTTTTAACTGAACTGGTAGACGCTGAAAAATTAACGACATCGGCAGATAATCTCTTCTCAGCTAATTCAAATGAAAGTCGGGTGCGTGTAGAGTTTTCGAAAAATATATTGGCGATGGTTACATCGCGAAGCGAAGGTACTTTCTTGATGGGCCGGTTAATAACTTCTTTAAAAGTGTCGGCAGTTTCAAAAATTAATTCAATGTCTTTCGCTGTAATGTTTTTAATTCCTAGTAAGTGCCGTTGACTGAGTGTTGACATTGTGTTTAATCCTTGTTATTGATTAACCAAATCCTATTTTGTTTATGCCCCTGGGCAACTAATTCAACCAGCACGCGCTGCGATTCTATTGTGTTCACATATTTTCCTACATAATCGGCAGCAATTGGAAGATCGCGGGTGTGTGTACGATCTACCAATACAAGCAACTCTACCTTCTCAGGTCTTCCAAAAGCAATCATGGCATCTAATGCAGCCCTAACAGTGCGGCCTGTAAAAAGCACATCATCGATCAGAATAACGTGCTTTCCTTCAATTACGAAAGAGACTCTTGTTTCGCTCGCTTTGGCGGGCGTATCCCGTCTTCTAAAATCATCCCGGTAGAAAGTAGCGTCCAGATACCCCATGGGCACCTCTTTCTTTGTAAGCTCGACCAACCTTTTTTGTATGAGTTCAGCTAAAAAGATGCCTCTGGGTTGTAGTCCCAGAATAACACTATTTTCAAAAGAATCGTGATTTTCAATCAGTTGCTCGCAAAGGCGGCTGAGGGTGATATCCAGCAGGTCCGAATCAAGAATGAGTTTCTTCTGCATACGCCTGCGCGAAAATAGCAAAAAGGAATGGTTTTCTATTGATATTTAAGCTTGTTGATAAAAAACACTTTTCTATAGCTATCATTTCCATAAAGTTGATTTCTCACTTTTTGAACACCCGATGCGAAAAAGTATTGAGTGTACCAATAATCAAGTTTACTGGATTCTGTATCTTTTTCTTTAACAACATCGGTTTGAAATTTTGATTTAACCGGGTCGGCTGTTTTCCCCTCCAGCACCTGGTCGTCTTTAATGATCTTGGAGCGAATTAAATTATTGAATAGGTAAAGCAGAACAATCCGGTTGTCATCGGGTGAGATTTTTACGATTTGCTGAAGTTCAAAAGTCTTCACATCATTGATCTCAAAACTATTGTCCCATTTCAAGTTCCCCTTGCCATCGAAACCAATTACAATTGCATGTGTGTACTGATACCCATCAAATATCCGATCTCCCCGCATTAGTGGATTTGAGTAAAATCCCGGAACGCCAGAAGAAGAAGCCTGTGTGTTGGTATAGGAATAGTGAGGGTAGAAGGCTTCCCCCAACATAATATATTGATCTCCATAAGGAACTACTTCATTGACCATGAGCCGGTAATTAAACCTTGACTTTTTGCCTTTAATTTTTCTGCGTTCGATTCTTCCCTTTACTCGCTGTTCCCTTCGCGCTTTCATATAACTAAAGAAATTCTGTAGGTCAGCAAAATTGTAATAGTTAATAGTGTATTCGCCAACCTGATTTATTTCCGCAACAAACACGCCACGAGAGTATTCTCCATTTTTACTACCATAAACCCCAGCCACCACCTGAGCATCGTTTGGCATTTTCACGGACCGGCCAAAGATCAGATTTCGGCTTACATCGGGTTCAAGCACGGTTGTCTTGGTTAAATCTCCCTCCTCATTGTAGTTTCGGATCCAAAGGCATCGTTTATGCTCAAAATTTTTGGCGCTCACAATTATTTCTATGGAAGCATTCGGATACGTTTTTATTTGATTTAACTCTCCTTGTTCATTAAAAAAACCGGGAAGTATTTTAGAGCGCTGAGTACTAAAACTAAAATAAAGAACGAGAGGCCGATAATTAAAATAACCACCGATCATCATCCCTTTAGCCGTTACCACAAAATCAGTAGGATTAAATGGGATCATATTTTTGATTGTGTAAACACTAAAATTGCCAGTGTCAGCCCGGATTGCCACCACCTGAAAATCTCCGGAAACATATTTTCCGGACTTCAGTAATATGAACACGAGATGGTCTTTTATTTTAACATGTGAGATCTGAAGTTCTTTTTGTAAGGTAATGTACCCTCTCCAGTTTTCGTGGAGGGAGGAATCAATTTTTATTAATTCCAGTTGATCCTCCTTTTTTCCTAATACTCTACGGTAAATGAAAATTCCATCTTCTTCAAGGGAAGTGGCCTGATAATTTTCATGAATCTCATTTTCGTTAAGCAAAAGCTCAAACCGGTCAAGTTGGTTTACTTGTCCGAAGGCAGATGAGAGTGAAACTAATAGGATGAGCGCTGAATTAGCGAGCTTCAACTTTGTTGATATAGAATACATATCGGGTTGCATCCTCCATTTTTCTTTCCATGTTTTTTATACTTTGATATCCCCACACATAAAAGACATTCTTGTACCAGGATCGGGTAAAGCTATTAGTATCAGAGTTATTTCTTACAATCTCTTGTGGATTTGAAAGTTTTGTAAACAACGTATCGGAAACAGATGAGCCGTCCGGACTACCAATCAGTATCCGTAATTCTTTTTCTTTCTTATAAGCCAGGGCAACGATATCTTTATAAAAGATAAAATCAGCAGTTTGTTCGAGGCCATTTAAATTCTTGTCTTCTAATTTTAACCCATAATCCTGAATCAGCTTGCCATCCGAATCAAAGATTGCTAACGATGCATGTAGCATTTTTGATTCTCCGGTTTGGGTAGTATTGTACTGATAGGGTGAGTTGTAATAGCGGTTCATAAATGGGTTGTAACCATATGGCGAATAGCCATAGGGCATTCCCATATTGTTATTCCAATACGGAGAGGAATTCAAACCTGTAGAGGGCTGATAGACCTCGGTTAACAAAGCAAATCCCTGCGGTTGTTCTTCGAGCCGCATGGGGCTGGCATAGGTTTTAAAGGCGGGAATTTCGCCAACTTTATTTGCCTGTTGTGATCGAAGCTTATAAGTGGCAATACGCTTAGGACTCTGATAATCCAGAAAGTGATTGAGCTGACCAAAATCATAATAGTTAATAGTTTGCTCAGAAAATGGATCTATAAGTGTTGAGTATAGCCCAGTCGCTTGTTTTGAGTTTCCCTCTGTCCACGTGCCTGCTACGAGTAAATCATCGTTCAACAATGTGGTGGTTATACCTGATAGAATTGTTTTTTTAGAATCTATCTCCATAATATCTTCGAGTAACTGGGCACCGCTTGCATCGAAGGTTTTAAGGATTAGTCTCATTTTCTGCTTGCTGGTTCGGTCTGCAATCAGGGTGTTGAATGTGTTATTTGTATTTACTCTTAAATCCAGAAGTTCGGTATCAGAAATAAAAAATCCGGGAACGAGTTTTGCTTTTTCTGATGCCAAGTCATACAGCAAAATAGCGGGCTCATTTGATACATATCCACCTAGTGCTATGCTTGTATTCAACGGACTGAAATGAGTGACCCGGAAGGATAATTCCTGTTTGATGGAATGTTTCTTAATATCTTTTGAATTGGTTTGGATTGTAAAGAGCGTTAACTCACTAGCTTCATGTTCTCCAAGGCGGTATAAAAGGTATAGCAGATTATTTTTATACTCATAGCCCACCAGCCGCAGCCGGCTTTCTATATCTAGTTCAAGCGACCAGACTTCCTGGAGCGTAGTATCGAGCCTGATAAATTCCCACAATTGTTTTCCTTCCTTGAATTTTTCTTTGTCCCGCATCAGAATAAGTCCTTCTTCTTTCATTGAAATCAGAATGAATTCCTGATCACTATTTTTCTGTTCTCGCTCAAAGCGAGCCGATTGAAAAATTTGCGCGGAGACTCCCAGGGGGATCAGCAGTATGAATAGCAGCAACAGCTGCGACACCAAAGATCCCAAATTATGAGCAACGTCTTTTTGCATTATTATTCACTCAACCCAATTACCCAATCAAACTCCTCCTTCTTTACAGGCTGTACGGATAGCCTTGAATTTTTAACCAACACCATATTACCTAATCGCTTATCCTTTTTAATGGTTCCTAATTCAACGGGAGTTTTTAATTTTCTAAGAGGTTTGATATCAACAGCCACCCACTCATTGTCTTTGGGATCTGGATAAAATTCCCGCGTTATTTCTGCAATACCAACGGCTGCTTTATCATCCATGCTATGGTAGATAAAGGCGAGATCTCCTTTTTTCATCGCCTTTAGGTTATTGCGAGCCTGAAAATTCCGCACGCCATCCCATACGGCTTTTTTATCTCTTACTAAATCATCCCAGGAAAACGTGCTGGGTTCAGTTTTTAAGAGCCAGTAATTCATAGTGCTCAAAGTTTATTTTAGTATTGCGTTAAGTCCTTGAAAGTAACTAAAATAGCGAATTGTATTCGTATTTTTCCGGTGTTTCGTAGAAATGAAGCTCAATGAAGGTTCTTGTTATTCGGTTTTCATCCATTGGTGATATAGTGCTCACCACCCCTGTGATTCGTGCATTAAAGACTCAATTAAATGATTCTGAAATCCACTTTGCCACGAAAATTCAGTACAAAGCTATTCTTGAAAGTAACCCTTATATCGATAAATTGTTTTTGCTGGAAAAGGACTTAACCGTGTTAATTGGTCAACTTCGGAAAGAGAAATATGATTACATCATCGACCTGCACAATAACCTAAGGACAAAAATTATTAAAACCGTATTGGGCGTTAAATCCTACAGTTTTAACAAGCTTAATTTCGAAAAGTGGTTATTGGTCAATTTTAAAATCAACAAACTTCCCTCTCTCCATATTGTTGATCGTTATCTAAATACGGTGCAGCCTTTAGGCGTTAAAGCAGATGCATTAGGGCTTGATTACTTTATTCAGGATAAAGACGAAGTACCGCTGGAGTGGCTTCCGGAAACGCATCGAGAGGGGTTTGTAGCCTATGCAATAGGCGCCCAACACAACACAAAGAAATTGCCTGTAACCCGCATGATTGAATTGTGTGATAAAATCAATAAGCCTATTGTTTTGTTGGGTGGCCAGGAGGATTATCCAATCGCAGAACAAATCCGGATTTTTTTTGAACGACCTCTGGCCAGTGTGTATGAAAGTGGATTGGAAGAACTCAATAAGAAAACGACTATTTATAATGCCTGTGGAAAATTTAATTTGAATCAGTCAGCCAGTCTTATAAAAAGTGCCCGCTATGTGTTCGCCCACGACACAGGCTTAATGCATATTGCGGCAGCATTTAAAAAGGAGATTTCTTCTATCTGGGGAAACACCATTCCGGAGTTTGGAATGTATCCATATCGAACAAAGTTTACCGTACTTGAGAATAAGAAGATTGACTGCAGACCGTGTTCAAAAATCGGACATCAGGTTTGTCCGAAAGGTCATTTCAAGTGCATGAATGAAATCGTGTTTGATTTTTATTTGCCTTGATTCTAGTAGGCTCTCACTAATTTCCCATCCATATAATTGAGGTACGAACGGTTTACTACGCGCATACCACCCGGAGTTGGATAGTTGCCCGTAAAATACCAATCACCTGAATGACCCGGAATCGCTTTATGCAGATTTTCTATGGTTTGGAATATTACCTGAATGTCTGCTTTCATTCCGGCTGGCCGTACGATGTCGGTAATCTTTTCAGAGATTTCTTCGTAGGTAAATTGTTCATATAGCCGCTTCACGTAATTGGTTGGTACCAGATCTTGTTCAGCTTGCTGGCAAAGTTCATACACTTCACCAAGTAAATAATCTTTGCCTTGTTCTTTAATGAGTTGGATGACGGCCCGGAAGGCAACAAATTCCCCCATTTTACTCATGTCAATTCCATAGCAATCCGGGAAACGGATTTGGGGTGCTGATGAGACAACAATCACTTTTTTAGGTTCCAGTCTATCCAGCATTTTAAGAATGCTTTTCTCCAACGTTGTACCTCGTACAATGGAATCATCGATCACCACAAGGGTATCTTTGCCCTTGTTTACTACTTCGTAGGTGGTGTCATAGACGTGAGCCACCATATCATCGCGATGTACATCATCGGTAATAAAGGTTCTGAGCTTAACGTCTTTGATCACAATTTTTTCGATGCGTGGTCGGAAAGACAAAATATCTTCTAACGAGTCTACCGAAGGTTTTGAATCGATGATGATGTCTTTTTGCTTATTGACGATATAATCTTCAATGCCCGACATCATACCCAGGAAAGCAGTTTCCGCAGTATTGGGGATATAAGAGAAAACAGTATTCTTCAGATCGAAGTTGATAGCCTTTAGTATTTGTGGCACCAGCAACTTCCCAAGTTTTTTGCGCTCCTGATAAATTTCGGGATCGGTGCCACGTGAAAAGTAAATACGTTCAAAGCTGCACGATTTTTTATCCAGGGCTTTCAGAATTTCCTGCTGCTGATACTCTCCATTCTTATTGATAACCAAGGCATGGCCGGGTTGTATTTCTTTAATCTGCGAGTAGTTGATGTTGAAAGCAGTTTTGATTGCTGGTTTTTCGGAGGCTACTACGACTACTTCATCATCAGCATAATAATAAGCAGGTCGGATACCCGATGGATCGCGCACCACAAAGGCAGAGCCCGATCCCGTAAGGCCAGCCATAGTATAGCCGCCATCAAAATCTTTGCATGCTCTTCTCAAGACCCGAGTCAGGTCCAGTTCATTTTCTATGATATCTGATACTTCCTTGTTGCTATAGTCTTCTTTATATTTTTCGAATAGATTCTGCACCTCCAGATCAAGAAAATGACCAATCTTCTCCATCACGGTAACTGTGTCCACCTTGTCTTTAGGGTGTTGGCCAAGGTCAACCAATACATTGAATAGTTCGTCCACATTGGTCATGTTGAAGTTACCAGCCATCACCAGGTTACGACTACGCCAGTTGTTCTGACGGAGGAAAGGGTGCACATTTTCAATGCTATTGAGACCATGAGTACCATAGCGCAGGTGGCCGAGCCACAATTCGCCACTAAAGGCAACATTTTCCTTTAACCAGTTCTCATCTTTGAATTTTTCCTTTCCTTCTTTCTGGGCTTTGATGTATTTCTTTCCAATCTTTTTAAACAGATGGGCGACTGGTTGGGTTTTAACCGAACGGTACCGACTGAAAAAGCGAAACCCCGGCTTTTGATCAATTTTTATGTTGGCGATTCCGGCTCCATCCTGCCCGCGATTATGCTGTTTTTCCATCAGGATGTACATCTTATTAATGGCATAGGTTGGGCCATACTTTTCGATGTAGAAGGAGAGAGGCTTACGCAAGCGAATGAGGGCTATGCCGCATTCATGAAGGATGGAATCACTCATAAATTTGAATATTCAGGTCGCCCGTACCCACTAGCTTTTCAAAATTCAGCCTATGAGTAACTTTTAAAGTACAAAGGTAATCCGATTAATCCATCCCATCAACACACCTGGCTGCAGGAAAAGATAGATTAGCAGAATAACCAGAATCCCGTGCAAAAGATTGCCTGAATAAGAATTTTTTATGGGCTTTGCATCCACAACCGGTTCTTTCATGAAAAGGAAGTAGGGGATTTTAAGATAAAAAAAGAGAGAAACAACAGTGTTGATAAGGCCAATTACAAACAGAGCCAGCAAAATTCCGGATTGTGTTTCCTGATAGGTACTCCAAAGCGAACTGAAAATTAGAAGTTTTGCTGTGAAGCCAGCCGTTGGCGGCAAACCCGTTAAGGCAATCATCCCTATCAGCATTGAGAACGCAGGGAAAAATGACAGTCGACCAATGCCGGTAAAAGAGGAAACGGAGTCTGCTACCAGGGAACTCTCATAGTGATTAAGAACAGAAAAGACCAGAAAATTCATTATCAGGAAAGCGACAGAGTAGAACATTAGAAAATGGATTCCTTCCATACCCAATACGGCAAGCCCAATCAATAAGAAGCCTGATTGCGCCACCGAAGAGTAGGCGAGCATTCGTTTAGGATTAGTCTGAGCGAGGGCTGAGAGGTTGCCCACCAGAATGGAGAGTATTGAGATGACAGCCACAATGGATTGCCACGGAAACCCCGATTGACCAAACAGTTGGATGGCTAATACAACTTTTACGAGAATGGCTATTCCAGCAAGCTTAGGAACTACCGATAGAAAGGCAACAACCGGAGTGGGGGCAGATTCATATACATCGGGTGTCCATAGATGAAAGGGTACCGCACTAATCTTAAAAAGAAATCCGGCCAACATAAGTAATGACCCAACAAGCAGCAATGGGGATTTTGTCTCGATAAGTGTATTTAAGAATTGATCCGATGAAAAATCAAGTGTGCCGGCAAGCCCGTAGATCAATGATATCCCATAAATCATGCAAGCGGTGGCGGCAGTACCAAAAAGAAAATACTTCAAACTGCCCTCTGAGCTTTTTTTATCAAAGCCAAAGCCGGCAAGAATGTATGAGCTAAGGGAAATTAATTCCAGCGAAAGCAGGACCATCACAAAGTTCATGCTCATGGCTAATAAACAAGATCCAAGCACAATGGCAGAGATAAGCAGAACATACTCGGACGAGGTGTCTTCTTTCTTTTGTCTGGATATAATTAAAGTTAAAAATCCACCCGACAAAAAGAGGATTTTAAAGAATGATGAGAAATCATCCAGTCGCAACATACCACCAAAGAGAGAGGTTGGTTGTTGTGGCCAGGCTTTGATAACAAGAAAGATAGAAACAACATAGGTTGCCAGCGCTACACCATGGAGTAGTGCTTGTTTATTTCTTTTGAGTATCAACCCCAGTATAAGGGTAATGATCAGTGAAGCGATCAGAATTATTTCAGGCAACAGATGCCCAACACTTTCGGAAATGGTTGTAAGCTGATCCTTCAGGTCCATAAAGACTTAAGGAGTTAGAATTTTTTCAAACGAAAACCAGGAGCCAACAAATTCGGTAGCAAAAGGATTAATGTAGTTCAGCAACAGTTGAGGTAGTATCCCGAAAATCAGAGCCGCGAGCGCCAGTGGCAACAGCATGATAAATTCTCTTCTGTCCAAATCAGTTAAGTCCATGAGCGAACTTCGTACGGAATAGGTACCATAAAACATGCGTTGGATCGTCCAGAGATAATAAGCGGCACCTAGCAATAAACCTAGTGTTGCAGTAATTGCCATCCATGCAGGAACAAGTCCGTTTATAGACTGTGATTGAAAGGCTCCGAAGAAGATCATCACCTCGCCCATAAAGCCTGCAAAACCGGGCAGACCCATGGATGCAAAGAATGCAATTAATACAAAAGCAGTGTAGGCTTTCATTTTTGTTGCAAGACCCGAATAGTTTTCAATTAATCTGTCATGGGTACGATCGTACAATACACCGGCAATCAGGAATAGCATGGCTGAAATAATTCCATGGCTAAACATATGGTAGACAGCTCCGGTAATTCCCTCAACCGTAGCGGAAGCAATGCCTAACAAAACAAATCCCATATGTGAAACGGATGAGTAGGCAATCAGCCTCTTAAGATCTCGTGAGGCCATAGCATTGAGTGCTCCGTAGATAATTGAAACCAATCCAATAAAACCAACCAACCAGCTAAAATGAATTGCACCGTCAGGAAAGATTGGATAGGCAAAACGCAACAGGCCATACCCTCCGAACTTTAAAAGCAATGCGGCCAGAATTACTGAGATAGGGGTGGGTGCCTCCACGTGTGCATCGGGTAGCCAGGTGTGAAAAGGCACAGCCGGCAGCTTGATAATAAAACCTATGAACAGCAATAGAAAGGCCCAAAGCCTAAATGAATAAGGTCCTAGGTAGGAGTCAGAATCCAATGACAGTAACGATCCTGGAATCAAATTATCGGAGTCCTGCATGTGTAACACGTTGAACGTATGAACAACTTGTACATTGGAATCAGGAGTTCTAACAGATAGATAAAGTCCAACGATTACAATTAAGATGAGTATAGAACCAAGGAGTGTATAAAGAAAAAATTTGATTGACGCGTATTCTCTTTTCGGCCCGCCCCAGATTCCGATAAGGAAATACATGGGCAACAACATGAATTCAAAAAATACATAGAAGAGCAGGAAGTCGAGCGCACAAAAACTTCCGATGATGGCTCCGTTCAGAATAAGTAAAAGAATGAAATATCCTTTTTGATTTTTGTCAATTGTCCAAGATGAAATTGTGGCTACTAACATGATGCCGACCGACAAAGCCACCATAGGCAAATTCAAGCCATCAAGTGCGACAAAGTATTCTGCTTTTAATATCCCCCACGTTCCCAATTCTAATGTGATCCAGGGTATTTTTTCGATAAGTTGAAAACCAGATCCGAACGTATATTGATTAATAATCAGGATGAGAATTATAATCTGAATGATACTGATGGTAAGACTAAGCACCCGAAAACTATTTGGCAATCTGGCTGGGATAAGGATTGCCAGCAAGGCAGCCAGGATGGGAATAAAAATCAGGTAAGAAAGTAATGACATTAGTATAAGATCCAAAATATAAAAATAACGAGCCCGGCCATTGCCCAAAGCAAGTACGACTGAATTTTTCCATTGGCCAAGGATCGGGTCATGGCCCCAATCCCTCGCGCTCCGTAGGCAGTGCCATTGACAAAGCCATCTACCAGATTACGGTCCGACCAACCCACAATATTGGCCAGCGTAACTTGAACATAAGCAACTCCATGAATAAAGGCATCAATCCATTTTCTATCAAATGACGCAGCAATACCGGATAAGAAAAATGTGAATTTGATTGTCTGGTTGTTTGCCCAATCGAGATAAAATTGTGGAGACAGTAAATTCGATTGTTGCCTGAGCTTCTTTTGTCTATAGATAAAATATCCAGTTACCAGTGATGTAGAAATTAATATAAGAGATACTGCAGTGGTCACAACATCTAAATGATTAGATGATGGCAGTACTCTGCCGATCACTGAAGTTAATCGCCAGGAAGCCTGCGCAAATAGAAATGTAATTGCTCCTATAGAAAGTAAAAGAACAGGAATTCGCATGATGAGAGGCACTTCCTGGAGTTGAATTTCATCTTTAGGTTTACTTAAGAAAACGAACCACACCAATCGAAAGATGTATAAAGGTGTTAAAAACGTTACTAGCCAGGCGGTTCCTACAACTATCCATCGCCATGAAATATCGGAGCTTGCCCAGGCACTCATGTCAGCTAGGATTAATTCTTTGGACAAAAATCCTGAAGTAAGTGGTAAGCCTGCCAGGGCAGCTGCACAAATAATAAATCCTAGAAATGTGATTGGTAATTTTTTTCTAAGGCCACCCAGGTTGCGAATGTCCTGAACATCCAGTGCACCATGCACTTGAAGTTGGGCCTGATGCATCGCATGAATAACGGAACCGGCTCCCAGAAATAAGCCAGCTTTAAAAAATGCGTGATGCAACAAATGCAGATAACCACCTTCTGCTGCTCCCAACCCTATTGCCATCACCATAAAGCCTAGCTGCGAAATTGTGGAGTATGCCAGAATCCTTTTAATGTCAAATTGAAACAGCGCTCCTATTGCACCAGCTACTGCTGTGATAGATCCAATCACTGAAATAACTACAAGGCAAGCAGGAGTAAATAGAGATTCAATTCTTACCAGTAAGAAAACGCCAGCAGCCACCATCGTTGCAGCGTGAATGAGAGCTGATACCGGAGTTGGGCCTTCCATTGCATCGGGCAGCCAATTGAAAAGCGGGAACTGTGCTGACTTACCAATTACTCCTATGAAAATACAGATACCGGCAGCGGTTAGCCAGGAAGATGAAATTTGTGTGAGCGATGAGATCTCCAAATTACCGGAAATAGACCATAGAATCATAAGGCCGATCAGGAAACCAAGGTCACCAACCTTATTTACAAGAAATGCTTTTGTTGAGGCTTGGGCAGCCGCAGGCTTTTCATACCAATGGCCAATTAAGCGATATGAACTGAAGCCTACCAGTTCCCAGAAACAAAATGTAAGCAGGAGGTTGCTACTCATTACAAGCCCTAGCATAGCAAATGTGAAAAACCCCAGCATGCCAAAATAGCGAACCAGGCCTCTGTCTCCTGCCATGTAACCAGCAGAGAAAACATGAACCAGAAAAGAAACAAAGGATACAACGGCAAGCATAACAAGGGCTGGAGCATCGAGCAGAAATCCGATGGTGATTGATTTGTTATTTATATAAAACCAGTCAACAGTAAACTTATTTGTTGACTGACTATCAAGTTGAAAGAATAAAACCACTGATAGGATAAATGTTATAAGCAAGATCAAACTGCTTACCACAGGCGACAACCAGGCAAACTTATCTTTTATAAAAAAAGCAAAACAGGCAGAGGCTAATGGAAGACTGACTAAAATCAGCGCCAATAGAAAGAACGAAGATGGAAATTCAGCTGCTGTCAAGGTCTTTCTTTTAGGTCACTTATCTGATCGATTGCTGACGTGTGATAGTAGTGATATGTTTTTAAGATAATGGCAATCCCTACAGCCGCTTCGCACACGGCTACAATTATTACAAACAGAGCAAAGAATTGGCCTTCCATTCCCGTTTTTTGAAAATTGAATAAAACAAGATTCAGATTCGCTGCATTAAGCATTAGCTCAATGCCCATTAAAATCATAATAGCATTCTTCTTGGTAAAGATGATCAGCAATCCGGAACAGAAAAGAAAGGCACTTAGATAGAAAAGCAAATCTGTCTTAGCCATTGGTTTTCTTTTTAAATGAGGAAGCTGTGAGGGCAGCACCAATCAGACATACAAGAAGTAAAACCCCACTTAGTTCAAATGGTGCGGCATACGTGCTCATCAGCTCAATACCTATATTGTTAATATTCCTGGTGGTATTTAAATTACTTTGAGCAATCATGATTTCAGTTTGTTGAAATGAAAATAGCAAAACACCTAATAGAGATGTTGAAATTATTATTCCACTAAACCAATTGTGAGAATCTGTGAGAACTGGCTTCCCGGAAATTTTATTGGTAAGCATGATTCCAAAAATCAGGAGTACTAATACACCGCCTGCATAGATTAAAAGTTGAGTGATTGCGAGAAATTCTGCTTGCAACAGGGCATAGATTCCAGCAAGGGAAATTAGGCAAATCAATAGAGCCAGGGCTCCATAAAATATATTGCGGTTCAAAATCATCACTAACACCGCAGCAATGGAAGCACCCATAAAAATGTATAGTACTATCTCTTGCATGTCATTCGGATTTGGTGGGTTGTGCAGGAGGATTCATTCTGGGTTTGAATACAGGTTTTGCTGTAGCGGATTTTATAGGAGTATCGGCTGATGCTGAAACAGAAGCAGCTTTGGTTTTCTGGTGTTCTTCCCACTCTTTTTTTCGCGTTTCTATGTCGCTTAGGGTCATATTACCAAAACCAAAATTGTGTTCTGTAATATCAAAGGTGGCGAAGTCATATTCTTTAGTCATGGTGAGGCACTCAGTAGGACATACCGTAGTGCATAAGCCGCAGAAGCAACATTTGCCCATGTCAATATCAAATTTGGCCGCGTAGATACGCTTTGGAGTTCCATCCGATGTTTTGCCGAATTCTTCTGCCGATCGTATGGGTTCGATTGTGATGCAATTGACCGGACAAATTTTTACACATTTGTCGCACACGATGCAATCTTCTATTTCATTGTGCAATTTGTACCTACCATTGTCGGGTACAGGAATCGTTTCGAAGGGGTATTGCACGGTAGCAATCCCGGTCTGCTTATCAAAATAGCCATCCTGTTGAATGGAAATTTTGTTTCTGCTTTTTCTTGCCTTAACAATATGAGATAAAGTCAGCGAAAGGCCTTGTAGGAGCGTCCTTACGGTAAGGGCAAAATTCGACCAATACGAGAGTTTGTTTTCCATTCTATCTTAAAACAAAAATAGAAGGAAATTGCTTAATGCCTTTACGAAGCCTTCTTAACAGTGAAATAAAACGTACTGCCTTTACCTTCTTCGCTTTCCAGCCAGATTTGGCCGCCATTTTTCTCAATAAATTCCTTGCATAGGATCAAGCCGAGACCAGTGCCCTTTTCATTAGCTGTGCCCCGGGTGCTGTAGCCAGAAGTTTTTTCAAAAAGTATTTTCTGTACTTCGGGACGGATACCCACACCATGATCTTTGACGGCAACAACATAAAAGTCACCTTGTTCCTTAGCAGTCACTTCAATTGTTCCACCACTTTCAGAGAACTTGATCGCATTAAGAATCAGATTTCTGAACACCAGGTTAATCATATTTAAGTCACCCCAGCCCGTTACCCCGGTACCTATTAAATTCGCCAACTTTAACTCCTTGAGATGCAGTGAACTTAGTAATTTGAAATTTTGATCTACTATTGAAGCAAGCTCAATTTTTTCAGGTTGGATCTTGAGCTTGTCCATTTGAAGCAGCGCCCAGTCCAATAAATTGTTTATTAAGGTGCGGGTATGATTGAACTGAATCTTAAGCTCATGCGTAAGTTTAATAAACTCATCTTGACTAATCTGCTTATTATCGACAAGATTTAACAAGCCGTATAACGCATTGATCGGAGACCTCAAATCATGTGATATAATGGAGAAGAATTTATCTTTTACCTGATTTAACTGCTCCAGTTCGATGCTTCGTTTCTTAATTTCTTCCTGGTGTTCAATCAACAAATTATTGATACGCTTTCTTCGTTGGCCACTCCGATAAACAGTAAAGAGGAGAATTGCGGTAAGAGCCATGATAACCACTAATATGTTGCTCAGAAACTCTTGTCTTCGTAGCTCCGTATCTTGTTCTGTCTTGGCTTTGCTTAATGCAGCTATTTCAAAATCTTTCGTTTCAGTTTGAAATCTTAGCTGATCCTGAAATATCTTTTCAACCATTTCCTGACTGAAGAGAGAATCCTCCAATTGAGTGAAATTCTTATGGTAGGCTAAGGCACTTTTGAAATCTTCCTTTTTCTCGGCCAGTTCAGAAAGCTGTTTGTAGCAATCAATCTCCATTTTCTGCGCATTGAAGTTTTTTGCAGTTACCAGACTTCTTTCGATCAGGCCTTGGGCTTCGTTAAATCTTTCCTGGTCAATTAAAATTTTACTGATTCCCAGATTCACCTCGGCCACGCCAAATTCATTGCTTGCAAAACGATATAACATGGAAGCAGTATCGTAATAAGCCAGAGCCTTATCTGGATCGTTTAATTCAAAAGCAAGCTGGGCCATGTGTTTTAGTGCTTTTGGTTCAATAACCGTAAGTTTGCTATTGCGAATGTTTTTTAATGCTTTTTGTAGAAACTCTTCAGACTTCGCATATTCCTTTTTTCTCAGATAAACATCTCCAACTGCATCCTGATAAAAGGAAATTCCATCAAGATCATTAATAGCTTTGCTTATATCAGCACTTACTCTAAAGTGATCAAGAGCCAGGTCGTATTGACCTAATTCTGTGAGCACCGTGCCAATATTAAAAATTGCTACGGTCATTTTTAATGAATCACTAATGGCTCTTGCAACTCTATACGACTGGGTGAAGTAGTAATAGGCTTCATCATATTTTCCAAGTTCAATGTAGTCGTTGCCTAAGTTGTTAAGCGATTCAGCGATAGAAGTACTGTCTCCAGATGAAATAACCAGTTGAAGTCCTTCATTGTCATATTTGATTGCACTTGAATGATCGCCACTAATAGTAGCAAGAAATCCAGCTTGGGATAATGCTTTGGATTTCCCCCAAATCCAGTTATTCTTTTTTGCAATATCCAATGCTTGCTCAGAGTATTTTTCGGCTTGTGTGAAGTCGGTATACTGATACGCTTTTGAAAGCAATATTAGAGTAGTTAATCGTACAGAATCGGAAGGAGCGTTTCTTAAAGCGTTTTCTAGACTATCGCGTTTAGGTTGTGAATAGGACGGATAGGCCAGTAGAAGAACCCATGCTAGGATGAATGATATGTATCTCTTCGTTCGCATCACAGCAACAATTTCCAAAGTGAACAAATAACCAGCAATAGCAAAGCCAAAGGAGTTAAAAATTTCCAGCTTAAGGATGTAAGTTGGTCAATTCGAATGCGGGGGTAGGTCCAACGCACCCATATCTGCAGGGCCACTGTAAAAAAAGTCTTGGACACTAACCAAAAAATTCCCCATACATGGAAGCCTATTGATCCGGGTACACCGGTAGTCCAATCAGCCAGCGCTAGTGTTCCCATATTAGGGAGTGGTGTATTCCAACTTCCCCAAAACAAAATCACACCGGCAAAGCTTACTAAAAGCATCATGGCATATTCAGCCAACATAATTACAGCCCAGCGGAATCCTGAATATTCTGTTTGAAAACCGGCCACTAATTCAGATTCAGCTTCGGGTAAATCAAACGGTGCCCGATTGCTTTCTGCCAATGAAGCAATGAAGAATATCGACCACGCAAAAAAGAGTACTGGCATGCGAAATACATTCCAGGTTAGAAAGCCACCTATCTCAGTTACGTCAATACCTAACGACTTAATTCCGAATAAATAATTGGTTTGATCATTACTCAGGATTCCCTGTTGAAAGGAGATTTCTTGCAAATCAAGAGACTGGGC
>Ga0075163_10004579_pt1 | contig 18533 bp, 14 predicted proteins | sample JI1023141ADNA_FD_71478 | JGI IMG/M metagenome (GOLD analysis project Ga0075163, IMG submission 71478) | Wastewater effluent complex algal communities from Wisconsin, to seasonally profile nutrient transformation and Carbon sequestration -... | ecosystem: Engineered > WWTP > Effluent > Algae...
CGACTCGCTGCTCATCGGTCAGCGTGATCGGCGTGCCCTGATTCATCGTTCGCTCCGTATTAAGGACACGAATATGACGACCGCCGTGTCAAATAGTTCGAACAATTCGAAAGCACTACATTAGATAGTTGGCGCGAATAGCAAGAAACTGATCCCGCAACGCAAACACTTGCTCCTTCTTTTCCGGGAATCTGTAACGATCTCGAATGAGAGTTGGCCAAGAGAACTTCGGGAAAGAAGCGGCCCAAGCGATCCCAGCCGCTCTCATTTCCCTATAGATGTTCCCACCTTGAGGGCCAATGCACGGGATTCGATACTCGGCTTCTGATCGTCCGGGCGCTTCGTTGACCAGCAGAGCCGTCGCTCTCTCGGAACCGTGAACAGGAACAGGGGTTTCGTCGTAATGGGGCAATTCAGGCTCCGTGTAAACTGACCACGTTTTCGATCCTGTTGGTGACGTTACAGAGGCCAAGCTAAGTGGTAGAAAAGACTGATCGGCACGTGTTGACCGCCGAACCGCGACTTCCTGGAGGTCGGCCAAAGCAGAAGTTGTCGCTTATTTCTCGAATGACCGGCATGTAAGAATAAGGCAGACGTTGGCAAGTATCTTGATGCCACGTCTTTCCGGCCTTGATAGTCCAGAGGCAAGATCTCGCTTCCGACCTCAACTTTTGTTGTCTCGTTTGCTCTAGACGCCGCGCTTCGTGAAGCATTTGCACGAACGCTGGAGCCATATATGCTAAATTGCGAAGCGAGCCACATTTAAAGGGGGCTAGAACGCGGGCCGAGGCCCAATCCCGAGGCCACTGCCCGCCGGTGTACGTTGCAAGCGCCGTTCCAGCAGTCTTTGGTGCTCGAAATCGCTCCCCCAAACATGCACGCTGGCTTGCTCAACCATCCCCCTGTTCATTTTTCTCACGAGATTGGAGTCGCTCATTGAGTCGACCCACTTCTTCATTCTTGTAGACCTCGAAGCAAAAAAGGCAACATCCGGCGCGAGGGGGAGATAGATCAAGTCGAGCTTCGTCTCCGGGCCGAACAGCGTCACCGGCCGGTCGCTAATCAGGAGCTTTTCTTTGGTTTTGGCGATCCGGCGAACCCTCCAGTCCGACTCAAAGAACAGCTTATTGTACGAGGAAGTCTGGATTAGCTCCGGCAGCTTGTAGCTCCCAAAGTCCAGTAACGATGGGGCGCGCCGTTGGTAGAGGTCAAGCAACTGCTTCGACGAATCCGGCAGTCCAACCGTATTCTCGACACCGTCTGGAAACTGCGAGCGAATCGCATCGATGCCCTTTTCGCGCACATCCTCTATCGCTCCTGGACCGCGAAACACAAGGGAGACTAGGAACAGGGTCCAAGTGTACCTCTGATCCTCGGACATACCGTCGCCCCCTTTGGCAAGCAGCACTTTATGCACTATCGCCGCAGGATCGTCGATATGCTTACTCATGAACTTCGGTTCAATTTCCTGGTTCGGCTCCTCACTGAACTTCTTCATCGAATACAGATGTCGCTCATTGGCCACTGATTTAGCCTTGTAACGCTTCTCGACTATCTGGCCGCGGGTCCAGCGCATTTGCGACAGCTTCTTGTCTTTGCCGTTTTCCCAGCCGCGAAGCAGGAACTTCGGAATGTAGTGGTGTTGAATATGGGTGCCCATACTACTCTCTCTCTGTCATTGGCCAATATAGACGCTCATGAGCGCTACCAAAGCAGGGGCAATTCAGTCGCTTTTGCACCGTCGAAGGCGAGCCTTCACAGGAGCTACAAGAAGTTATAATGCAGAGGGTTTTTAGCCTAGCGGGCGCGGCGCAAGGCATCTGAGCGGAGGTACGGCGCCCCTTCCGCGTCCGGTTGGCTAAAAATCCCTTTGGACTGAACCGACGCGCCGACGGTCACGCTATGGGGATTGAATCAGGGCGATGGCCTCGAGCGATGGCGACGACCCTGCCCAGGCGTCTGCAGACGAGGTCTGTTCGCGGGTCTTTCGGCCAAACGCTGGGCATTCTTGGGGGGCTGTGCAGTTCGGTCAGCGAACGGCGGGTCGCCGGAGGGCAAGACGTTGGAATGAGCCAGGTGTCGCACAGGAATGCCCGCCGTTTCGCGACATGTCTCGGGGAACGGGCAGACCTTAGGACGGGTGTAGTGGCATTCATCCGGGATCGCGGGGCGGCCCACGGGGCATGGAACCCGGCGGGAAGCGCTCGATGCACACCATGTGGCCGTGACCGCACTGCGGGCAGTCACGCAGCGACTTGCCGGTGAGCAGTAGGTAGCGGTCGCGATAGTCGACAGGCGCTTCGGGGCTGGCCACGACGGGTTCGGGTTGGGCGATCAGTTCGCGACAGCGAGCCAGTTTGACCGCACGATAACGGTTGGCAAGGAAGCCGTAATGCCGGATCCGTTGCAGGCCATTCGGAAGGACATGCAGCAGGAAGCGACGGATGAACTCGTGGGCGTCGAGACGCATGACTTTCTGGCGTGAATCGTGGCGGTAATCCTTCCAGCGAAAGCTCACGCCGCCTTCGGCAAAGTCGATCAGACGACTGTTCGCGATGGCTACCCGATGGGTGTAACGGCCAAGATACTCGAGAACCTGCGGGGGACCGCCGAACGGTGGCTTGGCGTAAACCACCCACTCGGCCTGCCTGAGCGGCGCCAAATACCGGGCAAACGCTGCAGGGGCAGAATGTGCTTCAAGGCGATTGAAGAAGCGAAGTTCGCCGGCGTCAAAGGCACGCTGCAACCGCGCCAGAAACAGACGACGGAAGAGCCGCGAGAGCACCCGCACCGGCAGGAAGAAACCGGGGCGGCAGGAAATCCAGCGCTCGCCGTCGGGACTCAGGCCGCCGCCGGGAACCACGCAGTGCAGATGCGGGTGATGCATCAGGTTCTGCCCCCAGGTATGCAGCAGGGCGATGAAACCAATCTCGGCGCCCAGATGCCTGGGGTCGGCAGCGATCGTCCGCAAGGTCTCGGCAGTCGCCTGGAACAGGAGGTCATAGACCACGGCCTTGTTCTGGTAGGCGATCGCGGCGATCTCCTCCGGCAGCGTAAAAACGACGTGGAAATACTCGACGGGAATCAGGTCCGCCCGCCGGTCATCCAGCCACTGCGCACGGACCAGCGACTGACACTTTGGGCAATGTCGATTGCGGCAACTGTTGAAGGCGATGCGCTGGTGGCCACAGGCATCACACTGCTCGACATGGCCTCCCAGCGCCGCTGTGCGGCAACGCTCGATCGCGCTCATGACGCAGCGCTGACCACGGCTGAGGGAGTCGCCGTATTCCTGACGGTAGGCAGGGCCGGCCTGGCGGAAGATGTCCGCCAACTCGAGCCCGATGGCACGCAAGGGCCGAACTCAGAAATGCAAGGGCGGAGTCGGTGTCGGCGGCGGGTCAAACTTGGGCAACAGATCGAACGGGCTTGCCGTGGCGCACACGGTACTGGTGGCGACCTTCAGGTAACGCGCCGTCGTGGCTAGGCTACGATGGCCCAGCAGGAGCTGGATGGTACGCAAATTGGCACCCGCTTCGAGCAGGTGGGAAGCAAAGGCATGGCGCAGCGAGTGCGGGGTGATCGGCTTGGTAATGCCCGCGTCACGGCGTGCTTTCTGGCAGGCGAGTCCGACGGCCTCGCGCGTGATCGGCTGACCGGGCACCTCGCCCGGAAACAGCCACCGGGTCGGCCGGGCGGATTTCCAGTAGGTGCGCAGGACGTCCAGCAATCGTGGCGAGAGCATCACATAGCGATCCTTCATCCCTTTGCCTTGTTCGACCCGGAGCATCATGCGCTGGCTGTCGATGTCGGTCACCTTGAGGTGCGTGGCTTCGGAGACGCGCAGGCCGGCCGCATAGGCGGTCATGAGAATCGCTCGGTGCTTGTGATGGGTGATCGCGTTCAGGAAGTGCATCACTTCCTCGGGACTGAGAATCTCCGGGAGCTTGCGCGGGCGCTTGGGCATCGGAATCTCTTCGACCGCCCAGGGGCGTTTCAGGGTGACCTTGTAGAGGAAGCGAAGTGCCCCCGTCGCGACGCAGATGCTGCTCGGCGTCAGTGCTCTGACCTCCATCAAATACAGTTGGTAGGTGCGGACCTCTTCCGGCCCGAGTTGATCAGGCGAGCGGTTGAAGTAACGGGCATACGCTGCAATCTGCTGTAGGTAGGCGGATTGGGTGTTCTCGGCAAGGTTACGAATGCCCATGTCTTCGAGCATCCGCTGACGTAGCGGTGTCATGGCAAAGCTCCTTCTCGGGATTGAAGAAAATGCTGCGAACAGCCATTCCATCGTTCTCCGATTGGAGCTTCCTGTGAACCCGGCCTGTCGTCCTCCGGTCTATCTGCCCAAGCCGGAACCCCACCCGCCGGCGGTCAAACCGGGCACCTACCGCGCCAGCGGTTTAGTGTACGCCCGCGAGGGCGTGCCACATGCAGGGTGGAAGTCCCTGTCGGAGTTGGCCACAGCTCCGTAGCTGAAGGTAACTGCGTCGCTGTGAGGCGGGGTGGGGAGTAACCGGAAGCGAACTGTCGGTCCGTAGGATGACGAACCTGTTTCGGCGGGGTATGGCGGCGAGCCTGCACTAAAGTGGCGAAGCCTGGAAATAACGCAGCACGCTGTCGTGGCGGATAAAGCGATGCGGTGGCGTACCACGTGGTTGAGGACGGAACGACGGGAAGGTGGCACGTAGCAAGCGGGGAGACCTGCCGGCGCGGTGAACGCAGGCAGGAGTCAGAGTCCCCATAGTACCGAGCACGGAGCAGTCCGCTGGACCGTGGGAAAGTGCGTCATAGCAAAAGGCGCATCAGGGAAGGGGGGCAGGAAAGTTGATAGCCAAAGCAGGAAAGAGGCAGAGATGAGAGTCGAAGCATCGCCAGTGTCGGAAACGACTAGACGAGATGCAGGTGCGCTGGGAGGCTGCGAGCAGCGGAAATTCGCGCCAGCCCCAATCTGGACGGAAGCTATGTTGGCTGCTCTACAAATCGGAGTTAGGGGAGGTAAATGGCATAGTTTGATTGATAAGGTGTTGCGCCTTGAAACGTTGGAGCTGGGATGGGCACAGGTCGAACGGAACGCGGGTGCGGCTGGCGTGGACCGGATGAGCGTGGAGCGATTCGCGCAAGGACGGGACCGCTATCTGGCCGAACTGGCGGGCGGGTTGCGGGAAGGGAGCTACCGCCCGCAGCCGGTACGACGTGTGTATATACCCAAGGGTAAGGGGCAGCGTCCGCTCGGCATCCCTGCTGTCAAAGACCGCGTTGTTCAGGCGGCACTGAAGCTGGTGATCGAGCCAATCTTTGAGCATGAATTCGAGCCACGAAGCTACGGCTTCCGGCAGGGTTTGGGCTGCAAGGATGCGCTGCGGGAAGTGGACCGGCATTTGAAAGTGGGCCACTTCTGGGTGGTGGACGCGGACCTACAAAGCTATTTCGATACGATCCCACACGATTCGCTTCTCGCGAAAGTGGGAAGGCGGATTGCAGATGGCCGGGTGCTGGAACTCGTTCAGCGGTTCCTCAAGCAAGACATCATGGAAGACATGAAGCGATGGACGCCGACGTCGGGCAGTCCGCAAGGGGCGGTGATTAGCCCTTTGCTAGCCAACGTTTATCTTCACGAGCTTGACGTCGAAATGCGTCAGGCCGGGTTGGTGATGGTGCGCTACGCTGATGACGCCGTGGTGTTGTGTCGCAGTCGGGAGGAAGCGGAGTCTGCGCTGGCTCGGATGCGCGCTTGGGTGGGCGCGAACGGACTGACCCTGCATCCGGACAAGACGCATGTCGGGGACTGCCGTGTCGAAGGGCAAGGGTTCGAGTTTCTGGGGTACCGGTTCGAAGCTGGGCAGCGGTGGGTGCGCAAGAAAAGTCTGATGTCCTTGCGGGATAAGATCCGCGCCAAGACGAAGCGTAACGAAGGTCACTCCATCGATTACGTCATTGCGTCCCTCAACCCGACCTTGCGAGGCTGGTACGGCTACTTCCGGCATGCCCACCGGTTCACATTCACCTCAATCGACGGATTTGTTCGTCGCCGGTTGAGGGCGATATTGCGCCGGCAGAAGCACCGACCAGGTCAGGGGCGATGCCAACGCGATCATAAACAATGGCCAAATGCCTTCTTCGCTAATCTTGGGCTGTTCACGATGTCCTCGGCCCACGAACTGGCGCGCCAATCCCGATGCGGAAACAACTGACTGGAGAGCCCGTCGCGGGAAAACCGCACACCGGGTTCGGAGGGAGGGGACGGCGTGTGCCGTTTCCTACCCCTATCCAATGCCGCCCCTGACAGGGTATGAAAAAAGCATTTTGGTAAAATCATGAATAAAGGTGCTGATCAATCTACAGGGGCGAACACTCCCGATCCGGTCCAAACACCGGAAGAGTTCTGGGCCAAGCGAATCGAGACGCTTTTTTCCATCGCGAAGCTGGTGTTGCCTATAGCTTCGGCTATCGGTCTCGTTGTCGTCATAGGCTATCTGGTTGGGGTGATCCACTTTTTTCCCAAGGGACTGACGGTTGGCGACAGCTTGCTTTTCATTGTTACCGCACTGAGCTTTGGATTCATTTATCTCTTTTTCGTCGCCTGCGGTGCTGCCGCCGTTTGTCTGAGCGTTGCGGGCTGGCGAGCATGTAAAACAAGGCGATGGTGGGACGCGCTCCTCGATATCCTGGGGGCGCTCGTGTTTGGGCTTTTCCTAATTGTGATTTCTGGTTTCTCGAATGATTTCGGAAATCTACTCGGGTTGCTAGGAGCAGGGGTACTCATTTCTTTCATGACCCAGTTTTGGAAGGGTTACGATGAACTCAAGCCTGAATACCAGGGGAAAGTCAGCCGAAGGGAGCGATCGCAAACTCGTCTGATTATGCTCGCTACAGCCATTGCCTTGCCCGGTTTGTTCGGGTCTATCGGGACTGTGGCGCTCGGTAGCACGATGAATACCGTTGGGCTAAGTCGACGGAGTGCAACGATTAGTATCAAGGGGGAGGAGTTTTTGTTTCTCCAGTCGTTGGCACAACGCCACAATCTGCCCGTGTTTGGCTGTCCATCGAAAGGTGAGTCGGATCACCTTATTCATGATGTCAACGTGCTTTGGCATGGCGTGGGCGAAAGAAGCCTGCTGTCATTCGAGGCTGGCACCCTGAATGCCACAGAGAAAAATAGTATTTTCGGATATCTGAAAAATGCGCTGATGGTCGAAGTTCCATCCGAATCGATTCTGATTTCCCGTATGGCCCGGCCGGTTGATGGGATGGGTGTTCCTTCATGTGCCCACTACACTTTGGAAACTGCATTTGCCAATGGCGTGTTTGATTTGAATGCAGCCCAGCGCAGTGAGATCGAACGCTACTTGGGGGGACGAGGCGTTGGTCAGTCTCCCAATGAGCAGCGGAAACTCACATCCATCGTTGTAAGGGGTTATGCAGATATGTCCCCAAGCACGCGAAACAACGGGAATACCGATCTTTCCGGGCAGAGGGCGAAGACTGCGGCAGCGTTTGTTCGAGAGAAACTAGTCCCGTTGGGGCTCGGAGCCGTCACGGTTACTCCCATCGGGATGGGGGTGCGCAACAGTCTTTCAAAATGCGAAGCGGAAATGTCTGGCTTGGCCGCCCGCGAGTGCCGAACGGTCGACCGGCGTGTGGAACTCGAGTTGGTTTATGAGTTCGTTCCTGCGAAAGATTCAGCAGATAAGAAGCCGTCAGGCACCTCTGTTGAGAATAAATAACGTTGAGTTGGCTGTTACCTAGTTCCTATTGCCGGCTAAATCGCAATTCGACTACACTTGAGTCCGGGTGTTCGTCGCACGCCTTCCGTCCGCACTGGAAAAGCAGCCACAGCGACTTGATCTTCGATCATCGTATTTGACCAGATACCTCTTTACAGGCGACTGGTGAGCGGACCGCCAGATTGATGCCTGGAAGGAGAGATCGTGTCTTTTATTAGCCCCCCCAAGCAGCAGTCGTTCGAGGAAGCCTTCGAGGCTATCGATCTGGGTATGACAACCTTCTGGTTCAGTCATTACCCAAACATTCTGTCAGAGCAGTTAACGCCGCGCATCAAGCTGGCTGCGAAACGTTTAAGTCTGGCGGGTGGAATTCAGAGATGCAAGGCGCATGAGGCGATAGCTCAGGCTTTGCGGTTTGATTCTTGGCATGCCCTGTCATCTCATCTACGTATGCTGGAGGAGGTACCAATAGAGCGCTTGCCCCCCAATTGGCTCGATAACTTCAGCGCGGTGGGTGTTCTGCTCATTGAGGCCAAGGACGAAGTGGCATTGCCACGAAGCCAGATAAACGCATTTGATCGGTTTGCGGAAACCATATCAATGCTCACTGACGTTCCGAAGCAGGTCATTCTTGATGGCGTCGCTGCCCCTCTGTGCGCGGGGAAGACTTGGGCCGAGGTGCGGGCCAGAACACCTCTTCAAGCGAAAACGCCCCTGTACAGCTTTGTGACGCCGGACGGTGAGATGTCTGGCGATCTGGGCGGTTGTTTTTCGCAGAGTTCGGCGTGTGTGCAGTTGGCCGATCAACTCGATGAGCGCTGGTTGAGCAATGAGCACCCCTCCAAAGCCCAGCGAAACAAGGCACGTCGTTGGATCAGCAAGGTTCTTCTGGCTCAACCTGGCTTTTTGGAGGGGGGATTGGCTTTGGCGTGGATACTGCACGAAGAAGGCGACCCTGGCGCTTTGGCAATGGCGAACCGTCTCGTCAAACAGGCTGACTCCCTTATTCCAAAGGGCTACCGAGGGCGGGTCATCTGGGGGCACACCAGCAATCGCTTCTACCACCGACTTCTTTGGTTACAACTCAAGCTCAATTTCCTGCAAGGGAACCTGTCTCTCGCCGCCAGGCTTGGTCGGAGGATGCTTCGACTCAATCCCAATGACAATGTCGGTGTGCGTTACGTGCTTCCACTCATTCTGCTCGAATGTGGAGACAATCCTGGTGCCAAGCGTGCGCTCAAATCTGTGGCCGATGAATCGGGTTTGACTGTTGCTGCCGTTCGCGCTTTCGTTCACTTCGCGCTCGGAGACATCGACAGTTTTCGAAAGGAGCTGGCGTTGGCACTGTTTACTTTGCCGGTGCTACGTACCTTCCTGCTCAATGACCCCAATGCTTTGCCTGCGAGCGACGAAGGGTATCGCGGCACAATCCCTGATGTCGAGACGTTTGCTGCATTTGCCTGGCCTGCGTACTGTGCTATTCCGGGGTTGCGGGGCGAGTGCCATTCTTTTCTGGCGGAACCGCTTGTGCTCGCCGCCGAGAAGGAGCTTTTGGAGTACTGGGAAGGCTATTGGCAGCGTGATCGTGAGCAAGGGAAGATGCGACGAGGTTCTCTGGAGGGCTGGAATTTACTGATCGACGCCTCTGTACAGCGAGTATCCCGACGTTGAAAACGTGTGGTTCCACGGCATCCGCGATTAACGAGGGGGCCGTGTATTCAAAAAGCGTGTGCAACTTAGTCCTGCCAGTGCGGCCCGGTCCGATTGCCGGCGGCCGGCAGGACCAGAAAACCGTCCTCGAGAGGCTTTTCATGCCTGGCACGGATCGCACACCACTGCATTGTTTCGTCGAACGCCCAGCATTGGTCGGGCGGGCTTTCCGGCACTAGATAGTGACAGTAGACATACTCTAGCTCCTTGTCCCCGGGATCAAACTGGCGCGCTGTCGTGAGGATTTTTTCATACCTCAGGCGTTCAACCCGGTCACCTTCGACTGCTTCAAAGCCAATGTGGATAATGCTTTGACGGCCCTCGGGCAACTGAGCCGTCGCTTCGGAGAGCTTCTTGCGGATGTCGCGTGCTTTCCCATTCAGGGCTGCATCGCTAATACTCTCCCAGTGTAAGACCACCGCATGCTCACATGCGTCGACGTAGCGCGGATTGTGTTCACAGGGGTGGATTTTCAGCAGCGTCTGGTATTGGGCATTGCGGACGTAGCGTCCTGTCAGCAACTCGAGAATCCGATGGCTGCTGCTCAGTACCATGTCCGTCGCCAAGACACTCTGAAGTGGCTTCAGGTCCAGTGTTTCGATGCTGCCCGTAGCGATGGGGTCGTCCCAGGCTAGCCCCCCTCGACCGGATCTCACCCAGCGATGAACCTTCTCGGCAAGATAGTCTGTCGGGATGCTCGAGAGATCCACATGGAAGCTCGCCCGACACAATGTGCTTCTCTCAAGCTGAGCAAGGTGCTGGGAGGCAGTACTCCAAAGTTTTCCAATCTGTAACCGCTCACGTTCCCCATACTCGCCGACCTCCATGCGCTTGCACTCGACAGCCCAAGTCTGTCCCCGGAACGTGACGTCCATGTCGTGAGTCCGCGCTTCGCCGGGTTTCTCGTCGATGAAGGCAACGTGTGCCCCCGCGCGCCGGTAGCACGCTGCGACCAATAGTTCGAAGAGGCCCCCGTTGGGTTGCCGTTGCTCGTGCATGACGATGCGCTGGATACGTGGCCCGATGCCTTCGACCTGCAGGAGGAGTTCGAGGTCACGCCCGATGCTCTGGAATAGAGGTACGACACGAGAGCCAAAAACATAGTCGTAGTTGCCGATGTGGTCCAGCAAGGCGTCGGCCAGGAAAAGGTACCAGCCGAAGCTATCCTTGGTATCGTAAAAGCGGCCTTCCCCGGAATCAACACCCATTGCGCTCAGATAGAGCCGTTTTGCGGCTCGTTCTCGGCGTTGTATCCACTGTTCAGGCGACATGCAACTCTTGAACCACTCCACCGCCCGGCGTAGCTCTGGGTTGTCGGGCCAAGCAGCGGGGCGAGGGTCTGGCGGATCGAAGAAATCCGGCGGAAATTCCAGATCGTTGAGCATGGTCGTCGCGAGAGGGGACATAGAGAAAAGCGCTGTTACCTAGAATGGCCGCTGTCCAAGAGGCGGCAAGGGGACGTTCAGGTTGTGCAAGTCTCGTATGAGGCGCAGAAGGTTCTCGTGCTGCTCTGGGCCGTCGGAGAGGTCCACATACAAGCGTCCAGCAAATTCGTCGGGCAACTGGCGCGGCTGGGCTGTCTGCCGGACGATCGGGATGAACTTCGCGGTACCGACCTCCCGCATGATTTGCGCCGTGACCAGCATCTGTTCATAACCTACACCTCCTTGGCGTTGTTGTGCCTTTTGTACGTATGTCTCGGTACAAATCATTAGCACCCGGTCGCTTTCGCGCACGCTTCTGGCCATGAAGTTGGCCAAGTCTTCGCCGAGACGTACGTGCCACTGGTCGAGTATTTCCTCGATGCCGTTTTGTCTGAGCATCATGGCCAACTGGGTTACCCATGCCCGATGCTCCGGCGAATCCCAAGAGTAGGAAATGAACACTTTAGGTGGCGGGCGCAGTGGCTCCAAGGCGCCCGTAGCCAACAAGCCGGCACGATGCAGCACGTCAGCGAGATTTACGTTCTTCACGGCCCAGTGGCTGCGATTGACTTCCCATTTGGGGTCGATGTCGAGATTATTTAGCAGATTCATGAAAAGTGCGTGCGGGATGGGCGCGACACTGGTATCGAAGGCAAACGTGAAAGCGAACTCGCGCTGTCGCCGGTTGATGCTAGTGATTCGGCCGACATGGGCCGATGCGTTCAGGTATTTCTCATAGGTAAAGAGCGTTGGCAGTCCCATGAGTGCCTGCAGCGCCTTATCGTCCAGAGTTTCGAAAGGTTGTTTGACCTGTGCATGCGTGTATTCGAACATGCGCCCATATTCCATGGCCCAGGATGTGCCGGTCCAGGCTTGCTCGTTGCCGGACATCAGGAGGTTATAAAAACTATTCTGAAAGGTCATCGTTATTCGACTTTCTGGATGTTGACCGCGTCCATGCGGATTTTCTTGGCAGGCTACAAGATTTGCATAGCAGGCAACAAGTTGACACTGCATTGATTGATCCCGGAGCAAATATTTCATTTTGGCCAGATGGGCGATGGACGACGCGAAGGGGGCTTCGAATCGCACAGTGTATTGAGCACAGAGCGATGGTCCTCTTGTTCCAAATAATCGCGTTTGATAGCATGGTGGCCAAGGTGCCCACCGTACTTGCGCGCGAGTAGAAAAAGGCTTTCTTCTGCATCCTTGTTCGTTCCTTACCAGGCTTCGTCGCCGGGTTCTTAAACGCGTGCGTGTGACCCGATGCGACGTTGCACTACGAAGGAAAACGAATGAAGCTCAAATCTCTCGCGCACGCCGCGCAGCAGCACCTCCAGTCCGCTTGTGCCGTTCCCGTTCGGCGCAGCCATGTCCATGAACTGATCGCCGCCGCCTTTGGGTATGGCTCCTGGGCCGCCTTTCGGGCTGACAGTTTTCTTGCCAATGGGGGCGTCGGCACTCAGCCGCTCCAGGGGGGTGGAATCACCGGGCGAGCATTGCAATTAGGGTATCCATCCGAGGTTGCCGCGACGCTGTCCAGCCAGTTGTTCTTGTTCGTTCAAGACCAAGGCCTTTGCGCCTTGCGGTGCGACGTGCTGCTCTCGATGTTGAAGAAGCTGGCCGTCGCGAACTCGCCGCATCGAAGCACTTCTGCCGATGGCGAACTCGATGATGACGAGAGCTGGCTGGATTTGGAGGATGAGGCGCCCAGGATACTCGAACGTCCGGTCGATGGCGGGATATCCGCCTCGGCCATGTTGCTTGACGAACTGGCAGGCACAAACCTTGATCCGCAACTGCACTTCCTGTTGGCCCAGGTGCTTCGTTGCCCGAAACCCAATCCTTATCTCCACGAGGAGTGGCTCAAGGGCCGGGTGCTCAACGCGATCGAGCGAAGGTGGGTCGAGCAGTACCTGCGCGATGTCCCGCGCTACCAGGCTTACGAACATCACCTGCGTAGCGCGGCGGTCGGCGGAGTCCGCGAGGCAGCTGCGGCCTATGCAGAAGCCTTCGACCGGCCCGATTTTTTTGAATTGGCGCAGCGCCAGATGGGGGAGGTCGATCCGATGCGCATGGTGGCACTGGCCCGGACGTCGGAAGAGCGCAAACCGTGGCTGCACAAGGCTGCGGAACAAGGCTCAGACGAGGCCGTGGCGTGCCTTGCCAGCGAAGGTGATTTGTGGGCGATGGAACGACTGGCTCGGGACGGCGATGAGTCCGAACTGCGTGAACTGGCACGGCGCCTTACTGAAAACGACGATGGTTTGCGCGCATGGGCCCTACAGTACTTCGCGCTGAGCCACGGTACCGACCTCTCGCGCGACGACTATCGCGCCTATCACAGTGAAGGGGCAGTTGCAGGGCGACTTTACGACGACGATGTCGGTGGGCCGCTGTTCGTCGACGGAGAAGAAGCAGTGAATCTGCCGGTAATCGATGACACGACCCAGCGACACGCGCGGCGACTAGCGAAGGCCTTTGCCAAGGGGGGAAGCCTGTTTGACGTTGCTGCAGCCCCCTAAAAGGTATGGATGGCAGGGTGCCTCATAGTATCTTCGCAGAACAGGCCGGTCTGTGCAGGGCACGCCGCCGGCCTTTTCTCTCTGTGGCTCAGTTCGGCCAGTCATCGTCGCGGACGTTCTCGAAAAAGCCTGGCCAGACTTCGATCTGCAGGGACCCGTGCCGAGCCAGAATTTTGGCGGCGATTTCTGGCGAAGCATAGCCTTCGAAGTCGAGGAGAAGACTGTAGACCATCTCACCGCTGCTGCCGTCTAGTGCCTGCGGCTCTACGTCGACGAGGCCTTCTGCCTCATGCTGCTCCAGTCCGAGCAATTCGGCGTAGGCCTCGGTCAGGCTGCGCGCCTGCGGGCCATCTTCTCTGTCGTCAGGGTCCGGGTCTGACCATCCATAGTCCAGTGCTGCCTTGGTGATGTCGACTTCCGGTTCACCGAAACAGCGAAGGCCGAGGCGTTCAACGGTCAGCGTGCCCTGGACGTTCACCTTGTGACCGGCATACGGTCGCTCGGTGTCGATGCCGAGGCCGACGTGTCCATCGAGGTCGACGATCAGCGGATCGCCGACGACCGCTTCGTCTAGCTCGACATCGAAATCGAAGTAGACCTCGTCGATGCCGTCGTAATTGGCGTTGGCCATGGCGCTGCTGACAGCACCATCGTCAAGTACGACCTGATCAACTAGCCTCCTGAGGACGTCATCGAGGACGTCGTAGTCACGGTGAAGTTGCGCTCCAGGCAGGCGTTCGGAGAACGCGGCCTCCAGCAGTTGGTGCAGACGAGCTGGTTGGATCGAGATGCCCAGTTCCAAGGCGCGCATGCCAAGCAAGTCATAGTCCGGAACGACGTGGCACACAAGGTCGAGGGCAGGGGGCTCACCGCCAGCGGCCTGGGCCGCCTGATACGAAGCGAGTGTCTTGTAGCCCATGGCCGCCACGACGAGTTGGTGGGCGTGGCCGAGCGAGACCGAAACAGCATCGGTCGACGTGTTCTTGCGAACGGAATGGGCGAGGTTTGAGATGCCGACGGGCATGCGAATCTCCTAGATCAGCGTGGACCAATCGAGCGCTTACTTGGCCTACGCCCAGGCGAAGTCGCATGGTGGTGGCTAAGGGAAACAGCGGGGTACTGCCGGAAAGTCTGGATTGAGCCGCTCGAAGCTCAGGCGGACGAGGCCTTGAGGTCCGATTATCCTCCCGCCGAGCAGGCTTGGCAATCGATGTACTTGGCGGGTTTCCAAGGGGCGGTGTCGATGCCTATCCAGGTAGTTGGGGAGGTGCCTTGCGAGTGGAAGCGACCTTGCATGGGTTGGTGCTGGTGAGGCGCTAGGGTACATGAATACTCCAACTGTTCAAGCCGTCTGCCCCCTGTACCACGGCACCCGCAAAGAACCGAGCGAAACGAACTGTTGGCGCGGCGCGCGGCACTTTCTCGTTTTGGCCTATCCGATGAGGAAAGGGCAGAGCGGCCATATCCGGCAGATGCGAACCACATCTATCACGACGAGGAGTTCGAAGTGACGCCAGCCAGTTGAGAGGGGGGGCGGCACGAGCTTGATGGCGCTGATGCCATGTCTTTCACATTTTGTCGTTCGAAGCTACGATGATTTCCATCGTGCCCCCTAAAACTGGCAGGTGTCCCTTGGTTGACCATCCCATCATCAAGCAGTTTGAAGCACATGCCGAATTGCTGGACATCGGTGGTAGTGCCGAAGCCATCGACGACGCCATTATCCAGTTGGCCGTCTGGATGGATACACTGGAACTGGCAGAGGACGATGAAGCGTTGCTTTGTCGTATCGGCGCGATTCTCTACCGTGAAGGCTTGCGCCGCCGCATGGGCGCTTGATTGCCGGCCTTCATGTCCGAAGTGGGCGGCTTGGCCAGCATGACGTAAGTGGTCAAACTCGACTCGACTCGGAGCGGCCCCATCGCGGTCGATGCAAAGACCTGGGGGAGACTCGGCGACTAACGTGTCGCCCAAGAATATCCCCGAAGCCGTGTCGACGCCGTTTCAAGGGGTTGGCGCTACCGCTGCGTTGACGCGTTCCCGCAGTTCCTTGCCGGCCTTGAAGGCCGGTGTCCATTTCCCGGCAACCGCCACCGGTGCGCCGGTTTTGGGATTGCGGGCCTGGCGGGGCGGGCGGTAGGTCAGACCGAAACTGCCGAATCCGCGAATCTCCACGCGATTTCCGCCGGCCAGTGCGGCATGGATCGCTCCAAGAATTTCCGCAACCGCCATCTCGGCATCCTTTTGCACGAGCTGCGGAAAACGTTCGGCAAGCAGGATGGTGAGTTCGGAACGGGTCATTCCGATATTTTAAGGCGGGGAAGGGCTTGAGCAAAGCGGCAGCCGTTGCCCGACGCCATGGCTGTTCGGGAAGCGGGGCGCTGCCGAGAACGCAGCGCCGCTGATTCCCTATTTTCCGGGCATTAACGCTTCTCGGACGGCAGGTTAGTCAACGCCTCTGGTCCGTTATCCTGCTGGTGCGCAATCGACGACGCCCGTTGATCAATTATGCCACCAAGGTAAGCGCCTGCCGCCCTCGTGCGATTGTGCCCGGCGAGGCGAGCGGCCGACAGTCTTGCCGCCGCGTCTACATCGGGAGGCACGTCACCGCCGCCGCGTACCGGTGGCGCCATGCCCGCTTTTTCCGTGTAGTGCTCGATCATCGCTTCATGGCGCAGTCCGTGTGCCGTGGCGCCCAGGCCTTCCGCCGTGATGCCGAACTTCGCCATCACGTAGTCGAAACGCCGCAGGTTGTGCTTCAGGCTGTGGCGCGGATTTCCCATGTGGGCGTCCTCGCCTTGAACGATCGCCTGGGCGAGTGCCAGCGCCGCAATACGTTGCTCGCAGTCCAGCGGTACGAAGCGTAGGCGCCCGCCTTTCGCGCCTTCCTTGATCCGCACATAGTGGTCGGCCTGTCTTTCCGCAGGAGACAGGCCGGTGGCTTCGAACGGGACCATGCACAGATGTGGGCGAAGCATCACCGATTCCTTGCGGCGCAGGCCAAATGCTCGGATCAAGTGCAGTGAAGCGCCGACGTAGCGGTCATAGGCATTGACCTGCGCGAACAAGGCATTGATGTCGATCCCCGCCGCGCTCCAACTCTTGTCCCTGATGGCATTGCCGTGGCGCCGATACTCGGCCGGCGTTAGGCCGTAGTGGGCGGGTTTGCGGATGAATCCCGGCTTGCCCAGCCAGCGGGCGAGACCACGCAGGAAACTGAGGTACGTCTGGATGGTCGCGGGGGCGAGCTTTTCCTGCTGCCAGACTTTGACCATCGCTTGGACATGGCGGTCCCCCAGGTTGCGGGGATCAGGCATGGTGGCGAAGCGGGCCTTGGCCTTGAGGTTGCGGAAGAAGCGGCGCAGGAAGTCGGCCCGCTCCTGGCGGGTCTTGTGCGACACGGTTTTTTCCAACGCAGTGTGCTGGGTATTATGGAACTCGATCAGCAGGTCGAGCACCCGCAGAGGATGGGTTTGGCCCGGCCGGTGATGTTCGAGGATCTCGGCCGGTGTGCGGGCTGCCCGTTCCTGACGGCGAGGCGGTTGGTGATGTGCATCGCGCCACGCGCCAAGAGAGCCCTGAACGCGGCGAGGGGCATGCTGTGCATGAGAAGGCATGACGTTTCTCCAAAGAGAATCCGAGTGCCGTCCCGTCGGCTCTCGGTGAGGAAATGAGTGGAATCCTTGGCGTTCGCTTCAAGCGCGGATTCCGTAGCGCGTGAGCGGCGTGGTCGACGGCTTTCGGCAAGACACGCGACCACGACGCGTCTGCTTACCCAAAGATTTGCCGGTGCCGCATCGGATGCGTGCCACTCGGCTCGGTCAGTCTTAAAAATGAAACGGTGATCCGTCCCGCCATCGCATTTCTGCGTTCGACGGTGATTGGGATGAAGCCCGGCCTCAAGGGACACGGACAACATCGCGCGAAGGTCTGGCCTTGCGCCAATAGGGGGATCAATCCTCGATGCGTAGCGTCATCCACCTGCATGGGTCCGCCCCTGACCGAAAGTCCAGGGCAGTGCGAGGCATACGAGCGGCTTCACACGCTGAGCCCATGAGGGCTAACACGACGTGTGCTGCGCAATGCGCGTGCTCGAACGATGACGGGGAACAGGGCGCGGCATCGGGTGCCGGCCAATGGAACCGAACGCAGGACACGCTATCGAGGAGCGTCCGACAGTTGGCTGCCGGCAGGGTCAAGCGTTGCACTACGGCTTGAACAACTTCCCGCATGGCCTCATGGACCATGCGAATCCCGACTCGAGGTCGGGACGAAAGAGGCGGGTAACGACCGCAACGCCTTTTGCTCCGCGATGGAGCAGGCCAAGGATGGCCTCGGGAGCCTGTAGTTCACACCTTGAAGGAGCGAAGGTCAATGGGCTGACCCGCCGACAGGCCCCGGATGCCGGGGCTTGCGGATGGCACTTGAAATTGCAACTCAGGGTGGATTTATTTTTCGGGGGACGAGCAGAGCAAGGTGGAGTCAGGGCTTGACGGGCGCCAACTCGGCCTCTGGTTTCCACCGTCAGTATTTCGATTTTTGTCGCTGACTTCTATGGGACTACCGCTGGAAATCTGCCCTTGACGCACCGCGATCTGGTGAGACCGTAGTGCGACGCGGAAGACGTTTCGCCGCTCGGTGCAGAAACTGTACTTCCATCGCAGTTCAGGCCGACTGGATTTCGGATGTGGTCGAGGCTGATTGCGATAGCCGGGCTAACCGGAGCGGATTTCGCGTGGACTGGCCGTATCGGGGTGCTGATGCTGGCCGCTCACAAACCTATACAGGAGCCTCATATGGACTATGTCGTCAGAGCGGTGGATGTCGGCTTCGGCAACACCAAATACGTCAGCAACGTGGCTGGTAGCGACATCCGCTGCGCCAGCTTTCCTTCGGTCGCTTATCCGACGATGCGCGAGCCTTCGGGCCAGCCCGGCTATGAGCGGCGCAAGACGGTCGCGATCCCGATCAATGGCCTCTTCTATGAGGTCGGCCCCGAGGTTGAACTGGCTGCGGACACGTTTCGCGCCACGCAGATGCATGACCGTTACACCGAAACGCCGGAGTACATGGCGCTGTTGCGGGGTGCCTTGGCCCTGATGAAGCAACCCGCGATCGACCTGCTGGTCGTGGGGTTGCCGGTGGCC
>Ga0075163_10004580_pt1 | contig 18532 bp, 20 predicted proteins | sample JI1023141ADNA_FD_71478 | JGI IMG/M metagenome (GOLD analysis project Ga0075163, IMG submission 71478) | Wastewater effluent complex algal communities from Wisconsin, to seasonally profile nutrient transformation and Carbon sequestration -... | ecosystem: Engineered > WWTP > Effluent > Algae...
AAGATATCGCTTCGCTTGGCCTTGGAGAGGTTGTGTTAGGGAGCGTAAAACTTGGGCCTATTTGTGGAGGTAATGCTCATTTATTACAGCCAGATGGCTCTTGGGAACATATGGGTGGTGATGAATATGTAGAAGTTAAAAAAGGAATTGGACATAACGCCAAAGGGCTTCCTGGACCAGGAGTAGATACAGTAATAAGTCGAATTAGTGATTTTGTAGATTTAGCACGGTCTAAAAAAGCAGAGATTAGTTTAAGCGTGTCTCCACATACTCAAAACCCAATAGATGAGATTCCAGATTTATTAGAAGCAGGTAGAAGAGCACTATTAGCCGGTGTTTTGCGGGTTGAGTTCAATTTAAGTTGTCCTAATATTCCTGAGAGACCACCTTTCTATATTGATGGTGATGGAGTACGTAAATTCATTGAATTGGTCGCCCAACATAGATATACATTACAGAATCGTTGGGGTAGACCTGGTGTATATGCAAAATTCGGACCAATGGGACGGACAACCGACGAATCATTACTTCGAGGTGATTATTGTGCAGCTATGAAAAAAGGAATATTTGGTGGTGTGGTGACCAGCAATACGGTGCCCGGTCAAGGAGTAACCCTAGACGACGGAGAAAACGTAATACGGGTAAACGGTGGTAAGGCGGAACAAAGCGGACCATATTTTAAAGAAGTTGGACGTGATCAGCTTGAAAAATGGCAATTTTCACAAGTAAGCGCACCTCGCAAAGGTGAGATTGTTAGCGTATTAGGCATAACTAGTGGCTATGAGGTAGCTAGAAGAATGAGGTTGGGAGCAAGTCTTAGTCAGCTTGGATCTGTACTTTATTGGCCAGAACTTATAGGCGAGGAATCTGCGGGAGCTGTTGTTAAAAGAATTAAGCAAGAGTTTGAAGACACAGTATCCGGCTAGTTATTTAATTCATTAATTCGGCCGGCATAGGAACGGGCAACATCTACGTGGCCAAGAATCTTTAGTGCGCCAACTAGTACATAGACTTCATTCAGTATTTCTTCCGACACTTCCTCTTCTAACAACTTGAACCTATTTTCTACCTCTGCCATAAGTTCATGTTTGTGATTACTCATCACGGCTGGACTTTCAGCTACACCCTCAACAACTTCTAGAGACCGGGCGGATTTGTCACGTTTGCGTAAATGCCCTCTGGATATCAAATTATTTACGTGCAATGCAACCGTTGCTACAGAGGTGTAGTTGCAGCCGTTCATAATTTCTCTATAGCTCGGGCTGTAGCCATGTTCACTTGTGAAATGTCGAATGAAATCTAGCGTTTCATGCTGTTTCTTTGTCGGTCGTACGCTTCGCTCGATTTTCATATTCCCTGTTCCTTGTTTCGTCTGTTGCTTTACCATTATGCTCTTCCTTTCTTGAGTATTAATTATCCTATTCCTAGTTTCATATTTCATTATTTTTTCATATGTCATTTTTCATTTAGCTCATTCATGCTCTTTATAGAAAGAAGATAATTGATATACTAACGAAACTTGATACTCGAAACACGAAAAACGTTCCGGTTTATGCATAATGCCGTGTTCGCCGTGGTTTAGGCTGATCCTTGAACACCCATTTTTTGTACCAGAAGTAATTCCATATCGTAAAGAAACCGCTAGCGATAAACTGCCCAATTTCTGGCATGATTCCATTTCTCTGTAGAACGTAGAGTATCAAATAGTTCAATAGAAAAGCGTTTAGTGCAGTGTATATAACGTACCGGCCGGCCATAATACCAAGTTTGGCTTGTTTTTTGGTTTTGAAAACCCAGTAACGTTCTAGCAAAAAATTAAGAGATATTCCCACAGCATTTCCAATCAGATTCGCCCAAAATAAGCCAATGTGATTGTCCAGAGTAATGATAATAATGTAACCGCTCCAGAACCAAACACCACCTGTCACCATATACTGAGCAAACTGAATCAAGAGTTTCTTCGTTTTGTTGGTGGAATTTTGCTTTGTACGCATTTTGTTTATGCTTTTATACTACCGCTTTCCGCTCAGAAGTAAACCCTGGCCAAATTTCATCTATCTGCTCTTTCCTGTAAACTACTACTTATATGAAACATAGTGCTTCCCTACTGTATAGCTTCGTATTACTTGTCCTGGACTTCTTGGCGCTTGTCATTGCCTTCAGTCTAGCCTTCATTATCCGTGTCAAACTAGACGACAGACCACTGATAGAACCCATAACCGCCGGCACCTATATTGCTGTTGTCGCTGTTTTGCTTAGTTTTTGGCTTCTGATTTATGCACTTTTTGGTCTGTATCAAAGTAGGGTATTCGAAAATCGATTCAAAGAAGCATTGATGTTACTAATTGGCTCATTTATAGGTATTTTGTTCTTAATCGGCGCAGAATACGTACTAAACCGTCCAATCTTCCCGGCCAGGCTTGTAACTGTTTACGGCTTTCTGTTTGCCTTCCTATTAACGCTGTTATTCCGAACCGTAGCTCGGGCAGTTCGTCGTACGCTATTCCGCTATGGAATTGGTATAAACGAAGTATTAATCATAGGCTCAACCCCAATAACGGCTGAACTTGCGCACGCACTCAGCAACAAACACATAGGCTTTTCGGTTGTAGGTATAGTAACTGACGAACCAACAAAATACGCCCACATTCAATCTCGCCACCATTTCTCAAGTTTTGAAGAAGCCATAGAAAAACTCAAAAACTACGATATCAACACAATAGTTCAGACCGAACTCTACACAAAACAAGACAAAAATGACGAAATCCTCAACTACGCTCAGGAAAACCACATTGCCTACCGCTTTGTACCGGGGAACAACCGATTGTTTGTAGGAAGTATAGAAGTCAGTTTGTTTGAGGGAATTCCGACCGTTGCTGTTCACCAAACCGCACTTACTGGTTGGGGACGTGTTGTTAAACGACTGTTTGACCTATTATTCGGAGCAATACTGGTCATACTCGTGTCACCAATTCTCCTAATAACCTGGCTATTCCTGGCAACAGTTGGTGGTGGCAAGCCTATTTACCGCCAAACCAGAATGTCACGTTTTGATACAAAAATCGGGCTTTATAAATTTCGCACCCACAAAACAGAATACAGCGGGGGTCTAACTCCTGAGCAAGTATTTGAAAAAATGGGCAAACCAGAACTAGCTAAAAAATACCGGGACAACGGTGATTTCCTAGAAAACGATCCTCGAATTAGCAAAATAGGACGAATACTACGCAAAACAAGTATTGATGAACTTCCTCAACTTCTGAATGTACTGAAAGGCGACTTAAGCCTTGTTGGGCCACGACCCCTCATCCCACAGGAAATGAATTTGTTCAAAAAAAAGAATGTCATCCTAAGTGTCAAGCCAGGAGTCACCGGTCTAGCAGTAGTGTCGGGTAGAAAAAACATTCCATTCGAAGAACGTCGCAAACTAGACATGTACTATGCTCAGAACTGGAGTTTTTGGTTAGATATAGTCATCCTTCTGAAAACCGCCGTCCAGGTAGTAGCTCGGGTGTTTTCTGGAAAGTCCGACTAGATGAGTAAGCCTAGGATTGCTTTTGTTACCAGTTGGATTACTGGAGCTGGTGGATCAGAAAGAGTTCTCTATCAGCTACATAGAGCATTCCCTGACGCTCCAATCTATACAGCTACCTACGAGCCAGGTGACAGCTCATTGTTTAAAACTGCAAACATCAAGACAAGCTGGATGCAAAAGCTACCAAAGCCCTTGCGTAAACATCAACTGCTTACAATTCCGCGCCAATGGTATTTTGGACACCTGAAACTCAAGGGCTACGATATTGTGATTTCTGCCGGTAGCACAGAGGAAAAAGCAGTGAGAGCACCAGATGGTGTGCATATAAATTTGTGCTATACGCCAACATTACAATATTGGGTTAAGCCTGAAGAATACTTAGACAGTGAAGGTTCGGGTGGACTCAATCCAGTTTGGAGATTCGGGCTAAAAGTTCTAATGCCCTACGTAAAACGTTGGGATTTGAAAGCTAGCAAACGACCCGACCAGATATACGCAATATCTACAGCCGTACAAGCTAGAATAAAGAAATTCTATGGTCGTGACAGCGAATTACTATACCCTCCAGCTGACATTGATAGGTTTGCCAACAACGGTACTCAAGAACGCAAAGGATATGTAACTTTTGGTCGCCAAGTTCAACACAAGCGTTTCGATTTAGCCATCGCAGCTTGCAATGAAATCCAGGCACAACTAACAGTGATTGGCAACGGACCAGAACATGCACGGCTTAAGGCTATTGCAGGCCCAACAATCAATTTCAGGACAAATGTATCTGACGATGACATGGTCAAATTCATATCACGAGCCGAGGCATTCATATTTCCAAACGAAGAAGATTTTGGTATTGTCGCCGTAGAAGCACAGGCGGCAGGAACACCAGTTATTGCCTATAGAGCCGGCGGTGCACTTGATACAGTGATTGAAGGGGTGACCGGGGAGTTCTTTGACGAACAAACTTCCAGCTCACTTGCAGGCAAAATCAAAGATTTTAATTATAAACTCTACAATACCCTTGCAATTACCGACCAAGCAAAACGATTTTCTTCTGATACTTTCCGAGCTAACATCGACCAAATCGTTGTAAAAAACAGCAAAATCTAATTTTACCGAAGTTATTTATAGCTTTTCTATGAGATATAAATCAAGTCACCACATCTGTTAGATATCTGCTACTTGTTGCAAATACAACTATGCTCTCCGCCGTGTTTCGTGTAAAACTACCTGCCACGTACTAATTTATAGGAACATAAATCCAATTAGAGGAATTCATATCATGGCAAATAAATACTACTATCTACGTTCGGTTTCTGGAGAAGAAATGACTGGAGAATTGCGTACACCCTCAAGAGGAAGGCGTGTTGCACTTTCTGCTCCTGGTAAATACAAGCTGGGCTGTAGCGCATCGCTCGTCGACACGCTTACTTACAAGAACAGCGGGGTTATCAACAGACTTCTTGGTGGATTGGGGTTAACCTATGCATACGACGCTAATCCAACTCAAGCGTCTTTAGTGGCGTGGCAATTTTCAACTGACCCCACGCAAGAAACTCAGGCAACACGACCTTGGGAAGAGGGATTCGTTGACGATATGAATTCCCCACTAATAGATAACCGGTTTATAGCCGCACAAATAGTAGAAGCTTTCCGAACCGAGAGAGAATATTTTTCGCGGTATGACGGCTTCTGCGAAGACAGTATTTTTTTGACAGATTTTACTACCGATTTTGTTAGCCCAGAAAATTACAAGATTATATAAGGAGCAATATATGTGTGGAATTGTTGGATACGTAGGAAAAAATAATGGAACACCGTACATTTTGGACGGCTTGGAGGCTCTAGAATACCGTGGCTATGATTCTGCGGGATTATCATTGCTACAAAATGGAAAAATTAACACAACCAAAGTTGTCGGCCGTGTAGAAGCACTCCGCAAAGAGCTAACTGAATCAAAAAATGAGTCACACCTAGCAGTCGGACACACTAGGTGGGCAACCCACGGAGGTGTATTGCACAAAAACGCTCATCCGCACCAAGATAATTCTGGTGAATTTAGCGTCATCCACAACGGCATCATAGAAAACTACCAAGATATTAAAGCATTTCTAACTACTAAGGGTTACGTTTTCTACTCTGATACCGATACCGAAGTTATTCCAAACCTAGTTCACTATCACTTTCAGAAACTTGGCGACGTAGAACAGGCATTTATTGCTAGCATCGACGCCCTCCACGGCGCTTATGGAATTGCCATGATTACTACCAACAGCCCGGATACTATTTTCTGCGCCAAACTATCTAGTCCGTTAGCAATCGGAGTGGGAACGGGCGAAATGTATATTGGCTCAGATGCAATCCCGATGGCTCCCCATACACAAGATGTTGTGTTCTTGCAGGACAATGACATAGCAATTGTGACAAGTAGTGGTTACCGAGTGATAGATGGTAATACAAAAAAACTTTTGCATAGACCGTCAGAGCACATAGAAATTGAGTCTAGCGATTCTGACAGCGGTAATTATCCAGATTTCATGTCCAAAGAAATGCACGAAGCTCCACAAACAGTCCGCTCAGCAATGCTTGGACGTCTGCGTGTCGAAGAAAACCTAGTAAAACTGGGCGGGTTAGAACTGGTACAAGGCCAACTGCAATTTATTGATAGAATTATCATCTTAGCTTGTGGTACCTCACTCTATGCTGGAATGGTCGGCGAATATTTACTAGAAGAAATTGCTGGAATTCCTGTAGAAATTCAGCAGGCAAGCGAATTCCGCTATCGTTCTGAACCTTTGTCACGTAGTACGGCTGTGTTAGTTGTGTCGCAATCAGGCGAGACCGCAGATGTCATCGCAGCGCTAAAGAAGCTAGAGGGTACGGGAATACTAAAACTTGGTGTAGTTAATGCAACTGGTTCTACTTTGTCACGGCTAACTGACGCTGGGGTTTACTGTCATGCCGGGCCAGAAAAAGCAGTCGCTAGTACCAAAGCATTCATCGCCCAAGTCACGGTTTTGCTTTTAATTGCACTTTCCTTGTCCAAAAATTACCCAGAATATACTACACTACTGCAGGCTCTAAATGACTTACCAAAACAGATAGAAAAAGTGTTAGAAGACGAAGAAAAAATTGCCCAAATTGCCAGAAAATATTCGCACCACCAGGATTTCCTCTACATTGGTCGGCGCTACGCTTACCCAGTTGCATTAGAGGGTGCACTCAAACTAAAAGAAATCAGCTATATTCACGCCGAAGGCTTTGCTGGTGGAGAAATGAAACATGGTCCATTGGCATTAATAGACAAAAACTTCCCTACGTTTGCATTAGCACTCACAAATGGCGTTGCAGAAAAATCATTCAGCAATATGCAAGAAATAAAGGCTCGTGGTGGACCGCTAGTCGCCGTAGTTGATGACCCAGATTCCGAAGCCGCAAAACTTGCAGATGATTGCATTGTGATTCCAAAAGTTCCTGAACAACTCCAACCAATTCTATCGGCCGTAGTAACGCACTTATTTGCATATCACGCAGCAAAGAACTTAGATCGTGACATAGACAAGCCCCGTAACCTGGCAAAATCTGTTACAGTAGAATAGATGAATCCCGTAACAACTCTTTGGAATATCTCTATAATAGTCCGCTATAATTTATCTGATGATATATTTACAAAAATATCAAATTTGAGGGAGTTGTAGCGGGATGAATATTTTAGTAACTGGCGGAGCTGGATTTATAGGCTCACATACTATTGTAGAATTACTGGCAGGTGGGCACACCGTAACTGTTGTCGATAGTTTTGTTAACAGCAACAAAAGTGTCCTAGAAAAATTAGAGAAAATTACAGGAAAATCCGTACACTTCATAGAGCAAGATGTACGTGATACTGAAGACCTAGAATATCTGATGGAAGCAAACTGCATAGATGCCGTCATACATTTTGCGGCTCTTAAAGCAGTCGGAGAAAGTGTGCAGAAGCCACTAGAGTACTACCGCAACAATATTGACGGTTTGCTTTCTGTTTTAGAAGCGATGAACCAAGCAAACGTTACCAAACTAATATTTAGCTCCTCTGCTACCGTTTACGGCGATGCTGATGAAATGCCGATTACAGAAGATGCACCTCTAAAGCCCGCAACAAACCCATATGGTGCAACCAAACAAATGGCAGAACAAATCATTGGCGACGTTTGCAAATCATCAGCTATGCAGGCCGTGCTACTACGATATTTCAACCCAATTGGTGCACACGCAAGTGGGCTCATTGGTGAACTACCTCTAGGTGTTCCGAATAACCTAGTTCCATTTGTCGCCCAAGCAGCTGCTGGGGTACGCGACACGCTAACTGTCTTCGGGAATGATTATGAGACGCCAGACGGAAGTGGTGTACGCGACTACATACACGTTGTGGATTTAGCCAAAGCACATGTCAAATCAGTCGATTATCTGAATGATAGTGATGAAAAAGTAACTATACTTAATATAGGAACTGGTAGGGGCACTAGTGTTCTAGAAGTTATTAATACATTCGAAAAAGTGAATAATGTCAAAGTTCCATATACCGTTGGCCCAAGACGTCCAGGTGATATTGCTACCTGTTACGCCTCCTCTGCCAAGGCTGAAAGTATTCTTGGCTGGAAGGCCGAATTATCTCTAGAGCAAGCCTTGGCCGACACCTGGAAGTGGCAACAAAACACCGGCTAGATATTATTCTTCGTGACCGTTCTCTTTGTTAATTCTAGATGATGAATCTCTTTTTTCAATTTCGTGGCTACCCACACCAAAAACTGCTTTAATATGACAGTCTTCAATAGCCTGCATTTCATTTTCTGGTAATGCGTGTTTGTTTGGATCTCTGTCTCCCCCGTTTGCGAATATCAGTTCGTCGTTTGGGTACATGGCTCTAATCTCTCTGAGTGTCCTTGATTGTCCTAAATCTTCGTCTAAAGCCAGGACAACTTCATCCACTAATCGTAATGACCGCATGAGCCTCATACGATTTTTTTCATCGAGAATCACCTTGCCCTTTTTTAGAATTTGAGCTTTATCATTATTTACGGAAACAATTAAATAGTCCCCCAGAAGTCGAGCCGCCTCAATCATATCTAGGTGCCCGCCATGTAATGGATTAAAGTAACCGCTAACTATCACTCTTTTCATGAAACGTGGATTATTCCTTCAACTACGAACGCTGTGTCCTGCCATTTTTCTACCGAAATACAGTCTATACCCATTTCTTCTACTGCATAGTCATTTCCTCCGGGCATAATTTTGTCGCCGATGAATAATATTTCTTCTTTTTTGATTCCAGTTAGTTTCATTAGCTTAGTCATGCCGTAAGCCTTATCTACGCCAGGAACAGTTACATCAATAGATGTCAGTCCAGCAACCTTTACATTAAAGTTGGGGAGCTTCTTCGACACTACATCAGCCACTTTCATGCGTATTTTCATATCTGGATCCCAGGTTTCTTTTATTTTCATACCCGCATCTCCAAGTTCTGCCACGACTTCTTGCCCCAGCGGTGATAGTGTGATCTGGCTGTCACGGTCCTCAATAGTTGGACCATAGGTCTTTTCTATTTTTGGACCAGCCTCTTCCCACCCTTCTTCAAGAGCCGAAATAATCATCTTTTTCTCATCTGCAGTGAAATCCTCTGCATATTCTAGACTCCACTCATCGTCTTTGAATTTGTAATAACGAGTACCGGTAGTTGGCATCAGATGTAGGTTTTTCAGACTTTGTGATTCCGATGTAATCTGAGTTAGGAATTGCCTCTGAAATAATTCATACTTTCCACCAGATATTACGCATACTTGATATTTTTCTAGCAGTCTATCAAAAAGGTTGACCATTCTTGGGTCAAAATGAGATTTACTTGGTGCTAATGTGCCGTCCAAATCAAACGCAATAAGTTTTTTAATCATAAGTAGACTATACCAAAATATATTCCGTAACATGAAAAATGAATCAGTATTAGCAAGCTAAAAACAAAATATACAAATTAAAAATCTGCTGTGTTTTTTACTATATTTCATATATTGGTTTTTAACAATATGCGAAAACTACGGATAGATTGTACAATTACAGTATGAATAAAATACTAGTTACTGGCGGAGCTGGCTTTATAGGATCTAACTTTGTTTATTTGGCACTGGCAGTGCGTCCAGACTGGCAGATTACAGTCTTGGACAAATTAAGCTATGCAGGCGATATTGCTACTTTAGAACCAATACTTAACAAAATAGATTTCGTAACTGGTGATATTTGTGATGAGGCCCTGCTAGACAAACTCGTGGCGAGTACTGATATCGTGGTTCACTTTGCGGCAGAATCACATAATGACAATTCCCTAACCAATCCCTGGCCGTTTGTAGAAAGTAATTTAATCGGTACCTTTAGAATTCTAGAAGCAGTCCGTAAACACGGCAAAAAACTACATCATATATCTACCGACGAAGTCTATGGTGATTTAGAGCTAGATGACCCAGCCAAATTCACTCCAGAAACTCCATACAATCCATCAAGTCCATATTCCAGCACCAAAGCTGGTTCAGATTTACTTGTCCGTGCCTGGGTCAGAAGTTTTGGTATACATGCTACTATTTCTAACTGCTCCAACAATTACGGGCCACGTCAACATGTAGAGAAAATGATTCCTCGGCAAATTACAAACCTTCTGGTAGGTGAAAAATTGAAACTCTACGGCGCCGGAGAAAACGTTCGAGACTGGATTCATGTAGACGACCACAACAGTGCTGTTATAACGATTATAGAAAAGGGCAAGTCCGGAGAAACATATTTGATCGGTGCGGATGGTGAAAAAAATAACCTAGAAGTATTTAATCTAATTTTAGAAAAAATGGGTAAAGATAATTCATGGCTAGAGCACGTTAACGACCGCCCAGGCCACGACATGCGCTACGCAATAGATTCTAGCAAACTGCGGAGCGGACTTGGCTGGACCCCAAAATACACCAATTTCAGCGATGGCCTGCAAGCAACAATCGACTGGTACACCCAGAACGAATCATGGTGGAAACCCCAAAAACAAGCCACAGAAGATAAATACAAAGAGCTGGGCAGATGAGCTATGGGAAGAGCAGCCAAGGTTTGGATTTATTCCAAACCTTGCGTGATGAGCAACCTGCTTGCAGGTGTCTTATAGCAGTTAAATATAAAAAGCAAGGACACTAATTATGGCTAATGTTCCCACGACTGTTTTCACAAAAAGAGATACTCCGATACCCGGGCTTTTAATTTTTGATATCGACTTCCCTAGTGATGACCGCGGATGGTTCCAGGAAAAGTTCCAGCGTGAAAAGCTAGTAGAACAGGGTTTACCTGCGGATTTTCAGATAGTACAAAACAACGTATCTTTCAATAAAGACCGTGGAGTGATTAGAGGTTTTCACGCTGAGCCATGGGACAAATATATCTCTGTTGTGACCGGGAGCGCATTTGTTGCATACGTTGATTTGCGCAAGGGTCCAAGTTTTGGGACGGTCTTTACGGCTACACTTACTAATTCATCTTCTGTATTTTTACCAAAAGGTGTCGCCAATTCTTTCCAAGTCCTAGAAGACAATACATTTTATGTCTACAGCACAAACGACCACTGGAGAGCAGACAACTATGACCAGTATTGTTTCGTGAATCTTGCCGACCCTGAGCTAGCAATTGAATGGCCAATAGCTTTTAGCGACAGCATCCTGTCTGAAAGAGACAAAAACCACCCAAACTTGTCAGACATAACACCAATGGAGATATAGAAATGGATGATTCAAAGATATTTATAACTGGCGCAAACGGCCAACTAGGCACAGCCCTCCGCAAACAATATCCAAATGCTAAATTCGCAGACATTGACGCATTAGATATAGCCGACAAATCATCCGTAGAGGCCTTTGACTGGTCTGGCATCAACATACTTATCAATGCCGCCGCATATACCAATGTAGACGGCGCTGAGACGCCAGAAGGCCGAGTTTTGGCCTGGAGTATTAACGCCGATGCCGTCGCAAATCTAGTTGCGGTCGCCGCCCAACATGACATGACACTAGTACATATTTCTACTGATTACGTTTTTGACGGTACAGCAGACTCCCACACAGAAGATGAACCGTTTTCTCCCCTTTCTGTTTACGGCGCAAGCAAAGCAGCCGGCGACATTGCAGTGTCACTTGCACCAAAATTCTACATTCTGCGCACCAGCTGGGTAATAGGGGAAGGCAAAAACTTTGTCCGAACCATGATGAGCCTGGCAGAAAAAAATATTTCCCCTACTGTTGTTCATGACCAGATTGGCCGGCTCACATTCACATCGGAACTAGTGCGTGCAATCGATCATTTACTGGTTAACAACCCAGCATACGGCACCTACAATGTATCAAACGATGGCGATTCAGCAAGTTGGGCAGATATAACCCGTGAAATATTCAAATTACTCGGCCGTGATGATTTAGAAGTAACCAACACAACTACTGCAGAATACTTTGCTGGCAAAGCCGGAATAGCGCCTCGCCCGCTTCAAAGCACCCTAAATCTATCAAAGATCCAAGCAACTGACTTCAAGCCGACAAACTGGCAAGAAGAACTAAAGAATTACATAAACAATTAATAAAATAACTAGCAATCATCGCTATTCTTAAGTGTTGCTTTTTTTACTTTTTTGCTATAATCTTGTTATCACCATTGCCAGATAAGCCTAAGGTTTCGACCGACCGCCGAGTCTGGCTTTTTTGATACTCAACCGAAATTTTAAACTGTTCAACTCGAACTATGTATTCATTAAATGGTTGAAGTAGTTGTGAATACTTGTGAGTAGGAGTTATTAATTTGTATAGTTTATTATTTTCTACCAAAATTCTAAATAATTAGATAGCCTATGTTTAACCCTTGGGCTAGAGCCCAAACTTGCCTTTATCAAGTTCCGACATGTTCGCAATACTGCGCAGAGTGCCTTTTTTGAGCTCTTTGTGAACTGGTACTACGACAATTCTCTTTCCTCCGGGTGTCTTCTTTATCAAAACAACATGAGAGCCTTTTTGTCTTGAAATAGAAAATCCGTTTTGTTCTAGAATTTTTATGGCTTTTTTACCACTAATTGGCATACATACCTAAAGACTAAATGTTGTTAGGTAAGACTTTTTTAGTCTTGGGGCACCATCTTTTACTTCTTGAAGATAAAGAGTTAGAGCTTCTTGCAAATTAGCAATTGACTCGTCAACTGTTGTCCCTTGACTAGCAACTCCAGTATCGGGATTTAAAGCCACGTAGCCCCCATCCTCTTCGGTAATTATTGCGTTATACATTTGCTTAATCATGCATTAATTATACCACTTTTTTATCATATTTAGTTAGTCTACTCACCAATCGTCCCTATACCAACAACACTTGAGCATGTGGTCTATAGATAGAAATTAACAGATGATAGTTAGCAGTAAAATTTTAGATGTCGGTACCCCGATAGAACACAACTGTCTGCAAATTGATATCTGCTAAATTTCTGTTTTGTTACCTGCCGTCTGAAAGAACCCTATTACTAGACAAACTAGAATCAACTGGCTTCAAATCAACTGACTGGCGAGATAATCTTAAGACTTATCTTTAAGCAACTGGAGCATTTTCCACATACCGTCCCATGCCACGTCTTCTCTAACTAAATTTTCTATATTAATAGTTTCAAATGATGCTATATCGTCAGAAGCGACTAATTTACTATCAGATCTTAATCTAGCAGTAAAATATACAGAAACGACGGGCACATCCCTGCTTTGCCATTCATACGGATCATAAGTACTGCCAAGATATTTTAATCCCGTAATATCTTCTCCCGTTAAGCCCGATTCTTCTTCTAGTTCACGTAACATTCCCTGCTCAAAATTCTCACCCACATCTACAAAACCACCTATACAGTCTAGTTTGTTAACGTGTGGGTTAATGGCTCGGCGCCCAAGCACTAGTCTGCCTTGCTTATCGAAGAGCAGTAAAGCCGTTGCACCTCTAGGGTTAACATAGAATATACCTCCGCACGACTTGCACTCCGACCTGTTACCCGTACTAGAACACTCACTCCCACATAATTCGCAATATTTCATACTATCAATATACTAGAGGATGTTAGAATGTTACTAGATAAAGGAGTATATTTTGAAAGGAATTATTTTAGCTGGTGGTTCTGGCACGCGTCTCTATCCTATTACTAAGGGCATCTCAAAGCAGTTAATGCCAATTTACGACAAGCCAATGATCTACTACCCGCTCAGCACTCTCATGCAAGCTGGGATCAAAGACATTCTTGTCATTACAACCCCACACGAACAAGACCAATTCAAGCGTCTACTTGGAGACGGCACTGATTTAGGAATCAAACTTACCTACAAAGTTCAGCCCTCACCGGACGGACTTGCCCAAGCATTCATCATCGGTGAAGAATTCATAGGCAATGACAAAGTTGCATTGATTTTGGGTGACAACATATTCCACGGTCACGGCTTTGGCCACAGCCTAGAGGGTTGTACCGATCCAGAAGGCGGTATTGTATTTGCCTACCAAGTGTCCGACCCGGATCGTTACGGTGTAGTAGAATTTGATGAAAATTTACAAGCAAAATCGATAGAAGAAAAGCCTGCAAATCCTAAGTCCAATTATGCAGTTGTGGGGCTCTATTTCTACGATAATGATGTGATCGAAATTGCCAAAAACATCAAACCTAGTGACCGTGGTGAATTAGAAATTACTACTGTGAACGAAGAATATTTGAGCAGAGGAAAGCTAAAAGTCGTAACGATGGATCGTGGCTCTGCCTGGCTAGACACCGGCACATTTGAATCTATGAACGAAGCAAGCGAATACATCCAGGTAATAGAAAAAAGAACAGGCCTAAAAATCGGTTGCCCAGAAGAAATCGCCTACAACCAAGGCTTTATCACCAAAGAACAATTACAAAAAATCGCTGAGCCTCTTAAAAAGTCCGGCTACGGAGAGTACTTGCTTAATTTGTTATGAAAAGCCAACGAGTTGCATTCATCATTCCCGCCTACAACGAATCCTCCGCAATCGGTGATGTAATTCTCGACTTAAAGAAAAAGGCTTCACAGAAAAAAATAGATTTTGAGATCGTAGTTGTCGATGACGGCTCGAAGGATGACACAGCCAGAGTTGCAGAAAAATCAGGAGCTACTGTTATCCGTCACATACTAAACACTGGTAGTGGTGGCGCAACAGCAACAGGACTCAGCTATGCACAACAAAACAGCTTCGACCTTGCTATAACGCTAGATGCTGACGGGCAACACAGTTCAGATGATGTGGTCAATGGAATCGACGTCGCAAACAAATCAAAAACAGACCTGCTAATTGGTAGTCGCCTCTTGGACTCACAGGGGATGTCTAGAGTAAAGGTGCTTGGCAATAAGGGCCTTAGCTTTATTACCTATGTTATATTTGGAATTAACGCAACTGACTCTCAGTCTGGTTTACGTGTTTTTTCTCGTAAAGCCCTAGAGCAACTTAGATGGAAAACGAGTGGTTTTGAATTCTGTTCAGAAATGCTTTGGCGTGCCAAACAAATCGGGCTCAAAATAGATGAATATCCTATTAAGGCTATCTATACAGATTACTCAAAATCAAAGGGTCAGAATAACTGGAATGCTTTTAATATAATTAAATCATTGGTAAAACGTCGTGTAGTGGAGGTTTTCGGTGAGTAGGTATGCAATACTTGTTTTACTTAATGTTCCGCTTATTATAAGCGCACTTCTGAATTCGTTCGTTTCGTACAAAATGAAACACCTTTCCTTTAGGCGTTTCATTTTCAAATCCGCTTTTTGGATAGTAGTTTTCTTTGGTTTGCTTTTAGCAGAAAACTTATACGATTTCCTGTACAAAGAAGGCCTTACACAAACTGAACCATTAAGCCTTTTTGATGTTATACAAATAACAGGCGTTATCTACGTTTTCTATTTAGTAAATCGCTTATATGTAAAAGTTGATTTGCTTGAGCGTAGAGTCCAGGATTTGCACCAAGAATTATCAATTAGAGTATCGAAAAAATAAACAAAAAAGTTTAAAAGTATTAGTTGCTATTTATAGTATATTGTTATATAATGTTACAATGATTAATCCCTCCACTCCCGATCATGAGCCTGCGAATCCAGTCACGGATTTAATACCAGACCTGCAAGCTGGTAGAGGCTTAGGGGTTGCGAGTGTCGCCATTGATGAGACACTGAATGTTCCGGAATCAATACCGGAAGACCCTGTACAGCAAGTGCGAAAATATGTTCTTGAAGTGATTGGTGACAAAGAGCCAGATGCACTAATTGTGCTGAGCGCAGGGATACGTCAACAGACGGTCAAAGGCGAGCCAACAGGAAGATGGAAATCAGTTGCATGGGGGCATGCAGGTGATTTAGGACTACATACAGGTTCTAGAACTCGTGTTTCAGCTGGTGCATTTATTGCAAAGGCCTTCCCAGAAATCCCAGTGGTTGCTAATAGCTATAATAGGAATAATGCAGATGAACCTACCATGGCAAGTGTAGTGAAGGGCGAACTGATTCAAAGAGGTGTTGAAGAAGATAGAATAGTCTTAGAAGAAGAGTCTTTTAGCACTATCACCCAATACATTGAGGCTTTGAGGCTCGCAACTGAGAACAAATGGAAAAATGTCGCCGTAATGATTAACGAGTACTATGAACCAAGAGCAAAAGCAATCTTTACACATCTTGCTGAGATAGTTGATGATCCAGTAGTACAAAAGCTAGTGAATACATTTGCAGATAAAGGTGGGCGTTTTGTTTTTGTGAACTCTGAATCAGTATTGAGAACTGTGGACCCTCTATATATTAAATACTTCGAAGAAATCTATCGCTCACCTCAATATAAAGAAATGCTAGGCAAAGAGGCCCAAGGTTTAGAAGATATTAAAGCAGGACGATATAAATACTCTCTTAGGCCAAACGTCTTGCGTACTTGACTCCTAGATACTTTCATTATCAATAGTGTTGAACGAGGAAACCTGATAAAATATTAGGTAACTATTTATTGATTGGAGAAATTAATGTTTAAGGGAAAAACCCTACTAATTACTGGCGGGACAGGATCTTTTGGAAATGCTGTGCTGAAAAGATTTTTAGACAGTGATATCACTGAGATTCGCATTTTCTCACGAGATGAGAAAAAACAAGACGATATGCGCAAAAGGTACAATAACGACAAAATCAAGTTTTATATAGGTGATGTGAGGGACATAGGAAGCGTAAGAGAAGCTGTTAGGGGTGTAGATTATATATATCATGCAGCAGCACTTAAGCAAGTTCCTTCATGTGAGTTTTTTCCTATGGAAGCTGTCAAAACAAATGTTATAGGTACAGATAACGTCCTTACAGTGGCTATTGAAGCCGGTGTCAAAAAGATTGTTTGTCTTTCTACCGACAAAGCTGCCTACCCTATCAATGCCATGGGCACGTCCAAAGCAATGATGGAAAAAGTTATTATCGCAAAATCACGTAATGTTGATCCAGCAAAGACTACCATATGCTGTACGCGCTACGGCAATGTTATGGCGTCTAGAGGCTCTGTCATACCACTGTTTATACAACAAATTAAGGATGGTAAACCAATAACGATAACTGACCCGGACATGACACGTTTCTTAATGAACCTGGACGAAGCTGTAGACCTAGTATTATTTGCCTTTGATAATGCCGAGCAGGGAGATTTATTTGTACAAAAATCACCTGCAAGCACAGTTGGCGATCTAGCTATTGCCATAAAAGATCTATTCAAATCAGACGCCAAGATTAAGGTAATCGGAACTCGACATGGTGAGAAGGCACACGAAACTTTACTGACTCGTGAAGAAAAAGCAAAAGCTACTGATCTCGGAAATTTCTTTCAAGTACCTGCAGATACAAGAGATTTGAATTATGAAAAATACTTTAATCAAGGCGATAAAACAATCGAAGATATCGTAGAATATACTTCATCCAACACTGTGCAACTTGACGTTGAGGGAACAAAGAAAAAACTACTTACGGTCGATTACGTGGTTCAGGAGCTTAGCGGTAAAAAAGCTATTGCCGAATGAAAACTGTACTAATTACGGGATCGTCTGGGTTCATAGGCAAAAATCTTGCTGCTCATCTATCAACAAAGAAAGAAATATCGGTACTTGAGTTTAATAAATCTCATACGCTTCAAGACCTCGAAGTATTTGTAAATAAAAGTGATTTTATCTTTCATGTCGCAGGAGTCAACAGGCCAAAAAACGAAAAAGAATTTAACAATATCAATACTGGACTAACTGAGACAATTATAGAAATTGTTGAGCGGTCAGGTCGTAAAATACCCATACTACTTACATCGTCTACTCAAGCCGACCAAGACAACCCATACGGAAAAAGTAAGCTAGAAGCAGAGAAAAAACTTATGGAGTGGTCCGAAAAATCAGGAAGCTCGGTATGTATTTATAGACTTCCTAATGTTTTCGGCAAATGGTCTAAGCCAAACTATAATAGTGTTGTCGCAACCTTTTGCCACAATATTTCGCATGGCATACCTGTAGAGATAAGCGACCCTGAAAAAGAAATCACTTTCGTGTATATCGATAATGTACTCGAAGAGTTCTACGAACTCCTGAACAGTTCGCTGGACGTAACAAAAAAATACTATGAGGTTGAAAGGAAGTTCACTATTAGTCTTGGTTCCCTTGCCGAAAAAATAAAATTTAACAGTAAAATAAGCACCACACTACAGGTGCCAGATTTTGCCAATTTATTTGATAGATTTTTGTATGCTACCTACGTCTCTTTTGCTAAAGAGAGCGACTTTTCATACGAGCTCGAGACTCATCACGACGAAAGAGGCTGGCTTGCAGAATTCATAAAATCAGAAAATTTTGGGCAAATTTTTGTATCATCAACAGAACCAGGATATACTCGGGGTAATCATTGGCACCATACAAAAATCGAAAAATTTTTAGTTGTAGTAGGAACT
>Ga0075163_10004581_pt1 | contig 18529 bp, 13 predicted proteins | sample JI1023141ADNA_FD_71478 | JGI IMG/M metagenome (GOLD analysis project Ga0075163, IMG submission 71478) | Wastewater effluent complex algal communities from Wisconsin, to seasonally profile nutrient transformation and Carbon sequestration -... | ecosystem: Engineered > WWTP > Effluent > Algae...
AAGGGCTCCCTCGGGAGCCCTTTTTCATGCCTGCGCAATGCCCTTCATCGGCGAGCCGGCGGCAGGTCCGTGCACGAGCCATGGGCGGCCTCTGCGGCCATGCCGATGCTCTCGCCGAGTGTCGGGTGCGGGTGGATCGTCTTGCCGATGTCGACCTCGTCGGCTCCCATCTCGATGGCCAGCGCCACCTCGCCGATCATGTCACCGGCGTGCGTGCCGACGATGCCTCCGCCCAGGATGCGGTGCCCGCCATCCGGCCGGGCATCGAACAGCAGCTTGGTGAAGCCTTCGTCACGACCGTTGGCGATCGCACGGCCGGAGGCCGTCCAGGGGAACAGACCCTTCTTCACTGCGATGCCCTGGGACTTGGCGTCGTCCTCGGTGAGGCCGACCCAGGCCACCTCGGGGTCGGTGTAGGCCACGCTCGGAATCACTCGCGCATCGAAGCGTACCTTGTCGTCGCCGGCAGCCACCTCCGCGGCCACATGGGCCTCGTGAACCGCCTTGTGTGCCAGCATCGGCTGGCCGACGATGTCGCCGATGGCGAAGATGTGCGGCACATTGGTACGCATCTGCACGTCGACCGGGATGAAGCCGCGTTCCGAAACCGCCACGCCGGCCTTGTCGGCGCCGATCTTGCGGCCGTTCGGAATGCGTCCGACGGCTTGCAACACCAGGTCGTACAACTGCGGCTCCTTGGGTGCGGCTTCCCCTTCGAAACGAACCAGGATTCCGTCTTTCGTCGCCTCGGCACCGACCGTCCTGGTCTTGAGCATGACGTGGTCGAAGCGTTTGGCATTCATCTTCTGCCAGACCTTCACGAGGTCGCGATCGGCGCCCTGCATCAGGCCTTCCAGCATCTCCACCACATCGAGCCGGGCGCCCAGCGTCGAGTACACCGTGCCCATTTCCAGGCCGATGATCCCGCCCCCGACCACCAGCATTCGCTTGGGCATCTGGCGCAGTTCCAGCGCACCGGTCGAGGTGACCACGCGGGGGTCGTCCTTGGGCAGGAAGGGCAGCTTCACCGCCTCGGAGCCGGCCGCGATGATGGCCTTCGCGAAGCGGACGGTCTGCCCCTTGCCATCAGTCATCACCACCTTCAGATGGTGTGGATCGACGAACTCGCCCTGCCCTTGCAGGACAGTCACCTTTCGCATCTTGGCCATCGCGGCCAGGCCGCCGGTCAGCTTGCCGACCACCTTGTTCTTGTGCGCCAGCAGCTTGGAGAGGTCGATCGTCGGCGCGGCGAAGCTGACGCCGAGGTCGGCGAAATGGTTCACCTCGTCCATCACCGCGGCCACGTGCAGCAGCGCCTTGCTGGGAATGCAGCCGACGTTCAGGCACACACCGCCCAGCGTGGCATAACGCTCGATCAGAACCACCTTCAGGCCCAGATCGGCAGCGCGGAACGCCGCCGAATACCCGCCCGGCCCGGCCCCGAGCACGACCATGTCGCACTCGACATCGGCGCCGCCGGCGTAGCTGGCAGCCGCTGGCGCCGCTGCCTTGGCCGGCGCTGGCTGGGCCACAGTCGGCTGGCCCGCTGCAGGGACTGTGGCCGCTGCTGCGGTTTCGAGCGACAGCACGACCGATCCTTCACCCACCTTGTCGCCGATGGCGACCTTCAGTTCTTTGACCACGCCTGCGGCCGACGACGGGATCTCCATCGAGGCCTTGTCGCTTTCGACCGTGATCAGGCTCTGTTCGGCCTGGACGGTGTCGCCGGGCTTGACAAGCACTTCGATGACAGCCACTTCCTTGAAGTCGCCGATGTCCGGCACCTTGATGTCGATGAGGGCCATGTCGTCGTCCTTACAGCAGCACGCGGCGGAAGTCGGCCAGGATCTGGCCGAGGTAGGCATTGAAGCGCGCCGCAGCGGCGCCGTCGATCACGCGGTGATCCCAGCTCAGCGACAGGGGCAGGCGCAGCCGGGGCTGGAAGGCCTTGCCGTCCCACACCGGTTCCATGCTGCTCTTGCACACGCCGAGGATCGCGACTTCGGGTGCATTGATGATCGGCGTGAAGTAGCGCCCGCCGATGCCGCCGAGCGAGCTGATGCTGAAGCAGCCTCCGCTCATGTCGGCCGGGCCGAGCTTGCCGTCACGGGCCTTGGCCGCCAGTTCGCTCATCTCCTTCGAGATCTGCAGCACGCCCTTCTGATCGGCATCCTTGATGACCGGCACGACCAGGCCGTTTGGCGTGTCGGCCGCGAAGCCGATGTGGAAGTACTTCTTCAGCACCAGCTGTTCGCCGTCGAGACTGGTATTGAACTCGGGGAACTTCTTCAACGCGGCCACCGAGGCCTTGATCAGGAAGGCCAGCATCGTCACCTTGACGCCCGACTTCTCGTTCTCCTTGTTCAGCTGCACCCGGAACGCTTCCAGCTCGGTGATGTCCGCGTCGTCGTGATTGGTGACATGGGGAATCACGACCCAGTTGCGGTGCAGATTCGCACCGCTGATCTTCTTGATGCGGCTGAGGTCCTTGCGCTCGACCGCGCCGAACTTCGCGAAGTCGACCTGTGGCCACGGCAGCAAGCCCGGGAATGTGCCGCCGCTGGCCCCTGGCGCCACGGCAGGCGCCTTGGCCTTCTGGGCGGCGGTCTGCACCGCGCCGGCCATCACGCCCTTGACGAAGCCCTGCACGTCGGTCGCGGTGATGCGGCCCTTCGGTCCACTGCCGACCACCTCGTCCAACGCCACCCCGAGCTCGCGCGCAAATCGACGCACGCTGGGCGAGGCATGTGGCAGCTTGCCGCTCGACAGACCGGGCTGGTGCGCCGGAACCGCCGGCGCCGCGGTGGCAGGCGCGTTGACCGCTGTGGCAGCCTGCGCTCGTGGCACGGCCGGCGTAGGCGCAGCCGCCGCGGCACCCGCACCCGACAGTACCGCGATCAAGGAGCCCTTGGCGACCTTGTCGCCGACCTTGATCTTCAGCTCCTTGATGACCCCGGCGTGTGACGACGGGATCTCCATGGACGCCTTGTCGCTCTCGACCGTGATCAGGCTCTGTTCGACCTTCACGGTGTCTCCGGGCTTGACGAAGACCTCGATCACGGCGACCTCGGCGAAGTCACCGATGTCGGGCACCAGAACCTGGATGTCTGCGCCGGTCGAAGGCAACGGAGCGGCCGCGGCCGGCGCTGCGGCCGGTGCGGCAGACGACGCTGCGGGCGCAGCAGCCACTGGCGCGGCGGCCCCAGTTTCGAGGACGAGGACCAAGGAGCCTTCGCCGACCTTGTCGCCAAGCTTGACCTTGAGTTCCTTCACCACGCCGGCATGCGACGACGGGATCTCCATCGACGCCTTGTCCGACTCCACCGTCAGCAAGGATTGATCGGCGGCCACCGTGTCGCCGGGCTTGACCAGCAGTTCGATGATCACCACGTCCTTGAAGTCGCCGATGTCCGGCACCTTGACTTCGACCAAAGCCATGAGTTGTCTCCGCGTTGCGGCACTCCGCCGTGCCGGGTTTCGAGGCCGATGGGCCTCGCTCCGGACGACGACGGATGTTCCCGCTCAGTTGTGGGGTGTGCCGATCAGGCGTACAGGGGGTTGATCTTGTCGGCGTCGATGCCGTAGCGCGCGATGGCTTCCGCCACCTTGGTCGCCGGCAGCGTGCCCTCGTCGGCCAGCGCCTTCAGGGCCGCCACCACGATGTAGTGGCGGTTGATCTCGAAGTGCTCGCGCAGCTTCGAGCGGAAGTCGCTGCGGCCGAAGCCATCGGTGCCCAGCACCTTGTAGGTGCGACCGCGAGGCACGAAGGCGCGGATCTGCTCGGCGTAGTTCTTCATGTAGTCCGTCGACGCGATGACCGGCCCGCCATGCGGGGCAAGCTGCTGCGTCACGAACGGGACCCGCGGCTCGGCGACCGGATGCAGCAGGTTCCAACGCTCGCAATCCTGGCCGTCACGTGCCAACTCGTTGAAGCTCGGGCAGCTCCAGATGTTGGCTGCCACACCCCAGTCGGCTTCGAGCAGCTTGCGCGCCTCGATACTCTCGCGCAGGATGGTGCCGCTGCCGAGCAGGTTGACGCGCGGTGTCTTCTTGGCGCCCTCCTCGAGCAGGTACATGCCCTTGATGATCTGCTCTTCGGTGCCGGCCTTCAGGCCAGGCATCGCGTAGTTCTCGTTGAGCAGGGTCAGGTAGTAATACACGTTCTCCTGCCGCTCGACCATGCGTTTGAGGCCGTGGTGGATGATCACCCCGACCTCATGCGCGAAGGTCGGGTCGTAGCTGATGCAGTTGGGGATCGTGCCGGCCAGGATGTGGCTGTGGCCGTCCTCGTGCTGCAAGCCTTCGCCGTTCAGCGTGGTACGCCCCGACGTGCCGCCGAGCAGGAAACCGCGGGCCTGCATGTCGCCAGCGGCCCAGGCCAGGTCGCCGATGCGCTGGAAGCCGAACATCGAGTAATAGATGTAGAACGGCACCATGATGCGGTTGTTCGTCGAGTACGACGTGGCCGCGGCGATCCAGCTGCTCATGCCGCCGGCCTCGTTGATGCCTTCCTGCAGGATCTGGCCGTTCTGCGCCTCGCGGTAGTACATCACCTGGTCCTTGTCGACCGGCGTGTACTTCTGGCCCTCGGGGTTGTAGATGCCGATCTGCCGGAACAACCCTTCCATGCCGAAAGTGCGCGCCTCGTCGACGAGGATCGGCACCACGCGCGGCCCGAGCGCCTGGTCGCGCAGCAGTTGCGTCAGGAAGCGCACGTAGGCCTGCGTCGTGCTGATCTCGCGTCCTTCGGCGGTCGGCTCGAGCACGGCCTTGAAGGTCTCGATCGAGGGCACCGTGAAGTTCTCGTCGGCCTTCTCGCGGCGCTTGGGCAGGTTGCCGCCCAGCGCCGCCCGGCGCTCCTGCAGGTAGCGCATCTCCGGCGTGTCATCGGCCGGCTTGTAGAACGGGATGTTGCCCAGCTCGCTGTCGGGGATGGGAATGTTGAAGCGATCTCGGAAGTAGCGAATGTCGTCGTCCGTCAGCTTCTTGGTCTGGTGCGCAGTGTTCTTGCCCTCGCCCGCGCGGCCCATGCCGTAGCCCTTGACCGTCTTCACCAGCAGCACGGTGGGCTGGCCGGTCTTGTTGTGGTGCGCACGGTGGAATGCCGCGTAGACCTTCGCCGCATCGTGGCCGCCACGTCGCAGCGCCCAGACGTCCTCGTCGGACATCTTGGCCACCATCTCCAGCGTGCGCGGATCGCGACCGAAGAAATTCTTGCGGACGAAGGCGCCGTCATTGGCCTTGAACGCCTGGTAGTCGCCGTCCAGCGTGTCCATCATGATCTTGCGCAACGCGCCGTCCTTGTCTCGCGCCAGCAGCGGATCCCAGTTGCTGCCCCAGATCAGCTTGATCACGTCCCAGCCGGAGCCGCGGAACTCGCCTTCGAGCTCCTGGATGATCTTGCCGTTGCCACGCACGGGTCCATCCAGCCGCTGCAGGTTGCAGTTGATGACGAAGACCAGGTTGTCGAGCTTCTCGCGCGCAGCCAGGCCGATGGCACCCAGGCTCTCGGGTTCGTCCATCTCGCCGTCGCCGCAGAAGACCCACACCTTGCGCTTGGAGGTGTCGGCAATGCCCCGTGCGTGCAGGTACTTCAGGAAGCGTGCCTGGTAGATGGCCATCAGCGGGCCCAGGCCCATGCTGACGGTGGGGAATTGCCAGAACTCGGGCATCAGCTTCGGATGCGGGTAGCTGGAGAGCCCCTTGCCACCGACTTCCTGGCGGAAGTTGAGCAGCTGGTCCTCGGTGATGCGGCCTTCCAGGTAGGCCCGCGCGTAGATGCCGGGAGCGCTGTGGCCCTGGATGTACAGCAGGTCGCCGCCGTGCTGGCCGTCGTCGGCGTGCCAGAAGTGGTTGAAGCCGGCGGCAAACATGTGCGCCACGCTCTGGAAGCTGCTGATGTGGCCGCCCAGGTCACCGCCGTCCTCGGGGTGCAGGCGGTTGGCCTTGACCACCATTGCCATCGCGTTCCAGCGCATGAAGGCGCGCAGGCGACCTTCGAGCTTCAGGTTGCCGGGACTGCGCTCTTCCTGCTCCGGTGGGATGGTGTTGATGTACGCCGTGTTCGCCGAGAACGGCATGTCCACGCCGGCGGCCCGGGCCTGCTCGATCAGCTGGTCCAGCAGGAAGTGGGCTCGCTCCGGCCCCTCGGTGCCGATGACCGCCGACAGGGCGTCAAGCCATTCGCGGGTTTCCTGCTGGTCAGAATCGTTGGCGGCTGGGCCAAGGAAGGATTCCGGAACGGCTGACATCGTTTGTCTCCTTGTCGGATGGGTTTGTTCTGAGGTGGGCGAAGTTTGACACAAGTCCCACAGATTTCAAATAGTGCTATTCTATTTCACATTGTGAACTCACCATACCACCCGGAATCGGCAGTCCCGTCGGCCAATCCGGCCCACCGATAATCGGCGCATGCCATCGCAGCGCCCTCCGTTCACGGGTCCACCCGCACCGCTGCCCGATGCGCGCCGGATCTTCGGCTTGTGGTGGCGGCGCCAGTCACCTGCCCGACAGGATCGCTTCGCCACCCTCGCGCCGCTGTTCTCCGTGCTGCTGTTCCTGGCGGCGATCATTTCCGCCTTCTGGTACCTGCGCAATGAGGAAATCGAGCGCGAAACCGAATCTGTCAAGCGCGACACCGAGATCACCCAGCAGCAGATCGGACTGCGGCTGATCCAGAACCAGGAGCAACTTCTGCGATTCGCGCGCGAGCTCACCGTGCGCGATGTCGACGGCGCAGCCTTCACCACGCTAGCCTACGAATTCACCCGCGAGCGCGCCGAGATCCATCACGCCAGTTGGATCGGACCGCGCCGCAGCTTGAAGGCGACCTATTGGCCACTGCTGTTCCAGGCTGAGCAATCTCTGCGCGAAACCACGGTCGGTCCCTCGCTGCCCGTCGCAGGCGCCGACACCGAACCGGAGCGAGCCTTCCGCGCCGCGATGGAAACCCGCCTGCCGGCCTACTCACGCGCGTTCGCGAGCAGTTCAGGGCGCCCTGCGTTCCAGCTGCACATCCCGCTGGTCGACCGCAGCGGCTTCGCAGGCACATTGGTCATCGAGTACTCGATCGACACCCTGCTGCGCAACTTCGTGCCGGCCGACGTCTCGCGCCGCCACATGATCTCGATCGTCGACGATGCGCAGCGCGCCCTGTCGAGCACGGTCACTGCGATGCCCGGCCAGGTGAACCGCCGAGCACCGATCGTCAGCGACGCACCGCTGACGCCGGTGCTCAACGGCCTGGTGCTGCGTGGCCAGGGATTCCGCACATCGGTCGGTCTGATCAGCAACACCCTCTTCTGGATGGTCGTGGCGCTCTCGGTGCTGACCGTCTGGATGCTCCTGGGCACCTGGCGGCACATGCGCCGACGCTCGCAGATCCAGGCGGCCCTGGTGCAGGAGACCAACTTCCGGCGTGCCATGGAGAACTCCATGCCCACCGGTATGCGGGCGATGGATCGCGAAGGGCGCATCAGCTACGTCAATGCGGCCTTCTGCCAGATGACCGGCTTCACCGAGCCTGAACTCGTCGGGCAGATGCCCCCGTTTCCGTACTGGCCCCCGGACCGCATCGACGAGAACAGCCGCCTGTTGCAGCAGGAACTCCAGGGCCGCAGCCCGACCGGCGGCATCGAGGTCAAGGTGATGCGCAAGGACGGTTCACGCTTCGACGCGCGGATGTACGTTTCCCCGTTGATCGACCCGCGCGGACAACAGACCGGCTGGATGACCAGCATGACCAACATCACCGAGGCCAAGCGCATCCGCGACCAGCTTTCCGCGTCGCACGAACGTTTCACGACCGTGCTCGAGGGACTGGACGCCTCGGTCTCGGTGCTGTCGGTGCAGCAGGGCGAACTGCTCTTCGCCAACCGCTCCTATCGTCTGTGGTTCGGCGGCGATGCGCGCGGCCACACCTCGATGGCGGGTGGCGTGCTGCCGCCGTCGTTCGGCGTCGAATCCGACGAGAACGTCGACAACTTGTCCGGCCTGCCGGCCCAGGAGCTGACGGAAGCCAACAGCAGCCCGCGCGAGGTCTACATCGAGTCGATGCAGAAGTGGTTCGATGTGCGGTCACGCTACCTGCAGTGGACCGATGGTCGACTGGCCCAGATGCTGATCGCCACCGACATCACCGCACGGCTGCGGGCCGAGGAACAGGCCGCTGCCCAGGCTGAGAAGGCGCAGGTCACCAGCCGGCTGGTGACGATGGGCGAGATGGCCTCGTCGGTGGCGCATGAACTGAACCAGCCGCTGACAGCCATCACCAACTACTGCAATGGCATGGTCTCGCGCGTCAAGGGCGGCACGATCGAGCAGGACGACCTCGTCGCCGCACTGCAGAAGACGGCCCGGCAGGCCGAACGGGCCGGGCAGATCATCCATCGCATCCGAGCCTTCGTGAAGCGGAGCGAACCGCAGCGCCAGCCTGCCCAGGCCAAGCAGATCGTGGAGGACGCCGTCGAACTTGCCGGCATCGAACTGCGCCGCCGCAACGTCGCGATCCACACCTACGTCGCGCAGCGCCTGCCAACCCTGATGGTCGATCCGATCCTCATCGAGCAGGTGGTGCTCAACCTGCTCAAGAACGCGGCCGAGGCCATCGACAGCGCGTCGCTCGCGCCTTCGCGCCGCCACATCGAACTGCGCGTGGTGCCGCGGCACACGCCCGAAGAAGGCGGCGTGATCGAGTTCAGCGTCACCGACATGGGACCCGGCATCAAGGAAGAAGTGATCGGCAGGTTGTACGAGGCCTTCTTCTCGACCAAGGCCGAAGGTCTGGGCATCGGCCTGTCGCTGTGCCGCTCGATCATCGAGTCGCACCGCGGCCGGATGAAGGCCCAGAACCTCTACAATGGCATTGCAATCGTCGGCTGCCGGTTTGCATTCACGCTGCCGGTCGATGTGACGCCCCGGATCGACGCTGCCACGGCGCGCCCCGAGCCCGGTGCGGCGCCCTCCTCGAACCCCACCGTCACCACCGAATGAGCCTGATCCCCAAGAAAGGCACCGTCTACGTCGTCGACGACGACGAGGCCGTGCGCGACTCTCTGCAGTGGCTGCTCGAAGGCAAGGACTACCGCGTCAAGTGCTTCGATTCTTCGGAGTCCTTCCTGTCGCGGTTCGACCCTCGTGAAGTGGCCTGCCTGATCGCCGACATCCGGATGGACGGCATGAGCGGTCTCGAGTTGCAGGACCGTCTGCTCGAGCGGCGCAGCCCCTTGCCGATCGTCTTCATCACCGGCCACGGTGATGTGCCAATGGCCGTGACGACGATGAAGAAGGGCGCGATGGACTTCATCGAGAAGCCCTTCAAGGAAGAAGAGTTGCTGGGACTGGTGGAGCGCATGCTCGATCAGGCGCGCAGTGCCTTCAGCCAGCACCAGGAGCAAGCCAGCCGTGACGCCCTGCTGTCGCGCCTGACCACGCGTGAAGCCCAGGTCCTGGAGCGCATCGTTGCCGGACGCTTGAACAAGCAGATTGCCGACGATCTCGGCATCAGCATCAAGACCGTCGAGGCGCACCGCGCCAACATCATGGAAAAGCTCAACGCGAACACCGTCGCCGATCTGCTGAAGATCGCGCTCGGCGCCGCCACCAAGGGCTGACCGGCTGACCCGGTCCGCGCCGGCGGACCCTTCCTGCTCGACACATGGCTGCCCAGATCATCGACGGCGTGGCGCTCTCGCGCCAGATCCGCCAGCAACTCGCGGTCCGTGCCGCCGCCCTCACCGCCCGCGGACACACCCCGGGGCTGGCTGTCATCCTCGTGGGTGACGATCCAGCCAGCGCCGTCTACGTCCGCAACAAGGTCAAGGCTTGCGAGGAGCACGGCCTGCACTCCCGGCTCGAGCGCTATGGCGCGGACCTGTCGGAACGAGAGTTGCTGGCCCGCATCGAGGCCCTGAACGAGGATGCGGCGATCGACGGCATCCTGGTCCAGATGCCGCTGCCGCGGCACATCGACCCGCAGAAGGTGATCGCCGCCATTGCGGTGCACAAGGACGTCGATGGCTTCTCGGTGCTGTCGGCCGGTGAATTGGCCAGTGGTTTGCCCGGCCTGCGCCCCTGCACGCCTTGGGGTTGCATGAAACTGATCGAGAGCACCGGACAGTCGCTGCGGGGCAAGCATGCCGTGGTCATCGGGCGCAGCAACACCGTCGGCAAGCCGATGGCGCTGCTGCTGCTCCAGGCCCATGCCACCGTCACCATCTGCCACAGTGCCACGCCAGACCTGGCGGTGCACACCCGCCAGGCGGACATCGTCGTCGCTGCGGTAGGCCGTCGGCACACGCTAAAAGCCGGCATGGTCAAGGCTGGGGCCATCGTGATCGATGTCGGCATCAACCGCGACGAGGCTGGCAAGCTGTGCGGCGACGTCGACTTCGCCGAGGTCAGCCGGGAAGCGGGCTGGATCACCCCGGTTCCCGGCGGGGTGGGTCCGATGACCATCACGATGCTGCTGTCCAACACCGTCGAAGCCGCCGAGCGCGGACATCGCTGATCCTGGCATCGAGGCGGCGAACCCGCTTCATCCGTTGTGGAGATGCCAATCCCTGCGCGACATAACCACTCCTGCCCCCGCGAGTGCTTGAGCGGAGTCCGGATGTGGACTAGATTCGCCGCGAGATCACCCGAGGACTGCGCACGATGACTTCACACCGCCATTGGCCATCGATGGGCATTGCCGCCGTGCTGCTGGGGGCAACGCTGTCCGCGTCCGCACAGTTCAAGGTCGTCGGCCCCGATGGGCGCATCACCTACACCGATCGACCGCCGCCAGCCGGCCAAGGTTCAGTGACGTCGATCGGCCGCCCCGCCGCCGCGGCCAGTGCCGCGCAAGGAGAATCGGTACCGCTGCCGCTGGAACTGCGTCAGGTCGCCAGCCGATTCCCCGTGCTGCTCTACACCGGCAACGAATGCCCAGCGTGTGACCAGGGTCGCCAGTGGCTGCAACAGCGTGGCATCCCCTATACCGAACGTCGCGTGGCCAGCGACGACGATGCCGCCGCACTCGACCGCCTGGTGGGCGGACGCACCATCCCTTCGCTGACGATTGGCGGCCAGGCTCTCCGCGGCTTTGCGTCGGCCGACTGGGCAGCCTACCTGGACGCCGCGGGCTATCCGAAAGAGTCCCGTTTGCCGCGAGGCTGGCAGGCGCCACCGGTAACCCCGATCGTCGAGCGCAGTGCTGCTCAGGCCGCCGCAGGACGTACCGAGGTGCAGCGCCCGGCTGCGCGGCCGGTTCCCCCGCCACCTCCGGCACCCGCGCCCACGCCCGACGATGGCGAGGCCCCCGTGCAGGAGCAGGAACCGAAGATCAGGTTCTGACCCCCGGCACGCGCCGCGCCATCCAGGAGCCGGCGCCAACCGCCGCACCCACCCCCCAGAACAGCACTGCGGCGCCGACCACGGTGCCCAGGGCGCCGAACAGCAGGGGCATGACCGTGCTCGAGGCATTGATGGTCATCGACCGGAAAGCCAGCGCTTCGCCGTGCCGATGATCCGGCGTCAGGTGGTGCAGCGTGGTCATGATCATCGGCTGCACCGCCCCCAGCGTCAGGCCCAGCAGCACGGCGCAGCAGCCCATCAGGACGGGCGTCCTGGCGATCGGGTAGACCGCGAACACCAGGCCCGTGGCCAGCATCGCCGCGCGCAGGACCACCACTTCGTCGAGGCGGTGTGCAACCATCGGCACGATCAGCCGAACCCCGCTGACCGACAACGTGAAGGTGCCGAGGATCAGTCCGATCGTCGTGGCGCTGAAGCCGGACTGGTGCCCGAGGATCGGCACTGCGAAGGCATGCACGTCCCAGCACATCGACAACAACCAGTTGATGCAGAGCAGGCGTTTCATGCCTGGTGCCTGGAGCAGGTCCCAAGCCGTGCTGCCGGCCGCACTCGGTTGCACCGGGGCCGGGGTGATCACCGGCACCTGGCGGGCCGACCACAACGTGGCCACCGGCATGGCCAGCAGCAAGGCGTAGGCCATCGGGAAGCCGGCCAGGTCGATCATGAAACCGACGCTGACCGGCCCCACCACGTTCGCGAACGACGGCGCCACGCCCAGCCAGCTGAAGATGCGAATTCGGTCGGTGGTGTCGCGGGCCGCGAGCCCGGCGGTGCGCTGGATGGTCAGCATGCCCATGTTGGCCGCACACCCGGCCAGCGTGGCGGCCAGACACAACAAGAGGAAATGGGCCGAGCCGCTCAGAAACGTGGAGGCGACGCCCAAGGACATGCCGGCTATGCAGAGGACCGAAGCGATGCGCACCGGCCTGTGGTAGCCCAGGCGATCGGCCAGCCGACCCGCGTGCAGCGCGAGAACCACCGGCGCCGCCGCGAACAAGGCCATCAGCAGCCCCACCGACCAGGCGCTGTAACCCTCGCGCAGGGTCTGCAGCGGTGCAGCCATGCGTAGCCCGGCCATCGCCGAGTGAAGACCAAGCTGCCCGATGATCAACGCCAGGAGGACCCGGCCGCCCTGCCCGTTCGGTTCGACGTTGTCCCGTGCTTCAGACATCGTTGGCAGTCTCGGTACCGTCAGCCGAGTCCGTCAGGCCCGGCGGCAGCAGCGTCAAGGTGCGCGCGTCCGGCAGCGCCTCGACGGACTTGAGCTTGCGCGTCATCACGTTGGTGCGGGTCTGTGCGGCGTCGATCGTGCTGGTGGCCTCTTCCAGCTTTCGCTTGGTCTTCGCCAAGACCTCGCCGAACTTGCCGAACTCGGTCTTCACGGCGCCCAGCACCTCCCACACCTCGGCCGACCGCTTCTCCAGGGCCAGCGTGCGGAAACCCATCTGCAAGCTGTTGAGCGTGGCCAGAAGGGTCGTCGGCCCGGCGAGCATGACCTTGAACTCGCGCTGCAGCGACTCCACCAGCCCTGGCCGCCGCAGGGCCTCGGCATAAAGCCCCTCGGTGGGGACGAACAGGATCGCGAAATCGGTGGTGTGCGGCGGCGCGACGTACTTGTCGCGGATGCTGCGCGCCTCCAGCCGTAGCCTGGCCTCGATGGCCTTGGCCGCGGCGTCGACCGCGACCGCATCCGCGCGCTCATGCGCGTCGAGCAAGCGCTCATAGTCTTCGCGTGGGAACTTCGCATCGATCGGCAGCCATAGCGGCACGCCGTCGGCCCGCTGACCGGGCAGGCGGATCGCGAACTCGACCCGCTCGTTGCTGCCCGGCACCGTGACCACGTTGGTGGCGTACTGCTCGAGCGTGAACACCTGCTCGAGCAGGCCGGCCAGCTGAACCTCACCGTAGATGCCTCGCGTCTTCACGTTGTTCAGCACCCGGCTGAGCGAACCCACATCGCGCGCCAGGGTCTGCATCTCGCCGAGGCCTTTGTGGACCTGGTCCAGACGATCGGCCACCTGCTTGAAACTCTCGCCCAGGCGTTGCTCGAGCGTGGCATGCAACTTTTCGTCGACCGTTGCCCGCATCTGCTCGAGCTTCTTCTCGTTGCCCTCCTGCAAGGCTGCCAGGCGCGCCTCGACGGCCGCGCGCATCTCGGTCATGCGCCGTTCGTTGGCCTCGGACAACTGGCCCAGCTGCTGGGCCATCGATTCGCCGAAACGGCGCAGCGCCGCATCTTGCGACTCACGCGCGGCCAGAGACTGCGTCGCCAGGCTCTGCGTGGCCTGCGCCAGGGCCGCGCCCACGGCCTGCTGCATCGCGGCCAATTGGGTGCGGAAGGAGTCGATCTGCTCGTTCTGGGTGCGGGCGACGTCGCCTGATTGCGCCAGCAGCATGGTCTGGAAACTGCCGAGGTCCTGCCGGTGAGCCAGCGCCTGGCGACCCAGCTCGTCGCGAAGCTCGCGCTCGACGCGCTCGCCATCGGCGCGGAAGGTTCTGCCGAGTTCGTCGGACAGCCGCTGCAGGGGGCCCTCGTCGGTCCGCCTCAGCAGCATCCATAGCAGCAGAATCAGGATCAGCGTGTTGATCAGCAACAGCGCCCACAGAGACCATTCCGGCATTCGGTGATTGTCTCAGGCCGATGCGTCGACGCTGACGCGAGGGTCATCGACCCGGGGCCGCCGCCTCCAATTCCGGCACGAGCTACCGAGAGCGCTGCAGCACCTCGGGATTGAGCAGAGTGGGCGGCCGCCCGGCCAACGGTCCGAACCCGAGCGCGGCAATGAGGTTGTCAGCGGCCAGATCGGCCATCGCACGGCGCGTGGCCACCGTGGCGCTGGCGATGTGCGGCGTCAGCACCACGTTCGGAACGGTCAACAGATCCGGGTGCACGATCGGTTCGCCCTCGAAGACGTCCAGCCCTGCCGCGGCGATGCGCCGGTCGCGCAGGGCCGCCGCGAGCGCCCCGTCGTCGACGATGCCCCCGCGGGCAATGTTGGTCAACGTGGCGGTCGGCTTCATCTGCGCGAGTTCGGCCGCGCCGATCGTGTGATGACTGGCGGCCGAGTAAGGTAGCACGAGCACCAGGTGATCCGACTGCTGCAGCAGGGTCTGCTTGTCGACGTAGCGGGCGCCGATCGGCTGCTCCTGCGCCTGGGTGAGCCGGCTGCGGTTGTGGTAGATGACCTTCATCCCGAAACCCAACGCGCCGCGCCGCGCGATGCCCTGCCCGATGCGCCCCATGCCCAGGATGCCCAAGGTCGCGCCGTGCACGTCGCTGCCGGTGAACATGTCGTAGGACCACTTCGTCCATTCGCCGCGACGCAGGAAATGTTCGCTCTCGGCGACCCGCCGGGCGGTGGCCATCATCAGCGCGAAGCCGAAGTCGGCGGTGGTCTCGGTGAGCACGTCGGGCGTATTGGTGGCGAGCACGCCGCGGGCGGTGCACGCCGGCACGTCGAAGTTGTTGTAGCCGACGGCCATGTTGCAGACGGCCTTCAACTGCGGGTTGGCGTCGAGCACCTCCACATCGATACGCTCGCTCCCCGTGGTGAACGCACCGAGCTTTCCACGCAGCCGCTCGATCAGTTCCGACTTCGGGAGCACCCGGTCGTCTTGATTGGCGTCGACATCGAAGTGCGCCGACAGCCGCGCGAGGACCTCGGGAAACACGGCGCGGGCAACCAGGATGGCGGGCTTGTTCATCGACGGAGCTTCATGGAGTTGCAGTGACGACGGCAGGCGCCGCCGAAGCGGCGCCGCGCGGGGCGGAACCCGGATGGAAGCCGATCACGGCCAGCATCACGAAGTAACCGACGACGTAGGCGACCGGAATGTGCCAGCCGTGACGCAGCCATTGCCCGACCGACCGCACCTGGGGGAACAGGTTCGACAGCGCCACCCCGGCCGATGAGCCGAACCAGATCATCGATCCGCCGAAACCCACGGCGTAAGCCAGGAAGCCCCAGTCGTAGCCGCCTTGCTTGATGGCCAGCGCGGTCAGCGGAATGTTGTCGAAGACGGCGGAGACGAAGCCCAGTCCGAAGGCGGTCTGCCACGACGCGATGGGCAGTTGTTCGACCGGCATCATCGACGCGCAGAGCACCAGCGACAGCAGGAACACCGAGCCCTTGGCCGCCGACGGTAGCAGGTGCCAGGCCGGTGCTCGAAGCGCTGCACAGGCCAGGATGGCAGCCCATACAGCGGCACCGAGGAACGGGAAGCTGTCGGACAGCGCATTGAAGCGCGTGTTGATCACGACGTTGACGACGATGGCGGCGGTCAGGATGAAAGCGACGATGCCTACGCGCACACCGTCCACATGGGCAGTGGCGTCGGCATCCTTCTGGATCGGAGCGAATCGGTGCTGCTGCAGTGAGGCAGGGATGCCGAACAGCACCAGCGCAATCCCGGCTCCGATGAAAGCCTCGATCACTTCGAGCGGGTGAATGCCAGCGATCCACATCATCGTCGTGGTGGTGTCGCCGACGACGCTGCCGGCACCGCCTGCGTTCGAGGCCGCGACGATCGCCGCCAGGAAGCCGATGTGGACCTTGCCCCGGAACACGGTCTGCGCGATGGCGCCCCCGATCATCGCCGCTGCAATGTTGTCGAGGAAACTGGACAGCACGAAGACGCAGACCAGCAGCACGAAGCAGCCCTTCCAGTCGTCGGGCAGGAACCTGGGCAGGATGGCAGGCACTTCGCTCTTCTCGAACATGTCCGCCAGGAGCGTGAAACCGAGCAGCAGCAGAAGCAGGTTGATGAGCACCACCCACTCATGCGCCAGGTGAGAGCCGAAGCCCGCCAGGCCGGCACCGAACTTGAACGGCGACCAGATGATCTTGTACAGCGCGATGAAGATCGCTCCGCCGACGGCCACACGCAAGGTCAGGTGGTGGAACAGCGCCACCCCGAGGAGCACCGCAGCGAAGAACAGGAACTCCAGCGGCACCGGGCCGAGCGCCGGTCCGGCAAAAGCATCGGCGCGGGCCGACAACGGCGCCAGGAGTGCCACAGCGATCCCTCGCGCGGGGAACGGTCTTGTTTTGTCGATCACTACGGTCTCCTCGCAGGTACGGCGCGAGAGCGCCGGGCGCGGATTGTAGGAAGCGCCGCTGACCGCTTGCTAGACGGGCTGCCGGCGAACCTGCGCCAGCATCTGAGCGGCAGCCAGGGTCTGGCGGTGCAGCGATACGGTCACGTCGATGTCGCGCCCGTACCCGCCTGCCATCGACACCGCCACCGGCAGCCGCCAGCGCTCCAGCGCCTCGAAGACCCGACGATCGCGCTCGGCCATGCCCTTCGTGGTGAGTTTCAGCCGCCCCAGGCGATCGCCCTCGTGGGCGTCGGCGCCAGCGACGTAGAACACCAGACCCGGTTGGGCATCCGCCTGCGCGCGCCAGGCCTGGGCCAGGGCACGGTCCAGCGCGTCGAGATACGGCTCGTCGGTGCAGCCATCGGGCAGTTCGACGTCCAGATCACCAGGTTCCTTTCGGAATGGGAAGTTCTTCGCGCCGTGCAGCGACATCGTGAAGACGGTCGGATCATCGCGAAAGATCGCGGCCGTGCCATTGCCCTGGTGCACGTCGAGGTCGATCACCCACACGCGCAGCAGCCTGCGCTGATGTCGATGCATCTCGGCTTGCATCAAACGGGCCGCGACCGCGACGTCATTGAATACGCAGTAGCCCGAACCCTTGTGCGCATAGGCGTGGTGAGTGCCACCGGCAAGATTGGCCGCGACCCCATCCGCTTCGAACAAGGCGGCACGCGCCGCCGCGATCGTGGCCCCCACCGAGCGCCTGGCGCGCTCCACCATCTGGACCGACCAGGGAAAGCCGATCTCGCGCTGCTGCGCCGGGCTGGTCGTACCTTCCGTGACCGCGGTGATCCACGCCGGGTCATGGGCCAGTGCCAGTTCGCCGTCGGTGGCTGGCAGCGCTTCGCAGACCTCGATGTCGGGCAAGGCAACCCCGAGACTCTCCCGCAGCAACCGGTACTTGCTCATCGGAAACGTGTGCCCCTGGGGCAGCGGCAGCACGAACTGGTCGGAGTGGAAGGCCTTCACGGCCGCATTCTAGGAAGGCACCCCTAGTTTGTTGCGCCGCAGCAAATTTCGCTTGCATTGGGTCGGCAGCTGCCTATACTTCCGGTCATGTTGCAGCGCAGCATAAGAAGTTGAAAGCGCGGCAGCCGGTTCACAACTGTCCCACCCGATCTGGAGATCCACCATGTCTTTCACTGTTGAACAAATGCTCGCTGCCCAGAAGGCCAACGTCGAAACCCTGTTCGGCCTGACCAACAAGGCTTTCGAAGGCGTCGAAAAGCTCGTCGAACTGAACCTGCAAGTCGCTAAGACCTCGCTGACCGAAGCCGCCGAGACCACCAAGGCAGCGATGTCCGTCAAGGACGCGCAAGAATTGCTCGCCCTGCAGGCCAGCCTGCTGCAACCTGCCGCCGAAAAGGCCGCCGCCTACAGCCGTCACCTGTACGACATCGTCGCCGGCACCAACGCTGAAGTCACCAAGGCTGCCGAAGCCACCGTCGCCGATGCGCAGAAGAAGGTCCTGACGATGGTCGACACCGCCGTCAAGAACGCTCCGGCCGGCACCGAGAACGCCGTGGCCCTGGTCAAGTCGGCCGTGTCAGCCGCCAACAACGCCTACGAGAGCGTGCACAAGGCTGCCAAGCAGGCCGCCGAAGTCGCCGAATCGAACTTCCAGGCGATGACCAGCACGGCCGTCAAGGCCACGCAAGCCGCCTCCAAGACCAAGCGCGCGGCCTGATTTTCGACGGGCGATTGAACTTATCGGGCGTCAGCCGATCACACAGCTTCCCGGGCACAGTGCCGGGGTCGCTCTGGAAGGTTGTCTCCTCGGTACCGTTTGAAGCCCGTTCAAGGTACCTTTCGGCCCGGTGGCAACACCGGGCCGTTTGTTTTTCCGGCCTGTCACCCTCAGTGCGATAGAGCTGCCATCCGCGCACGAACGGCCGCAATTGCGCCGTTGCCGGCCAGGCGGCCGGCCTGGATCGCCCGAGCCCGGGCCGAGAAGTCAGCCCCTGACACTCCATTCAGCGCGGGCCGCACGACGACATCCGCGTCGCGCAGCTCGAACTGATTGATGCTCCGGCCCATGATGGCAAAGGTCTGCAGCAGGATCTTGAAGGGATC
>Ga0075163_10004582_pt1 | contig 18528 bp, 12 predicted proteins | sample JI1023141ADNA_FD_71478 | JGI IMG/M metagenome (GOLD analysis project Ga0075163, IMG submission 71478) | Wastewater effluent complex algal communities from Wisconsin, to seasonally profile nutrient transformation and Carbon sequestration -... | ecosystem: Engineered > WWTP > Effluent > Algae...
CTCGCGCGCAACTTCACGGCGGTCATCGGCAAGGGCAAACACTTCGTGCCGCCGATTCTGTTTCAAGGCGGTGTGGCGTTCAACGCGGCGGTGACTCGCGCGTTCGAATCGGTGCTGAAAGTGCCACCCGGCAGCATCATTGTGCCTGAACATCATTGCCTGATGGCGGCACTCGGCACGGCGTTTGTCGCCGCAGATGAACAGGCGCGCGGGACAGCGCCGGCGTTCAGAGGGTTTGAGGGGCTGCACGACGCCGTCCGCGAGGAGTCCATCAGCGCGTCGCTTGCGCCGCTGGTGCGCCGTGCCCGGCCGTCCAACGGGACGCACGCGCTGCCGGTCATTGACGACACGTCGCCGACGCCGGTCTGGCTAGGCATTGATGTTGGCTCGGTCAGCACCAACGTGGTGCTGATCGACGCCGCCAACGCCGTCCTCGCACGTGAGTATCTCCCGACGGCAGGCAAGCCGCTGGAGGCGGTCCGCGATGGGCTGCTTCGCACCGGACACGCAGTCGGTTCACGCGTGCGGGTGGAGGGCGTCGGCGTGACGGGATCAGGGCGTTACCTGACCGGTGATTTTGTCGGTGCCGATGTCGTGCGCAACGAGATCACCGCGCAGGCGCGCGCTGCCACCACCATCGATCCCGACGTAGACACACTCATCGAAATCGGCGGACAGGACAGCAAGTTCGTTCGGCTGCAGCATGGCGCCGTGGTGGATTTCACCATGAACAACGCGTGCGCCGCCGGGACCGGGAGTTTTCTGGAGGAACAGGCCGACCGACTTTGCATCAACATCCGCGAGGATTTCAGTCGTTTGTCCTTCGAGTCACAGTGTCCGTCGGCTCTCGGCGAACGCTGCACGGTGTTCATGGAGTCCGACCTGGTGCATCACCAGCAGCACGGTGCACATATCCCGGATCTGACCGCGGGTCTCGCCTACTCGATCGCCGAGAATTACCTGAACCGCGTGGTGAACGGACGTCCGATCGGCACACGGGTGCTGTTCCAGGGTGGTGTTGCGTCGAACGAAAGCGTGGTCTCGGCGTTCTCCGCACTGACCAAACGACAGATCGTCGTGCCACGAAATCACGACGTCACGGGTGCCATCGGTGCAGCGATTCTGGCGCGCGAAACGATGTCGAAGCGCGCGGCGGCCGCTGCGGGTTCCGGCACGGTGCCCGGCACGATGCCCGGCACGCAATTTCGCGGGTTCGATCTGACGGCACGTCACTACGAAAGCTCCGTGTTCGCGTGCCGTGCCTGTCCGAACATCTGCGAAGTGCACAAAGTCGTGATCGATCAGGACGCGCCGTTCTACTACGGCGCGCGCTGCGACAAGTTCGAAGAGGCCGGACGGGCCACCGATCAGACGTGGCGGAGCATTCCGGATCTGTTCGCGGAGCGCGAACGACTGCTGCTTGACGGATGGGAGGACCCGGGACCGCGCGATGCTGCGTCGACGAAACGCCGTCGGATCGGCATGCTGCGCAATCTCTCCCACTTCGACTTCTTCCCCTTCTGGCGCGCGTATCTGCAGGCGCTCGATTTCGACGTCGTCCTCTCCTCACCGACCAATCCATCGATCGTCGGAAAGACGATTGCCACGGCCGCCATCGAGTCCTGCTTCCCCGTGAAGCTGGCGTTCGGTCATCTGCTCGACGTGGCAGAGCGCGATGTGGATGCGGTGCTGTTGCCGAGTGTCATGACACGACCGGACGCAGCGCCCGGTCAGCCGCACAATCATTCCTGCCCGCTGGTGCAGTCGACGCCCCCGCTGTTGATCGCCAATCTTGGACAGCGCCCGGGAATGCCGCCGCTGATCACGAGAGCGCTGCATCTCCAGAATGCGCGTGCGGCGCGCGCGGAACTCCGCGCATTGGCCATCGAGTTGGGGGCGGGCGCGGATGTTGATCTCGATGCGGCGATCGCCGCCGGATGGTCGGCGCAGCGGCGCTTCCAGGGTGCACTGCGAGCGGCCGGGCGCGTGGCGCTTTCGCTGCTTGCACGTGATCAGGCGGCCGCGGTCATTGTTGGACGGCCCTACAACGGCAGCGATCTCGGATCCAATCTCGACCTCCCGTACAAACTGCGTCGCATGAATGTGCTGCCGTTCCCGATGGATTTTCTTCCGCTGGAAGAAGGGACGCTGCCCGATCTGCACGATGACATGTACTGGCGATCGGGACAGGACATTCTCCGCGCGGCGTCAATCATTCGAGAGGATCCCCGTCTGCAGGCGATCTATCTCACGAATTTCAACTGTGGCCCGGACGCGTTTCTCATCACCTTCTTTCACGAAGCGATGCGCGGAAAGCCGTTTCTCGAACTGGAAGTCGACGAGCACACGGCCGACGCGGGGATGATCACGCGGTGCGAGGCGTTTTTTGACAGCCTGGATCTCAGCCGGAGCGTCGTATGAGTCCCTTCTCGCTTCCACTCGTCGACTCACCATCCACGTCTGGTGCGCCGTCGGCATTCTCGTCAGCGCTGTCGCGTCCCATTCCGATCGAGGAAAAGACGGTCTTCATTCCTCGCATGTCGGATCACGCGCCGGTGCTGGCCGCCGCGCTCCGGCACTTCGGCATCCGGAGTGAGGCGCTCCCGCCTCCGTCCGACGAGACGATGGACATTGGCCTCTCGCTCTGCCGGGGCCGCGAGTGTCTGCCGTGTTTTCTCGCGACGGGCGATGTCATTCGCGCCTGTCGCGAACCCGACTTCGATCACGCGCATGCGGCGTTTCTGATGCCGGGGAGCCCGGGGCCGTGTCGCTTTGGGCAGTATCGCGTGCTGCAGCGCGCGCTGCTCGACCGCGAGGGATATGGCGCCGTCGAAATTCTGGCGCCAACGTCGGAGAATTCCTATCGCGGCTTTGGTAAACAGCCGCGCGCCCTGCGACTGCTCGCCTGGAGCGGGGTGGTGGCGGTCGACCTGCTGCTCAAGCTGGTGTACGAACATCGGCCCTACGAACGCACGCCTGGCATCACAGATGCGGCGTATGCACGCGGCATCGAGCGTCTGACTGCGGCCATGGAGGCAGGTGGTGGCAGCACGCTGCTCGCGGCCATGCGGGCCATCGCGGCGGACTTCGGGCAGCTCGACGTTGACCGTCGTCAGCCTCGTCCGGTGATTGCGTTTCTGGGTGAGATCTATGTGATGCTCAACCCGCACGGCAATCAGGAGATGATTCGTCAGCTGGAGGCCGCGGGCGCCGAGGTCGTCAGCGGGTCGGTGTCCGAATGGCTGCATTTCGTCGATGAAACCAAGATTGATCGTGACCGCCTGTTCGGATCATGGCTGTCGTTGATCGGCACCAAGGGGCTGAGCGTCTATCAACGGACCAGCGAACGCCGTCTGCGCGCGCCGATTGCGCACCTGCTGCGTCAGCCTCCGGATGCCAGCATGCGCGAGCTCTTCGACATGGTCCGACCGTACTACGATCCCCTGCTCGGGATGGAGACGACGCTGACGCTTGCCAAGACCATCGAGCTGGCCCGGCATGGCGTCGCGGGCATCGTGAATGTCATGCCATTCTCGTGCATGCCCGGTATCGTGGTGGCAGGCATGGCACCGCGGGTTCGTGCCGACTTCGGTCAACTGCCCTGGCTGGATGTGATCTACGATGGGCAGCACCTGACGAATATCCGAACGCGCCTTGAGGCGTTTGTACATCAGGTCACGCAGTTCTCGCGTGCGCACCAGCCGGCCCATGGCATGGACCACGACGATCGGGTCGTCCTGACGGACGGCGGGCCAATGGCCGGTATGCCATTGGTGTAGCAGGTGGCGGCTATGCCACCACTGGCGCGGCGCGAGAGGGGATGAACACCTCGCGCCGTGCCGCGATCGCGATCCACGCCGCCCCGGCGAGGACCATCAACACACAGAGCAGCTGTCCCATCGACAGCGGCCCGAGCACATATCCAAGCTGCGCGTCGGGCTCCCGTGTGTATTCGATGACGAACCGTCCAATGCCATACAACAGCAAGAACGCTCCGGAGATCATGCCCAGTCGATATCCGCGGCGCGCCAGCAGGTATCGCTGAATGGCCCAGAGTGCGAGTCCGAGCAGGATCCCTTCGAAGAGTGCTTCGTAGAGCTGCGACGGATGGCGCAGCAGGCGTTGCGGATCCGTGGGAAACCGCATGGCCCACGGGACGTCCGTGACGCGTCCGTAGAGTTCGGCGTTGATGAAATTTCCGATGCGACCGAGCAACAGCCCGGGTGGCGTGACGATCGCGAATGCGTCAGCAACCATCAGAAACGGAATGGCCATGCGATGGGCGAAGTACATGCAGGCGAGCGCCATGCCGATCATTGCGCCATGGAAACTGAGACCGCCGTGCCAGACGGCAAAAATCTCCCACGGACTGCGGGTCCAGATGGCGGGCTGATACACCGTCGCATAGAACAGGCGCGCACCGAGAATCATGCCGCCGAAGAGATAGAGCGCGAGCAGTTCCGCGTCATCAGCGGACACCGCAAACAGGCCACGCTTTGCTCGCCGCTTCAGCAGGACGATGCCGATCTGGAAGCCGATCACGTACATCAACGCGTACCAGCGCACGCGAATGGGACCAAGCTCAAAGAGCGTTGGCGAAATATTCGGATATGGAATTTCGAGCAGCATCGTGGCGCGCCTCCTGCATGAAGTATAGGCCGCCAACGGAAGCGGGGTGAGTGCCGAGCCGCCGACACTCACCCCGTTTCGGAACCGTTGCGCCAATGTGCGCGACTAGTGCAAACGCGCCTTGATCAAGTCGACGAAATCCACCGGTCGCTGCGCGACACCCATACCGGCTGCCTTGAACGCATCGATCTTTTCGGCGGCGGTACCTGCCGATCCGGAGATGATGGCTCCAGCGTGACCCATTCGGCGGCCGGGCGGCGCAGTCTGTCCGGCGATAAAGCCCACCACCGGTTTCGTCATGTGTTCCTTGACGAATGCAGCGGCTTCCTGTTCGTCCGTGCCGCCGATTTCACCCATCATGGCCACGGCCTTGGTGAGTGGGTCCGCTTCGAATGCCGCGAGGCAGTCGATGAAGTTGGTGCCGTTGATTGGATCGCCGCCGATGCCGACGCACGAACTCTGTCCGATGCCAGCTTTCGTGAGCTGGTTGACGATTTCGTACGTGAGGGTGCCAGACCGGCTGACCACGCCAACATTACCGGGCAGACAGATGCGGCCGGGGATGATGCCGACTTTCGACTGACCTGGGGTGATGAGCCCCGGGCAGTTGGGGCCCAGCAGGCGTGCCCCATGTTCCTTCACGTACGGATACACCTTCGTCATGTCCAACACCGGCACGCCTTCCGTGATGCACACGATCAGCTTCACACCCGCGGCCGCCGCTTCCATGATGGCGTCGGCAGCAAACATCGGCGGAACGTAAATCACCGACGTATTCGCGCCGGTTGCCTGCACCGCGTCGTAGACGGTGTCGAAGATGGGCACCGAACCTTCGAACTGCTGGCCGCCCTTTCCGGGCGTGACGCCGGCGACCACCTTGGTGCCGTACTCGATCATCTGCTTGGCGTGGAACGAGCCGTCGCGGCCCGTGATGCCCTGGATGATCAGCTTGGTGCCGTTGTCGATGAAGATGCTCACGCGGCACCTCCCTTGGTGGCGAGTTCGACGGCGCGCTGTACGGCGGCGTCCATGTCGTTGGATGCCGAGAAGCCGTTGTCCTGCAAAATCTTCACGGCAATCTCCTCGTTCGTGCCGGTGAGTCGAATGACGATAGGCACCTTGAGCGGATTGGCTTTCGTGGCCGTGACGATGCCATTGGCCACGTCATCGGTGCGCGTGATGCCGCCGAAGATGTTGAACAGGATGCATTTCACGTTCGGATCGGACGTGATGATACGCAGCGCGTTGACGACCTTCTCGGGATTCGACGAACCGCCGATATCGAGGAAGTTGGCCGGATCGCCGCCGTAGTACTTCACGAGATCCATCGTGGCCATGGCCAGCCCCGCGCCGTTCACCACGCAGCCGACGTTGCCATCGAGCTTGATGAACGTGAGGTTGGCGTTGCGCGCATCGACTTCGCTCGGCGCTTCGGACGATTCGTCGCGCAGTGCGGCGATGGCCGGCCGGCGATCGAGTTCGTTGTCATCGATGACCATTTTGCCGTCGACGGCGATCAGCTCACCCTGCGGCGTCATGACCAGCGGATTGATCTCGGCCAGCGAGCATCCGGCGTCCATGAAGGCGGTGTAAAGCTGTTGCATGATCTTGGCTGCCTGACGCGCGAGCTTGACGTCCTTGTACAGGAAGAAGCCCATGCGCATCGCTTCGAACGGCAGCAGGCCGTAGCGCGTGTCCACCGGGTAGTAGAGAATCTTCTCCGGCGTGGACGCGGCCACTTCCTCGATGTCGATGCCGCCCGCGGCACTGACCATGAAGACAGGCTTCTTGGTCGCGCGGTCGACGATAATGCCGACATACGCTTCGGATCCGATATCGGCGGCGACGGTCACGAGGACCTTCTCGACGGTCAGGTCCTTGATCTTCATGCCGAGGATCGCGGTCGCCTTTTCGCGCGCGTCGGCGGGCGTCTTGCAGAATTTCACGCCGCCGGCCTTTCCGCGGCCGCCGGCATGCACCTGCGCCTTCACCATGACGGCCGTGCCATATCGCTGAGCGATGGCTTCCGCGGCCTCGGGGGTCGTCGCGATGTCGCCCGGCGGAATCGGCACACCGGCCGACCGCAGCAGCTCTTTCGCCTGGTACTCGTGTAGGTTCACGCGTTCTCCGAATCGAGGGATGCTTCGGGTTCAATGCTATCCGTTACGCACGACCCAGCCAATACGTCGCGTCGTCCCGGTTCTGGTCGCCGCATCACTGCGGCGGTTTCCCAACCGCGAGGCCGAGGCTATCGAACGCCGCACCAAAGCGTGTCCAATCGCCGCGACGCATCGCGTCCCGCATAATCTCATACAACCGCGCAATCTGTTCGTCGCGCGCCGCGCCTGATGAGGGGAGCCACGGCAGCGACGGGCGGCTGACGCTCGGACCGCCGTGTAGCGAGGCGACCGCCTCCTGCAGCGTGCCGCCGATGGAAATCTGGCCGTGGTCCAGCACGCCTACCCGCGCAATCATCGGGGCACCGTCGGCGCGATTCCACACCAGTGACTGGAGGAGCACCGGGCCGCGCTCCCCGGGCACGACGTGTACTCGGCCAACGCGCATGCGCGGCTCCCGGCGTGAACCGTCGGGGACGCCGGTACGCGCCGAATCGAGCGCCGAACGGAGTCGCTCGGACAGTGCGCTCCACCGCGCGCGCGGGACGGTCGTGGAATCCCAGAACGTGGCGCGATAGCGACCGCCGACCGCAGTCAATACCCCGTCGAGCTGATCGCCCCCATCGAGCAGTGGAACACTCCACGCCGTTGCCACTCGGCCGCCACCGCTGACCAGATGCGCCGGCGGGAGGTCACCGGCCAGCGCGCTGTCCGGAAAATGTCTCGCGACGGAGCCTTCCAGACGCGACCCATATCGTGCAAACGTCTTCGCCTGCGCCAGCGCGCCATCCGTCGGCGCGGGGAGCTGATCGATCAGCCCAGGTGGCATGTCCTTGGCCGCGACGATCAGTCCGGCGATACGACCGAACCAGGTGCGGGCAATTGGGTCGGGCCGGTCGATTGGCACCACACGCACGCGACCGGTATTGGCGTCCACCAACGCGGTGCCAGCCAGGCGGAAGTAGCTGCGCTCGCGGCCCACCAGCGTCCACCGTTGGCTGAGCGGATAGCGGTCGGACGCGCTGTACAGATTCACGGCCCAAAACAGCGCGCCATCCCAGAGGAGCGGCTGCACGTCGGTGCCCTGCGACAACACGGGCATCAGGCGCTCGACCCGATCGCGCACGTCACGATGCGAGACGAGTCGAGGCGCGGCGCCCAGTGTCGTGTCCGCGTCCAGCAAATCAGGATCTCGCGTGGCCCAGGCGTGCGCGATGCGCATGCCGAGGCCGCGCAACGGAGTACCCAGAATGCCGGCCGGGTTGGCGACGAGTTTGTGGCCGGTGAGTCCGGGCGCCACGACTGGTTCGCTGTTTTCCTCATCCAGCTCACCGCGCGCCGCAATGTTGATCTCCAGCACACTGTCCCGCAGCAGCGGCTTGGTGACATCTGCGAGCGACACGGTCCATCGGTCCGTTGACGCCGTGGGACGGCGCACCAGCAACGCCATGATCCGCTGCTCTGTCGATACGGTCCATCCTGCGGGCGCCGCATCAAGCGCGGGTCCGCGGCCATCGGCCACACGCACGCGAGCCGCGTCCGCCGTCCACATGCTGATACGACGAGAGAGCTCGTCCGTGGGCACGCGCGTATCGAGTGCTGGCCGCTCGCGTGTTGCCGGACCGTCGCCGGCGCGAATGCCGTCGACGTCGAAGGCGCGCCGACTGTGCAGTGTACGCGTCGCCTGATAGTCGCGATCGCGCCGTGCGGGTTCGCCGACCCATGCACTGCGCGTCATCACGATCGGCAGTACCTGTCGCACACCGAGCGTTCCAATGAGCACCACCGAGAGCGTGATCAGCGCCGCGCGCACCTGCCCCATCCATCCGGCGCGCAGGAGGATCGGGGCCGCGATGGCACACACGACGACGAGTGCGCGATCGATCGGCAGCGTAACGACGTGATCAAGTCGGAGAAACAGACCGTCCGGACCGCTGCCACGCTGCAGCACGTCGAACGAATCAAGGCGGTAGCTCCACGCGAGCAGCAGCAAGACCAGCGCCCCGAGTGCGCTCAGGTGTCGCCGGACATGATTGGACGCCACAATGCGACGCCCGTCGACCCGCAAGCTGCGCGTCAGCGCGTACAGCAGGAGCACGACCGTGACGATGAGCACGACGGAGGCGAGCGCCCAGAGGTACGCCATCTCCTCGAGTGGCAGACGGTACACGTAGAAACCGAGATCCTGATCGAGGATCCCTTCGATCTCGCCGAAGGCGACACCGTGGCGTGCCAAGGCCACCGCGGTCCAATCGGTCAGTGGCAACGCGAGTGTCAGTCCAATCAGCGTCGCGGCCAACAAGGTGATGGACAACAACCGCCGCGGCGGGATCATCGCGGTCACTTCCAGGTTCGCGACCCGCGAGGGGACGGCGACGGCAAGGATGGTGCGCCGGACGGCATGCAGGTTGGCGAAGGCAAATGCGGTGCCACACAGCCAGGCCGTGCCCTGCAGCAGCACCGTGTCCGTCAATTGCTCCCAGAAGACGGAGGGAACACCCATCGCGTCATACCAGGCGTGATCCACCAGCAACGACGAGGCGGCACGCCCGACGAGCAGGAGCGCCGCCACCGCGAGCAGTCCGGCCACCAGCCAGCTTCGCATGCGCATATCAGGCCGCTGCCGTCGCGTGGGTCAGAGCGAGACGCCCTGCGTGTGCAGCCACCCTTCCATCTCCGCGCGAATCGCCGCGAGCCGTTCGGGGGTTCGCGCTTCAAATCGGGCGACGATCACCGGCTGCGTATTGGACGCGCGCAGCAATCCCCATCCATCGCCAAAGAGGACGCGCACCCCGTCAACATCCAGGACGTCATGCGTGGCGCGAAAATGTGCGGCGGCGCGCTCGACGATCGCGAACTTCGCGACCTCGTCGGTATCGATGCGCAACTCCGGCGTTGACACGAACGGCGGCACATCTGCGAGCAGTTCGTCGATACGCTTTCCGGAGTCCGCCAGAATCCGGAGCAGCCGCGCGGCCGCGTAGAGCGCATCGTCGTGTCCGTAGAACCCCTCGGTGAAGAACATGTGTCCGGACATTTCACCGGCAATCGGCGCGTGCAGCGCCTTCATCTTCTCCTTGATCAGCGAGTGGCCGGTCTTCCACATCACAGGCACACCACCGGCACGTGTGATCTCGTCGGTGAGTGCTTGCGAGCACTTCACATCAAAAATGATGGGCTGGCCGGCACCGGTGCGCGCCAGCACATCGCGCGCATACAGGATGAGAATGTGATCGCCCCAGATGATGCGACCATCGCGATCCACGACACCGATCCGATCCGCATCGCCGTCAAAGGCGACACCGAGTTCGGCGCCATGTGTGCGCACCGCCGCGATCAACGCCTCGAGATTTTCGGGGACGGTGGGGTCGGGATGATGATTGGGAAAGGTGCCGTCGCTTTCCGTGTACAACCCGATGCCATCGACGCCGAGCGCCTGCATCAACTGCGGCGCGACCAATGCCCCGGCGCCGTTGCCACAATCGTACACCACCGAAATGCGCGATCCGTCCGCGCGCCGGAGCGGACCGATACGGGCGACCATATCGGCCACGTACCGGTCGACGACGTGCGTGTGTCGCACGGTCCCCTTCCCGGTCGGGAAATCACCGGAGACAATCAACTGGTACAACGTTTGAATGGCCGCACCGTGCATCGAGCCGGTGCCGACGCACATCTTGAACCCGTTGTACTCGGGCGGATTGTGCGAGCCCGTAATCTGGATGCCGCCGACCACGGGCTCGTGGTGCAAGCTCCAGTACAAGAGCGGTGTTGGCACGACGCCGACATCCACGACATCGACGCCACTGTCGGTCAGACCGCGTACCAGTTCGTCTCGCAGCAGGTCGCCGCTGGGGCGATTGTCCCGCCCGACGGCGACGGCTCCGCGAATATTCTGGGTGCCAAGATACGCCGCATAGCCCCGTCCGAGCGCATACGCGACCTCGGCCGTCAGGTCCGTGCCGACGATGCCGCGAACGTCGTACTGGCGAAAAATGGTCTGGCTGATCGACATGCGGAGATGGGAATGGGGCGAGTTAGCGCTGCACGCTGGCGGTGCTGAACGGGGCGGGTCGTACCGGCGCCTTCAACGCCGGGGCGCCAGACTTGGCATTCGTCACGACTGCCAGCCGCGCGAACCGTGCGACCGGCGTGGGAAAGACGCCGAGCAACAGCAGCAGCAACGCGCAGGCGCCCACCAATCCCGAGGTCAGCGCGTGCGAGGATGGGACCGCGTGCGATTCCGGTCGGGGTCGCATGAACATCGAGGCGATGACCCGAAGGTAGTAGCCGGCCGAGATCACGCTACTGAGCACAAGCACGATCGCCAGTTGCGTTTGTGGCACCGATGCCTGGAGCGCGGACTGCAGGAGGTACCACTTGGCAAAGAAGCCCATGCCGCCCACCAGCGGCATTCCGAGGAACGCGAGGAGAAAGACCGCCATGGCGATGGCGAGCGACGGACGCACCAACCAGAGGCCGGCCAGATCGTCGATCGTGGGCGACCGATCACGCCCGTCGTTGACGGTGATCAGCACCCCGAAGATGCCCATGGTCGCGAGCGAATACGAGATCGCGTAAAACACCAACGCGGCGGTCCCGGCTCCGGAGTTCACGACGATCGAGACCAACAGGTAGCCCGCGTGGGCCACGCTCGAGAACGCCAGCAGTCGCACCAGGTTCTTCTGTGAGAGCGCCAGCACGTTACCGAGGACCATGGTCACCGCGGCAAGCCACCACACGACGGCGTGCCAATGCGCGGCTGCTCCCGTCAACGCCTCCGACATTACGCGTACGAACGCGGCGAAGGCGGCCGTTTTCACGACGGCGGCCATGAAGGCGGTCACGGGCAGCGGCGCGCCGTCATAGACGTCTGGTGTCCACAGATGGAATGGGGCCAGCGCGACTTTGAACGCGAACCCTACCAGGAGGAGTCCCATGGCGATCAGGAACATGGGCGACAGCTGCGGATTCGCCGTGACCCAGGCGCCGATATCCACAAGGCGCGTGCTGCCAGTGGCGCCGAACAGCAGTGCCATGCCGTACAGCAAGAATCCGGTGGAAAACGCGCCAAGCAGGAAGTACTTCACGGCGGATTCCGCGCCGCGTGCACTTCGCCGATTGACGCCAGCCAGCACATAGACGGCCAGCGACATGAGCTCGATGCCCAGGAAGATGAACATCAAGTCGCGCGCCGCCGCCATCACCATCATGCCACTCGCCGCGAGCAGCATGAGCACCGGCACCTCGGGGCTGTAGGCGCCGCTGCGCGCATGATCGGCTTCGAGGAGAATGAGCGACAGCGCCGTGCCGCCGAGCACAATCAGATCGATGGCCCAGCGGAATCCATCGCCGGCAATTCGCTGATCGGGCGAGCCCGACGCGCCGTCACCCCAGGCGATGATCACGACGACCGCCACCAGCAGACACAGCACCATGCCGAACCGTGCCAGGACGCCGGTGCGTTCGGCACCTTCGGCACTGCCGGGCACATTGCCCTGCCGATGCCAGACGGTGGCCAACAACAACGCCATGGCGCCGGCACACAGCAACAACTCGGGCGCCAGCGCCTGGAGAATCGAACCAGGAGACACGAGATCGCCCATCGTCACGGACTCGGAGAAAGAGAGGCCTGCGCCGGCGCGGCGTTGGGTCCGAAGCGCGCCGCTTCGACGATGCTGCGCGAGACGCGATCAATGCGCGTGAGTACGGGGGCCGGGGCGACGCCCATCCACACGATCCCAACGGCAAAGATGCTCATCACGGCGAGTTCACGCCGGGACAGGTCTGCGAGTGCGCGATTGGGCGCGCCATCCAAACGGTCGAACAACACCCGTTGTAACGCGCGCAATCCGTAGACAGCGGCGAACACGACGCCGGTGGTTGCGATGATGGCCAGCGCCGGGCGTTCGCCATACGTGCCCAACAGCACCAAAAATTCGCCTACAAATCCGTTGGTGCCCGGCAACCCGATCGTGGACAGCACGGCCAGGGTGAACATCACGCTGAATGCGGGCACGACACGCGCCAGTCCGCCGAAGTCACGCATATCGGTGGTGCCCCGGCGATCCTGCAACATGCCCAGCAGCAAAAACAGCGCGCTCGTCGTGATGCCGTGATTCACCATGATCATCACCGCACCTTGCACGCTCTGCTGCGTGAGCGCGAAGGTGCCAAGCATGATGAAACCGAGGTGACTAATGGAACTGTAGGATACCAGCCGTTTCGCATCCGTCTGCGACATCGCCACCATCGCGCCGTACACGATGGCGACCACCGAGAGGACGAGAATGACTTCTTGCACCACCGGGTGCGTGGCGGCGGCTGGAAAGAGCGGAATGGCGAATCGCAGAATCGCGTAGACGCCGACCTTGAGGCCGAGGGTGACCGCGGCGAAGGTTGGCGCGCTCCCCTGTGCATCCGGCAGCCACGTATGAAACGGGATCAACGCGGACTTGACGGCGAACGCGAGGAAGAACGCCGTGAACATCCACAACTGCGTGGACAGGTCGAGCCGAATCTGCAACAGATCGTCGAGATGGAGCGAGGTGGCGCCTCCCATGTTCCAAAGCGCCAGAATGGCGACCAGCATGAGCAACGAGCCGACCAGCGTAAACAGCACGTACCGCAGGCTTGCACGCGCCGCCGCACCCGTTCCCCAGATCCCGATGATGAAGTACGTGGGAATGAGCATCAGCTCCCACGAGAGATAGAAAAGCAGCAGATCAAGCGAGACCAACACGCCGATCAAGCCGGCCGTCAGCAACAGGACCAGCGCACCAAACGCCGGCGTTCGTACGCGGACGTTGTTCCAGGCGCCCAGAAGCGAGAGCGGCATCAGGATCGCGGTCAACACCACCATCGGCATCGACAGCCCGTCAACGCCCACACTGAAGGTGGCGCCCAGGTCTACCAGCCACGGCAGGTCCACCCGTGCTTGCCAGCCGACCACGGCGGGATCGAAGCAGATCCACAGCATCAGGCCAAGCACGGCTTCGACACCCAGCGCGGCGAGCGTCAACACCCGTGCATCGGGTCCACCGCTCGGCGCTTCCCCACCCGTCTCGTCACGGGAGACGTCGCGTCCGAGCAGCCGGACGAGCAGCGCCGAGACCACCGGGACCACGAGGAGAGCGGGCAGCATCCATTGGGCCGCACCCATCGAGAGCAGAAGATTTCGCATCATCAGCTCAGCGAGAGGGCGGCGATGACCACGAGGGCGCCCGCTGCGATCAACCACGCGTACTTGCCCACGTCACCATCCTGGAACCGGCTGCCAAACACGGACGCCGTCCACGCGAGCAGCGTGCCGCCGCCGGACATGGTGCGATCCACGCCGGGCTCCACGCCGCGGGCGAAGACCGAACCGGCCAGCGCATTGATCGGTCGCACGATCACGGCGTCGACCCCCGCGTCCACACTGTAGGCGCGCGTCAGCAGCCCAGCCACGCCTGTATCGACTGGCGCATGTGCCTTATCGGGCTGGTCCCCGCGGTAGCGGAGCAATGCGAATGCGATGCCGAGCACCGCCGTTGCCACCGCAATGCCGACCAGCAGTTGCTCGGTCGCGTGCGGGACATGCGTGGCGCCGGCCAGACGCGCAGCGCTGGCGCCGGTGACGGGTTCAAGCCAGTGCTCCAACACACCGATCGGACCAATCGGAATGAGTGCCGGCAGGTTGAGCCAGCCGCCCACCACGGTGAGCACGGCGAGTGCAAGCACGGGTGCTGTCATGACGAGGGGTGCCTCGTGCAGTGCGCCCTGCTCTGCGTCTCCCGTGCGATTCCTGCCACCGAATGCCAACATCATCATCCGTGTCATGTACACCGCTGTCAGCAGCGCCGTGACAAGCCCACAGGCATAGACCGCGTAGAGAATGGTTGCGCCGGGCATGCCGAACAGCGAGGCACTGGCCAACGGTGACCCCATGGCGCGTGCAAACACCGCCGACAGGATCTCGTCCTTCGAGAAGAATCCGGCAAAAGGAGGGACACCGGCGATGGCCAAGGTTGCCAGCGCCATCGCCGCGGCCGTCGCCGGCATGTAGCGGCGAAGTCCACCCATATTCCGAAGGTCCTGCGCATCGTCGTCGCGATGCGTGTGGTGATACGCGGCGTGCATCGCGTGAATGACCGAGCCCGCGCCCAGAAACAACAAGGCCTTGAAGAACGCGTGCGTCACGAGATGAAAGACACCGGCCGTGTAGGCGCCGCTGCCCACGGCCATGAACATGTAGCCAAGCTGTGAGACCGTGGAGTACGCGAGGACTTTCTTGATATCCCACTGCCGCAGCGCGATCGTGGCGGCGAATAGCGCCGTCACCGCGCCCACCAGCGTCACGAGCAGTGACGCGCTCGGCGCGTGCGCGAAAATGGGTGCCGACCGTGCGACGAGATACACGCCCGCCGTGACCATCGTCGCCGCGTGAATGAGCGCGGAGACGGGTGTCGGGCCGGCCATGGCATCGGGGAGCCAGACATACAACGGCAACTGCGCACTCTTGCCGACGCAGCCCAGAAAGAGAAACAGTGCGATGGCGAGCACGACTGGCGTGCTCCCTCCACTTGTGACGGCCGCGTGGACCCCACTGAAGTCGAGCCGCTGGAAGGTGGAGAACATCAGAAACATCGCCACCAGAAAACCAAAGTCGCCGATGCGATTGACGACGAAGGCCTTCTTCCCCGCTTCGACGTTGGCGCGCTCGCTGAACCAGAACCCGATCAGGAGATATGAGCAGAGACCGACGCCTTCCCAGCCGACAAACAGCACCGGATAGCTTGACCCCAGCACGAGCGTGAGCATACACGCCACGAAGAGATTGAGATACGCGAAGTAGCGGGCGAATCCTGGATCGCTCTTCATGTAGCCAATCGAAAACACGTGGATCAACGTCCCGATGCCCGTCACCACGAGCGTCATCAGCATCGAGAGCTGGTCGATCTGCAACCCCCAGTCGATTTGCAGATTACCGGCGGGGATCCACTGGGCATACGTCCGCACAAATGGTGCATCGAGTCGAACGCCCTGCATCGACGCAAAAATGGCGACCGCGAGGCCGAACGCGGACAGCATGACGCCGGTCGCGACGATCGATACCAGTGTCTGCTGCCGCGTGTGTGCGGCTGCGGCGGCGGATTCGCGCGCGTCAACGTCCCCCGTCAGGCCTGGTTCAGAGAGCCGCGGCAGCAGTGACAGGAGGCCATTGACCACGGCACCCAGCAGGGGCAGCAGCGGCAACAACCAGGCCCACTCAGCCACCGTCCCCGCCAACGGGTGCTCGGCGGCACCGGCCGCCTGCAGAAGTGTCAGCATCGTCATCCGTCGCGGAGCAGTCGAAGCGCGGAGAGATCCACCGATCCAAAGTGGCGGAAGACCGAGATCACGATGGCCAACCCAACCGCCGCCTCGGCAGCGGCAATGGTCATCACCATGATCACAAACACATGCCCGGCGACGCCGTGCAGCTTTGCCAGCGCCACGAACGACAGATTCACGGCGTTCAGCATGAGCTCAACACACATGAACAAAATGATCGCGTTTCGGCGTGTCAGTACTCCGATGACACCGATGGCGAACAACAGCGCGGAGACAATCAACGCTTCGGCGATCATGAGGTCACCCGCTTTTTCGCGAGCAGCACCGCGCCGACCACGGCGACCAGCAGCACCACACTGGTGAGTTCAAAGGCAACGAGATAGTCGGTGAAGAGCGACGCGGCGACGTCGGTGACGACGTTGTCGATGGCAGGTGCCGATTCGGCCCGCGGCGGGCGACTACGCAGCAGCACCAGCAAGTTGGCGACGAGGGCGAGCCCCACGATGCCCGCCCCCAGACGCGCGGCCAGGCCGCGCAGGTCCGAGATCTCGGCACGTCCGAGATTGAGCAGCATCACGACGAACACAAAGACCACCATGATGGCCCCCGCGTAGACGAGGACCTGGATCACGCCAACGAACGGCGCATCAAGCATCACATACAGTCCGCTGAGCGCGAACATGACGTTGACCAGCCACAGCGCCGCCGGTACGGGATTGCGGCGCGTGACAAACAGCAGCGCCGACACCACCGCCATCAGCGAGAACAGATAGAACTGAAAGTCGTAGAAGCCGTTCATTCGCCCTTCGGATCTGCGGGATCCCACAATTCGCTGACCGGATGGGTTTGCGCCGTCAACCGCTCCAGGTCGTAAATGAATGCGGCCCGATCAAACTCCGCGTTCTCGTAGTGGCGTCCGAGATGGATGGCCTCTTCGGGACATACTTCCTGACAGTAGCCGCAGAAAATGCAGCGAAACTCATCGATCTCGAACACCAGCGGATAGCGGTTGCCCTGCTCATCTTCGCCCGGCACGAGCCGGATGCAATTGGCCGGACACACCGATGGACAGAGACCGCAGGCGACGCACTTGGCCTTCCCGGTTTCCGTCGTGAGCATCCGGTGCGTGCCACGCCAGCGTGGCGACAGGTCCCACTTGGTCTCGGGATACTGCATCGTGACCTTGTGCGGATCGACCAGATGCTTGAGCGTCACCGCCATGCCGCGCAATGTCGCGCGCACGTAACTGACGCGTTCGAGCGGGCGATGGAGCACCTTCACGCCGATTGCCATCAGTGCGTCTCCTCGGGGTTGGAGGACGACGTCACGGCCGTGGCAAGCACCGGCACGAAGACTGGCTCCAGATCGTGACCGCGATCGGGCCGCTCCTCGGCCAGCTTTCGGCGGGACAGGTCCAGGCCTCGCGCACGCAACCGCTCGAGGTCGGCTGGCCCGACGCGCGCGCTGGCGGGGCTGATCAGTCGGCCGCGATCGAGCCAGCCGAACAGGACCACCAGGAGCACGATATTCATCGCGAGGAGCGCCAAGGAAAACAGCGGACCGCGTGTCACGCCGAGTGCATCGAGGCCCAGCGTGGCGCTCGCGATGATGAGAATGTATGCCAGCGCCACGGGCAGCATGACGCTCCAGCCGAGTGACATCAGCTGATCATACCGGAAACGCGGCAGCGTCCAGCGAATCCACATGAACAAGAAAAGGAAGGCACCTGTCTTCGCCGCAAACACGAACAGCGTGAGCAGCGATTTGAACACGGTGTGCGGGCCAACGTTGTCCCACTGCGTGAAGGGGATGTCCCAGCCGCCGAAGAAGAGCGACGCCGTCAAGCCGCTGGCCGTGGCCATGTTCGCGTACTCGGCGATGAAGAACATCGAGAACTTCATACCGCTGTACTCGGTATGATACCCGGCGACCAGCTCTGACTCCGCTTCGGGAAGGTCGAACGGCAATCGGTTGGTTTCTGCGAACGCCGCGACGAGAAAGGTGAGCCAGGCGATCGTCAGCGAGAACACATTCCACCCCATGTGTGCCTGCTGTTGGACGATCGTGGTCAGCGAGACATTGCCGGCGAGGAGGAGCACGGGAATGGTGGACATGCCCATCGCGATCTCGTACGAGATCATCTGCGCGCTCGAACGCAGTCCACCCAACAGCGCGTACTTGTTGTTCGACGACCATCCCGCGAGCACGATGCCGTACACACCCAGTGACGAAATGGCGAGTGTGAACAGATACCCGACGGGGAGCGGCGCGACGGCCATCTCGATGAGTCCCCACGGGGTCGGCATCGGTGCTGCGAGGGGCAGCACCGCCCACGTGAGCATCGACGGGATAAATGCGAGCGCCGGCGCAATCACGAAGAGCCACGTATCCGCTTTCTCGGGATTCGTTTCTTCCTTCATGAAATTCTTGATGCCGTCCGCCACCGGCTGGAGGATCCCACCCGGAC
>Ga0075163_10004583_pt1 | contig 18528 bp, 11 predicted proteins | sample JI1023141ADNA_FD_71478 | JGI IMG/M metagenome (GOLD analysis project Ga0075163, IMG submission 71478) | Wastewater effluent complex algal communities from Wisconsin, to seasonally profile nutrient transformation and Carbon sequestration -... | ecosystem: Engineered > WWTP > Effluent > Algae...
GAGAGCGGGTAGTACGCGGGAGGCAGAATCGCCGCCCCGACGCCGAGCTGCGCGATGATGAAGGAAAACTCACCGAGGGGACCGAGCAGCAGGCCGGCCCGCCACGCCTCGCGCGTCGGGGTGCCGCAGGTGACCAGCGCGACCGACACCGCCACGGCCCTCGCGGCCAGCACGAAGACCCCGAGCCCCAGAATCCAGAGCCACACGTCCAACATCAGCCGCACCTCGATCAGCATGCCGATCGCCACGAAGAATACGCTGCTGAACAGGTCGCGCAGGCCGACGAACGCCTTTTCCACCGCGGGTTTTTGGGGAATCCCCGCCACGATCGCCCCGAGCAGAAACGCGCCCAGCGCGAGCGAGTAGCCGGCCTTGACCGCGGCGAGCGCGAGCAGAAACAACAGGCCCGCCACGAAGATCGTCTGCAGCTCCGGATCGGCCCGGGTCTCGAGCCGCTTCATCAACCGCGGCACCATCAGCAGGCCCACGCCGACCAGCAGCACCACGAAGGTCGTCAGACCCGCGAGGAGGCTGCCCACATCGGCCCCCTTGCCGCTGGTCTGGGACGCGAGGATGGTCAGCATGGTCACCGCCACGACGTCCTCCAGCACGGTGATGCTCAGGGCCCGCTGGGCCGCGCGCTCGTGGGTGAGGTTGAGCTCGCCGATGATCTTCGCGATGACCGCCGAGCTCGACACCATGAACATCGCGGCTACGAAGAGCGTCTGCTGGCTGCTCCAGCCGACCGCCAGGCCCAGCAGCTGCGTGAAGTTGAGCATGAGGAACGCCCCGAGGGCGGTCGCCAGCACGGTCGGCCAGCCCATGCGGCCCAGTTTGTTCAGGCTGAGGCCGAGGCCGATGCTGAACATGAGGAACACCAAGCCCACCTGCGCCAGCGTGTGGATGCGGTCGAGGTCAAGGATCAGGGAGAACGGCGGCGTGTACGGCCCGACGACAATGCCCGCCAGCAGGTAGCCGACAATGACGGACAGGCCGAGCCGTCGACAAACCACGCCCGCCAGGCCGGCGGCGAGGAAGACGATGGCAAGATCCTGAATGAGTCCGATTCCGTCCATGTGAAAGTGGGCTGAAGGTGGTCAGGGCTTGCTCATCGGCAACCAGGAACGCGCAGCCTGGCTGCCGTTGCAGAGCTTCGCCTGCACGCCGGGGACCATTAGAAATGTGACGGACACGTCTGCAAGCCTTGGCGACGGTCGCTCATGATTCAGCCCGATGGCACCACCTCAGGGCGGGCTGTTCCGATATTCCTCGGATTAACGCGTCCAGCCAGAGCACCGTAATGCTCGCATACCGGGACGCTCGGGCCGCCGGGAATCGCGGATCGCTCACTCGAGGCCGGGCCCTTCGCCTAAAGCTGCTGGAAGAAAGCAAAGACGCGGTCGGCGGCCCCTGGCAGATCCTCGTGAGCGTAATCCGGGTAGATCACCATGTCCTTTGGGCCGGGAAGGCGGTTGTAGGCCGCAAACTGCGTGCTCGGCGGACAGATCGTGTCCATCAATCCGGTGAACATCAGCACCTCCGCTTTGATGCGGGAGGCCAGGTGCTGGCAGTCGATATAGCCGAGCTTGGTAAAGATTTCATCCTCACGCTCATGACGCGGATCGAAATTCCGGAAAAAATAGCGCAACTCTTCATAAGCGTCCTTGGCCTGATCCATTTCCCAGACGCGCCGGTAATCGCAGAGAAAAGGAAAGACCGGAGCACAGCGCCGGATCCGTGGCTCGAGGGCCGCACAGGCCAGGGCCAGGGCGCCACCCTGGGAACCGCCATGACAACCGACTCTTTTGGGATCAACCTCGGCAAACCCCATCACGACGCGCGCAAGCTGTGCGGTATCGAGGAAGATCTGCCGGTAGGCCAGGTGGTCAGGATCGGGATCGTCCAGCCCCCGCACAATGTGGCCGCGCAGCGTGGTGCCTTTCACGCCGCCCGGGTCCTCAGACCGGCCGCCCTGTCCGCGAACATCCATGGCAGCATAGGCGAAACCCGCCGACGGCCACCCGAGCTTGCCAAACCAGTCGCCGCTGTTGCCTGAGTACCCGTGAAACTGCAGCACCGCCGGATGCGGCCCCGGCCGGTCGGGCCGCAGGTATTTGGCGTAAAGGCGCGCCCCGCCGACTCCCGTGAACCAAAGGTCGAGGCACTCCGTGCCAGGCGCAGAGAATGCTGCAGGCTTCAGTTCAACCTGAGGGTCGACGGTGGAGAGTTCGGCCAGGGCCCGGCTCCAATAGGCCTCGAAGTCGACCGGCCGAGGATTGCGCCCGGGGTAGTTGCGAAGTTCGGATAAGGGAAGATCGATCAACGGCATGGCGACAATGTCGGGAGCCTGCAACGAATCTTCACCATGGCGAATCGTTTTCGCGGCGCCGATCCAAAATCATGGCCGTGCAGCCACGGCCCAATCCTGGCACCTAGGCGTACACCCGCACGTAATCGATCCGGTACTCCTGCGGAAACCGCGTCGTCTCGTCCGGATAACCTGGCCACACTCCGCCCACCGCGAGGTTGAGCAACAGGAAGCATTGGATGTTGTCGAAGACCCATTGAGCACCCGCGGGCAGATCCGCCGGCGTCACGGTGTGAAAGCCTTTCCCGTCCACGAACCAGTCGATGCGGCCCGGCCGCCAGTCCACCGCGAAAACATGATAGGCGTCGCCGAAGGTCTGGCCGTCCGGCAGCACGGTCGAGCGGGTCGGACCATGCTGGCCGGAGTAGCCCGGCCCGTGCAGCGTCCCGTAGAGTGTGCCCGGGAGGTGGCCGACCATTTCCATCACGTCGATCTCGCCGCAGGCCGGCCAGGGCGTGGTGTCGATGTGCGTCCCCATCATCCAAAACGCCGGCCAGATCCCCTGCCCTTGCGGCAGCTTCAGCCGGGCCTCGATCCGCCCGTGGCCGATGGCAAAAAGCCCCTTGGTCTTCAGTCTCGCCGAGGTGTAGGTGCCGGCGGCGGTGCGCACGGCCTTCAGCACGAGGGCGCGACCGTTCGTCGCCAGCGGGTCCGCGACGACAAAGGAATTCTCCCGGGAATCGGTGTAGGTCTGCAGCTCCTTGTTGCCCCAGCCGTTGTCGCCGAGGTCATGGATCCACTTGGAGGCGTCAGGACCGCTGCCGACCGGCTGGTCGAACTCGTCCTGCCAAACAGGCGTCGTGGAAAACGGGGTCATGCGGAAGGCAGGACCGGCCTGTGACCGGTCAGGGTGGGTGCCCGCCGCGGCCGGTCACAGACCGGTCCTACCCGGGGGCAGGCGGCATGGGTTGCGATCGCGCAACCTTGGGGCGCGTGCATCAAGGCGTGCTCCTCTGATAAACGCGTACGTAGTCCACTTCCATGCGCTGGGGAAAGGCGGCCTCGTCAATGCCCTTGACCGCACCCCAATCGCCACCGACGGCGACATTCAGGACCAGGTAGAAATCACGTGTGAAGGGCCACGAGGTCCAGTCACCACCGTCCTTGCGGGACGTGAAATAGTGGCGGTCGTCCACATACATGCGGATCTCCTCCGCGTCCCACTCCAGGGCGTAGGTGTGGAAGGCCGTGCCGGCATCGGGCACCGCGATCGTGGCCGTGCGCTGCGTCTTGATCTTCCACTGGTGCTTTTGGGAATGAGTCGAGGCGTGCACGACGCCGGGGTCGTGACCCACATGCTCCATGATATCGATCTCGCCGTTGTCGGGCCAGCCGCCGTTGCCCAGATTCCACACGGTGGGCAGCATCCAGATCGCCGGCCAAGTGCCGCGGCCGAGCGGTACCTTGGCGCGGATCTCAAAGCGCCCGTGGAGCCAGTCGCCCTTGTTCTTGGTGACGAGTCGCGCCGAGGTATAGTCCCGGCCCTGCCACGGTTCGCGCCGGGCCTCGATCACGAGGTGCCCGTTTTCAAGGCGGGCATTGTCCGTCCGAGACTCGGTGTAGAACTGCAACTCGCGGTTCCCCCAGCCATGGCCCCCCACGTCGTAGCCCCACCTGGCCGGATCGGGCTGCGTGCCCTCGTTGAACTCGTCGCTCCAGACAAGTTTCCAGCCCATCGGAGCGGAGGACGCGAGCGCGGCCGGGGTTCCCGCGTGAACGGACACCAGGAGGCCCGGGCCCAGCAGCAGAAGGCCCGCCCAGCGAAGGAATGCAGTCGAGGTTTTCATGGATTCAGGAAGCCGGCGCCGGCACGCCCTTGCGCTCGGCCAGTTCGCGTTCCATCTGCTTCACCTGCGGCTCGTCGAGCTTGTAGAAGAAGATGGCCAGACCCGCCAGCAGCGCGAAGACGCCAGGCAGGAGACTGAAGAGCAGGGTGATGCCGTGGATGACGCGGGGCGACTGCTCCGCGTTGGCCACGAAGCCGTAGTAGCTGAGCATCCAGCCGATCATCGCCGCACCGATCGCGAGACCGACCTTTTGCACGAAGACCGTGGCGGAGAAGATGAGACCGGTGGCGCGACGGCCGAACTTCCATTCGCCATAGTCGGCGGTGTCGGCGTACATCGACCACACGATGGCCGGCGTCGGGCCCGCGGCAAAGCTGGCGAGGATGTTCAGGGCGTAAAGCAGCGGCAGGTTCTGCGGGTTGACGAAATAGCAGGCGCCGATGCAGAGGGCATTGATGACCGTCAGCCAGATCATGAGCGACCGGCGCGACCAGCGTGCGGTGAAGAACTTGGTGGCGAGGGCGCCGCCGATGAAGCAGAGAAAGCCGACCAGATTGAAGGTGCCGAGCGACGCCTCCTGCCCGACCACATACTTGAAGTAGTAGATGCCGGCGCCGCCGCGCATGCCGGTGTTGGTGAGATTCAGGAAGGCGACGAAGAACAGGACGAGCCACGGGGCGTTCGACTTCAGGTCGCCGAGATCAGCCCCCAGCGACCCCTTCTGCGGGGCGGCCGAGACGACGCGTTCCTTCGTGTTGGCAAAGGTGTAGACAAACATGCCGACCGAGAGGACCGCGAACAGCGTCATCGTGTTGCGGAAGCCCACCGCCGGCGCGCCGCCGGCCGGCGTGAGGAAATCCTTCAGGTGCGGCACCAGCCAGCCGATGAGCAGAGCGCCGAGAAAGGCACAGGCAAAGCGATAGGACGAGAGCGAGGTGCGATCCTCAGACGAGGGCGACATCACGCCCATCAGGGCCCCATAGGGGGTGTTGATCGCCACGTAGGCGATGAGGACCAGCGAATAGGTGACGTAGGCGTAGACGAGCTTGCCATGTTCGCTGAGGTCGGGATTGGCGAACATCACGTAGCCCAGCACGCCGTAGGGCAGCGCGCCCCACAGGATCCACGGCCGGAACTTGCCCCAGCGGGTGTTCGTGCGGTCGGCAAGCATGCCGACGACGGGATTCAGCGCGGCGACGGCGATCGGCACCACCAGCAGCAGCGTGCCCGCCGCGGCGGACGGAAGGCCGAAGATGTCCGTGTAGTAATAGGCCAGAAACAGGTTGAAGGCCTGGAAATAGAAATTCGAAGCGGTGTCACCGAGACCGTAGGCGAATTTTTCCTTGAAGGAGAGACGGGCGGTGGGAGGGGTGGTCGTCACAGTGGGGAGGGTTGCCATGCGCGGCGGGATGCCGCGGGGCGCCGAACGATGGGCGATGGCGGCGGGGAGCGGAAGGGCAAAGCGGGGCCGGGAGGCGCGCACCGGACTAAAAACCGGTGCGCGCCGAAGGAACTCCTGAACGAGCCGGGGAGGCTCGGATGATTGATGGCGATGGCCGTCCGGCTCAGAAGCCGATCGTGTAGGTCAGCCGCGCCGAGAGACCCGTGGCGTAGATCTGGCCGTAGAGGGCCCGGTCGTTGGTGACGTTGTCGACGTTGAGCTGCACCGACTGGTTATAGCGGTCGCTCTTCCATTCCCGGCGGGCGAAGGCGTTGAGGACCCATTGCGTCGGGGTGTAGAGCACGATGACCTTGCCGTTGACGTCGGTCTGGACCTGGCCGGAGCCGTGGGTCACACCGGAGAAGTAGGCACGCTTGGACTGCCAGTCGCCGCCGGCGCCGACGGTCCAGCCCTTGAGCGCACCCTCGAACTTGTAATTGGCAAAGATCGAGAAGCGGTTGCGGGGCGTGTCGTCACCCGGAAATACTCCGGTGTTGGTGCGGGTCGAGGTGTCGGTGGGATCCGTGTAGGCTTCCGCAAGGGTCTGGCCCTTGAGGCCGAAACCACCGTTCGGGAAGTACCACGTGGCCCAACGGTCCTGCGGGTAGGGATACTTGATCCACTTGCCCTTGTCGATGAGGGTGACCTTGGTGTCGATCGAGCCGGAAAACACAAACTGCAGCTGCTTGGTGGGCGTAAACAGGATGGTGCCGTCCCAACCCTCGGACTCCGAGATCGCGGGAATGGCGGCCTGCTGGGGTCCGTTCTGGAAGGCGGCGTCGTCCAGGGTGGCGTTGTTGATGCCGGGATCATTGATGTCGTTGCCCTTGTACGGCCAGCCGGCCCAGCCCGGGGCGGCGGTCTTGAAGAATTCATCCATCCACTTGGCGCCTTCCGGCGTGCTGGCGTTCAGGTAGATCGAGGAGGAGTCGTATTGCTGGCCGTTGATCGGCGACTTGAGCGTGACCGCGCCGGCGGCAACCGCCGCGCTCCAGGCCGCCTGCTGCGCCGCGCTGGGCGAGTAGGTCTGGCCGTTGGAGACAAATCCCGGGAAGGGCTGGAAGCCCGTGCCGTTGGCGTCACCGAGGTTGTAGATGATCGGCTTGGACGGGTCGAAGCGCGGCGCGCCGAGCGGGGCCGGCGTGGAGAAGCCGCTGGCGGTCCAGGCGTTCTTCGTGATCTTGTAGCGACTGATGGTGCCGGAGATCTTGCCGTCCAAGAAGTCGAACTTGATGCCGTACTCCTTGCTCTTGGCCGTGTCCGCGCCCACCGGGGCGCCGGACAGGGCCTCGTGCAATCCGCCGAAGTTCGGCTGGAAGCCGTCGGCCTTGAGGTAGTAGGCGGAAAGCGACTTGGTGAGCCGGACCATGACGCCGTACTGCTTGGAGGTGACCTCCGACTGCTCCGCGCGGCTGGTGGTGGTGGTGGCCACGCCGCCGATCGTGACGTTCGTGTTGGTCGACCAGTTGTTGGCCTTGTCCTTGCGGACGCCGGTCATGAGGATGAACCGGTCGCTGAGGCCGCCAAGTTTGCCGAATTTCAGGTAGTTGTTGAGATAGTAGGCGCGATCCCAGCCCTTGTTGATGTTGTCGCGGTTGTTCTGAAACAGACCGGGGGCGGGTGAACCGTCGCCCTGCGTGGCAAAGCGGATGGGCGTCAGGTCGAGCGGTCCCTTGTAGCTGTAGAGGCCGGGGGCCGTCTGCCAGTTGCGGGAGCTGACCTCGTTGTAGATTTCGGAGTAGCCCGCGAGCAGCTGGTCCTCGAGCTGGAACCAGCGGCCTTCGAAGAGCGACTTCCGGGCGGTCAACTCGACCCGCTCCTGGTTGCGGGTCGTCTCGGCGTCATTGCGGTTCCAAGCAAACCGGATCACCTCATTGTTGAAGGTGCCGTACTGGAGGTTGCCGTTGGACGGGGTGCTGCCGCCGAGGCCGTTGTCGACCGAAGTGATCGTGATCGTCTGCGACAGATTGTAGCCCGGGGTGCCGATCGAGACCTGCTGGATGCCGCCGTTGGCGTCGCGGGTCTGGGTGTTGAAGGTCGAGCGATTGTAGCCGGCGAGGAAGTCCACGCGAGGCATCCAGGTGGATTCCTCCAGGAGCTGCTGGGCAAGGGTCAGCTCAAAGTTGTCCTGCTGGTTCTTGTTGTAGGTGTCGGGGCCGCCGAGGTTGAAGGTGCGCTTGTTGGCACCCGGGGGCCAGTAGAAGCCGGTGGCCTCGAGCTGATCGTTGTTGATCGGCGTGGCCCCGGTGCCTTGGGCGGCGCGCAGGGCGCGAAAGCCAAAGCCCGTGTTCTCGGCGTCGTTGTATTCATACTGCATGAAAAGCTCGGTCTTGCGCGTCGGGCGCCAGGAGAGCGAAGGGGAGATATACCAGTGCTTGAGGTTCTGGTGGTCGATGTTCGTATCGGTATCCTCCCAGGCGCCGACGACGCGGTAGGCCAGGGTGTCCGAGATGGGGCCGGTGTTGTCGATGGTGGCCCGCTTGAAGTTTTCGGTTCCGTAGGCCACGCTCGCCGAGGAATGCTCCCGGTCCTGCGGCTTCTTGGTGAGATAGTTCACCACACCGCCGAAGTTGCCCGTGCCGTAAAGCAGCGCATTCGGCCCCTGCACGACCTCGATGCGCTCGATGTTGATCGAGTCGCTGGGACTGCCGCGATAAAAACCGTCGCGCAGCACATTGTTGGTGATGAAACCGCGGATCTTCATCTGCACGCCGTTGATGTTGGCCGTGACGCCTTCCGGGTTGTTGACGCCGCCGGGACCGTAGGCGCTGCCGAAGGTGCCGCCGCGGTTTTCCAGATCGTTCTGGGACTGGGTGCTGATGCCCGAAACGTAAGCGAGGGAGTCGCGCAGGTTGGTCGCACCGATGTCATTGATGAACTGGTCGGTGATGACCACGATCGGCATGGGGATGTCCTTGATCGGCGTGTTCGTGCGCGAACCGGAGATCGAATTGGTGGCGCCGTAACCGGTGTCCTTGTCGGTCGTGACGGTAAACGGGGAGAGCACGAGGGTTTCCTCCTTGGCGGGTTCCAAGGAGGCGACGTCGGCGCCCGCCGGTTTCGCGACGGTTTGCGCCTGGACGGCAAGCGGCCACGCCAATAGGGCGGCCGCGCTGATGACAAATCCCGCCATCGAAGCGGAACGTTTCTTGATATTCATGGGGTCTCGGTTTGTTAGATCCGACGGAATCCCGAGTGGTGGAGGGCTTCTGGGAAGAAGCCGCGGCTCACTCAAGTCTCAGTGGGGTTGGGTAGGTTTATCGCCGGAATTTCCCGGTGTTGGATGAAAGGCTGCGATTCGATTGCACGGATGTCAATTTTGTTGCGTCCATTTTGTTGCATGGAATTACATGCGGGATAGTATATCTTAAATAGCTTTTGGTCTGATATTTCCAATATTTTTATCATTCTCATTTTATGATCTATTGTGCAACTTGATTAGATTTGTTGCATAACGAATTGACTCATCAAAAAAATCTCTCTTTGAACCTAGACCGTTCGACTACCAACCGTTTTCTGAACCCTTTCCAGTCCTACCCCTACCCCGACCATGCCCTCCAACATCAACCAAGAGTTGATCGCCAAACGCCTGAATGTCTCCAAGGCCACCGTTTCGCGCAGCCTCGCCAACCATCCTGCGATCAGCGCGGAGACCCGCCGGCTTGTGCATGAGATGGCGGAGAAACTGGGCTACAAGATGTCCCCGGGCCGCGTCGGCCGGCGCAGCAAACATTCCCGCTCACTCACCTTGGGCGTATTGATCGGCGTACCTGCGGGCAATGTGGTGATGGCGACCTTTCCGTACATCCTGAAAGGCATCAGGGAACGGGCCGAGATCGAACACGTGACCATTGACGTCTGCTATCAGGCCCCGGCGGATTTCCATCCGGAATCCGGCCGCCAACCCGTGTACCGCAACATGCGCAACGGCAACTGGCGCGGGACGATCCTCATCTATCCGTTTGCCGAGAAGGCCGTGGAACTCATTTCCCGTCGCATTTCCACCGTGGCCGTGCTCGAGAGCTACAGCCAGCCCGGCATCGACATCATCGATACCGATGACGCTTCTGCCATGGTGCTGCTCGTGGAAAAGCTGGCCGAGGCCGGACACCAGCGCATCGGTTTTCTTTCCTGGGATTACCCGATCGTCGGCCACTGGGTGGCCCGTCGTTTCAGCGGCTATATCGAGGCTCTCTTTGTCTCCGGACTGGAATTTCATCCCCACTGGGTACTCAACGTCGAGAAGAACAAGCCCCGTCTCACGCCGGGCCAGGTGGCCGATGAGGTCGCCCGCCTGGTGCGCACCGAACGCGTCACGGCGTGGGTCTGCGCCGCCGACCACCAAGCCTATCAGCTGGCGCTGGATCTACCGGCCCGCGGACTCCGGGTGCCGGAAGATTGCTCCATCACCGGATTTGACGGCCTCCAGCCCTCGGCCGGCCAGAAGCGCGTGACTTCGATGCGGGTATCCCACGAACAGATCGGCTCGGCGGCAGTCACCCGATTGGTCAACCGGATCCACCACCCCTCCTCCCCTCGGCGCAAAATCCTGGTCGAAGCGGAATACGTTGAAGGCGAAACCATCCACCCCGTTAAGCCCAAGATTCTCCATTAATGCAACCCGCACGGTCCTGACCACCGGTCGCTCCCCCAGGCGCCGCAATCCCCGCCCGCACTTCCGGTTCGACCAACCTGAACGGCCGACCGGGGGTTCCCTCCCGGGCAGGCCAGGCTGACCAAAGCCCCTCCGTGCAACAAGGCCCACCAGCACCCCCGCCATGAAGTCCACCCTTTCTCCTGAAACTTCCTCCACCCCGGCCGCCACCGGATCCTTCGTTGACCGCTTTGGCGGTCGCTACTACCGCATCAGCAACTGCGACCTCCTGCCCACGTTCTTCATGAATGTGGTGAGCGGATCAGACCTGTGGCTCTTTCTCGCCAGCAACGGCGGTCTCACGGCCGGGCGCATCGACGCCGAACATGCGCTCTTCCCTTACCAGCCGGTCGACCGCATCTACGACAGCGCCGGACAGGTCGGGCCGGTGACCGCCCTCTGGGTTGAGCAAGACGGTTCGCGGGTCCTCTGGGAACCGTTCGGTCGGCGAACCGGCAAACCGGCCGGCCTGATCCGCAATCTCTACAAAAGTGTCGAAGGAGATCGGGTCTGGTTTGAGGAACTCAACGAGTCCCTCGGGCTCGCCTTCCGCTACGGCTGGTCCACCGCTGCCGACCACGGCTTCATCCGCCAATGCGAGCTGGAAAACCTGCAGGATCGCCCCGTCAAGGTCCGCCTCCTCGACGGCCTGCGCAACCTCCTGCCCTCCGGCATTCCGCTGCGCCTGCAGACTTCGAGCAGCTGCCTGGCTGACGCCTACAAGTCCGCCGAGCGCATCGAAGGCACGACCCTCGCCGTCTACGCGCTCGCCGCCGGCATTGTTGACCGCGCGATTCCGCTCGAATCGCTGCGCGCCAGCGCCGTCTGGTCCGAGGGGCTGGATGCGCCCGATATCCTCCTGTGCGACCACCAGCTCGGGGCCTTCTTCACCGACCAGCCCATGGCACCGGAGGCCGCCCGGCGCGGGCTCCGCTGCAGCTACTTTCTCTCCACCACTCTGACCCTGGCTCCCCGCCAAGGCCTGGACTGGCTCATGGTGGCCGACCTCGGCCTTTCGCAGACCGAGGTGACGGCCCGCTTGCAGTCGCTCCGGCGCGGCGCATCAGCCAGCGCCGTGCTCGCGGCGGCCAACACCTCGACCGCCACCGTGCGTACCTTGGTGGCGGCGGCCGACGGGCTGCAGGCCGGAGCCGAGGAAACCACCGCGGCGCATCATTTCGCCAATGTGCTGTTCAACCTCATGCGCGGGGGCATCTTCGCGGCCGGCTACACAATCCCGGGCGATGATTTCGCCGCCTACGTCCGCCAGCACAACCGGCGAACCGCCGAACGCCACGCCGCCTTCCTCGCCGGCTTGCCCGCGGCCAGCGACCGCGCCGGACTCCTCCGGGACATCGCGGCCACCAATGATCGCGAACTCGAGCGGCTTGGCTACGAGTACCTGCCGCTGACTTTCAGCCGCCGCCACGGCGATCCGAGCCGGCCCTGGAACCGTTTCAGCATCCGCCTGCGCGACGCGCAGGGACGCCGGCTCCTCACCCACGAGGGCAACTGGCGCGACATCTTTCAGAACTGGGAGGCCCTCTGCCTCAGCCATCCGGAATACTTTGAGAGTATTGTCGCCAAGTTCGTGAACGCCTCGACGATCGACGGCTACAACCCCTATCGCCTCTCTCACGCCGGCGTGGACTGGGAGACGATCGATCCCGAGGATCCGTGGGCTTCCATCGGCTACTGGGGCGACCACCAGACCATCTATCTGCTCAAGCTGCTCGAGTGGTCCGGCCGCTTCCACCCCGGCCGGCTCGAGGGCTGGCTGCGGCGGGATATCTTCAGCTACGCCGACGTGCCCTATCGCATCGCCAGCTACGACGCGTTGCGCCGGAATCCGCATGTCACCATCGAGTTCGATGAGGCCCGGCACCACGCCACTCTCGCCCGGGTGGAAACCCTGGGCACGGACGCGCGGCTCATCCACGGTCCCGACGGCGCCGTACACCGCGTCAACCTCACCGAAAAACTCCTGCTGCTCGTCCTCACCCGCCTGACCAATTTCGTGCCGGGAGGCGGCATCTGGATGAACACCCAGCGCCCGGAATGGAACGACGCCAACAACGCCCTCGTCGGCTACGGCGTTTCCATGGTGACGCTCTGTTACCTGCGCCGCATGCTGGCCCATGTCCAGCGGCAGTGCTCCGTCGCGCTGGGCGAGGCGCCCGTGCCGTTGTCCGCGCCACTCGCCGCGCTGGCCCGGCGGATCCAGACTGCCCTGGCAGACCACCAGGGCCTGCTCTCGAGCCCGGCGATCGACGACCGGGCGCGGCGCACCCTGCTCGACGCGCTCGCCTCCGCCGGCAGCGACTACCGGGCCCACGTCTACCAGCACGGGCCCGGGGCGAGCACGGGACTTGCCCCCACGGAGATCACGCAGTTGCTCACCACGGCGCTGGCCTTCGTCGACCACACGATCCGCGCCAACCGTCGCGCCGACGGTCTCTACCACGCCTACAATCTTCTGGAGTTCACCGAGCAACCCGCCGCGCTGAAGATCCGGCATCTCGACATCATGCTGGAGGGCCAGGTCGCCGTGCTGAGCTGCGGCCTGCTTGCCACCCGCGAGGTCGCCGACCTCCTTGCCGCCTTGCGGGCGAGCGCCCTGTACCGCCCGGACCAGCACAGTTATCTCCTCTACCCCGACCGGTCGCTGCCAGGCTTCCTCGCCCGCAATGTCATCCCCGCAGCCGGCGCCGCCGCGTGCCCGCTGCTCCGCGACTTGCTGGCCGCCGGACACCGGGGCCTCATTGAGGCTGACGCCGGGCAAAACCTGCGCTTTCACGCCGACCTCGTGAACGGCGAGGCCCTCGAGGCCCGCCTCGCCCGCCTCGCCGCCGATCCGGTGTGGACCGCTGCGATCGCCCGGGACGGCGATCAGGTGCGCTCCCTCTACGAGCAGGTCTTCAACCATCGCGCCTTCACCGGCCGCAGCGGATCCATGTTCGGCTACGAGGGTCTCGGCAGCATCTACTGGCACATGGTCGCCAAGCTGCTGCTCGCGGTTCAGGAAAACCTCCTCCACGCCCAGGCCGCCGGGGACCCCGCCGCCGCCGGCCTGATCCGCCACTATTACGACATCCGCGCCGGGCTCGGCTTCAACAAGACCCCCGCCCAATACGGCGCCTTTCCCACCGACCCGTACTCGCACACCCCCGGCCACTCCGGGGCTCAGCAACCCGGCATGACCGGACAGGTGAAGGAGGAGATCCTCACGAGAAGCGGGGAGTTGGGCCTGATCGTCACAGGAGGCAGAGTGACCTTTGCTCCATCCCTGCTCCGGGCCTCCGAGTTCACCACCCGCATGACGGCATTCCGTCACCTCGACGCGGCAGGACGAGAGACCGTGCTCGATCTGGCGCCCGGATCGCTGGCGTACACTTTCTGCGGAGTGCCCGTCGTGTACCATCTGGGTACCGGCCCGGCCCGGCTGACGATCCACCGGCAAGGCCTGCCGGCGGCGATCCTGCCCGGCCGCACCCTCGACGCCGCCACCAGCAACGCGCTCTTCGCCCGCGACGGCTCCGTGCTTCGCCTCGAGGTTGACCTCGGCGCTGATTTTCGGCCGTTACCGCCGGAAGACTTCTGAGCGCCCCGGGGTGGCCCGCGAACCGCCGGCGCGCCCGCCGGCCAAACTTCTCTCCTCCATGATCCTCCCACCATCCTGCGCCCGGCTCCACCGCAGGCTGCGGCTGGTCGCTGCTCTTGCCCTCGGCAGTTCCCTGGTCGCCGCCCCCGAGGGCAGCCCGCCACCCAATCCAACCCTGACCTATGCGCCTGCGCAACCCCGCCCGGGTGATCGGGTGATTTCGCGCCAGGCCTACTGGAAACAGCTGCAAGGTTTCTGGCTCGGCGAGTGCATCGCCAACTGGACCGGGCTGGTCACCGAATTGGACAAGGTCGGCAACACCGGGCCGATCAAAACCGGCCCTTTCTACACCCGCCAGGACTGGGGTCGTCCTGACCAGCCCAACATCTGGAGCGGCAACCAGCCCAGTCTGCTTTCCCCCACCATCGATTTCGTGTTCGAGAAGGCCGGCGGCATCTGGGGTGCGGATGACGACACCGACATCGAATATATCTACCAGGCCCTGCTGCTGGAAAACAGGACCTCGCTGCTCAGTGGCGAACAGATCCGCACCGGTTGGCTGAAGCACATCCGCGTCGAGGAGGAAAACTACCTCTGGGTTTCCAACCAGCGGGCCTTCGATCTCATGCGCCAGGGTGTCGTGCCTCCCGCCACCGGCGATCCGGCGAACAATCCGGATTTCGAGATGATCGACGCCCAGCTGACCACGGAGATTTTCGGCCTCTTCACTCCGGGCCGCCCCGACGCGGGCATGCAGCTGGCCAGGCTGCCGATCCAGACCACCGCCCGGTATGACGCCCAGTGGATTGCAGAATTCTATGTCCGCATGCACGCCCTCGCGGCAACCAGTGATCCGCAACAGCCGATCGGCGCACGGCTGCGCTGGATGGCCGACGTGGCGCGCCGCGACGTGCCGCCCGATTCCTACACCGCGAAGATGTACGACTTCGTCAAGAGCCGGCACGCCGCCGGGATTCCTTGTGAGCAGACCCGCGACGAAATCTACCAGCGCTATCAGGTCGCCCAAGCCGACGGCTACGACCTGACTGCACGAAGAAAGGAGGCGAACGGCGGTTTTGCCGCCGGCATCAACTTTGCCTCCAGCCTCGTCAGCCTGTTCTACGGAGACGGCGACCTCAAGGAGACGATCAAGATCGGCACGCTGGCCGGCTGGGACTCAGACAACCCGACGGCGACCTGGGGAGGCCTGATCGGTTTCATGCTGGGCAAGGCAGGCGTGGAGCAAGCCTTCGGTCATCCGTTCGCCGACCGGTTCAACATCCACCGGACGCGCATCGGCTTTGCCAACGACGGCATCGATGATTTCGCCAACATGGCGCTGCACGGCGTCTGGGTCATCGACCGCGTCGTGCAGGAGCAACTAAACGGCAGCGTGGATCTGGAGAAGGATGTCTGGTACATCCCCGCGGTCGTGCCGCCGCCGCAAACCACCGCGAGATAACGGGAGGGGCGGGATCGTCGGTCCCGCTACCACGGGGCTCGAAGGTTGCGCCCGCTCAGAACCGGTTCTGGCTGCTCTTCTCCTGGGCGTCGGGACCTAGGCCCTCATAGTTGTGCGGGCCTCCGGAACTGTCCGCCCACCGCGGCAGGTTGTTCGGCCGGGCCTGCTTGGTGTTGAGCACCTCGGCCCGCATGGACGCAAAGTCGGTATGGATGCGTTTGCACTCGGGTCCGCAGTGCTCTTTGAAATTACCCAGTCGCAACATGTATTCGTTGATCGCGGTGTAGACCACGTCTTCCACCTCGCAGCCGAAGGCGTCGGCCGTGCGCTTGAGCGGATCGTATTCGGCGAAGTCCAAATGGATTTTGACGTTCATGGGGTGATCCTCGGGGTTGTGGACGGCCCGGCGGGCCGCCCGGTTTTGGGGTTAACCCTATTATCGCCCATTGCGCTCCTTTTGCTGCTCACTTCTTGCGCAACGTTGGACGTCTCTTGCATGGGCCGGGGTGCCTCCGGACCGGCACAACTCGCTCATCCGGCCCCTAAACAACCAAAAGCCCGGCGCTACTAACGCCGGGCCACAACACACCAAAACTGAACGGAGCTCACTCCTTGCCCGGCGGGACCTTGATAACCAGGGTCTCAAAGCCCTCGGCGGTAAGCGTCACCTTGTCCTCCACCGCGAGATCGTCGATCGTCAGCATCTTGCCCGGGGCGATTTTCTGGGCCGGCACGGTCTTGGACTTGGCGCTGGGATGCGTCACCACGCTGTAGCGGACCAGCGCGGCCACCTTCAGGGTGCGCTCCGAGGTATTGGTGAGCTTCACGCAAAAGGGACCGCCATGATCCCCTGGCGCACTCGCCTCAAAGGTGGCCTGCAGGGGCAACGGTGGCAGCGGTTTGTCGGCCGCTGAAAGGGAGACCGCGGCAAGCACACAGCCCAACGCCAGAAGCGCCGGACGCACCATAGTCACAATTGAATTCTTCATGGGGTAAGGGAATTGCCACCATGAAACGCCCCGCCTCCCGGCCTCGCAAGGGACATTGCCGGTCATTTCTTGTCAATTTATGACACTGCGAGAAAGCCCTCTGTTTCAGAGGCTACCAACCGGGGCTCTTCAGCAAAGATCGGGGACATGGGGCTTCCGATCATGGGACATCGTGGAGATGGTGGGCCCACCGGGATTCGAACCCAGAACCAAGGGATTATGAGTCCCCTGCTCTAACCGTTGAGCTATAGGCCCAGACTCGCGACTTTGTCGCGAAGTAAAGGCCACGTGACAAGGGGCAAGTGACCTCTTTCTCCAAACGCCCATGCGCCAGGCGGCCGGGCGTTACCCCGCGATCAGCCGGGCGGAGAGGCGGTTGGTGGTCTCGATCAGGACGGGGAGGTCCACGGTCGTGAGGCGACCCTGGTCCACCACGCGGCGACCGTGGATGAAACTGTAGTCCACGGTGTCGCATTGACAGAGCACCAACGCGGCCACGACGTCGTGTTGCGCCCCGGCGAAGGCCGGGCGGTCCAGGTTCACCGCGATGAAGTCGGCCGACATGCCGGGCGCAATGGCGCCGATGTCATCGCGACCCAGCACGCGGGCGCCCCCGAGCGTCGCGAGTTCGAGCGCCTGGCGGGCGTTCATGGCGGAGGCATCCAACGCGCCGACGCGGGCAAGCAAACAGGCCTCCCGGGCTTCGTGAAAGAGGTTGCTGGCGTCGTTCGAGGCCGCGCCGTCGACACCGAGTCCAACCGGAACCCCCGCCGCGAGCATCTTCCAGATCGGCGCGATGCCGCTGGCAAGGCGCATGTTGCTGCAAGGGCAATGCGCGACCCCCGTGCCGGTGCGGCCGAATTTCGCGATCGCGGCATCATCCAACTGCACACAGTGCGCGTGCCAGACATCCGCGCCCACCCAGCCGACGGACTCGGCGTAATCCCCCGGCGTCAGGCCGAATTTCTCGCGGCTGTAGGTCACATCGGACCCGTTCTCCGCCAGATGCGTGTGCAGACGCACGCCCGGATGGGCCCGCGCCAGGGCGGCGGACTCCCGCATAAGATCGGTCGAGACGGAAAACGGCGAGCACGGGGCGAGCGCGATGCGCAGGAGCGCATGGCGCGCCGGATCGTGGTACTGGCCGATGAGGCGCTGGCTGTCGCGCAAAATGGCGGCTTCCTTTTCCACGAGCCGGTCGGGCGGCAGGCCGCCGGCGCTTTCCCCCACGCTCATGCTGCCGCGACAGGCGTGGAACCGCATGCCGATGTCCCGCAGCGCGCGGATCTCGTCATCGAGCGTGCAATTGTTGGGAAACAGATAGAGGTGGTCGCTCGAGGTCGTGCAGCCCGAGAGCATCAGCTCGGCCGCCGCCATCTGCGCGCTCACATAGACGCCCTCGGCGGTGAGCCGCGACCAGATCGGGTAGAGCGTCTGGAGCCACTTGAAGAGATCGCAGTCCTGCGCCGCCGGCACGGCGCGCGTGAGCGTCTGGTAGAAATGATGGTGCGTGTTGACCATGCCCGGCAGCACCACGTGCCGGCCGCGCAGGTCCAGCACCTCGTCGGCAGTCGGCGGCAGCGTGGCCGTCAGGCCGACTTGCTCGATCACATGGTCGCGCACATAGATTGCCGCATCACGAATCTCCCGGCGCGCCCCGTCCATGGTCACGAGCGTGTGGATGTTTTTGACGAGAAGCGTGCCCATGTTGGTTTGAGGTTCAGCGTGAGGATCCACCGGTCACTTGCCGAGTAGCAAAATCCTTACCGATCCCCAGAAGTCCAGACCACGGAACCCACGGCATGGATTTGGATTTCACAGGAGGTCACAGAGTGAACGGAGAGCTCTTCGGCCGGGTCCCTGTCTTCTCCGTTTGCGCCTGTAAATGAATCAAAGTTTTCCGTGTGCTCCGTGTTTTCTGTGGTGATAATCGGGGTGTTCTGCGGTCAAACCGTCTGCTCGGTTTCGGCCTTCACCGGCCAGGCGAGGGTCAGCACCAGCGCCGTGAGGCCGCCGGAGGAGATGCCCGACTCCAACAAGCCATGCAACCAGCCGGGCAGGCTGGCGAGCAAGGCGGGTTGCGTGGGCAGGCCGAGGCCGACACCGAGGGACAGCGCCACGATCACGCCTTCGCGTTGACCGAGTCCGGCCGTGAGCAGCAGCCGCACGCCGGCCACCGCCACGAGGCCGAACATCATCAGGGCGAGCCCGCCCAGCACCGGGGGC
>Ga0075163_10004584_pt1 | contig 18527 bp, 17 predicted proteins | sample JI1023141ADNA_FD_71478 | JGI IMG/M metagenome (GOLD analysis project Ga0075163, IMG submission 71478) | Wastewater effluent complex algal communities from Wisconsin, to seasonally profile nutrient transformation and Carbon sequestration -... | ecosystem: Engineered > WWTP > Effluent > Algae...
AGCGCCCGCGACTCGGTGGGGCGGCGGCCCGAAGCGGTGCAGCAGATCGAGCTCAGCGATCGGCTGCTGCTGACCAAGCTGGATCTGGCCACCCCGGCGCAGCTGCTGGATGTGCACCGGCTGCTCGACCAGCTGGGCGCATCCTCGGAGCGTGCCAGCCTGGCGCTGGGGGCGCCGGATGCGGAGGTCGCGGCGGTGCTGCGCTGGGCGCTGGACGGCGACGGCGCAAAGCGCAGACCAGCCAGCTCGAAACACGAGCACGAGCCGCACGACCATGCGCATGCGCACGAACACGGCGGCCGGCAGCTGATGGCGGTTTCGCTGCACGAGCCCGAGCCGCTCTTGGCCGGGCCGCTGGCGCAGCTTCTGCGCGAGCTGCGAGGCGAGGTCCTGCGCGCCAAAGGCATCGTGCGCGTCCTGGGAGCGCCCTGGGACCAGCAGCCGACGCTGCCGCTGCTGCCCGGCGAGCCATCGGCTCCGTCGCTGGCAGCCCTCCACCTGGCCGGTCAGCAGGTGGAGCTACAGCCCCTTACCGAGACGCCGGCGATCGCGGCCATGCACGGCTCGACGCTGGTCTTCATTGGCGAAGATCTCGACGAAAATTGGCTGCGACTGCGGCTCTCAGCCTGCCGCAGTCGAGCCAGTCAACCCGCGGCGGCGGCGCATTCGGCGCTGTCGGCGCGACAACCCACAGGAGAACTGTCATGACTCAGAATCAGCTTTCCAGCTCGAACGGCCTTCCCCGCACTGGCCTGCCGCGTGCCATGCCGCGCGCGATGCCCCGTGCCATGCCGCGCGCGATGCCCCGCGCCATGCCGCGTGCCATGCCGCGCGCGATGCCCCGCACCCCGGGCTCGCCCTAACTAGCTGCCGGCCTTGGGTTCGCCTGGGCCGGGCGCGTCGGCGGTCAATGCCGGCTTGTCGACGCGCACCAGCTTCCCGCCTTCGTAGTGCTGCACGACATCGGCCTTGCCGTCGTGGTTCAGGTCGAGCTCCTGACGCACCAGCTGTCCCTGCTCGTAAAAGCTCTTCACGTCGGCGATACCGTCGTAGTCGTGATCGAACTCTTCGCGCTGCTTGCGGCCTTCGAGGTCGTAGTAGACGAGCATGTCCTTGTGGCCGTCGCCGTTCAGATCCACCTCGCGGCACGTCAGGACCGCCGGTCCGCGGCCATCGCTGCTCTTGGAAAAGACGCGCGCCACGTCGGGCCGCCCGGTGCCGCGCCAGCTTCCCACGTCCACACGCTCGGCGCCTTCGCGAGCGCAGCTGAGCTCGGCCCGCTTGCCAGCCCCAGAGAATGTGGTCGCCTGCTGCGGCCCCTGGGGCATCGCACAGCCGGCGCCGACGCTGAACCACAGAGCCAAAGCCCTCAGGCGACCGGTCCCGAAACCCCGCGAAAGCATGTTTTCGAGATTAGGCGTGTTGGCGGGCACATGCAAGCCAGCCAGGATCCGCCCGGTTCTATGCTAATAATCTTTTATGGATCGCGGATTTAGGTCGTTTGCCCGGGGTGTGCAGCTGGCGGCGCTCACAGCGCTCATGCTCACCGGCGCAGCGACGCGAGCGGAGTCGACTCAGGCCGAGCCTCCGGGTGAGCAGTCTACCCACTTCGATGCCAAGGCGCGGGCGGGAAAAAAGGACCTCCTGGCGACGCTGCGCGCAGAGGGCAACTTCGAGACGCTGGTCAAGGCTGTGAACGAGGCCGGTCTGACGGCGCAGCTCCAGGGGCGCGGCCCGCTGACGCTGTTCGCACCCACCGACGAGGCGTTTGCCAAGATGCCGGCCAAGACGCTGGCCAAGTGGATGAGCGACTCGCGCCAGCTGAAGCAGATCTTGCGCTACCACATCCTGCGCGCCTATGTGCCGGCCAAGCAGATCGTCCGGCTGCGCAATGTGCTGACAATGAGCGGGGTGGTGGTGCGCATCGACGCCGCCAGCGCCAGCATCGGCGACACCAAGCTCAACTTCGAGACCAAGATCGGCAAGGCCGACATCTGGGCCAGCAACGGCGTCATCCACGCCATCGACACCGTACTGGTGGCGCCGGAGCGGCTGCTCAAGAAGAGCGCGGCCAAAAAGGGTGGCCAGGACGACGCCGAGCCGCCGGAGAGCAAGTCCGACAAGCCCGGCGGTCACCAGAGCTAGCGCGCTCAGTAGGGTGTAGTGGCGATGCCGGGCAGCTGCGGGCGGCGCTGCATCTGAAGCAGCAGGTTGTGCAGCCGTGCCCGCCGCACCGACTCGACATACTCGCGCAGCGAGCGGGCATGGCGGTTGGCCATGTCGAGCAGCCTCACTCCGAGGCCGCGCTCGCTCTCGGGACCGTCGAGATCCTCGTGGCAGACCAGGCCGCGGGCCCAGATCGTCTCGCCGGTGCCGGGCAGCGCGAACTCAAGCTGCAGCGGCGCGCCGTACCACACGGCGTTATCGGCAAGCCGCGGCGCTGCGATGTAAAGGCCCCGCTCGGAGAGGTCGCGGGTGAGACCCAGATAGGCATCCCCGGCCAGGAACTGTTGAACGCAGATCTCGACAGGCAGGCGAACTTGCTGGCGGCGATCGTGAGACATGGCGGCTTCTCCCCTAACTTGTGTCGTAGCATGTGGGTTGATCGCCAAGCGGATCAAATTTTTTGCCGGCGCCCTGAGAATTCCAGGGTGCCGCAGCGACGAAAAAAGGGGACTTGGTCAGGGGCGGAGCGGGCGGCAGCAGCGAGGCGGAAGGCGGCTCAGTTGGGCGTCAGCAGGAAGGGGCTGGCGTCGATGTTGGGCGAGACCCCATCTCCGTCGCTGGTCACGCCGGTCGTATAGGGAACCGCCGGCGTGCCGCCAGCCAGCAGGTTTATCGTCACGTCCACAACGTTGTTGACCGCGGTCAGGGCAGGCGCGCGACCGCCGCACTCGGCGGTGTTGTTCTGCTCAAGCGCCAGATACTTCCCGCAGGACTTCTTGGTGGTATCGAGGAACAGCATGTCGGTGGCCAGCAGCCCCGACAGGGTGGCGTAGCGCGTGGCCGGCGCCGGCGAGCCTGCGGTGGCGAGCTGCTGGTTTCCGCAGTTGCCATCGATGCCGTCCCACACCGCCAGGTTTTCGGCGATGTAGGGGCGGGGGGCATACGACGGCCAGCCGCTCTGCGTATCGGTCTGGCTGATGGTGGTGTTGTAGCTGTCCTGAACCATCAGCAGCGTCCTGCCGCCGCCCGCCAGGTTGAACGGATTGAGCAGCAGGCGGCTGATGCCGGGACGGCCCATGCGGTCGATCTGCTGGCCCACGAACGGCGGCAGCGGCGGCAGCACGTTGCCTCCGCCCCCGTCCACGGGGCTCGCGAGGTCGTAGACGACAAAGGTGAAGCTGCCGGTGTTGCTCGAACCGCAGCCCAGAATCGGCAGCGCCAGGAGGGCGCCTAGAGCCAAAAATTTGGTCTTCATGGTCGTCCTCCTCACAGCGGCTTGTTGGTGCTCGCCCACACCGACAGGACCGGCTTGCCCGATGGTGCGAGGAGGGTGGTGTCGACGGTCAAGACGATCGCCAGGACATTTTTGCCCTTGTAGCTGTCGGTGTTTACCGGCAGCGCCATCTTCGACTTCACCGAGGTCTGCTCCGTCGTCGAGAAGGCGTAGCAGCCGGCCGCATCGCGGGTCTTGCCGTTGAGCGTGGTCATGATGGTGTTCATCGCGTCGCTGAGCCCGGCCTCATTCGCGAAGAACGGGTCGTTGCGCAGGCCGGCATACGCGATGATGCCGTTGTCGGCGCTGGCGGTCTTCTGATTGATCGGGGCCTTGACGTACTGGTTCTGACCGAGCCAGCACTCCATGTTCTGCGTCGCAGCGCCGTCAAAGCGGCAGATGATCTGCGCCTCGGGGTTGGGGTTGGTATCGGCAAACGTCGTTCGCGCGTTGATATGGAAGACGTAGAGCGCCGTGGTTGAGAATCGAGCGCTGTTGCCAGCATCGGGATTCACCGTCATCACCAAGTTGACCCGCTTGGCGTCCGACGTCTGCATCCAGGCGTAAAAATCGACGATGTCGGTGCTCGGATCGGTGATGACCGACGAGGTGGTGGTTCCATCCTTGCGGTCAAAGGCGTGCGCGGTCGGAGCTGCGGCTGCCAGTGCAAGCCCAGCGCCGATTCCAAGCGCAGTTACCCAGGTCTTCCACATCATTTTTAGTCTCCTCGATACGGCAAATAGCGAGGGCCAGCCCAGCAGATTGAAAGCAGCTTGAGGCTGACCGACCTCGCCTTCTTAAACCCAGGAAGTTGGGAAATTCAGCATATCATAAGTCGCTTTTGGGGTCGTTCTTGTCGAGCCGCTCGAAGCGCAGCCGGGTCTGCCCAATCGCGATGATGTCGCCGTGCTTGAGCTGGCAGTCATCGACGATGTGGCGACCGTTGACGTAGGTGCCGTTGGTGCTGCCGAGATCGTGGGCGACAAAGGCGCGCCCGATCCACTGGATCAGCGTGTGTCTGCGCGTCGCACCCATCTCGGAGAGCACCAGGTCGTTGTCGTTGCCGCGGCCGATCCGACACTCGGCGCGCAAGTTTATGACCTTCCCAAGGTCGTTGCCATCGACGCAGATGAGGCGCGCGCGCGGCACCGCTCCGTGCGTGTTCTGGAGCTTGACCACCATGTGCTGCGCCGACGGCGTCATGAGGGTCACAGCGCGGTTGAAGCCGGTCTGCAGCGACTGCTGATCGAGCTGCGCCTTGCGCAGCACCTGATACTCGGCCGGCGGCGGCGCCTTTTCCGCGACCTGTAGATCGTCGAGGATCGTCTCGTAGACATCGCGCAGCGGGCTGCCGTCGGGCGGCACGCCGCCAAACACCGCCAGCAGCGCATCGCGCGCCTGCTTCAGAAACAGCGCCGCGGCCACGAAGTTGCGCTGATCCGCCATCCTGCGCGCCTCTTGCCGCAGCTCGGCCGCCTGCGCCATCACCACCACGCCCAGCACGCTGGGGTCGGTGGCGCCCGGCCCGCTCGACGACAGCTCCACCGTCAGATCCTCGCGCAGCGTCAGCGCCTCGCGACTGCCCGCCGACGAGCGTGCCTCCAGCGTCGCCCGCAGCAGCCGCCAGCGACCGGTCTCGCGCCGGCTCTTCACCTTGAGCTCTGCCACCACATTGATCTCTTCGCCGAGCAGCAGATCCGACAGGCTCACACGCAGCCCGCCCTCGCCAAACGACGTCCGCGCTTCGCCCAGGATCCGCGTGATCTCCACGCCCGGACCGGGCGCCAGCGTCAGGTGCACATCCTCGGCCGTGACATCGCGCTGCGCACCCAGGGCGCGCGCAAAGCTCGGCGCCGCCATCAGCGGATCTTTGACAAAGGCGTACCGCCCGCCGCCCGCGTCGGCAATCGCCAGCATCAGGTCTTCATTGTGCTGGCTGCCGAAGCCCAGCGTCGAGATCGCCACCCCGCGCCCCTTGATGAGCTCCACCTCGGCGCCGAGCCCCGCCGCGGTCTGCGTGCCGACGTTGGGCTGCCCGTCCGAGAGCAGCAGGATGAGCTGCCTCTCGTCGCTGCTTCGCGGCGGAAACAGCAGCGCGGCGTGGCTCAGAGCGGCGCTGATATTGGTGTAGCCGTCGGCGCTGAGCAGCGCGGTCGCCCGCTGGATCTCGCCGCGCGCATCGGCCCTGGACAGCAGGCAGATCGGCGACACGGTGTGGGCGCTTGTGGAGAACGCCACCACACCCAGCCCATCCTCATCGCCCAGGATCGACGCCAGCCGCGTCACCGAGTCCTTGACCTGCATCAGCGGATCGCCCTGCATCGACCCCGACACATCCAGCACCAGCACCGCCGTCAGCCGCGGCAGCTTGCCCGTCGACTCGCGCGGCGCGGTGACCCGAAGCAGCACATGCTCGGTGCTGGTGGCGCCGGCGACCAGGCTGGAGCGAATCGGGAGCACTTCAAGCTGCAGGCGCTGGAGCCGCAGGCGCTGGGCGGAATCGTCCATGAGGTCATCGTACCACGCGCTTCCGTCCATCCCGATGGCCGGACGCTCAGGGGAAATCGCGCGCATTTCCAGTCGCAGGCGCCACCTACCCTTGCCCCCAGTGCCGATAGTCTGATTACAATGGAGTTTCTGATTTGCTCTTAGTTGCTACGTGGCTAAAGACCCTGAAAAGCTCTGTCTGGCCTGTCCCGCCAACTATCCGGCGGCATATGCCACGTGTCCGCGCTGTCAGCTGCCGCTGGTCTTTCCAGTGGTCGGCAAGGTCTGGTACGTCGACGGGCTGATCGGACGCGGCGGAATGGGCGCGGTCTTTGTCGCGCATCACGTCGAAGATCGCCGCAAGAAGGCCGCGATCAAGGTCCTGGTGCCGATCGCCGGCGAGATGAAGGCCGACCGCACCGACCGCATGACGCGCTTTCAGCGCGAGGCGACGGCCATGCGGCGCCTCACGCACCCGAACATCGTGCAGCTCTACGATTTTGTGCGCGAGCGCGACGGGTCGCTCTACCTGGCCATGGAGTTCCTGGAGGGCGCGTCGCTTTCCAAGCTGCTAAAAGAGCGCGGCGCCATCCCCGGCCGCCAGGCCGCAGAGCTTTGCCTGCCGGTGCTGTCGGCGCTGGAGGCGGCCCATAAAGTCGGCGTGATCCACCGCGACATCAAGCCCGACAACATCGTCCAGGCCAAGGTCTACGACGGCAAGCACGAGATCGAGGCCATCAAGGTGGTCGATTTCGGCGTCGCGCGCCTCAAGGGCGACTCGGTGACCGACGACGGTCAGGCGCTGGGCACGCCCGTCTACATGGCGCCCGAGCAGGCGCAGGGCAGCGACATCGACGAGCGCGTCGACATCTACGGCGTGGGCGCGGTGCTCTACGAGCTGCTCACCGGGCGCGCCCCGTTTACGCCGCCCGAGGCGCCGAATCCCAACCTGGCGGTCCTGGCCGTGATCATGACGACGGATCCCGAGCCGCCGCGCTCGCGCAATCCCGACATCTCGCCGGCGCTTGAGTCGGTGGTGCTGCGGGCGATGTGCCGCGATCGCGAGCAGCGCTACCGCAGCGCCGGCGAGTTTGCCACCGCGCTTCAGGCCGCCATCGATCGTCCCGACGAGGTGATGTGGCACCAGCCTGCCGCCACGCCGGCTCTGGCGCTGCCGCCGGCCGTCGCTGCCGCCGCGCAGCAGCAGATCCACCCGATGCGCGTCTCCCGGCCGCCGGGGGGGTTTGGCTCGATGCGCTCGGTGCCCAGTTATCCGCCCCAGGCGGGCCGCTCGTCGCAGTCGCTGCCGAACCCCGTGGCTGGGCGCTCGTCGGCCGGCGTGGCCAGCATGTCCAGCCGCTCGCTGTCGAACGCCAGCCTGTCGAGCACCACGACCAAGCGACAGAGCTCGTCGCGCGCCTACCGGATCATGGTCGTCAGCATCTATTTGATCCTGGTCAGCGTGCTGCTGATCGGCCTGCTCGTCGACCGCGCCTCCTGTCACTGAGCGACCGAAAGCCGGTCTGACGGTTGACTGAAAGGGCGGACGCGCGTTTGATTGTGGACGCTTTTCTGCGAAACGAGCTCGGCCACAGCCGCAGCTTCAGCCTGGACACCGACACCGACACCGACGCCGCGCTGCGCGAGCGCGTGGCAGTGGTCAAGGGGTCCCCAGGGGCAGAAAATTCTTCACAAACATAGGACTAAATCTTACAGATGAACGTCCATGATGGATAATTGCCGCTGGCGCCTGAGCCGGGGGTACGGGCCCGGAAGATGGGCAGTGCCGTGCTGCCGTAGCGCCTCTTAACCATGGCAATAAAGGAGCGAATCATGAGGAACGTTTTTATCGCTGCGCTGGTCCTGGTCGCCGGTTGTGGGGTGAGCGGTCGGGGCTCGTATGGACACGGCTCGAGCTATATCCCCCCGTCGGGCACAACGCTGCCCCCGAGCCCGCCTGAAGTGCCCCCGTCCACCCCCGACTACCTGATTGACGCCAACACCGACGTTGGCGAAGTGCCCTATACCACCTACGCCATCACCACCAACGGCATCGACTGGATCCTGGGCTGGCAGGGCGATGCGGTGGCGCACAGCTTCCGCGGCGATGTCTACTGCCCGGTGGGCTGCAAGTTCGAGTACGCGCAGTTCCAGAACGCGCTGCCCGGCGACTCGGTCAACAGCATCGCCGACAACCACATCGGCTTTGACGCCCAGACCGATGCCAACGTCCGCCAGGTGCTGCTGTTCGCAGCGCCGCTGCAGCCGATCACCTTCGACCTGTTCATCGACGGTCGGCCAGCGGCCGATCAGAACGTGAATGGCGTGGTGTTCCCGTCGGGCGGGCAGCTCGCGACGTCCTACATCTCGCCGTTCAACCTGGTCAGCAGCAACGCCCAGTTCGCCGACCAGGCCGATCTGGCCCCGCTGTTCACGCCGCCCAAGGACAAGGGCAGCGCGACCTTCAGCCTTCGCGCCCCCGCGCCGCGGAGTGGGGAAGTGCGTACGGAGTCCCAGAAGGGCGCTCAGTAACCACCGTCTGAGTGTGCCGGCTGCGCCCGGGCAGCGAGTTCCAGAGGCGCGAGATGATGAGCGCCCCGAGGAGCGCGAAGCCAAACGGCGCCAGCGGCCAGACCTCGAACTCGGCACCGGGCCGCGCTGCTGTCTTGTAGTGATCGAGCAGCCGGCCCATGCCGCTTCCCACCAGCGCTCCGGCCAGGTACTGCGCCCCGTCAAAGAGGCCCGCAGCCGTGGCCACTGCCTTGCGCCCGCCAAAGTCCATCGAGGACGCGCCGCCGACCAGCGAGTGCGCGCTCTGCACGAAAAACGAGATCAGCACGATCCCGAAGCACGCCAGCCACGCATCGTGGATGCACGCCCGCAAGATCAGCAGGCACAGCGCCTGCCCCAAAAACGCCAGAAAGATCACCGGCGCCCGCCGCGAGCCAAAGATGCGATCCGAGGCATTGCCAGCCACGAGCCCACCCATGATCGCGGCCACCGGCATGGCGATGGCTGCGAACTGGTAGGGGGCGAAGCTGGTCAGGTTCTGCGCCGGAACGCCGAAGACATCGACGAAATAGGGCGTGTACCAGTGGTCGATCGAGTGGCGCACCATGCCGATGCACATGCTGCTGAACGCGATGAGCCACGGCTCCGGACGGGCGAACACCTTGCGCAGCACGAAGCCGAGCGTCGCCTGCACCTGCGCCTCTTCGGGGCTCTCGTCGCCGGTGTCGATGTCTTCAAAGCCGGCGCCGGCCGGCGTGTTGGCGATGCCGCGAAAGCACACCACCCACATGATCAGCAGCAGCAGCGACGGAATGAAGAACGCGTACTGCCACGGCATGTACTTGAGCGACAGCGGCAGCACAGTGAAGGCCAGCGTGCGGCCAGCCTGGATCATGATGCCGAAGATGCCCGCGAACTTGCCGCGCTCGCTTAACCGGAACCAGGCGGCGTTGATCTTCACGATCGATAGGGCGCCGAACGACTGGAAGTAGTGGTTGCACGCCCAGACGACCGCGAACATCGCGATCACCGTCGAGTTCGACAGTCCATGGGCCAGCTGTGCGGGCTCGACCACCAGGCCGGCCCGGACCAGGGCGGGCCGCGTCAGCAGGAGGTGGCTCAGGCCAAACAGCAGGTTGAAGAAGGCCGCACCCGCAGCGCCAATCAGGATCGCGCGCTTGCCGCCGATGCGGTCTGCCAGCGGACCGTTCAGAAACACCGCGCAGCCGTAGGTAAACAGGCCGGCGCTGATGATCGCGCCGTAGTCGCTGTGGCTCCAGCCGAACTGCCGGGCGACGGCAGTGGACACAGCGCTGAAGTTGTAGCGGCCCATGTAAAAGAAGGCGTACATGAGCCCGAGAAAGAACCAGTTTTGAAAACGGCGGACGCGGAAGGACGGACCTTCTGGCGGGGGTGGGGCTGACCGGGGATCTCCACGCAGGGAGTCGGGAGCCATGGCCGAGCCATACCATAGTTAAGCTCGTGTGGCCCAGCGTTTTTTCTCGGCAGAGCATTTCCCGCGGATTTATTGGGCTCCTCGCGAATGTCGGAAAAGCGCCCCCTGGCCGGCTTGACCACACCGAGTGGAGACCTTACTGTTAATCGACCTGTCTGCCTGAATCGCCCCGGTTTGGGAGTTTTTTCCCTACGCTTTTGAACCTGGGATCCGCCTCTGGCCGTGGCGTGCATGCCCGCATGTCGGGAAGCCCAATCCGGTCATAGTGGAGCCCACCTGCTTGATGTAGGGGTTCAAACATCCTGACCACGACCGGGCGGGGGTCTCCGAGGCTGGCTTCTTCTAACCGAGAGGCCAGCCTCTTTTTTATTTGGGCCTCTCTTCTCGTTTGGCGCGGGCCTTGGCACTTGGGTACTCTGGCGAGCGCCGCTGCTCCTGGCCCCGACAATGCACCCCGACTCTCAGCCCAAAGCCGAGGCGAAGCCGATCCCGACCGAGGATCAGAGCGCGACGCTCGTCTGGACGCCGGGTCCGGGCAGCCGCGCGACGTGCCAGGTCGGCCGCAAGATCGGGGCCGGCGGCTTTGCCGAGGTCTTTGAGGCCGAGCTGCGCATGCCGCGCGGCGCGGGCAGCGGGAAGTCGACCGGAAAGCTGACCGGAGAGTCGATCGATCCGCCGCCGCGGCGGGTGGCGCTCAAGCGGCTGCTGCCCGGCATGCGCGGCGATCCGCTGCGCCAGCGGCAGCTGCGGCGCGAGGCGCAGATCGCGTCGGCGCTGAACCACCCCAACATCGTCAAGGTGCTGTCGCTGATCGAGCTGGGCGACGAGGTGGCGCTGGCCATGGAGCTGGTCGAGGGGGTGCAGTGCAACCACCTGCTCCACCGCCTGGCCCAGCGCGGCCAGCGCCTGCGCATCGAGAGCATCGCGCACATCACCGCCGGGCTGTTCGCGGCGCTCAAGTACCTGGAAAACCCGCTCGGGGCCAGCCGGCCGCTCGTGCACGCCGACATCAGCCTGGAAAACCTGATGCTGACCACGGCGGGCGACGTGAAGCTCATCGATTTTGGCATCGCCGCCGAAAACCTGAGCGCCGCCGCCGCCGCTCCGCAGCCCGAGGAGGCGCTCACGAGCCTGCACCAGGCCGCCGGCAAGCGCCCCTACCTGCCGCCCGAGGGCATGTCGGCGCGTGGCCCCTCGTCGCAGAGCGACCTGTACGCGGCCGGCGTCTGCTTCTGGGAGCTGTGCACCGGGCGGCGCTTTCCGGTGCTGCCGCGCGGCATCGGCGACCGCGAGCTCGGCAGCCTGATCTCGTTTGCCGCCGAAGGTCTGCCCGAGCCGGCGTGGCGGCTGCTTTTGAGCTGCCTGGCGCTGGATCGCGATGCCCGGCTGCGCATGGCCGGCGAGGGGCTTGAGCTCTGCCAGCGGCTGGGCGAGCGCGCCGAGGTCGCGGCGGCCATGGGCTCGCTGGTGCAGGCGGTGATGGGCATGGGCAGCGCCGCAGCCGGCGGGAAGCTGCCCCCCGAGGCAGAGGCCACCGTCGAGCCCTACGATTTTTTCGCCAGCATCGTCCAGCGCGTGCAGGGCGCTTTTTGCGCCGAAAATGTGCTGGCCATGGCGCCGGTGGGCGAAGATCCGTCGGGCACGCTGGCCGATATGTCAGGCCAGCCCGACAGCTCGCAGAGCGGCGCTGGCTCGCTGACGTTCGCTCTGCGGGCTTCGTATGGCAGCACCAGCGGCCCCAGCCTGCTCGATGCGGTGCCGCCGGCAGCGCTGCTGCGCGAGGCCCTGGACACGGGCTTTGTCGAGTCGCCGGATGGAGCGCTGCTGTTTCGCGTGCGGCCGCCCGGCCCCGGCGAGCGCGCCAGCGTGGTCTGCATCCAGCCCGGCCGCAGCTGTAGCTACGATGCGATGGCGCAGACGATCCTGCGCAACCTGCTGGCTCCGAACATCCGCTAGCTGCTGCTAGCTGTTCTGGTCGGGCACCACCGTGGCCACGCGCGGCGGACTCGGGCGAAACAGCTCGGGAAACGCATCGCGCACGCCGCCGATCATGAACTGCACCGCGATGGCAACCAGCAGCAGGCCCATGACTCGCTCCAGGATCGCGCGCCCGGTGTTGCCCAGGTAGCGGTTGACCAGCGACGCGGCGCGCAGCACCAGATAGGACAGCGCGGCCGTGACCACCACACTCAGCGCCAGCAGCAGGAACTGCCAGATGCGGTTCGCCTGCGCCGTCAGCACCATGACTGTCGCAATCGCCCCGGGCCCAGCGAGCAGCGGCATGGCCAGCGGCACGATGGCGACATCCGGCTTGTTGACCGCTTCGCTCAGCTCCTTGCCGCTGGTGCGCGTGCGCGCCGGCATGCTGCGCAGCATGTCGAGCGCCGTGAGCAGGAGCAGGATGCCGCCCGCGATCTTGAACGCGGCCAGCGTCAGCGAGAACAGCTTGAAGATGAGGCCGCCGCCGACCAGAAACGCCAGCAGGATAGCGGCGCTGACCATGCAGGCGCGGCGCGCCATCTCGCGCCGCTTTTCTTCGCTGTCGCCCTCAGTGATGGTGATGAAGACCGGCACCACCGCAAAGGGATCGACAACGAAGAAGATCGCGGAAAAAGCGACCACGCTGTAGCTGAAAAGCCCGCTCAGGTGCGCAAACTGTCCGGTGATGGCCATGCCGGCTTCAGTTTACCAATTTACACTGAAGCTGCGGCAGCTTCGGTGAGCGAGCCGTCGAGCTCCGTCAGCATCTCGTCGATCTGCGACTCCTCGACGAGCATCGGCGGGGCGATGCGCAGGCAGTTTCCATACAGGCCGCCCTTGCCGACCAGCACCTTGCGGCGCCGCATCGCCTCCAGCAGCAGGTTGGTGCGCTTGGAGGCCGGCTCCTTGGTCTTGCGATCCTCGACGAGCTCCATGCCCTGCATGAGCCCCATGCCGCGCACATCGCCGATCAGCGGATGCTTGTCCTTGAGCGCATCCAGGCCGCTGCGCAGACGTGCGCCCAGGCGCTCGGCGCGCGCCGGGATGTTCTCGCGCTCCATGATGTGCATGGTGGTGAGCGCTGCGGTGGCGCTGAGGGGGTTGCCGCCATAGGTCGACAGGGTCAGCCCCTTGAACGAGCCGGCGATCTCGGGCGTGGAGACGGTGATGCCGATGGGCAGGCCCGACGCTGCGGCCTTGGCGAAGGTCATGATGTCGGGCTGGACGCCATAGTGCTCGATGCCGTTCCAGTAGCGGCCGGTGCGGCCCCAGCCGGTCTGGACCTCGTCGCAGATGAAGAGTCCGCCGGCCTTTTTGACCTCGGGGATGACGCGCTTGAAGTAGTCGAGCGGCGGCACGATGAAGCCGCCCACGCCGAGGATCGGCTCGGCGATGAACGCCGCCGGACGGCCGGTGGTGGTGGTCGCGATGACCTCCTTGATGTCGTCGGCGCAGCGCAGCTCGCAGCTGGAAGGCGCGAGTCCATACGGGCAGCGGTAGCAGTAGGGCGCCGGCATCAGGCTGATGCCCGGCATCACCGGTGCGATCGGCCGCCAGTTCGCGTGCCCCATCGCCGACACCGCGTACATGCCGCGCCCCGAGTAGCTGTGGCGCAAGGCGATGATCTCCTGCCGGCCGGTCGCGATCTTGGCCATCATCACCGCCATCTCGTCGGCCTCGGTGCCCGAGTTGGTGAAAAACGACTGTTTGAGCCCGCTGCCCTTGGGCATGTGGCTCGCGACTGCCTGCGCCAGCCGCACGATCCACTCGTTCTGATACAGCGTCGAGGTGTGGCCGAGCGTCTGCAGCTGCTCGGTCAGCGCCGCGACGATCTCGGGGTTGCAGTGGCCCAGCGCCACCGTCAGGATGCCGCCGAAAAAGTCGAGATAGCGCACACCCTCGGCATCCTCGACATGCAGCCCCTGCCCGCGCCGCAGCACCAGGGGCTCGCTGTAGTAGTTGAACGTCGCCGGCATGACGTACTCGCGGTACTGCGCGCGCGTCTCGGCGGACGACATGTTGGTCAGGACCTTGAGGTGCACCTTGCCATCGCTGTGATTTGCGGTCATCGCCTGTTCCTCGCCTGTTCTTCGCCCGATTTCAGCCGGGCTTTCACTAGACGCGGGACAGTATCAGCGCTGTGTCAAAAGGCACAAGGGCTTGCTCATTTCGCGCTACTATCGCCAGCCATGACGCAACCGCCATCTCAAGCCCCGCTGCAAACGCCGGCGACGCCGTCGCCCATGCAGCTGTTTCGCGAGCAGACGCTCTTTGTGTGCGTGGACATCCAGGAGCGGCTCTCCCTGGCCATGCACGGGGAGCTCCTCGGCCGGCTGCAAAAAAACTCGCTGGCGCTCATCCATGGCGCCCGGCAGCTTGGCATCCCGCTGCTCGTCAGCGAGCAGTACAAAAAAGGGCTGGGTAGCACGCTGCCCGAGCTGGTCGCAGCCCTGCCCGAAGGCACCGTCCGCCACGACAAGCTGACCTTTTCTGTGTTCGGCGATCCGACGCTGGCAAAAACCCTGGTCGAGCACAGCGGCCAGGGTCGCACCCAGGTCGTGGTCTTTGGCATGGAGACCCACGTCTGCGTCTACCAGACCGTGCGCGACCTGTGCCACGTCGGCTTTCGCGTGCACGTGCCGCACGATGCGGTCTCGTCGCGCGATCCCGAGAACCTGCGCGTCGGGCTGGTGCTCTGCGAGCGCGCTGGCGCCACCGTGACCTCGACTGAGACCGTGCTTTTCGACCTGCTCGGCGCGGCCGGGACGCCCGACTTCAAGGCCATCTCAGCACTCGTGAAGTAGGCTACCATGGGGGCATGGAGCCAGATGCCTTCGCCCGTACCCTAGGTGAGCCCGGGCTTGCCGGGGCCCAGCCCGAGCAGCCGGGACCCAAAGTCCAGCCGACTGCTGCCCAAAATAAGGTGCAGACCATGATCGGCAAGCTGCTCAAGGGGCAGTACCGCGTCGATGGAATGCTCGGCCAGGGGGCAATGGGCGTGGTGTTTCGCGGCACGCAGCTGGCCCTGGCCAAGCCGGTGGCGATCAAGATGATGCGCCCCGACGGCTTTCACGATCAGGAGGCGCTCGACCGCTTCCAGCGTGAGGCGACGCTGGTCAGCAAGCTGGTGCATCCGAGCATCGCGCAGGTGCTGGACTTCGGCATCGAGGACAGCACGCCGTTTCTGGTGATGGAGTTCGTCGACGGCAAAGAGCTGACCGAGGTGCTGGAAAAAGAGGGCCCGATGGCGCCGGCGCGCGCCATCGCCGTGGTGCGCCAGCTCGCCTCGGCCCTCGAAGAGGCGCACAAAAACGGCGTGGTCCACCGCGGACTGTTCCAATTGTTACTCTCGGCGAGAAAAGGCTTTTCTGATTGAGTTTCGGAAAGCGTCCGGAAAAAGCGGAACGTAGCTTGGTCTGCTGCGGTGTGCCGACGGTGCGTCGCTGCGGCGACTGCGCCTGAGGTCGCGCCGTGCTCCATCCCTAGCGTGAATTGCAGACCTCGCAGGCTATGCGGGCAGACGCGCGGCACGCTGGCCTGCCGGCAGGCTCTTGAGCCACTTCCATGGCATGGTCGCGGTTAGGGCTTGTCTCGGGTTTCAGAGTGTCAACTTATCAATGTGTTTTGAGCCTTTAAAAACTATATGACGAGTGATTTGAGCAACCTCGCGTAGGTACTCCGTGCGATACGATCGGTCCAGGAGCGCAAGGGCCAGTATTGTTCTGGGAAAATCCTGGGTGAGGTGCCCACTCGTCCGAATCGACAATCCAACGTAGGGCTCGCGATTCCTGACTTCGTGCCACCACCACGGTGGAATATAGAGGAGATCGCCGGGATGCAAATCCACACGCAGCATTTTTGCTTTTCTTGCGAGCGGATAATTGGCGGTTTGATCTGGTGAATCCCGATATTCACTTTGTACTGGCGACCCATAGTAATTTTTCAAGCCTAAGATCGGGTACATGCACGGACTTTCTTCCGGCGAGACGAGAGCCCAGCTCTTGACTCCGCCCAGCTCCAAGAAGAAGTTCTCTCCTGATTCAGAATGAAATGCAGTGCCCGTCGCGGAGCCGCCGAAAAGCAGCTGAGTCGCGAAGCAGTGCCGCCCAAATGTGTCTTCCAGTGACTTGATCCACGCCCAGTTCTGGCGCGCTCTCATCTTGTGCGAGAGTTCGCTGGCCGAGATCACGTTGGCAGTCGGGTTCTCGTCGATCGCCTTCAGTGCAGCGCTGAGAGGCACCTTCTTCAATCCGGGATCCCAGACCTGCGCGGCGTGCCTTGCACAATATTTCATGACCACTGGGATCTCGCTCAATTCCGGCAGTCGCAGGTTGTCTAAACTCCAAGGTTCGCGCGCGACCTCTTTTGTAAATCCCCGAATGACCAGCGGCTGTCGTCCAGAGAATTTCTTGAATTCCTTTTGTAAGAATTGTCGATCGTCCAAAAAGATAGAGTGAACCTGTGAATTGTTTGCATCATCGCGCTCTCGGTAGGGGCGTTCCACATAGTGTTCGAGCGCGGCAGACCATCGTGCCTTCACCCCGAAGTGACGTGCTAAATAGAGTGCTACCTCGGTTGGTGAAATCATCTTTTTAACCTTCCGTTGGGCCAGCTTAAAATCTACTAAGATTGCCCGAATACCGTCCAGTTAATACTTTGCTCGTGCGCTACCTCGACGGCTCTTGCCCTCCCCGCGAGTTTGCCTCGGATAGCGGGCTTATATGAATCTTGATGTGCGTCCAGAATGCGGTCCATCACAGGCGCTGCGCGCGGTGACCCCAGGCGACATTCTAGTCAGATGACGGGAAAGAGCGTATACTTGGCCTGACGCTCTCTTGCCGTCTTCAAGCTCCTGCTGGCTAGGCCAGCGGCGCCAGGGATCTGCAGCCATGCAGCATGATTCGGAAAAAGTATCGCAGTCTCCTTTTCTGCAGCCGCCCCCGGTCACGGGCAAAGAAGAAGCAGACCGGCACAGCGCAACGTCCTCCGACGCGCTGGCCACGGCCGGCACAGCGGCTTCGGCGCATCAACCGGCGGCCGCTGCTGACACGCAGGCGGTGCTGGGCGCACTCGGGCACTGGAGCGACGCCAAGGTCGGAGCTTTGCCGACGCCGGCACCCACTGGAAAAGATGGCCAAGCAGCGGGCGAGCCCAAGGCTGCCGCCCCGCTTGGCGCCAACGAGCGCATCCTGTCGAGCGATCCCAAGTTTGCAACCGAGGCCTATATCGGCTGGTTTCGCGAGCATGTGAAGGCCAAGGTATCGGCCTGGGAGCTGCCGTTCGAGCCGGCAAACATCAAGCTGGAAAAGCTCGCCCTGGATGGCAAGCCCACCCCGGCCGTTGTGCTGTGCTGGGATGCGGCGTGGGGCGCGGCTCCGCTGACCCAGGAGATCCCGCTGAGCATGGCTCCGATCGATGCCAGAGCATCGGTCGCGGGTGTGAAGCAGCTCAAAGGCTGGAGCAAGGTCGCTGCGGGGGATCAGGGACGGCTTGAGAACCTGCTCGGCGGAGAAACGAATCAGCTCTCCCTGGCATCGCGAGGTCACCTGCGCGGTCAGTACAAGGGTCTGGTGTCCAAGTCGGATGCGGATCAGGCCAAAGCGCTGGAGGCCGAGCTCAACGTGAAGGAGGCCATGCCCGGCTGGGCGCAGGAGTCTGGCGCTGCCAAGCCGACCAAGTTTGAAGTGGCAGGCCCGGCCGAGAAAAAGGACTATGCGTTCACGGGAAAGAAGGCCGATGCCGAGGAGTGGACAGCCAAGTATGAAGATGGGGTGCAGTTTCCCATTGTCGCTCCCAAGGCTCCCACCGATGGCTTTCACGGTCACACCGTGCAGGAGACCGCAGACGCCGCAAGCTATATGCCCAAGTCAGCTCGCGCGGTGATCAAGATCGTCATGCTGAATCCGGTCACGAACCCCAGCGATCCGGACTGGGCCGTGAAGTACAAGCGGCCAAACTTCCATTCCTATATGACCGCGGGCGCTGATGGCATCGTGACGATCTATCCGGACAAGAGCGCCAATCCCCTGCCCGGTGCGGTCGGAATGCGCAACGCCATGATTCATGAGACGGGCCATACCTGGTCCAAGAAGCTCTGGGGCGAGGACACGACCAAGGGCAAGTGGCAGGACTGGCAGAAGGCCATGGATGATGACAAGGTGAGCGTCTCAGGGTATGCCACCTCTGCCATCTCTGAAGACGTCGCCGAGACCGTCCGCGTCTATCAGGTCACCAAAGGCAAGCCGGCGTTTCAAGAGTATGAGAAGATTGTTCCCCATCGCTTCAAGATGCTTCAGAAGGAATACAAGTGAGTCAGGTCAGCGCTGCCTGGGTTTTCGCAAGTGCGGCACTCTTCTGGAACTGCTCTGGCAGCAGACAGGTGCAGCAGCGGGATCCGAGCGAACAACATCAAGCCGGGCAACCGGGCGCAGCGAAAGCGGAGCACAAGATGAGCAGCACCGATAGCGGCCTCCTTTCGCCTGACGGGGATCGCCACCCGGGCGAGATCGTCAACGAAGATCGAATCACGGGGCGCACCTGGACGGAAAAAGTCTCTGAGGTTCCCAAGGGAATTGCTTGGGTCAGCATGCATGGCAAGTGGGTGCCGGTGGTGCGAATCACGCTGACCGGCACTGCCGAGCACATGGAGATCAC
>Ga0075163_10004585_pt1 | contig 18525 bp, 11 predicted proteins | sample JI1023141ADNA_FD_71478 | JGI IMG/M metagenome (GOLD analysis project Ga0075163, IMG submission 71478) | Wastewater effluent complex algal communities from Wisconsin, to seasonally profile nutrient transformation and Carbon sequestration -... | ecosystem: Engineered > WWTP > Effluent > Algae...
CTACGTCGGCACGACCGACATCACGATGATGCCCGCCATCGTCGACGTCTCCGGCCTCAACCGCGTCTCCCGCGCCATCTTCACCAACGCCGCCGGCGCCATCGCCGGCATGGTCACCGCAAGGTCCTCCCTCTCTTCCGCGTCTTCCGAAAAACCTCTCATCGTCGCCAGCATGTTCGGCAATACCACCGCGTGCGTCACCGAAGCGAAGCGCCTCCTCGAGCTCGCCGGCTACGAAGTCCTCGTCTTCGCCGCCACCGGCAACGGTGGTCGCGCCATGGAGTCGCTCATCGCCAGCGGCCTCGTCTCCGGCGTCCTCGATATCACCACCACCGAGTGGGCCGACGAACTCGTCGGCGGCGTCCTCACCGCCGGCCCCACCCGCCTTGACGCCACCGCCCGCGTCAAGATCCCCGCGATCATCGCCCCCGGCTGCCTCGACATGGTCAACTTCGGCGAACCCGCCTCCGTCCCCGCCAAGTTCGCCAACCGCCTCTTCTACCAACACAACCCGCAGGTGACGCTCATGCGCACCACGCCCGCCGAGTGCGCCGAGCTCGGCCGCATCCTCGCCGAAAAAATCAACCGCTACACCGCGCCGGTCACCGTCCTCCTCCCCCTCCGCGCCATCAGCGTGATCAGCGCCCCCGGCAAACCCTTCCACTCCCCGGAAGCCGACACCGCCCTCTTCAGTTCCCTCCGCCAACACCTCCGCCCCGACATCCCCGTCCTCACCCCCGACGTAGAAATCAACGACCCCGCTTTCGCCCGCGCCTGCGCCGAGACCTTGCTGACTCACCTTGCAACCAAGGAGCTGCGATAAGACGACCCGAGCCCAAGCGATCACTGCATCGCAAAAATCTTCTTCTTCCACCAAGGTTGCAGGCTCGTCACCAGCACCTGCCTCCGCCTCTCTTTTCCGCGAAATCTATGAGTAACCTCAGCGAGCATGGCTGGAGCATGATGCCGTCGGGACTCGCCTCCGAACTGCTCGCGACCCTGCGCGACACGCTCTTCGCCACGGAGAGCGCCGGCACTCGCTGTTTACTCGACGAACCCTGTGTTCAGGACACGGCGAAACGTCTCTGCTCTTCGCTTATTTCTGCCCAAATAATGTCCCCGAAAGCGGCGGCCATTCAGGCTATCGCGTTCGACAAAACCGCCGCGACCAACTGGAAGGTCACGTGGCACCAAGACCTCATGTTTCCTCTGGCGCGCCCCGCCACATCATCCGGCTACGATCTGCCCGCCAAAAAAGATGACATCGACTACGCTCGGCCGCCACGAGCAGTGCTCGAATCCCTGCTCGCCGTCCGCCTGCACCTCGATGATTGCGATGCTTCCAACGGGCCACTCCGGGTTTCTCCCGGAACTCATCGGGACGGTGTGCTCAAAAGTGCAGAACTCGCCGAAACAGCCCGACGCTTCGGTGAGATCGCATGCACTGCTCGCACAGGGGATGTTCTGCTGATGAAGCCGTTGCTCCTGCACGCTTCATCACCTGCCACAAATCCGCGGCATCGCCGCGTGCTCCATATCGTCTATCACGACGGCCCGCCTCCGGCTGAGCCATGGCACCGCAGTATATCGTGACACAGTTTCTCAAAGTCCTCTGCGAAAGCATCCCTCGGAAAAAATCCCTCCACCCCGCCTTGATTCGCCGATCAGGCGAATCTCCATTCCGAAAAATTAGCGAAGATTAGCGGTCCAAAAAGACTCCACTCCCCTCCAGCCATGCCCTCCCCTCGTCTCCCTCTCTCCCCCTCTCTCCTTCTCTCCGTCTTCCTGACGCTCGCCTCCACCCTCACCCAGGCCCTCCGCGCCGCTCCCGCCGCCCCCTCTTCGACGGCCACTCCCTCACCGGCTGGGAAGGCGACCTCAAATGGTGGCGCGTGCAGGACGGCGCGCTCACGGGCGGCTCCACCACCGAAAAAGTCCCGCGCAACTTCTTCCTCGCGACCACCCGCTCGTTTCAAAACTTCGACCTCCGCCTTCAGCTCAAGCTCACCGGCGATCCCAAGACCGGCATGATCAACAGCGGCGTGCAAATCCGCAGCCTCCGCGTCCCCGCCGATACCGAGATGTCCGGCTACCAAGTCGACGCTGGCGAAAAATGGTGGGGCAAACTCTACGACGAATCCCGCCGCAACAAGGTCATCGCCGAGCCCGTCAACGCCGCCGCTGCCGATGCCGCCGTGAAAAAAGGCGATTGGAACGAATACCGCATCCGCACCGAGGGCCCCCGCATCCGCGCCTGGATCAACGGCGTCGCCACCGTCGACTACACCGAGGCCGATCCCTCCGTCGCGCTCGACGGCAAAATCGCACTCCAGATCCACAGCGGCGGCATGGCGCTCGTCCAAGTCAAAGACGTCACCGTCGAAGAACTCCCGCCCACGCCCGGCGCCCCGACCTGGGACAAAGTCGGCCACCCCAAGCCCCGCGACCCCAACGCGAAAAAGAAAAAAGCCGCCCCCGCCCCGTCGTCCATCCCCGCCCCGGCCCCCGCGACCAAATAATCCGTGCACGCCTCCCGCTTCCTCCTCGTCGCTCTCGACGATTCGCGCGCGCCCAACTTCGCCCGCGGCGCTACTTTCCCGCGCCTTTTTTCGTCGCCGGCTGCGTGATGATCAACGGCGGTTTCGTCGCCGTCGGGAGCACCGGCGGCGCCGGCACTGTAATGTATTTGTAGACCGCGCTCGGATCGAGGCGCTTCGCCAACGGCACCAACTCCGCCTCCGTGATCGCAGCGATATCCGCCGCGCGATTGCGCGCCGCCGCGAGCCGCGACGGATATTCTTGCGCGTCCGCGAGCACCGTGCGGCCCCAGTAAGCGTTGGTCCGCAAATTGTCCGTCATGCCACGCACATAGGTCGGTTTGATCCGCGCAAACTCCTCCTTTTCCGGCCCACGTAAAGCCAGCGACATCGCCTCGCGCTGGATGATCTCCATCGCCCGGTCCAGTTTCGGCGGATCGATCTCCGCGTAGCAGGATAAGGTGTTCATGTTCGGAAAACCCTTCGTATACGAAAACGCCGCCGTCGGCGTGTAGGTCGCCCCGAGCGCAACGCGCAGCTTCACCCGCAGGCGGTCCGCGAACACCGCGGCGAGCAACGTGTAGCGCCGCTCTTCCGCGATATCCGCCATTTCCGGCACCGGCCAAAACCACGTGATCGCACACTGCTTCAGCTTGGGATCGATGCCCAACACCTTCGGCGCGGCCGGCGGTTTCGGCGGACGCAATCCCGTCTCCATCCGTGTCGCCGAGCGGGCCGCGCGCGGCGGCAACGCACCGAGCGTGCACGCCACGGCTGCGAGTGTTTCCTCCCACGTGACGTCGCCCACGACACTCATCTCGATCGCGCCGCGGCGGAACTCCGGCTCGAGCCACGCTTTCATTTCTTCGACCGTGCGCGCCGAGAGTTCGTCCATCATCGGCGTCCCGAAGCGCCGGTCGCCCGCCGCCAGCTCGCGCCCCGCCACGACCGCCACCGGTCCGCCCGGCGAAGCCAACAGCCCCTGATACATCGTGCTGAACGACGACTGCGCCCCGCGCAGCGCATCCGGCCGATACGCGGCGTCCGTCAAAAACGCCGCCACGAGCTGCATCGCCGCCAACAGATCGCGCCGCGAACACCGCACCGCAAACACGCTCGCATCCGTCTCCACGTAGAACGCCGGCCGCACCGTGTTCACCGTCAGCAGATGACCGAGTTCCTGCACCGTGTGCCGCCCGAGCCCGCCCGCCAGCACCATGCCGTTGGCGAGCAGATCGAGCCCGGGCTGATCCGCCGGCTGCCCGAGTTTGCCCGCGCCCACGCGCACATTGAGCGTCACCGTGTCCGCCTCAAACGGCGTGGCCTTGAAATTGCACCGCACCCCGTTCGCAAACTCCGTCAGCCGCAGATCGAGATCCTCCACGAGCTCGTCGCGCACGAGCCGTCCCGGCGTCCCGAATTCCGTGTAGGCAAACGCCGGCGGCGCCGGCGCGTTCGCGCGCGCACTGACTTCGGTTTCGCGGCTCTGGTTCAGGGTCTTGGCGATTTCCTCCCGTGTGATGCGGAACGCCGGATTCGCCGAAATGAAAACGTGCGGAGCCGCCGCCGACCACGCCGCGCGAAATTCTTCCATACACTCCGCCAACGTCGTGCGCTCCATATCCACCAGCCACTCCGGCGTCACCGTCGCCGCTGACGCAAACACCGTGCCCGCTACCAGACACTCCGCCAGGCGCCCCGCCAGCCACACCGAGGACCACGTCGCTTCCGTGCGCATGCCCTGCTCCGCCGAGGCCCGTGCCCCCTCCTTCGCCTCCGTCCATTCCGCTTCCGAGAACCCGTGCAGATAAGCCCGGCGGTGTTCCTTTTCCACGTCCGCAAACACCTGCTTCCAGTCGTCGATTCGCCCGCTCGCCCCAAGGCTGATCACCGTCCACCCCGGGATCGCCGTATTTTGCGTCACCTGCGGCGACACAAACGAGGTCGCCGGATCGATCGCGAGTTTCGTGAGACGGCTGTTGAACATCGCCAGCGCCATGCCACGACGCAGCAACCGCACCCGTTGCTCCTTCGAATCGCGCACCCGCGGCGTCGCCAGCGGATGCTCAAACATCAGCGACACGCCGAAAAAGCCAGGCTCCGCGTAGACTTCCACACTCGGTTTCCGCGCCGTCGCCGGAATCAGGTCCGCCGGCTCGGGCCGCGCCGGTGCCCGCGCCTTCATACTCGCAAAAACCTCCTCGACCAAACGCACCGCCACCGCCGGCTCGATGGTGCCCACCAGCACCACCGCCAGCCTCTCCGGCCGATACCACGCATCGTAAAACGCCACGCACTGCTTCCGCGTAAACCGCTTGATCGCCTCCGCCTGGCCGATCGGTTGTCGCCGCAGCTGCCGCGCCGTCGGCCAGAGAAACTCGAGGTTCACGAGCGCGTTGCGCGCCGCCGGCGTGTCGCGCGTGGTCTTTTCCGCCAGCACCACGCCGCGCTCCAGCTCGATCAGCTTCTCGTCAAACGCGACTTCCTCCGCGTATTCGCGAAACACCTTCAACCCGTCCCGCAGCGTCCCCTCCGTGTCGTCGGGCAGTTCGAGGTGGTAGCTCGTGTGGTCGTAAAACGTAAACGCCGTGTTGTCCGGCCCGCGCCCAACGCCCAGCCGCTGCAGCACCGCCGTCAGCGAATCCCCCGGATGCGATCGCGTCCCGCGGAAAGCCAGATGCTCCACAAAGTGCGCCAACCCCTGCTCATCGTCTTGCTCGTGCAGCGAACCCGCCGCCACCACCAGCCGTGCCGACACCCGGCCTTTCGGCTCCGCGTTTGGCAAAACGAAATACCTCACCCCATTGGGCAAAACGCCCTGCGTGAGCTTCGGATGCGGCGCCAAATCACTGTCGACCACCGGCCATGGCGAGGTCTCCGCCGCCCCGAGCCCGGCCGCCATCCCGCCCATCACGCCTGCCCACACCAACGCCCTCAGCATGAGGGTTCGGAGCATCGAAAATGCGGTCACGATAATCATTCAGCGCGCGCGACAATCTGCTGGCGAGCTCTCGCCGCGTTGGCGAGTTTCATCGCGTGCGCTTCCCCACGCTCAACTCACGGCCACTCGCCGCGCCACGCTTCGCCGCTCCCCCGAATCTCCCTCTCCGCGGAAGCAGCGCAGTTTAGTGCTCCCTTAAAATAGAATTTCCCATGCCCTCCCTCAGTCTCCTCTCCTCCCCCTCTCTCCTTCTCCTCTTCTTCCTCTCCCTCTCATTCCTCCGCGCTGCGCCCGCCCCGCTCTTTGACGGTCACTCGCTCGCCGGCTGGGAAGGCGACGCGAAATGGTGGCGCGTGCAGGACGGTGCCCTCACCGGCGGCTCCACCACGGAAAAAATCCCGCGCAACTTCTTCCTCGCGACCACCCGCTCGTTTCAAAACTTCGACCTCCGTCTCAAACTCAAGCTCACCGGTGATCCCAAAACCGGCATGATCAACAGCGGCGTGCAAATCCGCAGCCTCCGCGTGCCCGACAACACCGAAATGTCCGGCTATCAGGTCGACGCCGGCGACGGCTGGTGGGGTAAACTCTACGACGAATCCCGTCGCAACAAAGTCATCGCCGAATCCCCGAACTCCGCCGCCGTCACCGCCTCCATCCGCCCCGGCGATTGGAACGACTACCGCATCCTCGCCGAAGGCCCGCGCCTCCGCTCCTGGATCAACGGCGTCCCCGCCCTCGACTACACCGAGACCGATCCCACCGTCGCCCTCGACGGCAAGATCGCGCTCCAGATCCACAGCGGCGGCATCGCCCTCGTCCGAGTCAAAGACATCACCCTCGATCCACTGCCGCCCACGCCCGGCGCTCCCACCTGGGACCAAGTCGGCCACCCCAAGCCCATTCCGCCGCGCACCCCGGCCGCTAAGCAGAAAAAATCCGCCGCCGCCGCCCCGACCACTGCCACCCCTCTCGCCCCTCCCGCCGCTCCCGGCCGCAACATCTCCTACAACGCCGTCACCACGGGCCCGCGCACCCCCGAGGAAGAACGCCTCTCGTTCACCCTCCCGCCCGGCTTCTTCGCCGAACTCGTCGTCGCCGAATCCGCCGGCGTCGGCAAATTTATCAACGTCACTTGGGACGCCCGCATGGCGCTCTGGACGATGACCGCCCTCGAATACCCCGTCGACGGCAACGAACAAAAAGCCGCCTCCGACGCCCTCTTCGCCGCCGGCGGCCGCGACAAAGTCGTCGTATTCGATAATCCTTACGCCGCCCCCGCGCCCGGTCGCGCCGCGGTCACCGCGCCGCCCCGCATCTTCGCCGACGGCCTCGTCATGCCCCTCGGCGTCCAACCCTACCGCGACGGCGCCATCGTCCAATACGGCGCCGATCTCCGCTTCTACCGCGACACCAATGCCGACGGCCGCGCCGACCGCCACGACGTGATCCTCACCGGCTTCGGCACGCAGGACTCGCACCTCTTCCCTCACCAATTCCTCCGCCAGCCCGGCGGCCAAATCTTCGTCGCCCAAGGCCTATTCAACTACTCCTCCGTCCGCCGCCCCGCCGACCTTCCCTTCGCCGACGGCTCCACCGCGATCCCTTTCAACCAGTGCAAACTCGCGCGCTTCACCCCCGACGGCTCCTCCTTTGAAACCCTCACCGCCGGTCCCAATAACATCTGGGGCCTCATCACCTCCCGCGAAGGCGAAACATTTTTCCAGGAAGCCAACGACATCGGGTATCCTGTGATCCCCTACGAGCCCGGCGTCTGGGTCGCCACCGGCTCAAAAGACCGCCTCCGCTCCTATCAACCCCTCATGCCGCCCCCGCTCGCCCCCGCACAAATGGGCGGCACCGGCCTCAGCGGCCTCGCCCTCGCCGAAGACCGCGACGGACTCTTCCGCCGTTTCGGCGCACCCGCATCCGACTCCACCGCCAAGGTCTTCTACCTCGCCAATCCGATCACCAACACGATCAACGCCGTCCGCGCCACGCCCACCGCCGACGGGGCCCGCTACACCTACGAAAAACTCCCCGACTTTCTCACCACCTCCGACAAATGGTTCCGCCCCGTCGCGATCCACTTCGGCCCCGACGGCGCGCTCTACATCGTCGATTGGTATAACAAAATCATTTCGCACAACGAAGTCCCCCGCACGCACCCCGACCGCGACAAATCCCGCGGCCGCATCTGGCGCATCCGTCACCGCGATCAACCGCGCGTCACTCCGCCCGACCTCACCAAACTCGACGACCGCGCTCTCGTCGCCCAACTCGGCGCCCCCAACGCCCTCGTCTCCCGCCTCGCCTGGCTCGAACTCACCGACCGCCACACTGCCACAACCCTGGGGCGGGGTTACCACCCGCAATCCTCCCGTGTGTCGGAAGGGCTACCCCTCCGATCCGCCGATTCCGTCGCCCCCGCTCTCACCCAAATCATCTCCGACCGCACCGCCCCCACCGACCGCCGCCTCGCCGCCCTCTGGGCCCTCGAAGGCCTCCAACCTCTCCCGACCGCCCTCCTACTCCCGCTCGCCGCCGACCCCGCGGCCACCGTCCGCCACGAAGCCGCCCGCCTCGCCGCCGCCCACCCGCGTCCCGAGTCCGACCTGCTCGCTCTCCTCGCCCCGCTCGTCTCCGATCCGTCTCCCTCCGTCCGCGCCGCCGTCGGCGATGCCCTCCGCCGCGTCCCCCGCGCCAGCGCGCAAATCATGCACCTCGCCGCCCAACTCGGCCGCGCCTCACTTCCTCCCGCATCCTCCACTTCCACCGCGACCGCCCTCGCGAATCCCTGGCCGCGCTACGAACGCGAATTCGAGCGCTACCTCGCCCGTTGGGCCATGGAGCTCAATCCCACCGCCACCGCTGCCCTCCTCGCCTCGCCCACCGGCCGCGCCCTCCCCCTCGAAAACCGCGTCCTCGCCACCCTCGCCCTCGGCGGCAAAGACGCCGCTCTCGGCCTCGCCCGCCTCACGCCCGAACTCACGCGCCCGCTCGGCGACGAAGAAGTCCGCGCCCTCGCCGCGCACTTCGCCGAGCCCGCCGTCCGCGAAGCCCTTTCCTCCGCGCTCGCCGCCGCCTCCACGCGCGCCCCCGTCCTCCGCGCCCTCCTCACGCTCCGCACGAGCCTCGACACCACCCCGCTCACCGCCGCGCTCACGACCGCCGCCTCCGCCCTCCTCGCCTCCACCGACGCCGCGGACCTCACCCTCGGCGCCCAAGTCGCCGGCGCCTTCAAACTCGCCGCCACCGAGCCCGCCCTCACCGCCCTCCTCACCCAAAACCTCCCCTCAATCGAAAATCCGAAATCCAAAATCGAAAATTCCGCGCCTCCCCCCTCCCTCGCCGCCCTCCGCGCCCTCCGCGAAAACGCCCTCGGCCCCGTGGCCACCTTCGAACGCCTCGCCCGCTCCACCACCGATGCTTCCGTGCGCGACGAAGCCCTCGCCGCCCTCGCCGCCTCCCGCGAGCCCACCGCCCCCGCCCTCCTCGTCGCCCTCCTCCCTTCACTCAACGTCTCTCAACGCGGCACCGCCCTCGACCGCCTCGCCGGCACGACCGCCGGTGCCAACGCCATCCTCGCCGGCCTCCGCGCCGGCACCGTGGCCAAAACCGACCTCGGTCTGAATACCGCCGACAAACTCCGCACCCTCCTGCCCGCCGATCCCACCGTCGCCGCCCTCTGGAAAGAAATCGGCGGCGACGCCCAACGCGCCCTCCGCCTCGACGGCGCCGCCACCGACTACTCCGCCACGCAGCTCACCCTCACCGGCCCGTTCACCGTCGAGTGTTGGGCCAAGCTCGATCCCACCATCAACAACCTCGACGCCCTCCTCAGCGCCCCCGGCCAAGTCTCGATCAACTTCCACGCCGCCCAACTCCGCGTCTGGCTCAACGGCCACGCCCCGTCCGACATTGTCGTCGCCAAGAAAAAAACCACCCCGCGCGTCTGGACGCACTACGCCATCACCCGCGACGCCACCGGCCTCTTCCGCATTTACATCAACGGCGAACTCGACGCCACCAGCGCCACCGCCAACACCGCCCCGCTCGCCGCCCTCGACCTCGGCCGCACGAGCCCGAAAACCGGCGGCACCGCCGGCTGGTTCGCCGAGTTCCGCGTCTGGAGCATCGCCCGCTCCGCCAAACAAATCCGCGAAAACTTCGATCGCAGCCTCGCCCTCTCCGAGGTGGGCGGGCACGTCCCCGTGCCCGCATTATCCTCCACGCCGAACCTCGCCCACGTCTTCTCCGGCGCCCAGTGGGGCCCGCTCCAAGGCCGCGCCCGACTCGATTTCACGGACGATGCCCCCGCCCTCCTCACCGCCGCCGAAGCCGCCGTGCAGGACGAAAAATTCACCCGCTTCCGCAAACTCGCCACCACCCGCGGCAACCCCGAAAACGGCCGCGCCCTCTTCACCGCCCTCTGCCTCGCCTGCCACCAGTTCGCCGGCAAAGGCGGCGCGATCGCCCCCGCCCTCGACGGCGTCGGCAACACCGGCACTGAAGCCCTCCTCCGTAACATCCTCACTCCGAGCGCCGCGATGGAGAGCGCCTATCGGACTTTCCGTGTCGTCGCCACCGACGGCTCCGTGCGCGAAGGATTCCTCGTCGAAGAATCCGCCGACGGGCTCGTCCTCCGCACCCCCGGCGCCGAAGACCGCCGCATACCCCGCAGCGAAATCCGCAGCACGTCCTATCTCTGCCGCTCCCTCATGCCCGAAGGCCTCCTCGAAAGCCTCCCGCCCGAACAAGTCAGCGACCTCTTCGCCCACCTCAACTCCCTCCGCTGATCCCCTCGATCACACTTCAGCTGAATATCCCCGCTCTCGCATCACTCAGCCCCAGTGATCCCGGAACCAAACTCACGGCCTTGCTCCGTGGCCTCTGTGTCAGCGCTCCGTGTCCTCTGTGACTCATGCCTCATCTCGATTCAGCCATAACTTCTCCAATTCAAACGCCCCGCCCACCGCATCATCCCATGTCTCTCCCCGCCTCCCCCGCTCCCCGCCTCTTCCTCTTCGTCCCGCTCCCCATCTCCCCCGCTCTCCTTCTCCCTGTCTTCAGCATCCTCTCCCTCTTCTGCGCCGCCGTCCTCACCGCGCACGCCGCCACCCCCGCCTCCCTCCGCGCCGGCGCCTATGCGCAAGACATCACCCCGACGCCTGCTCAGCTCCCCACGCCCATCAACGGCGGCATGAAAGGAGCCTTCGCCAAAACCGTCACCGATCCCATGCACGCGCGCAGCTTTGCGCTGCAAAGCGGCGCCACCACCCTCGTCTTCTGCGTCGTGGATGCGTGCATGATCCCGCGCGAGATCTGCGAAGCCGCCAAAGCCCTCGCCTCGCGCGCCACCGGCATTCCCACCTCTCACCTCCTCATCAGCGCCACGCACTCGCACAGCTGTGCCACGCTCACACCCGTTTTCCAAAGCAACGCCGATCCCGTCTACCTCGCCAACCTCCCCACGCGTATCGCCGAAAGCATGATCCGCGCGCACGCCAACCTCGAGCCCGCCGAAATCGCCTTCGGCAAATCCGCCAACCCCGACCAAGTCTTTAACCGCCGTTGGCTCATCAAACCCGGCGAGACCAACCCGAATCCCTTCGACGCCACCACCGACCGTGCGTGGATGAATCCTGGATACAAAAACCCCAAGGTCTCCGCCCCCGCGGGCCCCGTTGATCCCGATGTCTCGATCCTCGCCGCCCGCGCCAAATCCGACGGCCGCCCCCTCGCCCTCCTCGCCAACTACAGCCTCCACTACGTCGGAGGCCTCCCTGCAATTTCTGCCGACTACTTCGCCGCCTTCGCGCGCGAAGTCACCACGCGTCTCGCCGCCACCGACGCCCGCTACACCGGCAAACCCGCCTTCGTCGGCATCATGAGCAACGGCACCAGCGGCAATATCAACAACGTCAACTACGCCGCCCCCGCCCCGCCGAAACGCGCCCCCGGCGAACAAATCACCGCCGTAGCGAAGAGCGTAGCCGACACCGCCCTACACGCTTACTCCCGCCTCGCCTGGCAATCCGCCGCGCCCCTCGCCGCTGCCGAACGCGACGTCACGCTCGCCGTCCGCAAGCCCACGCCCGACGAACTCACCCGCGCCCAAAAGATCGTCACCACCACCAAGCGCGACCCCGACGGCCAGTTCGCCGACCGCAAAGCCATCTACGCCCTCGAGTCCCTCGCCCTCGCCGACTACCCCGCAACCGTCCCCGTGAAACTCCAAGCCCACCGCATCGGCCAGCTCACGATCGCCGCCATCCCTTGCGAAGTCTTCGTCGAAATAGGCCTCGACCTGAAAGCCAAGAAACCCCTCTCCGACCACTTCACAATCTCCCTCGCCAACGGCTACAACGGCTACCTCCCGACGCCCGAGCACCACGCCCTCGGCGGCTACGAAACCTGGCGCGCTCGCAGCAGTTACCTCGAAGAAAACGCCTCCGAAAAGATCACCACCACCCTCCGCGCCCTCCTCGCAACCGTGGCGAAGTAAGTTAGGCTGGTTTCACAATTCAGACGCTTCGTTAGCGCTTGATTGCGCCGAGCTTCGGTCTGCACCTAAACGCGCTTCCGAAAGAGCCAGAACCTCATCAATTCGCTGAAACGGCACGACTATCGCGATGCCCATATTGATCTTCTCTGGGGTAAGTATTCCGGGCGCCTCAAATTCGCCTGACGACGGATTCAAAATTGCGTCATAGTGTCCATGAATAAGACCCAGAAGCAAAACGATCTGTTTGTCGGCATACTTCAAAGCTCCATCTATAAGTCTTACCAGACCTGGATGCACAAAAACAGGAGACCCGCTCAAGCCGCCGATTGAACGCGCCTCGACCAAATATGCATCAATTGCTCCGAACGCTTTTGTCTGAACTTTCTCCTCCTGCATGCAGGCGATATTACCCACCCTTACGATGGGGATATTTCGATATGTGCCGTGATGATGAGTGAATAGTCCGGCAATAAGGACCTCATCTCCAGGCCCAACCCCAATTTCCCGAATTTTCGCATCGGTCGCACACATCGATGTTCCGATAATCCGATGATCCAGAGGATCGGGAACGCTAGTTGGCAGCATTGCCACATCGATAGATTTGTCAGTCGGATGAAAAAACCAGTCGTCTACGTATGACTTCAACCACTCGGCTGGACCCTCTCTGTTATCGACCCTTATCCAGACCTCATCGAGGAGAAGCTTATTCCGGATATTATCGATCACATGTCGGGCTGTAACCAAGTGAACAATTCCGCATGGCTGTTCCTTAGATGAGGCCCGGCCCAAGAAGAATGCTGAACCAACAGGCTGAAACGAATCGTCCGCCTTGCGCACACCGACAAAGACTACGCATTTCCGAATCTCCGGTGGAATAGTCATATCGCGCGCCAAGTGACTTGAAATGTGTGCCAACGTCGATTCCTCACTTCCGTCCTTCCAGCTTCCGCCGCGTCTTCTCTAGTTCGCCCACGAGCACCTGCTCGCTCGGCAACGCCGTGAGATATTCGCGCACCAGCAGTTTCGTCGGCAGCGAATCGGTCGCGTAGCGCACGAGCGCCTCGCCTTTCCCTGAACACAGAATCACTCCCACCGGCGGATTTTCTCCCGGCTGCACCCAGTGCTCGCGCGCGTAGCTCAGGTAGACGTGCATCTGCCCTGCATCGGCGTGCGTAAACGGCCCGAGCTTCAAATCGAAAATCACGAGACAACGGAGCCGGCGGTGAAAGAACAGCAGATCGACCCGATACCATTCGTCATCGATGCGCAGCCGACGTTGCCGTCCGACAAACGCGAAGTCGTTGCCCAACTCCAATAGGAACGCCTCCAGGTGCCGCACCAATCCGTCCTCCAAATCGGTCTCCGAATATTCATCCCGCAGTCCGAGAAATTCCAATACGAGCGGATGGCGAATCTCCTCCTCCGCGCTCACCGCATCCTCCGGCTTCGCCTCCGCACCTTTCGTCAGCATCGCCATCTTGTTCCGCGACAGTGCCGTGCGCTCGTAAAACTGGCTGTCCATCTGTCGCTGCAATTGCCGCACCGACAAACCGCCCCGCAACGCCTCGGTGTGGTAAAACATCAGTGCCTCCGGCGAACGGGATCGGCGCACCAGTAACACGTAGTCCGACCAAGGCAGCGGAAACGCCCGCGCCAGCTCGCGAAAATCCACAGCCGTTGAATTCCGAGACAGCGTCTCGGAATTCCCTTTCAGCTCGATCGCCTGGGCCGCCACGCCCTCATCGCCACGTGTTCTTACCAATTTCCGCGACAGTGTCTCGGAAATCACCGCCGGCGGAAACGCCCGGTAAAATTGTCGCATCGTTTCCAAGTTGTCCGGTGAAAATCCCCGTCCCGCTCGTTTACTCAGGTCCTCCGAAAGTCGCTTCAGCAGCCCCTCCCCATATTTCGCTCGATCCGCCCCACCCTGCTCAAACTCAACGATCCGCCGACCGATTTCCCAATACGTCGCGGTCATGAACGCATTGACTGCTCGCGCCGAAGCACGCCGCGCCGTTTCCAACAGTTCACCGATACCCACCACCAGCCCGCCGTAATTTTTCACCGCCGGGAGAGTCGGTTTTTTTGCTGCGGATTTCTTGCTCATAGGGGTAGGAGCGACCGTTTCATACCCGGCGACCATGGGGCATCCGACCATGCCGAGGCGAGGCACGAAACTCTCGCGACAAAGGATTGAGTCGCCTCACGCCCCCATCCCCAATCTTCGCCGAGCCGTCTACCGCCTTCGCCCCCATGACTCACTCCATGCCCACCCGTCGCCAATTTCTCCACACCGCCGCGGCCGCCGGCGCCCTCGCGCTCACGCCGCGCCTCACCGCGGCTGCCGCCGCACCCGCGACCGATCGCAAACTCCGCGTCGGCATCGTCGGCGGCCGCTTCGGTGCGACCTTCCAATTTCACGAGCACCCAAATTGCACCGTCACCGCCGTCAGTGATCTCCGCGCCGACCGCCGCGCCGCGCTCATGAAAGTTTACCGCTGCTCCAAGAGCTACGACTCCCTCGCCGAACTCCTGCGCGACCCACAGATCGAAGCCGTCTTCCTCGCCACGCCCGCGCCCGATCACGTCGCGCACACCCTCGCCACCCTCAAGGCCGGCAAACACGTCCTCTGCGCCGTGCCCGCCGCGATGTCGCTCGACGAATGCGCCGCACTGCGCGAGGCCGTGCGCGCCTCCGGCCTCACCTACATGATGGCCGAGACGAGCTACTGGCAGCAGGCCACCATCACCGCGCGCAAGTTTTACCAAGAGGGAAAATTCGGCACGATCTACGCCGCCGAGTCGATGTATCACCACGCCGGACTCGAAACGCTCTGGTTCGAAAAAGGCCAACCCACGTGGCGCCACGGCCTCCCGCCGATGCTCTACCCCACGCACTGCACCGCGCACCTCATTGGCGTCACCGGCGAGCGCCTCACCGATGTCTCGTGCCTCGGCTGGGGTGACGCCGACCCGCTCCTCAAAAACAATCCCTATAACAACCCGTTCTGGAACGAGACCGCCCAATTTCGCACGAGCCGCGGCCACACCATGCAGGTGCAAGTCTGGTGGAAGGGCGCCCATCGCGGCGGCGAACGCGCGCGTCTCTACGGAGACAAAATGAGTTTCCTCTACCCCGACCCCAATGGACTCGGCGCCGTGCTCGTGCGCGCCGGCCAGCAAACCGAAAAAGACAGCGGCGGCTTCGAGCGCGCGCTCCCCGCCTTCGAAAATTTCACGATCCCCGAGTGGTGGGCCACCGACCTCCTGCCCGAGCCGCTCCGCCACAAAAGCGGCCACGAGGGCTCGCACACGTTCATCACGCACGAATTCATCGACGCGATTCTGCACAACCGCCGCCCCGCCGTGGATGTTTACGAAGCTCTCGCCTACACCGCCCCCGGCATCATCGCGCACCAATCCGCGCTCAAAGACGGCGAACGCCTCAAAGTCCCGAGCTTCGACGCCTGATTTCGTTCACGCGCCGCCGCGCCCTCAGTGCGCTGCCAACCACTCGCGCACCCGCGGATTAAAATCCTCGATCCGTTCCCAGTGAAACGCGTGCCCAGCTCCCGGATACAAGTGTAGCTCCGCGCCCGGAATCCCGCGCGTGACCTCCTCCGCCATCCAGCGCGGCGTGAAAATATCCGCGTCGCCGCCGATCACGAGCGCGGGCGCTTTGATCTTCCCGAGCTCACTCACCACATCGTGCCCCACACACGCCGCCGCCTGCGCCTCGAGCGCGTGCAGCGGTTGCGGCGCCGCGCCTTCGCCCGCCTGCTTCTGCCCGTCGAGCAACCCCGCGTAGCTCGCCGCATCGTCCCACGTCGCCTTCGAAAAAATCAGGAGCTGGATATAGTTCATGAACTCCTCCGGGCGCAGCCGCGCCTTGATGGTTTTCATGTGCTCAAAAATTCCCTTCGCATACGCGTCGCACCGCGCCCACGGACACATCAACACCAGCGAGCGCACGCGCGCCGGATGCCGCAGCGCGAGCTGTTGCGCGATGATCGAGCCCATCGAGCAGCCAACCACGCGCACACGATCGATGCCCAACGCATCCAGCAGCCCGACGAAATCGTCCGCCATCATCGCGCTCGAATACGGCCCCGCTGGTTTGTCCGTCAGCCCCACGCCGCGGTTGTCCGGCATGATGCACCGAAACGACTTCGCCCAAAACTCCGCGTGCTTCTCCCACACGCCCCCCGGCGCCGTGATTCCCATGATCAAGAGCACCGGCTCACCGGCGCCGCGCTCATCATAGTAAAGTTTGATTCCGTTGGTCGTGACGTAGGGCATGTTTGCGGTAGGAGCCTGCTTGCAGGCGATTAAGAGTTCAGCATTTCCATCTCCGAATCCGAGACTTCAGCGTTCGACGTTCGCGCACCAGCCAGCGTGCGTCCCCTCACCGCTTCAACGCCGGGATCAGCGTCTCGCGAATCCATTTTCCGTCATGCGTCGTCACGCCGTCCGGATCGTCGACCGCCTGCGCCGCCTCATCCTCGCACACGATCCAGCCGGTATATTTTCGGTCGAGCAGCCATTGCGTGATACCCACGAGATCGACTTTGCCTTCGCCCATGAGCGCGAATTCCGGGTTGCCGTCCCAATCCTTGAAGTGGACGAGATTGATCATCTCCGCGTAGTCGCGCATTTTCGCGAGCGGGTTCATGCCGCCGTTCGCCATATGCCCCACGTCCGGCGTCCAACCCGTCACCGTGCGGTCGAGCCGCTCCAGAATCGCGCGGTAGTCCGACTCCGTGCGGTTCGTCGAATGATGCGGTGAGTTCGGATGAAAACTCGCCGGCACGCCCGCCGCCGCCGCGCGCCGCGACACTGTGTTCAGATTCGCCACGAGATTTTTCTGCCGCTGCTCCAGATCGTGACGCCCCTCCGGCATCTGCACGGTGCACAGCGTCGCGCCGGGAAACCGTTTCAACAACGCGATCGTCGCATCCGCCTCCGCCCGTTCCTGCGCCGTCTCCTCAGGGTGATTCCACGAGAGCACGAGCGCGATCGCCGCGAGCTCCAGCCCGGCGTCCTTCAAACCCTTCTCAAGTTTGTCCGCGTTGAAGTAGTCGCCCATCCATCCGTGACTCGGCGAAAACCCCTGGAAGCCCGCCTTCGCGGTGACGTCGATCATGTGACCGATCCGGCCCGCATGGGCGCGGCCCGAGTCTTTCATAAACCACGTGTAAGTTTCAGCGCCGAAGCGAAAGGGCAGAGGTTGCATAGGGTAAGGGGAAAATTCTCCGCCGATTGAGCCCGCGCTCCGCCGCAACTCAACCCCGATGTGCACCGCCCGCCCATTTCCCATTTCCGGGAATCCCCCATTCCACAAACGAACCCCCGCCCGCGCCCCGTTCCTCGGCCGTAAATTTCTAACCTCTCTCCCATCGGGACTTAGGCCACCGCTCCGCCCGCGGCACACGCGTTGCTAAACTCTCCGCACCACCCGCCACCACCATGAGAAATCCCCTCGTCCATCTCCTGTTTCTCGTCGCCCCTTTTCTGATCGGCGAACTCGGCCGCGAGATCGCCTCCGCCACCCCAGCGCGCACCACCGCCTCCGCCTCACCCGCCCCACGTGCGCCGACCGAAGTCTGCACGGCCACCCCCGCCCCCAAATCCGCCCCCGCTCCCTCCGCCCCGCCGCGCACGAATGCCGCCAAGCCCGCGACCCCCACCGCGCGCCGCCCGCTCCCTGCCCACCTCTTCATGTAAGCCGCCATTCCTCGCCCCCGTTCTCCCGCTCTCCGCGTCTCTCCTTCTCCGCATCGTCCCCGTCCCGCCCGCATGATCCAACTCCGCCACGTCGAACGCGTCTATCCGCTCAAAGGCGGCCCTTACTACGCGCTGCGCAACATCACCCTCGACGTCGCCGCGGGCGATTTTCTCTCGATCATGGGCCCGTCCGGCTCCGGCAAATCCACGCTCCTCCACCTCCTCGGTCTCCACGACCACGCGTGGGGTGGCGAATATTTCCTCGCCGGCGAACCCGTCCACCGGCTCGACGCCAAAGCCCGTTTCGCCCTCCAGAAAAAACACCTCGGTTTCGTTTTCCAAAGCTACCACCTCCTCGACGACCTCACCGTCTACGAGAATCTCGAGATCCCGCTCTCCTATCGCGACGTCCCGAAAAAAGACCGCGAGAGCATCGTCTGCGACGCCCTCGACCGTTTCCACATCGTCGGCAAAAAAGACCTCTACCCCGCGCAGCTCTCCGGCGGCCAACAACAACTCGTCGGCATCGCCCGCGCCCTCGTCGCCCGCCCCGCGCTGATCCTCGCCGACGAACCCACCGGCAACCTCCACTCCGACCAAGCCCGCGAGATCATGGAACTCTTTCGCCGCCTCAACCGCGACGATGGCGTGACCATCGTCCAAGTCACCCACTCCCACGAAAACGCCGCCTACGGCACCCGCACCGTCCGCCTCGCCGACGGCCTCCTCGTCCCATGAAACGCTCCGCCCTCTCCCCCCTCGCCTCCCGCACACGTGCACGCACCCCGCAGCGCTCCCGCCCTGCCCCGCGTCCC
>Ga0075163_10004587_pt1 | contig 18524 bp, 18 predicted proteins | sample JI1023141ADNA_FD_71478 | JGI IMG/M metagenome (GOLD analysis project Ga0075163, IMG submission 71478) | Wastewater effluent complex algal communities from Wisconsin, to seasonally profile nutrient transformation and Carbon sequestration -... | ecosystem: Engineered > WWTP > Effluent > Algae...
CCATGGGCCCGGACGGCGACCGGGACAGCTCGTGATGGTGGGCGCCCCAGTCGACCTCGACCCAGCGCGACCCGGCCGGGCACTGCGGCAGCACAAAGTAGCAGGGAAAGCGGTGCTGGGCCTCGGCAGTGCCCAGAAGCTCAGCGGTGCCGTTGCGCAGCTGGGCGGCATTGTCGGTGCCGCGCTCGCCGGCCCCGTGGAGCAGCAGCACCAGCGGCAGCCGCTCTGGGTAGCTGGCCGCCGGCGCCAGCAGCCGGTAGGGCAGGACGTCAGTCTGACCGAGGCCGGGGCCGCCGGGCTGTTCCGGACCGCGGTGCTCGCGGGCTGCGAATCTGGAAAGCGTCTCCTGACCCAACGGCCGCTCCTCGGGCTGCGGGCTCTATTTTACAGCAGGTCGGGGGGAGTCGTCATGTCGGGCGGCGACGCCATGTCGGGCGGCGTCGTCATGTCGGCGGGCGGCGGAGCGAGATCGTAAAGACCAGTGGCCGATGCGTTCTTGCAGTAGCCGCCGATGGTCTTGGTGTTGCCGCCGTACTCGCAGTACAGGCCGGTAACGCAGTCATCGTCGATCTGGCAGCGCTCGCCTTCCGCCTGCTTGCAGGCGGGGAGCAGCGACAGCAGGCCGCTGGCCAGAACAAGCGCTGCCAGCTGCCGGGTTCGTGTCCATCCGTACATGGGGGTGGCTTATAGCACACTGCGCGCAGAAACGTACACGCGCCGTTATAAGACTCTTCTAGGCCTTCAGCGCTGCTCCGTCGAGGAGGCGCTGGCACAGGCTGGGGAAGTCGAGCCCGCCGGCGGCGGCGATCATGGGCACCAGGCTGCGCTCGGTCAGGCCGGGCAGCGTGTCCACCTCCAGGCAGACCGCCCTTCCGCCCGGCGCCAGGATCAGGTCGGTGCGGGTCACTCCCGAGCAGCCGAGCGCCTGATGCGCCCGTCGGGCCAGGTCGTGACAGAGCTGCCGCTCGGCGGGCGTGAGCGGCGCGGGCACAAGGTAGCTCGTGTCGCTGCGCTCGTACTTGGCGGCGTAGTCGTAAAAGCCGGCCGTGGTCTTGATCTCGACCTCGCCCAGCACTGTGCCGTCGAGCACCGCGACCTGGATCTCGCGGCCGCGCACATATTCCTCCAGCAGCACCGTCCCGTGCTGGCGCGACGCCTCGGCGAGGGCGGCGGCGAACTGGTCGTCTTCGTGCACGATCGAGATGCCCACCGACGAGCCCTCACGCGACGGCTTTACCACCATCGGCAGCCCGATGCGCAGGCGGTCTGCGGCGCCGCGATACACGCACCAGCGCGGCGACTCGATCTGCTCCTGCTCGAAGACCCGGCGCGCGGCCACCTTGTCCATGGCCAGCGCCGAGGCGAGCACCGACGAGCCGGTGTAGGGAATGCGGCAGCACTCCAGCAGCCCCTGGACGCAGCCGTCCTCGCCGAACGTGCCGTGCAGGGCCAGGAACGCGACCGCGATCCGCTCGGTGCGCAGGCACGCCCAGAGGTTGTGCTCGGGGCCGGTCCAGTCGATGGGAACGACCAGATGGCCGAGGCTGCGCAGGGCCTGACAGACGCGCTCGCCCGAGCGCAGCGACACGGCCCGCTCTGCGGAGGGCCCGCCCATGATGACCCCGACGAGGCCGCTCATGCATCTTCTCCCATGACGCGCACCTCCGGTTCGAGGAGGATGCCGAACTTGTCCTTCACGGCTGCGCGCATGACGTCCATCAGGGCCAGCACGTCGCTGGCGCGGGCGCGGCCGGCGTTGACGATCCAGTTGGCGTGGGCCTGCGCGATCTCGGCGTCGCCGATGCGCGTCCCCTTGAGGCCGCAGGCCTCGATCAGCCTGCCGGCAAAGTCGCCGGCCGGGTTTTTAAAGAAGCTGCCGGCGTTGGGGAGGCCGTGGGGCTCGCGGGCGCGACGGCGATCGCGCAGGGCGCGCACCTCCTTTTCGATCTCGTCGCGCGGACGGGGCGGCAGCCGCAGGTGGCCCGCGACGATGAACTCCTCGCGCGGCAGCGCCGAGCCGCGGTAGACAAAGCCGCACTGGGCCGCCGGGCGGGTCAAAAGCTGGCCCTTGCTGTCGACGCTGTCGACCTGCGTGGTCACGTCCTTGAACTCGCCCAGGTAGGTGCCGGCGTTCATGATCAGGCCGCCGCCGATCGAGCCTGGCACGCCGCCCAGAAACTCGACGCCGCCGAGGCTGCGGCGGGTGGCCTCGACCAGCAGCTTGCCGGTCGCGATCCCGGCCTCCACGCGCACCCGGACCGCGCCGTCCGCATCCGGGGCGGAAAACTCCAGCTGCCGCAGCCGATCGCTCGATACCAGCACCCCGCGCACGCCGCCGTCGCGAACCAGCAGGTTGCTGCCGGCGCCGAGCGCCTGACAGGGCAGCCCGAGCTCGCTGCAGGCCAGGCGCAGCCTCGCCACCGCGGCGACGGTGGCCGGGGCGATCCAGGCGTCTGCCGGACCGCCGATGCGCAGCGTGGTGTGGCGGGAGAGCGGCTCATCAAAGCGCAGCTCGCCCTCGCTTGCCACCGCTGCTGTCAGCGCCTCCCGCTGCTGTTCGCTGAGTCCTGGTCTGTGCATCGCTGGTTTCGAGGCGCGTACCGTATCATAAGAACTGCGAACTGCTCAGGGCCGGGTGGCCCAGGCCGCGATCTCGCGCCACAGCGGCACCAGCCGCCGATCCAGCACCAGGCCCATGTGATCGGGGGCGCAGGCGTAGCCGAAGCGCTCACCGACGGTGATGTGGGTCAGCGGACCCTGGATGCGGCTGGCCAGGCGCAGCTGGCAGGCCGGCACCGCCAGCAGCTTGTCGCCGTCGCTGGCCACGCTCAGCACCTGCGACCGCACCCGGCCCAGCGCCTGCAGATAGGAAAAGCCGTCCCGGCTGCACCAGTCGCCGCTCCCCTGCCACGAGCCCATCTGCGCCAGGTAGGGGTGCGACTCGTCAGCGGTGCCGAGGCGCAGGCGGCGCACCGGCAGGTAGCCCAGCGGCGCGCTGGCCGCCTGCATGGCCGCGAAAGACACGCACTTGAGCCGCCAGCGCCAGGCCAGCGGCTCCAGCTCGCGCAGCCACACGTTGGCGGCCAGCAGCACCAGCCGGTCATAGCCCACGCCCACCCGCGTGGCCTCGTGCTGCGCCTGCCACGCCAGCGCGACGTGGCCAAACAGGCTGTGGCCCACGGCCACGCGCTGGAGCTTGGGGAAGCGCTGGGCCAGGTAGGCGGCTGCAAGCCCGGCGTCCGCGACCAGCGCATCGTAGTCCCAGGTCGCGCCCTCGGCCGGGTGCGGGCGGCTCTGCCCATGCCCGCGCTGATCGAACCACAGCACAGCCGCCCCCGCGGCGACAAGCTGTGACAAGAGCCCCTGACCTGCCGGCTGATCCAGCGTTCGCCGATCGACCATCATGGCGTGAGACAGCGCCACCGCGATGCGCGGCGGCCCGCTGGGCCCAGGTGGAAGTAGGAGCTCCCCGCACAGGGTCGTACCGTCAGCTGCGCTGAGCGTCACCGGCTCGCCACCGCGCAGGCTGCCCGGCGCGCTGGTCTGCGCCCCGGTCCCGCCCGACCCGCTGTGAGGCCCAAAGAGCGTCTTCAGGATCTGGTTCAAAATTGCTCCGACCATTGCGCGATGACGGCCCGGCCGACGCCTCCGCCGTCTTGCTGTCTGGCGACGGTCACAGCTTTCCTCGGCGTCCCCGCGCATGGTAGCTTGAATGATAGGAATGCTCTGACCATGCCGAAGCTTGTTTACCACGATAGTTCGGGGACGCGGGGCACTGTGGAGATGGGCGCCGAGACCATCCTCATCGGCCGCGCCGCCGACTGCCAGATCCAGACCCAGGACGGGCTGGTCTCGCGTCGCCACGCCCGGGTCTCGTATGACGGGGCCTATTGGATTGAAGACAACGGCAGCGCCAATGGGGTCTACGTAGGCTCGGAGCGTGTTCAGCGCTACAAGCTGCGCCCCGGCGATGTCTTTCGCTGCGGCCACCTCGAAGTTCGCTTTGAAGTCGAGGACATGAACCGCACCTCGGTCAACGCCGCTCCCTCGGCGGGGGCGATCGCGCAGGCCACGGCCAAGGCTGCCGCACCGGTCGGCCCAGCGCCGCCTCCGGCCAATGCCATGATCTTCGGCGTCGAGGGGCAGGTTGGCCGCGGGGCCTCGGGACGCTCGACGCCCAGTGCGGCCAGCGTGCCGCCGCCTGCGGGCATTGCCGAGAGCATGGGGGCAGTGCCGGCCAAGATGCCGGCTGGGGCCTCGGGAGTCATGGCGCCGCCGCCGCTGCCGCAGCGGATGCCGGTGAACCCGTCGGGTCCGGCCGATCCGACCGGTGCCTTGCGCGCTGGCTCGGGTCAGAAGCTGTCGCCGAGCGCGACGAGCATCCCACCGCCGCCGCCGTCTCCGTACCCCTATCCGGAGCCGCCGGCGCCGACCCAGATGGAGCGCCCACCGCCGCCGCCGTCGCGGCGCGGCTTTCCCGACGTGTCGCCGGTGACCAATGTGCCGCGCTCGTCGCAGTCGATTCCGCCGCCGCCGCCGCCGCCGCTGTCGGTGCCGAACGAGCTGGCGACGATTCGCAGCGAGCTCGAAGGTGAGCGCCAGCGCCGCATCGAGGTGGAGCGCGAGCGTGACGAGGCGCTGCGGCGCGCAGATGATGCCACCCAGCAGGCGCAAGAGTCGCAGCTGCAGGCGCAGGACGCCATGCGCAAGGCCGACGAGCTGAGCTCGCGCGTGACCGACGGCGACTCGGAGCGGCTGCGGCGTCGCATCGAGCAGCTGGAATCGGAGCTGCGGCGCAAAGGCGGCGGTGGAGGTGGCGGCGAAGCGCTGCGCACCGCCGAGGCCGAGCGCGATCGGCTGCGGGCCAAGGTCGCGGAGCTGGAGGCGCGTCCGGCCCCGGCTCCAGCTGCCAACGCCGATCAGGAGATGGAGCTCATCCGCTTCCGCCGCAAGGTCGAGCAGCTGGAGTCCGATCTGCGCCGCGCCCGCAGCGGTCAACCCGAAGACAAGGGCCCGGATCCGCGCGTGGCCGAGCTTCAGGCCGAGGTGCGGCGGCTGGCCGAGGAGCGCGATGCCGCCGTCGCCGCCAGCAAGGCTGCGGCCGCCGCTGGCGATGGGCGCCACGGCAGCAGCGAGGAGCTGGAGCGCGCCAAGCGGCGCATCGATCAGCTCGAATCCGAGGCGCGGCGCCGGCCGGTCGGCTCGGTGAGCGACGAGAAGCGCATGGAGGCGCAGCGTGCCGAGGTCGAGTCGGTGCTGCGGCAGCTGCGCGACACCGAGCGCGAGCGCGACTCGCTGCGCGAGCTGGTCTCACGCAGCGGCGCCAGTGCCGGCTCCGGACCGGCCAAGCCGCCGCAGGCCGTGGTCGACAACCTGACCACCGTCAGCGACGGTCTGGCCGACATGCGCGCCGCCCTGCGCGCCGCCGGCGACGACCTGGCCCTGGAGACGCTGGAACAGGTGCGCAAAGCCCTGCGCCAGGCCTGCACGCTGCTCGGCCTCTCGATTTAATTTCAATCCCCAGTGATTTCGACCTGCTGGCCCTGCGTCCCCTCTCCCTGCGGGAGAGGCTGGGTGAGGGCAGAGCCCGTCGCTGCGGCTGCGGTGCCCCCTCACCTAGCCTCTCCCCCGAGGGGAGAGGGATTCGGGGGACTGGGATTAGCCCCAGGTGTCGTAGCGGGCGAAGGCCATGATGAAGTCGGCGCGGCCTTCGGTGGCTGAGCGGACCGCGGTCGAGTAGCCGAACAGCGAGCGCAGCGGCAGCTCGGCAATGATGCAGCGCCGGCTGCCGCGCATGCCGACATCCAGGATCTGCGCCCGCCGCTGGTTGAGATCGCCGAGCACCTCGCCGACGAACTCGTCGGGCACCAGCACTTCCAGGTGCATGATCGGTTCGAGCAGTGCGACGCCGGCGGCCTCACACGCCTTGATGAGCGCGCGCGAGCCGGCGATCCGCCAGCCCACATCCGAGGCGACCTCTGCCGGCAGCCGCGGCTCGACGGCGATGAGCGTCGCCTCGATGTCTTCGAGCCGGTTGCCCTTGGGGCCCGAGCTTATGGCCTCGCGCAGACCCGCCATCGCCGCTTCGACGCAGCCCGGCAGGGCGCGCTGGAGCGCGGGGGCCCACTCGGGAGACGGCGGCGGCACGGCGTTCTTGATCTGCGAGCCGGTGCCGCGCGCACGGGCGGTGACGCGCACGGTCGCGCGTCCAAACAGCATGCCCTCGTCGGAGATGCGCTCGAAGACGTGCTCGCCTTCGCCGGTTCCGAGCACGGTCTCACGGTACACGACCTGCGGCCGACCCATGCGCGCATGCACGCCGTACTCGCGCTCCAGCACGTCGCGCTTGATCTCCAGGTGAAGCTCGCCCATGCCCGAGACCAGGATCTGTCCGGTCTCGGCGTCGTCGCGCACCTGGAACGTCGGGTCCTCGTCGGCCAGCTTGGCCAGGGCGGCCTGCATCTTCTCCGAGTCGGCGCCGGTCGCGGCCTCGATGGCCTGCGAGATGACGGGCTGATAGGTGTCGATGCGCTCCAGCATGATCGGCGAGCGCGGATCGCACAGCGTGTCGCCGGTCGCGGTGTCCTTGAGCCCGACGGCGAGCACGATCGTGCCGGCCTTGGCCTCGTCGATCTTTTCGCGGTTGTCGGCGTGAACGGTAAACAGGCGCGCGACCTTTTCCAGGCGGCCCAGCGGCTTCTGCGGACCGTCGGCGGTGGCGGGGTGCGCAGGGCGCTTTTCGCGCTCCTTGGTCGGCGGCCCGAGGCGGGGATTGAACACGTCCTCGCCGGCCTTGAGCGTGCCCGAATAGATGCGCACGTACACGGCCTTGCGCCCCTCGACCATCGCGACCTTGAAGGCCAGGGCGCACAGCGGCGCCTTGTCGTCGGGCGGGCGCTCCTCGTGCTCGCCGGTGCGCGGGTTTATGCCCTGCATCGGCGGCACATCGGTGGGCGCGGGCAGGTACTCGACCACGGCATCGAGCAGCGGCTGCACGCCGCGGTTGCGCAGGGCCGAGCCGCACAGCACCGGCACCGCCTTGTTGGCCAGCGTGACCCGCCGGATCGCGGCGCGCAGCGTCGGCTCATCCACCGGCGTGCCGGCCAGATAGAGGTTCGCCAGCTGGTCATCGACCTCGGCCACGCGCTCGACCAGGAGCTCGCGCGCCGGCTCCAGGATCTCGCGATCCGCGTCGGTCAGGTCGGCCTTTTCGGTGATCTGCGGCGCGTCCTCTTCCTCGCCGGTAAACTCGACCCGCCGCTCCGCGACCAGATCGTAGTGGCCGACGAAGGTGTCCTCGGCGCCGATCGGCTCCTGGATGGGGATCGGGTTGGCCGACAGGATCCGCCGGATGCCCTCGACCACCGACTCGAAGTTGCTGCCGACGCGGTCCATCTTGTTGACGAAGGCAACGCGCGGCACCTGGAACTTATCCGCCTGATGCCAGACCGTCTCGGTCTGCGGCTCGACGCCGTCGACGGCCGACAGCACCACGCAGGCGCCGTCGAGCACGCGCAGGCTGCGCTCGACCTCGATCGTGAAGTCGACGTGGCCCGGCGTGTCGATGAGGTGCATCTCGTGGTTGCGCCACGAAAACGACGTCGCGGCGGCCGTGATGGTGATGCCGCGCTTGCGCTCCTCGGGCATCCAGTCCATCTGCGTCTGGCCCTCGTGGACCTCGCCGATCTTGTGGATGCGTCCCGAGTAGTAGAGGAAGCGCTCGCTGACCGTGGTCTTGCCCGCGTCGATGTGGGCGATGATGCCGATGTTGCGGACGCGGTCGAGCTTCTTGGACTTGCCGCCGCCGGGGCCTGGGCCCTGAGAAGTCGCCTGACCCTGACCCTGAACTGGAGGCGCTGAACCGGGGCCTCCCTGTGAATTTGTCGCCATGGGAGGGCGATTATAGGCAGCTGAGGCTGCCAGCCAACCCCAATCGTGCCTGTTGACCGCTCCCGAGGGCTGCGGTACGAGTGGGCGCGAGGAATTTCTTTGATGAAGCAGCGGCAGATGCGGCTAGGGTGGCGGCTTTCGACGGGGCCGAGGTCGAAAAAAGCTCGGGCGCTGATCTTGATGAGCCTGGTCTGTCTGAGCCTGTTCGGGCTGTCGCTGGCGGCGCCAGGACAGGCGTGGGCGCAGGATTTTGCGGCGGCCGGGCAGCACTTTGCGGCGGCGCAGGATGCCTTCGGCCAGGGTCAGTACAAGCGCGCGGCCGAGGAGTATCAGGTCGCGTACGGCATCACCAAGGATCCGGCGCTGCTCTTCAACATCGGCGAGTCGTGGCAGCGTGCCGGCGACGGACCCAAGGCGCTGGCGGCCTACCGCCTGTACCTCAAGGAGCAGCCGGGTGCGAGCGATCGCGAGGAGGTCGAAAAGCGGATCGCCTCCCTGGAAGCGGCGATGCTGCCGCCGCCCGCCGCGCCGGGCACGTCCGGCAATGCGCCGATTCCGCCCACGCCCGACAGCGCAGTGACCCCGCCTCCAGGGGCTGCACCGGGTCAGAGCGCACCCCTGGGCAGTGACAAGACGCCTCCAGGCGCAGCGGGCGGCGTGATGGCCCCGACGGGCAAGGAGCCTCCGGCCGCTGGTGGAACGGCGTCCATCGACGTGAAAGCGGCTCCGGCCGCGACGACAGCAGCCCCCAAACCTGCGGGCAGCCGCCTGCGCACGGCGGGCTGGGTGACCATTGCCGCGGCAGTGGCCCTGGCCACGGCGGGGGCGATCCTGGGGCTGGGCGCGCAGAACCGCGCCGACGAGCTTCGCCGCCGCACCACGGTGCTCGTCAACAACCAGCCGCCGGTCTACGACTCGGATCAGCGCGAGGTCTACGACTCGCTGATGAGCGAAGGCAGCTCCTACAACACCGCCGGCATTGCGCTCTTGAGCCTGGCCGGCGCGGCGGCGATCACCGGCGGCGCGCTCTTCATCGCCGACTGGGTGCGGCGCCCTCGCCCCAGCGAGCAGCCCAAGGCGGCGAGGCTGGGGCTGCCGACGCTGGCCGTGGGATCGGGGCGGGCTGTGCTGGCCATTGGCGGGAGCTTCTGACATGGCGAAAAAGAAGCTCCCAGCTGCCCTGATTCCGCTTGGGCTTGGCAGCCTGCTCCTCGGCGGGCTGGTGCTGCTCAGCCGCTGCTTCAGCCCGGATCTGCCGGCCTGCTCGTTTGTGTGCGGCACCGAGGAGCCGCGCTGCCCGACCCAGTACGAGTGCCGCAGCGACGGCTACTGCCACCTGAGCGGCAGCACCGAGGCGTGCCCCTACACCATGGATCTGTCGCCCGCTCCGGCGCGCCCCGACCTCAGCAGCAGTGGCGATATGGCCACGCCGCCGGACATGACGGTGCCGCCGGACATGACCACCCCCACCGACTAGTCAGGCGCGCGACGACAAGGCGGCGGCTGGGGAGAGGCGGGCGGCGGCGCGGGCCGGCCACAGCGCGCCGAGCAGGCAGGTCAGGATCGAGAAGCCGACAGACAGCAGGCACAGGCCGGCCGAGAACCAGAAGTAGCTGGTCGGCTTGAACGGAAACTCGGGCAGCGCCACGCGCGACAGGTAGTCGATGCCGATGGCAAACAGCCGCGCGATGCCCAGCCCCAGCACCCCGCCGATCAGGCCAATCAGCACCGCTTCGCCGAGCAGCAGCAGGAAGATGTCGAGCCGGCTGGCCCCCACGGCGCGCATCACGCCGAGCTCGTGCCGGCGCTCACTGATGGCGCGGAAAAAGGTGTGGGTCACGCTGCCGGCGGCCACCACCAGCGTCGACAGCGACACCAGCACGAACAGGGCCGTGATGAGCGTCACCGCCAGCCCCGCCTGCTCGGCGCCGTTATCCTCGACGGTGTAGCCCAGCTTGCGCACCAGATCGACGACGCCGGTCGGGCTCCGGCCCTCCTTGATCTGCACCGTGAGGCTGGAAAACTCGCGGCTGGCGCGCTCACCGGCGTACAGCGCGTTCCAGCGCTTGACGTAGGGCAGCGGCACGGTGATGCCGAGCGGCATCGCCTGATCGCTGACTCCGACGAGCATCATCTTGCGCTGGCGCGGCGTGCCGCCGGGGGTGGTGCGCGGGATCCACGACTTGCCGAGCTCGGCGGTGAACACCGTGCCGCGCAGCTGCCCGAGGAGAAAGCCGTTGATGCGCGGCAGCCCGTGCGTCTTGGCGATGCTGCCGTTGTAGAGCTCCATGAGAAACGGCGAGATCAGCACCGGCACCGGCGGCTCGCACTGGTTGCGATCCCACGAGCAGTAGGTGCCCTCGCGGCAGTTCTTGTCCTCGGTGCAGAAGGGGCCGTGCGGATCTTCGTAGTCGCGAAACTGGGCGGGCGAGGTCGGCTCGGTGATCGCCTGCGGATCGATGCCGTCGATGAACAGCTCCAGGCCCACGGTGCGGCCGACGATCTTTTCGCCGCCCCAGCCGCGCACCGCGAAGCTCACCTTCATGCGCGGCGAGACCAGGGCCACGTCGGGATGGGCGCGCAGGGCCGAGATGGTGCTGTCGCCGAGGGGCTGCGGCCCGCCGCCGAGCAGGCTGCCCAGCGTATCGAGCGCCCCAAGGGCGCCGGTGTCGAGCGACGTGCGCGGCGGCACGACCTCGACGCGGCCAATGGGAAAGATGCGCGACAGCACCCGCCGCTGCATGCCCAGCGACAGCGCCAAAAAGAAGCTCAGGGCGGCGATGCCGACGGTGATGCCGAAGACCGAGAGCGCAAAGGGGCGCGGCGCCCGGGCCACGCTGCGACCGATGAGCCGGGCGAGCTTCTGGGCTTTCATGACTGGGCCTCGGGTTTGGCGGCCGGAGCAGCGGCCGGTGCCAGGGCGGCCCCGGCGCGGCTCAGCTCGTCGAGGGTGGCGGGCACCGGGCGGCCGTCCTCCATGCGCAAGAGGCGGCGGGCGACGCTGGCCACCCGCACCTCGTGCGTGACCAGGATGAGCGTCAGCTTTTCTTCGCTGCTGAGCTGCGTGAAGAGCTCGATGATGCGCTGGCCGGTCTCGACGTCCAGGTTGCCGGTCGGCTCGTCGCAGAGCAACAGCTGCGGGCGAAAGAACAGGGCGCGGGCAATGGCCACCCGCTGCCGCTGGCCGCCGGAGAGCTCCGCCGGCCGGGCCGTCTCGCGGCCACCGAGTCCGACGCGGCTCAGCACCTCGCGGGCGCGCTCGGCAGCGGCGGCCGGGGCCAGCGGCGCGTCGGCAAAGGAGTTGGGCAGCAGGACATTTTCCAGGCAGCTCAGGTGGTCGAGCAGGTGGAACGCCTGAAAGACAAAGCCGATGTGGCTGTTGCGCAGGCGGCTGAGCGCCGCGTCGCTGAGCTGGCCAGGACCCGGCCCCAGCTGGTGCCCGAACAGGCTCACCCGGCCCGTGAAGTCGCGATCGAGCCCGCCCAGGATGTGCAGCAGCGTCGACTTGCCCGAGCCCGAGCGCCCGACCAGCGCCACCAGCTCGCCGGCCTCCACGCGCAGGCTGGCCCCGCGCAGCACCTCGCCTTCGACGCCCTGCGGGCCGAAGCGGCGGTGCACCTCTTCGGCCAGGACGATGGGGGCATCCTGGCTCATGACTTTTGGGGGGCGCCGTCGGGACCCGTGGGCTGCTTGGCGTTGAGCGGCAGCCGCAGGTAGCGCGTCCCGTTGGTGTGCGCGGCCGGCAGCTGGCCGGCGTCGATGTTCACCTGCACGGCCTGGTAGAGCAGGCGCGGCGGCGTCAGGGTGGCGTCGCGGGCGCGGCGAAAGGCGATGAACTCGGCGCGCCCCGTCTCGCCGCGCAGGTGGACGTTATACTTCTGCGAGTCGGCGATGGTGGTCATGTAGCGCAGCGGCCGGCCGCCGGGCAGGTAGTCGTGGCCGACAAAGACGCGCGTCGGCCCGGGCAGGCGGTAGAGGCGGTCGTGCACGGTCTCGTAGAGGCGCTCGGCGTCGCCGCCGGGGAAGTCGCAGCGGCCGGTGCCGTAGTCCTCGATGAACAGGGCGTCGCCGACGAAGATGGCGTCCTCGATGAGGTAGCTCATGCAGCCGGGCGTGTGGCCGGGGGTGGCCAGGGCCGCAAAGTGCAGCGTGCCGGCCTTGAGCACGTCGCCGTCGTGGAGCAGGCGGTCGAACTGGCTGCCATCGGTGGCAAAGCCGTGGCCGAGGTCGAACATGCGCCCGAACACCTGCTGCACCTGGGTGATGCCGGCGCCGATGCACAGCGGCGCCCCGAACAGCCGCTTCAGGTACTGGGCGGCGCTCAGGTGGTCGGCGTGGGCATGCGTCTCGATGAGGTAGCGCACGTGCAGCGACTCGGCTCGCACGAACGCCACCACCTGATCGGCCGAGCGCGTGCTGGTCTGCGACACCAGCGGGTCGTAGTCGAGCACCGAGTCGATGACCACGGCGTCGCGGCTCTGCTCGTCGTAGACGACGTAGGTCAGTGAGAAGGTATCGGGGTCGAAGAAGTGCTTTATCTGCATGCGTTGGCCCTGCTTGCTGGCCGTATCATATTCCCAGGCGATTGCGCAGGTCGGGATTCTGCTTGCCACTGCGCCAGATCCAGGCGTCCAGGAGGTAGTGCGTGGCCTGCGGCAGCGCCAAGAGCGGCACCAGCAGGCACAGCGCCAGCCCCGACTCCACGCTGAACGCCGGCCCCGGGTAGATCCGCGCGTGCTCGTGCCAGATCAGGCGGTCCCACACGCCCTCCTCGACGAACGCCAAGAGCGCCAGCGGCGCGTAGAACCCGAGCACCGCCAGGTAGGGCGCCGCCCGCCGCGCCGGCGACTCTTGCGGCCTGGCCTTGCGGCCGCGCTGGCGGTAGCGGAACAGCAGCACGAAGTAGGGGATGCCGTGCGGCAGCACGTTGGTCACGGTGAAGGCGACATCCGAGTTGTAGTGCACGATGCCCAGGTACCAGGTGAGCCAGGTCGTGACCATGACCAGCAGGCGCGTCGGGCTGAAGCTCGGCTGCGTCAAAATCCGCTGCCCCTGCCGCAGCAGCCACAGCGCCCCAATGGCCAGCCAGAGGGCGTGCAGCACCGGCAAGGCCGCCCGCAGCCACGGGCTGCCCCAGCCGAGGAAGTCGCCCTTTACGAACCAGACGAAGCTGCGCGGCAGGTGCGCGTGCCAGTGCAGGATCGGGTAGAGGGTCCCGGCGTAGATGGCGATGTCGTCGAGCCAGCGGTCGAGGCGGGTGAAGTCCCTCTCGCGGCGGCCGCTGAGCGCGATCCAGCCGCGCTGCTGGCGGATGAAGTGGAACACCGCCAGGTAGGCCAGGGCGGTCCAGAAGTAGCCCACGGCGCTCAGCAGCACGCCGGCCGCATAGGCCACGAGCGGCAGGCCCAGGTAGAGCCGCCGCCGCCGCTCGAGCTCGCGCGGGTCGGCGTAGACGCGGTACAGCGTCGCGTACACGTGGGCGACATCCACCAGCACCACCGCCAGCAGCCACCCCAGGCTGCCCAGCGGCCGGCCCAGCCGCCCCGCCGCCGACAGGCAGAAGGTGATCCCCAGCGCCAGCAGCGCCGGAGCGGCGAAGGCGAGCAGGTCCTCCCGGGGCGAAAAGAGCCAGGCCAGCTGGAGGCCGCGACGGTCGTTCACGCCCCCATCATACCCTTCTGCTTGCATAGGCGGGGCGGGTCTGATTGGCTAGAGGCTCATGGCGGTACCAGAAAAGGTGAAGATCGTGGGCCTGGGCGGCTCGCTCAAGGAGGGGTCGGCGAGCCTGCTGACCCTGCGGGTGGCGCTCGAAGGGGCGGCCTCGGTGGGAGCCGAGACGGAGCTGCTCGATATTCGGACGCTGGACCTGCCGATGTACACGCCCGACACAGTGCCCACCGCGGCGGTGCAGCGCCTGGTCGACACCGTCGGGCCCGCGCACGGCATGATCTGGAGCAGCCCGGTCTACCACGGCAGCATCAGCGGCGCGTTCAAGAACGTGCTCGACTGGATGGAGCTCCTGAACAAGCACGAGCCCGCCTACCTGACCGACAAGGTCGTGGGCCTCATCGCCACCGCCGGCGGCGTGCAGGGCATGCACGCCATCAGCACCATGGAGTTCGTGGTGCGGGCGCTGCGCGGCTGGACGCTGCCGCTGGTCGCGCCCATTGACCGCGCCGGCCAGGCGTTCGACGAGACCGGCCAGATCCGCGACGACAAGCTGCGCGCCCGCCTGCTCCAGGTGGGCACCGAGACCGCACAAGCCGCCCGCAAGATGAGCCGCCCCCTCTAGCCGCCGCGCGGACGGGTTTTGGAGGTGCGCGGACGGGGTCTTGGAGGTGCGCGGACGGGTCTTGGAGGTGCGCGGACGGGCCTTGGAGGTGCGCGGACGGGGCTTGGAGGTGCGCGGATGGGGGGGTGGAGGTGCGCGGATGGGGCTTCCCGGTGCGCGGATGGGGCTTCCCGGTGCGCGGATGGGGCTTCCCGGTGCGCGGATGGGGCTTCCCGGTGCGCGGATGGGCCTTCCCGGTGCGCGGTTAGCCCTTTTTGTGGAGGGCGACGCGGGTGATGAAGGTGACGTTGACCCAGTCGGGCGAGCTGACGATGCGGGTGCCCTTGCCCTGGGTGGGGTCGAGGACGGTGGCGTCCACGATGGTCATGCCGCCAAACATGTCGCCGGTGTAGCTCATGGAGGTCAGCAGCACCGGGTGCGCAGGCTGAAACGCGCCGATGATGAGCGGCTGGTTGTCGGCCAAGAGCTCAGCGGCGTCGGTGGCGCGCACCGAGAGCTTCTCGGTGGTCAGGCTGAGCTTGCGACCCTTTTCGTCGGTGACCTGGCCCTTGAGGGCGCTGAGATCCTGCCAGGGGTTGCGCGGCACCTTGCCGCCGTAGCAGTCGCGCAGGATGTTGGCGGCCGGCACCACGTGGCCGTAGAACTTGAGCACCATCTGGAGGCAGGCAATCCAGCAGCCGTTGACGTCGTTGCCGCCGCCGCGCGCCGGAAAGTACTGGAGCGGGCCCTTGACGCTGACGGTGCAGAGCTTGGTCTTGCGCTTCTTGTCGAAGCCGCAGACGGTGTGCGTGGCGGGCGCGGCAGCGTCGGCAGCGGCCGGCAGGGCAAGGCCGCCGAGCAGCGCGGCCGACTGGACAAGGAATGAGCGGCGGTCCGGGGCCATTCTTAGCGGATCTCCTGGCAGCTCGACAGCCCGCTGGCGGCGGCGGCTGTGTCTTCACATAGCGACAGCTCAAACGGCGAGAAGGAATTTCCCACGATGCCGATCGCGGTCGCGGTGTAGACCGAGCCGGCGTTCAAGGTGACCTTGTTCATGAGGGTCAATAGATCGGTGCTGCCGCCGCCGTCGCGCAGGCTGTTGGTGGCCAGGCTCTGCGGGGTGGACACCAGGTAGGGGCTGCCTCCAGCGTCGCCAACCGCGGCGTAGGTGGGGGCGTTAAACAGGCGGGCGTAGGTGCCGGCGGTGCCGCTGCCCAGCTCCAGGCCGGCGCGGCCGGGGGCGCCGTGGATGAAGCGCCAGCGCGCCTTGCCGGCCTGCGGCGTGAGGTCGTCCTCCAGGATGGAGAACTTGATGGTGGCGGGGTTTGACAGCTGGCCGATGCCGGCCACGGTGTAGTGGTGGCCACCGGTCAGCGCCTGCACCGTGATGTCGGGCAGGCTGCCCAGCGAGACGGCGCAGTTGGTGGCGGTGCCGGGCACCACGCGGGCGGTGTAGGCGGCGGGCGCGACGGCCATGTAGGCGCTGACGTTGGCGTAGGGGACGCCGCCGGGGCGCTTGGCCTTGGAGCGCACGATGGGGCCGGTGAAGTCGGTGTCGCTGGGGCCCTTCAGGCAGACGTCGAAGCCGGGCGCTCCGGCGGTGAAGTGGGCAAGCCGGATCTGCGAGTCGGCCGGCTGGCCGGTGTCGGGGTCGATGCCAGCGTCGGTGCCGCCGCCGCCGCCCTGCATGGGGCAGCCGCCGAGCACGAGCAGGCCCAGCGCAGCCAGCGTCGGGTGCCGGCGGGGACGTCTATCGAAGAAGCGAGCCATGGCGATCTCCTAAAATAAGCGGTAAGCGAAGGCCGGGTCAGGCGCCAAAGAGGCCGTCGAGCGCCTCGGGATCGAAGCAGAGGCCCGAGAGCTCCTCGACCATCTGCGCCCAGGTGGCGAACGACGACTCGGGCAGCGGCGAGATGGTCTCCCAGAACAGGAAGAAGCTGCCGTGCTCGGTGCCGCAGTTGTGGATGCGACAGCCGCGACCGTGCGACTGGAGCTTCTGCTGATAGTGCGTGCGCAGGGCGGCCAGCTCCTGGATGCCGCTCTTGGCGGCCGGGCGGAACCAGACGCCGACCCGCGCCTTGTGGCCGGGGCCGCCGTCGCCGCGGGTCACGGTCAGGCCGAATGAGAAGCCGTCGGACTGGCTCTTGACCATCTCTTTATAAGGGGCCTCGCCCGCCTCGCTGAGGTCGTAGCCGGCGGGGGTCCACTGGCTGCGGACGTAGCGGATGAAGCTGTCCTTGTCGAGAGCGTGCATGCGGTGCCCCTTTTGCGCTGCCTGAGTCCGGTTCCGGCTTCCCGTATCGTATCAAGCGCAGCGCCGGGTCGGGAGGCTAAAAAAGCGACCACCCGAGGTCTGCCACCGGACCTATTACCTGCCTGTTACATGTTACATGTCGGGCGCGCCGCCGTCGGGGTTAGACAGGCCGGTGCAGCGGTCGACGGTGTAGCGGGCCTGGCACTCGCAGACGCAGGAGCGACGGGCGGCCGCATCGGCGTCCAGGCAGCGCGGGGTCACGGCGCGGGTGGCGGTCGCTGTGCGCCCTTTTCCATCGGTGTAGCGCACAACCAGGAACAGCGGATTGTCGACGATGTCGACGTCCAGCAGGTTTGGACAGCCGGGGATGTTGGCCATGTCGTTGGGGCTGGCCACGACCTGCTTCCAGCCGTCCGCGAGCTGCTCGACCGTGACGCTGCGCTCGTCGGAGTAGAGCACCCCGCCGGGCTGGCTGAGCGGCGTGCCGTCGGGGCCCTTGCTGCGCCGCAGCTCGCCGAGCACGCTGGCGCCCTTATCGCTGATGTTGCGCACCCGCGCGCCGATGAAGAGCACGTGGCCGCCCTGGATGGGCCTGGTCAGCGAGACCGTGTCGCGGTCGGCGATGGGCACCAGGGTAGGGGGCGATGTAGCGTCTGCACCCAGCTCAAACTGCACGGGCAGGATCTCGGGTGGCCCGTCGAATGTCTCCTCGCAGCCGGCGATTCCGCTGGCGATGGCTCCGAGGGCGAATGCCAGCCGGGCCGCGATCGTCAGCAGCTTCGGGGGATTCCGGCGGCGGTTGATCGCAGAGACCCTGGTAAAGTACGCTCCTGCCATCGCCCTTCGAGAGATGGGCCCCCGTGCGGATAAACATCGAAAAGGAGTCTGTCGCATGTTCACGCCTGTTGGAAAGTCGTCTTCGGCTGGCATTGGCCGCCGTGCGTTCTTGATGGGTCTCGGCGCCACCCTGAGCCTGGCCGTCGGCGCTGCCGTGCTGGGCATGCCCACGGATGCCTTCGCGGGCAAGCTGCCCGAGGACATTCTTCAGGGACAGATGATCATCAGTGACTCGTCTCTTCCCACCAAGTGGAGCTCGCCTGCTGCATATGCAGCGCAGCTGAAAAAGTTGCACAAAAAGTCGGTCGTTTACGATAAGAAGACCGGGAAAGTTCAGATTTACTATGCAGCCTTCTTCGCTCTTCCGGTCAACGACATCCAGGTCAACTTTGTCATCTATGACATCACGGGTGGCGTCGCCAACAAGAGCAAGAAGGGCGCATGGGAAGCCTTCCTCGGCCGCAAGGGCGAGCGCGTCCTCTTCAACTCCGTGGAGCTCGACAAAGAGGACGTCGAGATGAACAAGAAGTACCTGTTCGCCATCGAGCGCGGCGGCAAGATCATCGCCAAGGCGGAGATGATGGTGCTCGGCGAGGCTCCGAAGTACTCGGGCAAGGTCGAGTTCGACGAGGACGAGGCCAAGGGCAAGAAGCCACTACAGTGAGGAGAACGAATGCCAGCGAGGTCACCGAGGAGCGCGTTTAGGTTTGTCGCGGCGGGTGTTGTGGCCGGCGCTATGTTCGCAAGTGCCGGGCCAGCAGCTTCCGAAGAGACTGTCGACAGCACCAGCCCCACTGCTCGGCCGACCTCGGCCGGCGGCGAAGTGGGCCATCCGAACAAGCTGCGGTTGACCAAGGCGGCCGGCGCCAGCACGGCTGCCAGCCAGCGCGAGGCGGCGCGGCAGGAAAAAGAGGCCGCTGCGCCCGACCCGGCAGCGGTGCTGGCCGCTGAGCTGCACAAGCCCGCGGTCGGTGGCCCCGGTGCAGACGACCAGGCCGTGGCCACGGTGAAAAAGCTCGGTGAGCTGGGCACGCCGCGGGCCATGGATGTGCTGCTGGATGAGCTCTCTTTGGGACTAAGTCCAAAAGTCGCCAAGGCCGCCCTGGATGTGCTGGCGGCGCGGCGCGACAGCGACACCAACACCTTCCCGGTGCTTTCGCTCTACGCACACCACCGCAATCCCGAGCTGCGCAAGCAGGCGCTCACGGCCCTGGCAGCGCTGATGCCGCCCGCTCCGGGCGCCGCGCCCGCAGCGCCAGCAGCGACGGGGAA
>Ga0075163_10004590_pt1 | contig 18521 bp, 19 predicted proteins | sample JI1023141ADNA_FD_71478 | JGI IMG/M metagenome (GOLD analysis project Ga0075163, IMG submission 71478) | Wastewater effluent complex algal communities from Wisconsin, to seasonally profile nutrient transformation and Carbon sequestration -... | ecosystem: Engineered > WWTP > Effluent > Algae...
GGTCCATCTTGCCATGCGCTATAAAACTCGGTGACGGCGCTACAAAGCTGAACGAAGCGTTTGCCAATGCTCGGAGATGCAGCCGCCAAGCTCTCATAATGCGCCAAGACTTCGGCACGAGTAAAACTTGTAATATCGCGATCATGAAAAGGCGCCGCGTGAATACGCATCGTTGATAGGTAACCTTCGACTGTCTTTGGCTTCAATCGCGTTCCTCGTGTCTGCATGTACAGGTCAAAAGCTTCTTGTAATGTCACTTCGCGTTGCCTCCTGTTAGAATTGATCTGGTCACAGTCTCGGCAGCTTCTAGCAATAGCTCGCTATTGATGCCGGTGTCGATGATGTTGTCGTGTTGAGCCTTGCCCAAGAGGGCGGCGGCGAATATTGGCAAGACGCTCTTGGCATGCGCTTTGTAGGTTGCCCGCAGGTCGGTCAAGGTCCAGGGCGAATCAGTGCAGGTTGTGAGCTCACCACCGGGTACATAATGCTCGCAAAATGCACGAGGATAAGCACCATTGCGAGATTTATGGTCAGTCCAAAAGACTATATCCAAGCGCGTTAAGCGTTCAGCGCGTCGAGCAAGAATGTCGGCGAGAGCGCCTGTCATCGGTATCGTATATTTGCCGGTCCTGCCCTCTATCAATATCTTGCGTCCCTGGAAATCCACGTCCCGCCAAGCCAATCGCATTGCGCCGAATCTCTCGGCACCGCTCAAAAGTACAAACTCCACAAGATCGCCCAGGTGACGATTCGTAGTTATTGCGCAGGCGTGAAGCAGTTTGCTTGTATCGCTCGGTGTCAGTGGTTTTGGCTTATTCATTCGTTCTACTCATGCGAAAGCCACGTCGATTAGGTCTTGATCGAACGGTACTAAAAGTGGTGCTTACGTTTGGTTTTGTGTGCTTGAGTTCAAATCTAGCGCGTGTTGATCAATCGCACAAGATGGCGCCTAGAGCCGGGATCGAGCAGATAAAGAGTTGGTATATGCGCCGCGTATACGGCCGAGGATTGGCATCTTGGATCTTTTACAACGAGATCGCCACACCCAAAAATCATAAAAGAGCATCAAAAGCTAACGCCAAATTAATTAACGTAATCACACGATTCTAGCCAGTTTCAGAGCTTTGGATAATGCACGAGTATTGACTTCAAGCACTTACCGCTATTTTGGTCTTGTTGGTACAGGCGGTAAGCAGTGCGTCATTTAGTTGCTGCAATGGCTCTCTTAGCGCGTCTACGCCTACTCTAATATAGTGGGTTGCAGTAACGTCGCCACTTCCCGAATGGTTTAACAATGCCTTCGTCTGGTACTGCGTGAGGATTTGAGCCGCTTCGGTTGCGAAAGTCTTGCGTAATGCATGCGGGTGCCACTCAACTCCGCTTGAGCTGACTACATTCTCGACGTGTTTATAAATAACCGGGTCAACCAGGTCGCGCTTGACCAGCCCGTCGAATACAAAGTTTAAGCCGCTTCCTTGCTGTCTTCGGCGGTTGAGTATCTCGCTTATCTGCTTTGTAATTGGGAGTTTGTAGCGCTTGCGACTCGGGTTTTTCTGCTTATTGTCTTTTAACGTAATGGTGCCGCTCTCGAAGTCGATATCGACCCATCTAAGGGTGGCAACGGCGTTGAGTCTTGCACCCGTGAAAAGTAAAAGTAAGAAGAGGTCGCGGACATCAGAAGGGCAATCGTTTAGCGCACCGTGCCATGTGTACAAGTCGCGGCTGGCGATAGCACTCTCTCTAGGTTGAAGTTTAACCGTCATTGAAGCCTGGCCAATACTTAGAGCAGGGTTGATCCTTATGACGCTTGCGCCTTCTTCGGTAGTGTATCTTCCCATCATAAACTTATAAAGCGCGACTAAAAACCGCTGGAGCATGAGAGCTGAGCCGGGTTTTATCGATGCAATCTCGATGTAGCGTTCTTGGATCATAAGTGGCGTAATTTGACTCAGAGGCAGATCTAACCAGTCAGAAGCATTGGCGGCGACTGCGCTCTTGTATGTTGTTAGGGTTTTGTGGCTCAAGGTTTTGGCGGCGAAATATTCAGCCATAGCTCTTGAGAGCGTAAGATTGTCTTTCGCCTTTTGTTGCCTGTTTTGTTGCTCGGCGTCTTTGCGGATCGCCTCTCTTTCTTGGTGCTCTTGGTTCGGGTCGATACCTTTTCTCAGCTTGAAGTAGATCTGTAGCGCCTCTTCGGCGGCTGACTTTATCGTCCATGGCGAACCATACCGCCCGATGATGTAAACGACGTTGCGACGCGAGCCGCGAAGTTTGCCTTTTACTCTAAATATTTTGCTGCCAGTCGAGGTTATATGAACGTGGAAGCCAGGCACAGAAGGCAAGTAGTAATTACCTGTCTCGTGTTTTGAGTCAATATCCTGTTTGGTCGCGACAATCTTTCTATCCACTCTCGTTGCCCCTCCGTTGCCCCAAACTTTCTAAAACCAAGAAAACCCAATATAAAGCATGAACACTCGAAAAGGTCACAGGGTTGGCGTTTTGAGAATCGAAGAGAAAGAATGATAAAGCCTGGAAAGATAAAAAATCGGATATCCTATTAGATCTAAAGGTTTCCCCTCAGGTTAAGACCTGCATCATAGCTGTATCACGAGGTATGAAATGTCCAGCCCCAGCGTACATAGCGGCGATAAGTCGAGCCATAAAGTAGTAATTGTTGGCGGCGGGACCGCCGGTATCTCGGTAGCAGCCAGGCTCATGCGCGCAGTAGGGGATATTGATATTGCCTTGATTGAGCCCTCTGACAAACACTACTACCAGCCTCTTTGGACCCTCGTCGGGGGAGGGGTTTGCGACAAAGCAGAGAGCATGCGAGATGAATCTTCATTAATACCGACAGGCGTTAAATGGATCAAAGACAGAGTGGTGGATGTCAAGCCTGAGTCCAATGTAGTCAAGATTAGCTCGGGTGAAGAAATCCATTATGACTACCTCGTCCTGGCCCCGGGTCTGCAAATTGATTGGCACAAAATCAAAGGCTTGCCAGAGACCATGGGCAAAAACGGTGTCTGTAGTAATTACAGCTATGAGCAAGTGGACGGCACCTGGCGCACAATCAATAGTTTTAAGGGTGGCACTGCCATTTTTACTCAGCCCAATACTCCAGTTAAATGCGGCGGCGCTCCGCAAAAAATTGCTTATCTGGCTGAAGAGACTTTTAAAAATAATGGTGTCAAAGACCGTACTCACATTGTCTTTGCCTCTGCCAATGCTTCTATTTTTAGCGTGCGCAAATATGCCCAGACTCTGGACAAAGTGATTGCTCGCAAAAACATTGAGACGATGTTCCGCAATGATTTGATCGAGATTAATGGTCCTGAGCACTGGGCGCTCTTTAAACATCTCGATACGGGTGTGGAGACTAAACTGCATTTTGACATGATCCATGTCACGCCACCAATGAGCGCTCCAGACTTTATCAAGCAATCCAAAGTGGCTGACGCTGCTGGTTGGGTCGATGTCGATAAAGCCACTCTGCGTCATAATAAATACACAAACATATTTGCCCTGGGTGATTGCAGCAATTTGCCCACATCAAAGACAGGCGCGGCTATCCGTAAGCAGTCACCGGTAGTGGTGGCCAATCTTGTCTCTTTAATGCGCAATCAGCCGCTCAGCGTGGAGTATGATGGTTATACTAGCTGTCCACTCGTGACAGGCTACAACAGTCTCGTCCTGGCTGAGTTTGATTATGACTTGCAGCCTCAGGAATCCTTCCCTTTTGATCAGTCGGAGGAGCGTTACAGCATGTATGTGTTTAAAAAGGATGTACTGCCTCAGATCTACTGGTATGGCATGATGAAAGGACTTGTATAGTGCCTGAGCAGGCGCCTAAGCTTCAAATGCTTTTTGATCGTTTTGTGCGGCTATTAGCTGCGGCAAAACTGCTTGAGGCAAGCGGCTGCGATGGCACTTGCCGCATCTTGCACCTGGGCGCGACTAGTGATGATCTGACTTTGTTTTTGCCAACTTATGACATAGTTGCTGCTCCATTCAATACAGCAGAAGACATGCTTGCTGTTGAGTCTTTTACTGATGATTCTTTTGATGCGGTTGTCACCATTGGTGAGTTTGAATATTTTTCTACTGCTCACCGCGCCAAGCTAATAAAGGAGCAAATGCGACTGGCTGGCTCACTTTGTCTGGTTGATTTTCCTAACTCGGACTGTCTCTCTGACTGGTTGCAACTGCTAGAGATCACATGCAGCTCGCAAGTGGCCACCTGTCTTTTGACTGGTCTGCCTTTTGCGCAAAATGTTATGGCTAGCTATACCAGAGAATTTGAACAGGTCAAACTCTACACGCATACAGACCGGACAAGCTGGTTGAGCTTTAGCGCGCTCGCTGGACTTAATAATCTGGCTGCCCGGATGATCAGTCCTCAGCTCAATTTGGAAGAGCAAGAGTATAGCCAGGTGCTACCCGCTAGCGATGATGAAAAAGTAAAAAAATGTGCTTACAACTTGGTTGTGGCTAAGCGCGCATAGTCAGACGATAGTCCCTGTAAGCAGCCACTCGACAGTGCAAGACCGCAATTGGTGTGCGCTCAGGCAATCGATGGTGGCGTATTGCTATCGAGATATCTTTGCAAAATAATCGCTGCCGCAACTTGATCCACTAACGCTTTGTTGTGTCCCGTTTTGACACCCTGAATAGTCAGGGTGCGGATGGCGCTAATGGTGCTCAGTCGTTCGTCTTCGTAGACTATTGGCAGTCCTGTCTCACGAGCTAGCTTTTTGGTAAATGAACGTACTTTTTCGCATTGTGAGCCGCTTGTGCCGTCCATGTTGGTTGGCAGTCCCACTACTATCTGGACAGCACCGTGGCGCAGAGCGATTTCTTTGACTTTTTGTACGTCGCTTTTGGTATTTGTGCGCAGCAAAGTCTCTAGACCCGCTGCCGTTAAATGCAATGGATCGCTTATGGCGACACCGATACGTCTGTCGCCTATGTCAAGACCAATAATGCGTGGTTTAGCGTTACTCATTGATCTAATATTAGCATTTTAAGAGCGCAACAATAGCCCGGCAACCGCTTTAGATGTAGATCTGATGCCCATAATCGGTTTGGGTATATATACAAAATATGCCCTTAACCTGTAATTTTTGCAGCCAGCTATTGCCAGTCAAAGGCAGTCGTCAATATAGGCCGCTGTCAGTTGGTTTTAGCCTAAAATATGTAGATAGACAATTGCTCTATAGTCAAAAACTTAACTGGAGTGGCGGATTGCAATGAGACTATATATGGTGCGTCATGGCATAGCTGTGGACGGATTGCGCGGTGGTATTACCCGCGATGCAGAGCGTCCCCTCACTGACGAGGGTCATGACGAGATGAAGTCCGTTGCTCGCGGACTACACAAGCTCAACGTTAAGCCTGATTTGATACTCTCCAGTCCGCTAATCCGCGCTAAGCAGACAGCCCAGCACATTGCTGATGCCTTTAAGCTGGAAGTAGCTATCACCGATAGTTTGGCTCCAGCTGTCAATCCGTCTCATCTATTTAAAAGTATCGCTCGTCACCCGCATGCCCGGGAGATATTTTTAGTCGGTCATGAGCCTGATATGGGCATGCTAGTTGGCACCCTGCTCTTTGCCGGGCCCGAGTGGCAAATGCCTTTTAAAAAGGCTGGCATCTGCCGCGTAGACATCACATCTTTGCCGCCAGACAATCCAGGCGTGCTCAAGTGGTACATCACGCCCAAAATAATCACGACACTGACCAAATAGATGCTGGAGGCGGCCATGCCTGCCCGTCAGCGTGCTACTTACCCGGGGTCTTTAGCTAATAATCAGGCTTTAGCCTCTTCTTCCTTTTTAGGTGGCAAGAGTATTTTGGTGATCATAAATACCACAAAGGCAATGATCACAAAGTCGATAAAAGAACCCATCAGGTGTCCGTACTTGATGGCTGCTTCGGTAACTTTGCCTGTTGTGTCTGTATAAGTACCAAGCACAATCTGAGCCTGACGCCAATCTCCGCCCTGCATCAACATGCCGATAGGAGGCATGATCAGGTCGTCTACGAGAGCAGATACCAGTTTGCTGGTGGCACCACCGATAATTACGCCGACGGCCAGCGCAAAAGCATTAGTCTCAAAAAGAAACTTCTGGAACTCATTTAACATGTGCTGAAGGGATTTCCTTTCAGGCCATGGCTGCAGCGAGAGGTCCTGGAGGCTGACAGTTGATGCGGTCAGCTTCGGATAGCGCTTCGGCTTCGATGGCCCATACATAGAGGCAGGTATAAAACGCTGATCTAATATAGATGGACATCGCAGTAGTTACAATCACGGTCATCGCCCAGAGGCTACCGCCAATCATTACTATAGGCGCTGTGGCAGGGATATGGTTGTAAAACGCAGCTCCAAAGCCAGCAATACCACCGCTGCAAACAGCAAACATAACCAAACGGTTAATAGTGTCGATACCTATCTCACCGACACCGATAGCGATTAAATTTCCTTGACCTATACGGTCTGACCGCTTGAGCGCACCCCAAAAGGATGTGCCCTCGATGACGATAGCCGGCAGGATCAGGTGCCCCGCCATAGTCCAAAAGACCTCGACTATGCCCGACAGGAAGTTGATACCCATACCAAAGATGCCGGTGCCGCGTTTGTCGCGCATAAAGCGGGCCAGGCGTTTGGCAATCAAAGTGACAATACCAAGGATGATAATGGCGGGCAGAGAGCTAAACACCGCAGCACAGGCTGTCGAGAATTTGCCGCTACCAGCTCCCTCGGTGAGGTGGCTGTATACGAGAGCTGTGGTGACGCCCTCAAGAAATCTGTTGGTCAACCACCATAAAGATAGGATGGCGACTACTGCCAAAACGGCGTCTGGGCTGGCTGCCTCGGATAGGGCAGATAGTCCGCTCTGGTCCCAGGGTCCGTTGAGGGCGGTCTGAGCCATCATCGCTTGAATGTCTTGAGGCTGCGGCATGCTCACATGTCCGCCTGCTTTGGCATGATGGGCGACGTTGTGGACAGCGCCAGAGAGGGCGGCGGGTGCGCCGGCGACAACTTTGCCAGCGGCTCCGGCAATATGACCAGCGGTGCCAGCAGCGTGCTCGGCAGCCATGCGGGATTTGCCCTCTAAAAAGAGCAAGATGGCAAAGAAGAAATTGCTAAAAACTGTCATCAGTCCGGGAATAAGCAGCCGTTTGTCCTGCCATCCCATCTTGATGGAGGCAAGGATCATCTTGAGGCCTCTTCCAAATGATTCAAACATGACTTACGTCCTCAAACACATCACGTATTAGTAAGAGAGATTGCAAGCTGGAAGGCTTGCCGGCAAATATGAATGTAGGTAGAACCTGGATTCGCCAGTACATTGTAATTAGTTGCCAAGGGAAAGTAAAGAACTTTTTTTTAGTCTAGACCTTTTTACCCACTTGCGCCTGCCTACCATGGGAGAAACCGCCATCTTTTCAACCTCTCGGGGGTTTTATTGTCAAAAGCTGCCATAACCGCCGAGGCTTGCCCTAAGGTTCGCCGGTTTCGGGCGGATAGAGTCCATCGAGCAATTCTTTGTACTTTTCGGTGACGAGCTTGCGCTTGACCTTAAAAGTTGGGGTCAGCTCGTTGTCTTCGATGGTAAAGTCCTTGGCTAGTAGGGCAAACTTTTTGATTTTTTCAAAGTTGGCAAGCCCATCGTTGCGTTTATTGACCGCTGCTTCTACTTCTTTGATGATTGCTGGCTCCAGGATGAGCTTATCCATGTCGCTGCCGGCGATTTTGTGTTTGGTGGCTAGAGCTTTGACGGCGTCAACATGCAGGGTAAAAAGACAGCTAATAAATTTGCGCTTGTCACCATAAACCAGACAGTGACTGATTAGCGGGTCACCTTTGAAGAGGTTTTCGATAAATTGTGGCGCCACATGTTTGCCGCCAGCGGTGATGATGATGTCTTTTTTGCGGTCTTTGATGCGGATGTAGCCTTCATCATCGATTTCGGCAATGTCACCAGTCTTAAACCAGCCGTCTTCAAAGGCTTCTCTGGTAGCATCAGGGTCTTTGTAATAGCCGCTAAAAATCGTTGTACCGCGCACCAGTAGCTCACCATCGCTGGCGATTTTTGCCTCGACACCAGTCAGCGGTCTGCCTACTGTGCCGACACGATTTTCTTTTGGTGTGTTGCAAGCCAGTGGTGCTGTGCTCTCGGTCAGTCCATAACCCTCGACTATACACAGTCCAATGGTGTCAAAAAATTCTTGTACATCTTTTGGTAGTGGCGCTGCACCTGATACCATCATGCGCAGTCTGCCGCCAAAACGCCGGCGTATTTTGCTAAACACCAGGCGATCTGCGGCTCTTAGCTCTGCCTGGTGCAATTGTCTGGCTAGCGACTTTTGTGATTCGGCACCTTTTTCTGCGCTTGTGCGCTCGGCAGCGGTCGTTGATCTGTCTTCAAAGCTACCTTTGATAGCGCCGACCACTTTTGCTGAGTTCTTTTTGTTTAGACCAAAAGCCCATTTGATTAAGATCTGCTGCGGCTTTGGTAGATGGCGCACTTCATACTGGATGCGCTGATAGGCTTTTTCGTAAAAGCGAGGGACACCATTGAGGATGCTGGGTCTTGTTTCGACCATGTTTTTGGGGACAGTCTCAATACCTTCAGCGTAAGCCATTGTTACGCCAAAAAAGACGCTCATAAATTGGCCGCCGACACGCTCATACACATGAGAGAGTGGCAAAAATGAAAGCACCAGATCGCGCTCGCTAAAGTCCAGACGCTCTCCTATAGATTGGCACACTGAGATGATTTGGCGATGATGCAGCATCACGCCTTTGGGTACACCAGTGGTACCAGATGTGTAGACTATCGAGGCCAGAGTCTCGGGCGTAATTGCCTGGCGCGATTTGTTTAGCTCTTCTTTGTGCGCTAATAGATAAATCTCACCGTCCTTGAGCAAATCGTCCCAGGTCATAATCCGTAGGTCTTCTCTGGAGGGCGGCGCACTGCCAGACAAAAGCACTATCGATTTGAGATTGGGTGGTGTGTTTTTAACAGCCAGTAGTTTATTTAGCTGGGATTCGTCTTCAGCAAAAATACAGGAGACTTCGCTGTGTCTGACTAGATAGTCCACCTCGGCAATTGCCAGGGTGGGATAAATCGGTACGGTGACACAACCCAGCGACAGTATTGCCAGATCTGCCCATGTCCACTTGGGATTGCTATGCGAAAGTATAGCCACATGGGCACCAGCACTGATGCCATTTTTGGCTAGCCCAGCCATGGCTAACTCGACAATTAAACCGTGCTCGCGCCAAATAACTGTAGTGTAGGCACCCTGGACTTTGTGCATAATCGCCGGACTCTCTGGCGTATCGCGCACGCGCCGCCAAAATACATCTACGATTGTTTTGTCCGGGGTAGCTGCCATTGACGGTGGTTCTTATTTGCCTGTTTTGTCTTTGAGGCTGCCGAGCAGCCAATCTAGATACTTTTGTGAGCCGTGTTCGATAGACATGGCAATTACTTCTGGGAGTTCGTAGGAGTGCAGTTGTTTGACTCTTGCTTCGAGTCTATCGTATATGGCGCTTGATGTTTTCATTACAAGCAAGGATTCTTGATCCTTGGCTACCGAGCCCTGCCACATATAGACGGATCGTACAGAGGGCACGATATTTACGCAAGCAACTAGCCCCTCTTGCACCAGCGTTTCTGCTAGCTTGTCAGCATCGTCAGGCGGGCAGGTTACGTAGACGACGATTGCTTCTGTCATTTTAAAATCTTTGTCTTGTGGTGAGTTCGGCACCGCACTCGTTGACAAACTCTGCAAGTAGCTCTGTCGCTCGATTAAAGAGCATACCCTGCAAGCGCGGCATGCGATAACGGCGCGACATCCTTACCGCCAGTGTGGGTACACCGAGATCATCAGCGATAAAAGTTGCTAGTGGCTTGATGTATTTGTCCTCACGCTCGCCACCAATTTGCTCAAGTGGTGACAGCTTAAGTCTCAGTCTGCTCTCAAAGTCATAGTCAGTTTGCTTGCCATAGTATGAGACCTGCAAGCCTGGTGCCTCTTGCCAGGTAGCACCCATGAGCATCAGCACCATGCCGATTTGACCGCTTTTGACCAGGTCTGTGATTGCTGCCTTAAAGGGTGTCTCGTGATAAAAACATGGATCTGCCACCATGCAATAGTTGGCACTGAGTGTGTGGCAATTGCTCATGCGATTGAGCAAATAAGCCATAGAACCAGTAAATGACTCTTGCTCTTGGAACTCTCCCTCGCGCCAAAAAGCTGTGGCATGTGGTGCAATCACCAAAACTGGTATGTCGCCACCAGCAAATTTGTAATCAGGCTCACCATAAGGTGGCATCTGCTCATAGCGCTCAGCGAGCTGACTCTCGTGCTGGATGGCCCAGTCGGTAGGTGCTGAGACTGGTTGATTGCCGATGATATAGCGCAGCGCCATATCGATGTCGGCAAAGCGGGCTTGAGAGTGTGACAAGACCCATGGGCTAAAAGGGGCAGCACCGACAACTGTGACCAGTTTGCCGCGTCTATGAGCATAAAATATTTCCATCGCTGTGCCGTAATTGGCGCGTTCGATGTTAGCCAAAAGACCATCGCTCTGGTCAATGAGATCGAGTGCGCGTCTGACTCTCTGGTCAGACGAGTCGGCTAGCTCAATGGCATCATCAAAATTAAAATCAGTCTCGGTCCAGGCAAACTCAAGTGGATTAATCACTCGCAAGCCGTGGTTGGTGAGGCGCATCATGGCTATAGTGCGCCAGTCTGTCTGCGGGTTGGCCGACCAGTTTACTCCCGGTGTGGACTGCGTAAACTCGCCCACATCGACTGCTGCTCCTGTTAGGTAAATGGACGATAGCATCCTTTTAACTGACTCCCAACTGCAACCGCTGTATTTGAGACACCTGGACCTTAAGGTAGTAATCCTCAATGGCGGTACTCAACCATCTATATACCACAGTGGCGCCTCGATTGAACCACTTTGGCGTATATCTATTGTATGCGAATATCCATCCTCAGTGGCTCTGACTCGGATTTGCGTTGCATCTCCTTAGGATGACAAAGGAGCTAAGAGGCATAAAAAGCCAATCTTGGGCAAAAATTGTGGCGCGCAATAAAAGCTCGGCTATTGTTTATTTGCTCTGGGCTTACGCTTTGGTTAGTATGAGAAGCTGTTTGAGGTTATAGCTTGTTGCGCGCAGCTGTTTGCAAAAGCTGATAGGTGGAGTAAATGGTTTTAAAAGCAAACTGTGTCTCGCTGGCACTTTTAGCACTCGTGGTATTTAGCTCGTCGCTTGCTGCTTGCTCCGGCAATGGTCCAGGTAGCGGTCAGTATCAGCAGGGCGGACAAAACCAAGGTGGCGGTCAGTATCAGGGTGGTCAGTATCAAGGTGGCAGCAGCCCCTATCAACAAGGCGCCACAACACCTTTGGCACCAGCTCAGGGACAGGGCAATCCTCAGGCTCCCCAGGGTGTCCAGAGCCAAAATCTCCAGGGTCAAGCGCCAGCACTCTACGAGACCGAAGTGCAGCAAGCACAAGCCAATCACGCCATAAAACAAATGGTGACCATTACAACACGGGTCAAGCGCATGCTGCCCGAGGACCGCAAAGGTCGTGCCCATGAGAAGTTTTTGCTGGGTTTGCAAGACGGCTCAACAGTTTTGGTGGCCCATAGTATTGATAGTGCGCCCTATGTACCAGTGCAGCCTGGCGATATTGTCACTATTCACGGCGAGTACATCTGGAACGCCAAGGGTGGCCTTATCCACTGGACCCACCACACTGACAGTCCCAGGCATGAAGGCGGTTGGATCGACTTTAACGGTCAGCGCTATCAATAAATAAGTAGATCTTTGGCGCGAAGATAAAATCTCGGCGGCTGCAAAACCAGAATAAATAATTTTCAGGTTGCCAAGTAGAGCGGGAACTCTGTTCGGTTATGGTGGTCTTCCCCTTGCCAACTTTGCGCTTCGGCAATGCGGTGCATCGAGGCGATATGATGAGCGATTGCTACGGTCAAGGAAGCGCCTAAAACGGCTCTCCGCTTGACATTAGAAAGTGCTCACATGATTGTTAATACATTTAGCAAATGCTTTCCATTCGAGCAAACCGCACTTATACTCGTGTTCTGAAGCGCAATTGGCACCCTTTTAAAAAGGACATCTGATGCATATGTACAGAGCTAACTCCATTAAGTCTCTTACGCTCGCTGCCATGATTGTGGCGGGACTGGGTGCTTCTGTTTTGTCCGCTAGAGCTGATGAGCAACTGGCTGTCTCCTTGCCTGCTGTATCGACTTTTGCCAAGAGTGATGTCACTCTCGGTGAGGCAGTCAAATACATCCAGAGCCACCGTGCCTCTAAAATCGATGGTGTTACCGAGACCAGAGTGACCCGCACAAGCGGTAAGCGTCAGGCTGCACAACATACTTACATCATGGGCGGCGCTGAAGCTTTCCCAATGTAAAAACAGCTGCTTTCAATCTATCATTATGCAAGGGCTCGGTATCAACTGAGCCTTTACTGTTATGAGGACAGATTGCAAAGTGATCACTAAACCGATGAAACAAAGCCAGTCCAATACAAATCTAGATTTTGCTCAGCCCCTGAGCTATGACTACGGCATCTGTGCCGAGACATTGCTTGGCTACACTCTCAGTGGACATCTCGATCTGGTTGCTACTCAATCGCTTGATCATCAGGCGGTTACAAGTGTGCTCGAGGATGTCTCCTTTACTTATGGTGAGTTTAAGGAGCAAACCGAATTGTTTGCTCGTGCTCTCATGGCGCGGGGCATTGTGCGTGGCGACAGAGTCGGCATCTGGTCGACAAATAACTGGCGTTGGCTGGCGGTACTGTATGCGGTGAGTCGAGTTGGCGGCATCCTGGTCAATATCAATCCTGCTTACCGTGTGCCTGAGCTTGAGTATGTCCTCAACCAGTCTGGCCTCAAATTGCTCTTTACCATCCCCCAAAACCGCAGCAGCAATTATCTAGCTATGCTCGAAGAGCTGGCTCCGTCGATATTTGATCGCGTGGTGGCAGATGAGAGCAAAAATGCTGATAGCAAAAACGCACTGGCTGCCCGTGTGCCCGACCTGCAAGATATAGTTGTTATGCCAGGCATGGACGCTGATGGCAAGCCACACCCGTATCCTTTTGGTAGTAACAGTGGTATTGAGCCGCTCAATAACAACAGTCATCTCTTTGCTGTAGAAGAATTTTTGGAGTTAGCTAAAGGCGTAAGTCCAGATCAATTGCAGCAAAGACAATCTGTTATTCAGTTTGATGATCCTGTCAATATTCAGTACACCTCCGGTACGACTGGTTTTCCCAAAGGGGTCACTCTCAGTCATCACAACCTTTTAAACAACGGCTTGTTTGCTGCTCGGGCAATGGCTCTTGATACTACAACTCGCTTTGCCATCCCCATGCCGTTTTATCATTGTGGTGGCATGGTCAGCTCTGCTCTTGCTACCTTTAGCATCGGCGGGACAGTGATTATCCCTGCTCCTTATTTTGAGGAGCTGACAGTGATGCAAGCTGTGGCAAAAGAGAGAGCTACTCACATCTCTGGCGTGCCGACGATGTTTATCGGGCAGCTTGAGCATCCGCGCTACAAAGAGTTTGATTACACATCACTGCGTGGTGGCTTTATGGCAGGTGCACCATGTCCGGTGCAGCTGATGCGCCGTGTCGCTAGTGAGATGCATGTGCCTGAGGTTGTTATCCTGTATGGTCTGACTGAGGTCTCTCCCTTGATGACAGCCACCACTATCAGTGACTCCATGGAGACTCGCGCTACCACGGTAGGACGCGCTATCGCTGGGGTAGAGGTCAAAATCATCGATCCTGAGACCGGACGTGTTGTCCCTCGCGACAGTCAGGGTGAAATCTGCTGCCGTGGTCATGGCATCATGCTCGGCTATTACAAAAACGAAAAAGCTACTCGTGAATGTATCGACCATGCTGGTTGGTTGCATAGCGGAGACCTGGGTGTGATGGACGCGCACGGTTATATCAAAATCACCGGACGCAAAAAGGACATGATCATACGCGGCGGTGAGAATATCTATCCTCGCGAAGTGGAAGAAGTCTTGCACGGTCATGCCAAAATCAGTCAGGCTCAGATATTTGGTATCCCGGACGAAAAGCTGGGTGAAGAAGTCTGTCTCTGGATGATGCTTAAAGCCAATGAGACGCTGACCCAGGAGGAGCTTATCCTCTGGCTCAAAGAGCGTATCGCGCACTTTAAGCTGCCTCGGCATGTGCGTACAGTTTCAGCATTTCCCATGACAGTGACTGGCAAAATCCAAAAATTTGCCATGCGTGAAGCCATGATCGAAGAGCTGGGATTGGGCAAAGTCGCTGCTATTGAGACTGCTTAGGTTTTGTCTTGGCGATGAGACTAGCGACGCCAATACTGATAACAAAAAAGCCGACATAGATTAAGAGCAACAGGTCACGATGCAACTCCCAGACGGGTATTGGGTAGACTCTAAAAATCAAAAATAAGAGCAGACTGCCTAGAGCTGTGCACATCAGCCAAAAGCGGTAATGCAGGGCTTTGCCTTGCTTAAAAATGCCAGGGTGGAGGCGGTCTAAAATCGCCTCCGTAACGATTGTCACTGCCATCGAGATATAGCTTGCCAGAGTGAAGAGATAGCCTTCGTGGCTACCATGCTCTCTGGGTACCAGATACATCGCGGCTATAAAGGTTGTGGCACATGAAAGTGCGACTACTGGCCAACTCATTATCTTATTCATACGCTGTCTCTCAAGCCTAGGGCTCTTATACCCAGTGGCTGCCCAGATAAAGTCCGGCGATTGGCACAGTGTCGGATAAATAAGCCGCTTGGACTGGGCGCTGGGTATACTGAAATTAGTATCTCAGACTAGACTGGCCCAGATGTCCAACGACCCCCCAAAAGCGCGCCCGGCGGGCGATCGCGCAAACGGACAATATAACCGCTCAAAGGACAGCTCAGTGCTGACCTGGCCGCTTATCCGCAGATTGGAGAGCGCGGCTTTTTTGGCGATGTTTATCGCTGTGCCATTGTTTGCTTTTAGGGTGGTGGACTATACAGCCCGGCAGCTGGCGCTCAATAACTCCGCCCATGAGCTGGTAAAAGACATCCGCAGGGTCAAAGAGATGGCCGCTCAGTTTGATATGCCAATCACTGTGGAATCGCACCGGTACAACGATACCGGGCAGGGCTCATATATCATCCGCTCGCCCAAAAAGACCATCGAAGAAGTGATTCTGCCTAAGGGCGTGACTATGGTCGGGGAAGTAACCTTTGGGGAGGATGGCTCGCCCAAGCAGCCGTCCACGTTTGACGTGTCGTTAGAAAACCGGAGTCTGACGGTCAATATCGACAAAACTGGTGTGGCGAGTATGAGGTAGGGATTGGGGGCAAGTAAAAGGGCATATTTGGATTGAGTTGTGCTCGGTGTGGGTCGCATATGGCAGTTAGGCAACAATATCGAAGAAATCGAGTTTCAACAGGAAGTTCTCTTGTTGAGTTGCTGATCGCGGTCACTCTTTCCGGAATTGTAATGGTGACTTTGGGTGCCAGCTTGAGTGAGCAAATGCGCCTATCAACTACTTCTCAAAACCAGTTAATAGCGGGAACCTTGGCGCGCGAAGTTGTTGAAAGAGTTCGCGCAACTCCGTTTGCTGAATTGCCTCCTGTCGGCTCAATTCAAGAAATTAGAATAGCCTCTGGAGACACAAAAGATACTGGAGTATACGATTTATCCAGACCCATTTTAGCTAGACCACTTCAGATAGACGCTGAGAATTTTTCATGGCGCCATCCCGATGCGAACTATCCAATTCCGCTTACACGATTTCCTGGGCGAGTGACTTTGCAGATGGGAGGCGAAGCTCAGAGTCCGAGCGGTCCTATTCCTGAGACCAAGACAGCAACTGTCTCTGTTACTTGGACAGAAGGAGCTCCTAAGCAGCTGCAACTCAAAGCAATTATTTGTCGTTACGGAATTCAGATGGAACGATGAAAACTCTTTTTACTAGCAAATCGCACCACAAAAAAACTAGGCGATCAGGTCTTAATGTACATCCCGTGCGTTTAATTTCCGGATTCTCAATTTTAGAGTTACTAGTGTCAGTTGTCATCATTGGCATAGCTCTTGCTGGCATCTCAGAACTGCTCTGGGCAAACACAACTTGGCTGACATTTCTTCAGAATAAGTATGACACCTTTTTTGCTGCTAAAAGGTTTCTCAATGAATTCAAATCTGATATGAGACGAACAGCTGTCCTGGATCTTTCACTTTCTGATTCCAAAAATCTGTACATCAAAAAGGCAACTGAAGACCAGTTCGATGGATATGGCTTTTTGACCGGGACCACCGACTATTATTACGGCATTGAAGCAGATACTGAGCCTGGTAGAGAGAATCAATTCTTGATAAAAGCTGGACCTAATAAGTTAACTGCGCACACTGTTTTAAGTGGAGTCGTTGGACCCCTTGGAATTAATGATACTCAGCCCAAAATTTTTCAGTTTTTAGATCGAAAGTCTGCAATATCAGATCTTCCAACTGAAGACACCATTATGATAATCGTGAATTTGGAATTGCTGCGAAATGAATATGGCAAGACTTTGAGGGATAGTCCTCAAAAATCTGGTCTAGCCTTGCGTGACGAAATCTTTTTGCGAAGCAAGGTGATACATGCACAATAGTCTAAGGTCAACTGCAAAAAACAAGTTTTCAACACGACGTAGTGAAGGCTTTTCCCTTGTGAGTGTTCTTGTTGCAGCGTCTTTAACCACCATGTTTCTTCTGGCATCAGCCGCTTTTATCATTCCACTCTTCAAGAATATTGGAGGCGGATATTCCAACTCTTTGCTGCTTACAGGTGCAGAATCAGCTACAGATTACGTCATTGGTCTCCTTAACGACGACACTACTAGGGCTGATGTCGATTGTGCGCCACTGTATGGTGCTTCAAAACATGTCAATGATTCGCTGCCACTCCTAGCTACAACATTTGGACTTCCAACAGATGCAAAAGTTGATGTCTGGGTTAGAAACGTCGCCCCCATGAAGACACCGACAAGTGGTTCTGGGAGGTCGCTTTCATATGATCCCATCTTGAGTCCTTACGCAGATCCTGATTTACCACTGGATTTGAAGTCAAATTCTGATAAATTCGGACTTTTTCATGGACCAGGCAAGAATGCTTATCGAGTGATTGAGTGTCGCGTCAGTTACGGTTCATATCAGAAACTGTTAATTACCACCTTGAAACCATACTTGGTATCTGATGACTATGATGAGTCTGGCTCCTCTCCAAATCCACTTTACAAAAATGGTGGTGCCCAGGGAATTAATAGTGTGTGGCTTGGCTCTGGGTCACGTACTAGCGGGTTTACGGACTTTGATACGGACCTGCAATCACTTTCGGGGGTTGATACGGTCACCAGTGACAAACCTTTACTTGGTGGTGACGTTGGTAGCTACGGCAATGTGACGATTGGGCAAAATTCCAGCGTTGGTGGACACCTTCAGGTTTTGCAGAATAACGACGGAGTAGCACTTGGTCAAGGTATCAACATAGATGAATTGGGAGTGGTGACGCAGACACTGCAAACGAATGGTCAATACACTAGTTTTTCGACGGATAGTGTTTTAAACGCTGGGCTTGGAACTTCAGGATCACTTGCTCCGGTAACTGACACGAACCTTGTATTAAATGGTGTTGCTCCATCTTTTTCAGAAGTTGCGCCAGCTCCATCTGCGTCTGCAGATGCTCAATATCAGGGTGCAATGAAGTATAGTACGGGAGCCGCAACCATCGAAGGCGGTGATTATGAAGCCTCTTCACTGTCAGTTAGTAGCGGATCTTCCATTGCCGTAGGTGGTTCGGATCCGGTACGAATTTTTCTTGACGATACATCAACTGGTGGACCTGTTGTTAATCTCTCCGGAAACGTAAACTCAGGGTCTTCACCCGACCCCGCCAATTTTCAGATATTCTATAACGGCACTGGTACCTTGAATTTGCAAGCTAACGGCAACAAGACGATGAATGCCACAATCTATGCACCAAATGCAAATGTAATGATGAATGCTACCGGTGGTACTTTGAAATTCTCTGGGGCAATAGTGGCCAAGAATTTGGCTGGTTCTTATACAGCAGCTGGCAATCCTGCTTCAGGAACTACTAATTCAGTTATCAGGTTTGATAATGGTTTGAGTGATCCTACATCTTCCAATTCTGGTGCTCAAAGAAGTTTGAGAGTAGACGTCTCCAAGGTTCTAAACGGAAAACGTCTCAAGGTAATGAGTGTGCTTGAACCCAATAATCCCAACGACTCAAAGTACAGTCATTGATAGGTGCAAAATAGAGCAAAACTGGTTAGTGTTTATTTCGCATCCAATAGCACAAATGCCACCAGGCACGGCTTATCGGATCGATTACTCCAGGCGTGATTGGTGCCTCTCTGGACCAGGCAATCACCTGCTTTCATTAGTGCTTCGCCTTCAT
>Ga0075163_10004591_pt1 | contig 18520 bp, 9 predicted proteins | sample JI1023141ADNA_FD_71478 | JGI IMG/M metagenome (GOLD analysis project Ga0075163, IMG submission 71478) | Wastewater effluent complex algal communities from Wisconsin, to seasonally profile nutrient transformation and Carbon sequestration -... | ecosystem: Engineered > WWTP > Effluent > Algae...
GCCGGCGGTGCGCCTCGACCGACTGGAAGAAGCTCGCGCCGCCGCCCATGCGCCGGTAGTCGGCGATCGAGAGCACCATCAGCACCGGCTGACCACGGCGCGTGATCTCGATCGGCCCGCGGGCCGCCTCGGCGACCATGCTCGGCAGACCAGCGCGGGCGGCGGTGATGCTGTAGCGACTCATCTCGGCCTCCGGTACATGTACTCGTACAGGACAACGCGCCGGATCGGCGCCGCAACCCGATCGGGGCCGAGCGCCGGAGCCGCAGGCGGCGGCGGCACGCCCTCACGACGCGGCGGAGGCGCGGCGCCGCCCTCGCGCGGCGGTGGAGGCGCGCCCCGCCCTTACGCGGCGGGAGCGGCGCTCCTTGTTACTTCGGACCCTCGCTTCGCTCGGGGTCCTCAGGGGTCCTCAGGCCTCGACCTTGAAGGTGGCCTTGGCGTCGGCGTCCATCGGCGTGCCCTTGACGTCGGCGCTGACCTTCACGAACCAGGTCAGGTTGCTGGCGTCGGCGGCCGAGCCCAGCTTGGCGAGCACGGCCGGCAGGTCGAGGCTGGTCACGCAGAAGCCGTCCTCCTTGCTGTCGCCGGCCTTCATGTCGTACGGCCACTGGTAGTCGAGGCCGAAGACCTGGTTCTTCTCGTCGTGGCGATCGTCGCCGAGCACCACCAGCTCCTCGCGGCCGTCGGCGTGCTTCTTGGTCACGCAGATCTCGACCTTGTGGGCGAGGATGGTGCAGGGCTTGGTCGCGGTGACCTTGAAGTTGCCCTTGAACACGCTGTCGCCGACCGGGAACACGGCCTCGCCCGGCGCTTGCTTCTCGAGGCTGGTGATCTCGACCTTGCAGCCGTGCTCACCGACGAGGGTCTTCAGCTTGTCGAACAGGCCCATGCGCGCGCTCTCTTTCCTGGGTACGAGGTGTCGCGCGAGTGGACACCCCCGCCCCACCGCGCGCAACGAAGGCGCTACAGGTTCTTGAGGTACTCGAGCAGCGCGGCGCGGTCGGCGGCGGTGAGGCGATCGCCGTAGGTGTGGCCGCCGTTGCCGTGGCCGGGGCGAGCGGTGTCGTAGACCCGGGTCTCGTCGCGGCCGGGCTCGATCGGCGGCGTGCGCCAGCCGACCGCGTCGAGGTCGTAGTCGTCGGCGCCGCGGACGATGGCGGTGCGCGGCGCGCGCCGGCCGCTGTCGAGCACCGCGGCCAGGGTCGGCACGCTGCCGTTGTGGAAGTACGGCGCGGTCGCCCACACCCCGTCGAGCGGCGGGGCGACGTAGCCGTCGCCGGGCTCGAGCCGCGCGATCTGGCCGTAGAACGAGCCGTTGAACCAGGCGACGTAGGGCGCGGCGAACTGACCGGTGCGGCGGGCCAGCACCGGATCGGTGCCGACCTCGGCGGCGGGGATGACGCGGGTCCGGTAGGCGCCGCCCGGGCCGTAGGTGCCGTGGCAGCGCGCGCACCGCCGCGCGAACACCGCGGCGCCGGCGGCGGCCCGCGGCCCGTCGATCGGCGCCGGGAACGGCGGCGGCTCGAGCCCGAGGACGAAGGCGCGCAGGTCGGGGAAGTCGGCGTCGATCGCCCGGGCGGCGGCGACGTCGTCGACGCACAGCACCGACGCCGTCATCATGATCCGGCTCTGGTCGCCGCGACCGGCGCCGGTGTGGAACATCGCCGCCTTCTTCTTGAGCAGCCACCACGCCGGGACGTCGACCGGCGCCGGCTCGCTCGGCAGCGGCAGCGTCGGCGCGTCCGACCAGGCCAGGGTGCGCGGATCGCGGTGGGCGAACAGCGCGGCGGCGATGTGGTCGGCCGGGTTGGCGCCGACGGTGGCGGTGCGGACGCTGGGCGCGATCGCCTGGAAGCGGCCGACGAAGCGCGCCCACTCGGCGCGGTCGGCCTCATCGGTGATGAAGACCCCGGCCATCGCCAGCGGCGCGGTGTCGCCGGTGAAGTCGGCGCTGGCGTCACCCAGGCCGACGACGAGCTGACCGCGCAGCCAGCCGGCGTGACAGCCGAGGCAGTTCGCGGTCACCAGCTCGCGGCCGCTGGCGGCGGTGTAGGCGTTGAGCGCGTACGGCAGGTCGGCGCCGGCGCCGGTCCGCCCGGGCAGCCGCCAGGCGTCGGCGGTGGTGCCGGCGAAGCGATCGAACAGGCGGCGGGGCACGCCGCAGCCGACGTAGCCGCCGTGGACCAGCACGTCCCAGCCCCGCGCCGGATCGCCGGCGCGCTGCGGCTCGGCCGCGATCACCGTGCCCGGGCCGTCGTCGGTCGCGGGCGGCGGCGCGGCGGGCGGCGCCGGCGCGGCCGCGGGCTGATGGTCGTGACCGGGGCCGGCGGATCCGCATCCCACCGCGAGCGCGATCGTCAGCGCGAGGATCCTCACCCGCCTGGTCATGCCGCGGCGCCCGCGCCGGCGCAACCACGCCGGCGGGCCCGCCGCCCTCGCCTCACCCGCGCGCCCCGCGGACGATGTCGAGCGCGTCGGCCCGCGCCGCCCGCACCGCCGCCGCCAGCGCGAGCTGACCGCGGGCCCGGACCAGGTTGTGCGCCCGCCGCGACGGGAACCGGACCGGATCCCAGCCGAAGTAGCGATCGTCGAACACGTCGGTGGCGAAGCGCGCCGCCAGCTCGACGCACACCGTCTCGAGCCCGGTCACGATCGATCGCCGCTCGTCGTCGCTCACCAGCTCGCCGGCCACCGCCGCCCAGCCCTCGATCGCGGCGGCGAAGATCGCCAGGTCGAAGCCGACCGCGCCGGCGTCCTCGCCGCGCGGGTTGCACCACGACCGCATCGCGTCGCCGAGCTCGAAGGCCAGGGTCTGCCGACCGAGGGTGTCGAGGTCGACCAGCGCCGCGCCGCGCGCCGGCGCGAGCGAGGCGAACAGCAGGTTGGAGATCTTGAGATCGCCGTGGCCGTGGCGCCGCGGCAGCGTCGGCATCGCCGGCAGCTCGTCGGCGGCGGCGAGGATCTCGCGGCCGAGCAGGAACGCCTCGACCTGGACCTCGAGGTCCTCGACCACGACGTCGACCGTGCTGGCGTCGGGCGGCGGCGGGCCGAGGTGGGCGCGCAGCCGGGCCAGGTGGGCGGCGGTGTCGTGGACGCCGGCGCGGACGAAGGCGTAGTCGTGGTCGAGGCCGGCGACCGCGCGGTGGAAGCGGCCGACCAGCTCGCCGCCGGCCCGGGCGACGTCGGCGCCGGGCACGGCGTGGACGGTGACGCCGTCGACCCAGGTCAGGGCCCGCCACGGCCGCTCGTCGGCGTCGACCACCCAGGCCTGGTGATCGCGGGTCCGGATCAACCGCGGCGTCAGCAGGCCGTGGCCGGCGAGGTGGGCGGTGACCGCCTCGAGGTCGAGGTTGACCTCGGCCGCGAACACCGGGTGCAGGCGCTGCAGCACCGCCACCGGCTGTCCGGCGCGCCGGACGACGAACGTGGTGTTGATCAGCCCACCGGTCAGCGGCGCGATCTCGACGTCGCGCTGCCAGCCCCACGCCGCCCGCACCTCGTCGGTCGGGACCACGGTCACGGCGTGGTCGCACCCGGCGGCGGCGCGCCGAACGGCTTGGGCGGCGCGGCGCTGGCCGGCACCGGCGGCGGCGGCGGGACGATCTGGACCAGGGTCAGATCGAACACCACCGTGCCGTGCGGCTGGCCGGGCTCGCCCTTGAACGCCAGCGCCTCGGGCACCCACAGCCGCGACGTCTGGCCGGCGACCATGGTCTTGATGCCCTCGGTCCAGCCCGGCAGCGCGCGTGACACCATCAGCTTGATCGGCTGGCCGCGGATCACCGTGCTGTCGAACGGCCGACCGTCGGCGGCCCAGCCGGTGTACTCGACCTCGACGATGTCGGTGTCGATCGGGTGGACGGCGCCGGTGCCGGGCTCGAGCACCCGGTAGCGGACCCCGCCCGGCGTGGCCAGCGCGTCGGCCGGCGGCGCGGCGACGTCGGCGGGCGCGGCCGGGATCGGGCGGCCGGGCTGGATCTCGAGCAAGGTCAGCTCGAAGCACAGGGTGCCGTCGGGCAGGCCGGCCTGCTCCTCGACCAGCGACGTCGCCGCGCCCGGCGCCGCCCGCGGCAGCCACACCCGCCGCCGCTCGCCGACCACCATCTGGGTCAGCGCCTCCTCGATCCCGCGCCACTCGCGGTACATCGGGCTCTGCTTGGGCCGCTTGCGGAGCTCGCTCGAGTCGAAGATCCGGCCGGTGCTCGACCAGCCGGTGTAGTGGAAGGTGACGCCGTCGTACGAGCGCGGGCGGACCTTGCCGGTGCCGGGCGTGACCATCAGGCTGGCCAGGCCGCTCGCGGTCCGCTTCGCCGTCGGCGGGATCGCGGCGACGTCGGGCGGCGTGGCCGGCGCGGCGTCGAAGTCGATCAGCTCGACCTGGTAGACCGCGTCCTCGGCCGGGCCGACCGGCGTGCCGTTGTAGCCGACCGCGGCCGGCACCCACAGCATCGCCTTCTCGCCCTTCTGCATCGTGGTCACCGCGACCGCGAAGCCGGGCGCCAGCATCGCCAGGCTCTGCTGGACCGGCCGGTGTCGGGTCCGGGTCGACAGGAAGGTGTCGCCGTTGAGCCGCCAGCCGTCGAGGTTGATGGTGACCAGGTCGTTGCGGCCGGGGCGCGGCCCGCTGCCGGCGGTCAGCCGCTTGATCTTCACCACCGCGGTCGGCGCCTCGGGCACGCCGGTGATCGACTCGGCGTCGGCCGGCGGCTGCGCCACCGGCAGCGGCGGGGTCACCGCCATCGACGGCGCCGGGCCGGTCCGGGCCGCGGTCGGTCGCGCCACCCCGGCGTCGGCGGGCGCGGCGGCCTTGCGCCCCGACGAGCCGCGACAACCACCCGCGACCGCCAGCGCCAGGGCGGCGCCGCCGATCGTGCTCGCCCAGCGCGCGCGCGCGGGTCGCGCCGGTCCCGCGCTCACGCGGCCCACGCCTCGCGGGTCAGGTTGCGAACGCCGGCCGCGCCGACCACCACGTCGTCCTCGATCCGCACGCCGCCGAAGCGGGCCAGCCGGTCGACCAGCTTCCAGTCGAGCAGGCCGGCGCGATCGTCGGCCCGCAGCGGCGCCAGCAGCTTGTCGATGAAGTAGCAGCCGGGCTCGATGGTGAACACCTGGCCGACCTCGATCACGCTGGTGTTGCGGAGGAAGCGGTTGTCGGCCCGCGGCGGGTGCGGCTTCATGCCGACGTCGTGGACCTGGAGGCCGAGCGAGTGGCCGAGGCCGTGCGGGAACAGCGCCCGGGTCACCCCGCGGCCGACCAGCTCGGCGGCGCTGCCGCGGCCGATGCCGAGGTCGACCAGCGCGGTCGCCAGCAACTCGTGGGCGCGGTCGTGGAGCTGCTCGTAGGCCAGCCCGGGCCGGATCTCGCCGCACAGCTGCTGCTGCAGCCGATCGATCGCGCCGACCAGCGCGCGGAACTCGTCGACGTCGTCGCCGGCGCCGCGGACGTGGGTCCGGGTGATGTCGCTGGCGTAGCCGAGGCAGGCCGCGCCGGCGTCGACCAGCAGCGAGTCGGCGCCGACCGCCGGCGCCTGCTTGTCGTAGACCACGTGGTGCAGCACGGCGGCGTGGTGGCCGCGGGCAACGATGTTCTTGTACGGGGTGTCGCCGTCGTCCTGCTCGCTGGCCGCCAGGTAGGTCAGGTGGAGCCCGAGCTCGGAGCCGCCCTCGGCCTCGAACCGGGCGGCGGCGGCGCGGTGGCCGCGGACCGCGCGCCGGGTCGCCTCGGCCAGGCACGCGACCTCGTAGGCGGTCTTGTGGGTCCGCAGCCGCTCGACCGCGCCGAGCAAGAGCGGCGAGTTGATCGGGCCCGGGACCGCGAACGGCGGCTCGTCGCTGGCGATGACCGCGACCCGGCCGTGCGGCAGGTGGACGGCGATGTCCTCGGCCTGGGCGACGTCGATCACCTCGTAGCTGGCCCAGAAGTGATCGGCCTCGGCGACCGGCGGGCTGTCCCAGTAGTCGTCGTGGGTGACGCGGATCAGCCGCGGCCGGGCGCCGGCGGCGATCACCAGCGCGGCGTCGGGCTCGCGCAGCGGCAGCCAGTGACCGAAGGTCGGCGTCGCCGCCAGCGGCCACCACTGGTCGTCGAACCGGTTCTTCATCGCCGCCCGGCCGGCGACGATCACGACCGCCTCGAGCCGCTGGTCGTGGAGGATCTGGGCGTAGGCCCGCTCGAGCGTGGCGACGTGCTCGGGGTAGGACGCGGCGAGGTCGGCGGCGGACATCGCCGGTGAGCGTGCCACGAAAGCCGGCCGGCGCCGACGGTCGGGGGGCGGTTGCCAGCCCTCCGGGGTGATGGTGCGAGGCCGGGGGCGGAGGTAACGTTCGCCGGATGCGCCACGGCCAGCCACGGTGAAGGAGCGCCCGATGTCCACCGACGCGGTGCCGGAGCCGGTCAACCACGGCATGACCAGCGGGCTCACCGCCCTCGACCGCGCCCGCCACGGTCAGACCAAGTCGGTCCGGGTCCTGGTCATCACCGCGGGCGACGGCGGCCGGATCAGCCACACCGCGGCGGTGATCGGCTACTCGGTCACCGTCGTCGACCTGGCCCAGGCGGCGCGCGAGGTCACGGTCCGTCACCACCACGTCGCGATCGTCGACCTGCCCAGCCTGGGCGCCCGCGGCCGCGACGCGCTCGCCCTCGCCCTCGCCACCACCCCGCCGACCCCGGCGCTGGTGGTCGACATGCTCGACGACGTCGCGATCGCCGATCGCTGGATCGAGCAGGGCGCCGACGAGTACCTGTGCCTGTCGCAGCTCGGGCCCAGCCTGCTGCGGGGCGCGGTCGAGTCGGCGGTGTCGCGCAGCCGGGCCCGCGAGCTCCGCCGGCGGCTCGAGCACGCCGACCGGCTGGCGGCGATCGGCACCCTCGCCGCCGGCGTCGCCCACGAGGTCAACAACCCGGCCTCGTACGTGCTGATGAACCTCAAGACCTGCCGCGATCACCTCGCGGTGCTGCGCGAGCGCCACCCGGCGCTGACCAGCGACGAGCGGGCGCTGATCGACGAGATGGACGAGATGTTCGGCGACAACGTCCGCGGGGTCGAGCGGATCGTCGGCATCGTCCACGCCCTGCGGGCCTACGCCCGCACCGATCCCGACGAGATCGAGCGGGTCGATCTGGCGGCGGTGTGCCGCGACGCGGTCGATCTGGTCGGCAACCAGATCCGCCAGCGCGGCCGGCTGCGGGTCGACCTGGCGCCGTCGGCGCCGATCACCGCCGACGCCCGCAAGCTCGGCCAGGTGGTGATCAACCTGCTGGTCAACGCCTTCGACTCGCTGCCGATCGCGGTCGGCGGCCCGTCGGGCCACGAGATCCGGCTCAAGCTCGCCCTGACCCCGGGCCGGATCGAGCTGAGCGTCAGCGACACCGGCGTCGGCATCCCCGGCCACCTCCAGGCCCGGATCTTCGAGCCGTTCTACACCACCAAGCCGCGCGGCGAGGGCGCCGGCCTGGGCCTGGTCATCGTCCGCGACATCGTCGAGCGGTTCGGCGGCCGGGTCTCGGTCGACAGCGAGCCCGGTCACGGCAGCACCTTCACCGTCCTGTTCCCGGCCGAGGATCAGCCGGCGGTGGCGGCGCCGGCCCCGGCCCCGGCCGCCACCCCGCCCCGGGCCCGCATCCTCATCGTCGACGACGAGGTGGCGCTGACCAGCGCGATGCGCCGCCAGCTCCGCCGCGCCCACGACGTCACCGTGCTCAACGACGGCGCGGCCGCGATGGTCGCCATCCTCGAGCAGGACTTCGACGTCATCCTGTGCGACCTCCACATGCCGGGCACCGACGGCATGGCGGTGCTCGAGGCGGTCAGCCAGCGCCGGCCGGACATGGCGACCCGGATGGTGCTGATGACCGCCGGCATCCTCCAGGACGCGCTGCGCGAGCGGGTCCAGCAGGCCGGCGGCCACGTCCTCGACAAGCCGGTGCCGATCGACACGCTGATGACCGTGATCGACGCCATCCGCGGCCGCGCCGGCGCCGTCGCCAACGTCCCGGTCGCGATCGACTGATCACCACAGGCCGGGGACGAAGCGCCAGCGGACCCGGGCGAGGTAGGCCCGGTAGCCGGGGTCGCGGGCGAGGAACCGCTCCTCGAGCAAGGCGCGGCCGACGTAGAGCGCGGTCGACGCGGCGGCGACGACGAGGTTGCGGGCGGTGGTGACCTCGAGCACCAGCCCGACCCGCAGCAGCACGTCGGTGGCGTACATCGGGTGCCGGACCAGGCGGTACAGGCCGCCGGTCTCGATCCGGCGCAGGGCGACCAGGATGCCGAAGCCGCGGCCGAGGTTGACGATGGTGATCGCACCGACCACGTTGGCGACCAGCATGATCGCGACCGCGGCCTGGTGCTGCGCCGCGCTGGCGGTCGCCGGCTCCTCGGCGAACAGGGCGGCCGATGCGAACGCGGCCAGCGCGATCGCCTGGTGACCGAGGTCGCGGTCGATCGCCCGCTGCGGCGCTCGCGCCAGCACCATCGCCAGCATGATCACGGTCTGGACCACGAACGACACCTGGACGTAGTCGAAGCCGTGGCGCAGCCAGTGCGCGCGCGCGTCGACGATCAGGAGCCCGCCCAGGGTCGCGCACACCGCGACGTCGACCAGGGTCGCGCCCCGCCGGCGGTACCAGGCCCGCCACCCGCGCGCGGCGCCAGCGCTCGCGATCAGGCTGGCCGGCGGCGGGCGCGGCGCCGGCGGCGGATCGTCATCGGCGGGCATCGCGTCACCTGCTGGCAGCGTGGCCACGACGCGCCGCCCGCGCACCCGGGCCGATCGTCGCGGCCGGCCGCCCGCGCGCCAAGAAGCGAGGGTCAGCGGCCGGTGAAGACCGGCGGGCGCTTGCCGAGCAGCGCGGCGATGCCCTCGGCGGCGTCGGCGGTGGCGAGCGACTCGGCCTGGGCGAAGGCCTCGGCGAGGGCGGCGTCGCGGGCGCCGGCGGCCAGGCCGCGGCCCAGCGCCCGCTTGATCGTGCGCACCGGCCCGGGCGCGTTGGCCGCGATCAGCTCGGCGGTGGCCCGGGCCCGCGCGCCGACCTCGGCCGCCGCCACCACCTCGCCGAGCAGGCCGATCCGCGCCGCCTCGACGCCGTCGACCAGCCGGCCGGTGAGCAGGAGGTCGGCGGCCGCCGCCACCCCGACCAGCCGGGGCAAGAGATGGGTGATGGCCATGCCGGGGTGGAGCCCGAGGCGGGCGAAGTTGGCCCCGTAGCGGCCCTCGCGGGCGCCGATGCGGAGATCGCAGCACAAGGCGAGGCCGAAGCCGCCGCCGACCGCGTGGCCGTTGAGCGCGCCGATCACCGGCACCTCGACGTCGAGCACGGCGAGGAACGGCTGGTACATCGCCAGGCTGCGCTCGTGCGGCGCCAGCGGCCGCTCGCCGTCGCCGCGCTGGACCGCGCCCTTGAAGTCGGCGCCGGCCGAGAAGCACGCGCCGGTGCCGGTGATGATCAGGCAGCGCAACGACGCGACCGCCCGCGCCGCCGCCAGCGCGGCGGTGAAGCCGTCGAGCAGCTCGGCCGTCATGCTGTTGCGGTTGTCGGGCCGGTCGAGGGTGATCGTGCCGATCGCGCCGTCGTGCTCGAAGCGGACCGCCGGGCCGGTCACCGCGCCATCACCGCCGCTGCTCATCGCAACCCGCCTACGCGCCCAGCTCGTCGAGGAACTGCTGGGCGTCCTGGAACTCGGGGTCCTCGCGCAGCGCCTTCTTGGCCCACAGCTCGGCCTTGGCCCGGTTGCCGCGGGCGTGCTCGATCTTCGCCTCCCACAGCAGCGCCATCGGCCGGGTCACCGGCTGCGGGTTCTCCATCAGCGAGATCGCCCGCAGCGGCTTGAGCGCCAGCTCGTAGTCGCCGATCTCGGTCGCGAGCTGGGCCAGCTCGGCGGCGATCTCGCCGCTCTTGCGATCGACGTCGAACGCCTTCTTGAGCCAGGCCAGGTGGCCGTCGCGGTCGCCGAGCATGCCCTGGACCCGGCCCATCCGCTGCTGCATCGTCGCCAGCTCGGGCGAGCGCTTCTTCTGGGCCGCGATCGCGGCGTCGAGCACCTGGGCCGCCGCCTCGGTCTGGCCCGACGCGATCAGCACGTCGACGTGGAGCATGGCCGCGCCGTGATCGTCGGGCATCAGCGCGCTGGCCTGACCGGCCGGCCCGGCCGCCGCCGCCGGATCGGCCGCCGAGTACAGCAGCAGCTCGGCCGCCCGCCGGTACAGATCGAACCGGGTCGGGACGTCGGCGGCGTGGTCGGCGTCGGCGACCAGGATCGCCGCCAGCTCGCGGTGGGCGCCGGTCTGGGCGTACAGCTCGCGCAGCTTGTCGCGCAGCGCCCCGGCCTCGGGCTGGGCCTGGTGGACCATCTCGAGGATCGGGATGGCCTCGGCCGGGCGCCCGGCCTGGGCCGCCGCCGACGCGATGTCGAGCGCGGCCTGGATCTGCGGCTCGCCCTCGACCACGTAGGCCAGCCGGGTGCACGCCGCGATCACGCCGTCCCAGTGCTCGATCGCCGCGTCCATGTCGCGCAGCAGGTAGAGCGGATCGGGATCGGTCGGCGCCCGCTCGATCCACGCCACCAGCAGATCGCGGGCCCGCTCGGGCTCGCCCAGCTCGGTGAGCAGGGTCGACAGCCGCAGGGTCGCGGTCCGCTCGCGATCGAGATCGGCGTCGTCGACCGCGCGGTTGCGCATCCGGTCGAGCGCGTCGGCCAGCGCCGGCGAGCTGCGGCCGGGATCGAGCTGGTAGGCGGCGTCGAGATCGGCGACCGCGCCCTCGTCGTCGTCGATGCTGGCGCGCAGCGCCGCCCGCTGCATCAACAGCTCGAGCCGGCCGCGATCGGTGATCGCCGGGGTCGGCCCGTCGATCGCGTCGCCGATCGCCGCGATCGCGCCGGCGGTGTCGCCGCCGTGGATCAGCGCCGCCGCCAGCTCGGCGACCAGCGCCGGCGAGTCCGGCCGACGCGCGCGCGCCAGCCGCAGCGCCCGGGCCGCGTCGGTCGGCGAGCCGAGCTGGCCGGTGTAGACCGTGGCCGCGTCGCGCAGCCGGACCACCGCGATCGCGCCGTCCTCGGCCCGGGCGGCGTCGGCGATCATCAGCTCGGCCAGCGGCCGCCAGGCCTGGCGGTCGCGGTAGAACTGCTCGAGCCGGCGGTGGATCGCCTCGTCGTCGGGCGCCGAGCGGTGGGCAAGCTCCAGCGTGCGCTGGACGCCGTCCCAGTCCTGGGCCTGCTCGTAGGCCGACGCCAGGTGGGCGGCCAGCGCCGGCGCGTGCTCGGGCGACTCGACCGCCAGCAGCCGCTCCATCAGCGCCGCGGCCATCGCCGGATCGTCGTCGGGCGTGAGCCCGCCGATCACCCGCCGCAGCAGATCGCGATCGTCGGGCGCGACCTCGAGCGCGGCCCGGTAGACCTTGGCCGCCGACTCGCCCCGGCCCTCGAGCAGGGCGCCGAGCCGGCCGGCGACGTCGAGCGTGGACGCCGGGTTGCGCCGGCGGACCGCGTCGTCGAACCGGCCCCAGAGGAACTCGGCCAGGCCCTCGTCGTCGCCCAGCTTGCGCAGGTTGGCCTCGAGCAGCGCGGCCGCCTCGACGTCGTCGGGATCGTCCTGCAGCGCGTCGCGCAGGATGTCGGCGGCGTCGTGGGTCCGCTCGAGCGACGCCAGGTAGGCGGCGTGGGCCCGCCGCATCGCGCCGCGCTCGCCGACGTCGGTGATGTGGGGCAGCGTGATCGAGATCAGGCTGGCGACCCGATCGCCGTCGCCCATCGACCGGTACAGCGCCAGCAGCGGCTCCCACACCGCGCGATCGGCCGGGTTGCGCTCGCGCAACAGCTCGTACATGTCCGCGGCCAGGCCGTGGTGATCGGGGTGGGCGGCGGCCTTCTTGGCCAGCCGGCCGACCAGCGGATCGATCTGGCGCGGCTCGGCGCTGCCGATCGCGTCGTAGATCAGGTCGCGCGCGCCCAGCAGCTCGCCGGCGTTGATCCGGCGCTCGGCCAGGAGCAGCGTCGCCCACACCGCCGCCTGCGGCCCGTCGGCCGAGCCGCGGGCGTGCTCGATCGCCCGCTGCAGCAGCACCTCGGCCCGCGCCTCCTGGCCGACGTCGAGCGCGAGCTCGACCGCCTCGCGGACCTGCGGCGCCGACACCCCGGGGAGCTGCGATCGCCGCTCGAGGAAGTCGAGGCGCAGCTCGGCGTCGCCGCTGTTGCGCGCGACCCGATCGTAGAGCTGCATCACCCGGGCGTTGCTCGGATCGGCGGCGGCCGCCGCCCGCAGCACCCGGCCGGCCTGCGCCCAGCGTGGCTCGCTGGCCAGCGCCCGCTCGAGCAGCTCGATGCCCTGGGCCCGGCGGGCCGCGGTGGCGACGAAGATCTCGGCCAGCCGGTACAGCGCGTCGACCTGCGCCGGGTTGCCGTCGGCGCTGTCGGCGCCGGCCAGGCGCAGCATGTTGTCGAGGGCGCGGGCCTGCTGATCGGTGTCACCGAGCGCGCCGGCGACCCGGGCCTGCGCCGAGTAGGCGTCGGCCAGCCGGACCCCGAGCATCTCGACCCGGCGGTACATCGCCGACGCCGCGTGCTGATCGCCGGCGTCGTGCTCGAGGGCCTCGCCGGCCCGCAGCAGCAGCGCCGCGACCAGCGGCGGATCGTCCTTGCGCCGCAGCCGCTCGACCACGACCTCGACCGCGTCGACGTACTTCTGGGTCGCGCCGGTCTTCTTGGCCAGCTCGCGGGCGCGATCGTGCAGCTCGAGCCGATCGGGCGCGGCCTGGACCGCGCGCAGGGTGGCGTCGAGCGCCTCGGCCGGGCGGCCGAGCGGACCGTCGAGCGCGGCGGCCATGTCGCCGAGCAGCCGGGCCTGGCTCAGGCCCTCGGTGCTGCGGCCCAGGCGCAGGTTGAGCACCCGCAGCAAGGTCTCGGCCTCGCCGTGGGCGAGCAGGCTGCGGCGCAGCCGGCGGACCTCGACGTCCGACTGGATCGCGGCGTCGATCGCGCTCTCGAGCAGCTCCTTGGCCTGATCGCCCTGGCCGCGGGCCCGGGCCAGCGCGGCCAGCTCGTACAGCACCTCGCTCTGGCCGACCGCCTGCTCGTCCTCGCCGGGCGGCTGGCGCCGCACCACCAGCAACAGCGAGCGGTAGGTGCGCTCGGCCATGTCGAGCTGGCCGGCCTCGCGGGCCAGCTCGGCCAGCTCGCGCTGGATGCGGGCGTTGTTGACGTCCATCTTGGACGCCGACTCCATCTCGGCCAGCGCCTCGTCGAGCTTGCCCTCGGCGCGCGCGACCTTGGCCAGCTCGACGTGGAGCACGGCCCGCTCGGGCGAGCGGCGGCGGCCGAAGCTCTCGATCAGATCGTGCAGCGCGGCCCGGGCCTCGGGCAGCTGACCGGCGGTGCGCAGGCCAGCGGCGAGGTGGGCGCGGAGCTGGCGATCGTTGGGATCGAGGGCGAGGGCGCGCTCGAGCGCGGGGATCGCCTTGGCCGGCTGATCGAGCTTCTCGGTGTAGATCGCGGCCGCCTCGCGGGCCAGCGCGCCCGACCGGCCGTCCTCGACGAACATCGACAGCGAGCGGGTGAGGTGGCGGGCGAGCGGCTCCCAGTGCTGGCCCTCGCGGTAGAGGTCGGCGAGCAGGAGCCGGAGATCGTGGGCCGGCTCCTTGTCGTCGAGGTTGGCCTCGATCGCCGAGATCGCGCGGTCGGGGTGGCCGGCGGCGATGTGGGCGCGGGCGAGCTGATGGACCACGCCCAGGCGCTCGCGCCCGGTCATCGTCGCCAGCAGGCTCTCGAACCACGGCACCGCCTGGGCCGGCTGGCCGCGGCCGAGCTGCAGCCGGGCCAGCGCCCGGTACGAGTCCTGGGTCGGGGCCAGGTTGACCACCCGCTTGTGGCCGGCGATCGCGCGCTCGACCTCGCGGGTCTCGTGCTCGGCGATGCCGGCGACCCGGGCCCACAGCTTGGCCGCCTTGACCGGATCGCCGCCGGCCTCGAGCTTGGTCGCCTGCTCCTCGAGCAGATCGGCCAGCGCCTTGTGCTGGCCCTTGCCGGCCAGGTAGGTCGCGACCGCGTCGATCGACGCGTCGTGGCCGGGGCTGTCGGCGAGGTTGGCCTGCAGCGCCTCGAGCCGGCCGCCCTTCTCCTCGACCACGCCGACCAGGCGGGCGATGTCGAGCCGCAGCGCCAGCCGCTTGCCGGCGTCGCGCTCGAGCCCGAGCTGGAGCTGACGCAGGCCGAGCAGCTCGGCGGTGCGGCCCTCGCTCTCGAGCAGCGCGCCCAGCCGATCGATGGTCTCGAGATCGGTGCCGTCGTCGGCCAGCACGCCGCGGTAGACGTCGATCGCGGCGGCGCGATCGCCGAGCTCGGCGGCGGCGAGCTGCGCCGCCCGCAGCCGCAGCTCGCGCCGGACGTCGGTCGCGAACGGCAGGCGGGCGCTCTCGACCAGCAGGTCGACCGCGGCCCGGACCCGGTTGTCGCTGCGGTGGAGCTCGACCAGGCCGTCGATCGCCCACCGCGCCACCGCCTCGGGCGCGCGGGTCGAGCGGATCGGCGCGGTGCCGCGCCAGGCCGCGGTCGCCCGGCCCAGCACCTGACCGAGGATGGTCAGCGCGCTGTCGCGATCGTTGATCTGGCTGGCGGTGTCGGCGGCCTCGACCAGGACGTCGAGGTCGCGCGGATCGGCGTCGGCCAGGCGGCGGAGGAAGTCGAGCAGCTTGGCGGTCGCGCCGTCGGCGCGCGCCAGCGTGACCACCGCCCGCAACGGCTCGGCCCGATCGCCGCCCGCGGCCAGCGCCCGGGTGTAGGCGCCGATCGCGGCGTGGGCGTCGCGCCGGTGATCGCGGTGCCAGCCGGCCAGCTTGGTCCACACCTGCGCCGCCACCGCCGGCGGCAGCGCGATCACGGTCGCGGCCTTGTCGAAGCCGGTGGCGAGCGCGTCCATCGCGTCGCCGCCCGACTCGAGCGCGGCGCGCTCGAGCCCGGCCAGCAGGCTGTCGTCGAGGCGCTCCTTGGCCGCGGCGTGGGCGAGGATCGCGGTGGCCGCGATCGGCCACTGGCCGTGGCGCGGCGCCAGCCGGGCGACGCCGCCGACCGCGGCCTGGTTGCTGGCGTCGACCTGCAGCACCGTCACCAGCTCCGACAGCGCGCTGGCCTCGTCGCCGAGGTGGCGCTCGAGCAGGCCGGCGCGCTGGATCCGCAGCCGGGCCGCCTCGTGCGAGTCGCCGGCCAGCGCGGTGATGGTGGTGGCGAGCGCGCGATCGGCGACCGCGTGGCCGCCGGTGCGATCGGCGAGATCGAGGAGCTGGCCGAGCATGATGCCGTCGCGGGGGGCGAGCGGCAGCGCCTGGGCCAGGTGGCCGAGCGCCACCGCCGGCTCGCCGGTCGACGTCAGCGCGACGTGGGCGGCCTCGCGCAGGATCGCCAGCCGGGCCCGGTCGTCGGGCGCGTCGGCCAGGCGGGCCGGGACCAGGCGGAGGAAGCCGGCCCAGTCCTGGTGCTCGCGGTAGCTGGCGGCCAGCGCGTCGGCGGCGGCCTGGCGCTGGCCGGGCTCGGCCAGCAGCGCCTCGAGGCCGGCGCGGGCGGTGGCGTTGGTCGGCTCGATCGCGAGCGCGGCCCGGTAGGCGGCCAGCGCCCGGCCCGGCTCGCGCAGGTGCTGACCGAGCGCGTCGCCCAGCCGGTTGAGGCGGGCGGTGGTCCGCTCGACGTCCTTGCCGCTGGTGCGCTCGAGCAGATCGGCCAGCTCGCGCCAGCGCCCGGCCGCGGCCAGCAGCTCGGACAGCGCGCCGACGGTCTCGGCGTCGTCGCCGAACTTGCTCGACACTCGCAGCCAGGCCGCGATCGCCCGCTCGCCGTCGTGGAGCTGCTCGCGGGCGACGATCGCCACCCGGGTCAGGTCGGCCCGCTCCTGGGCCGGCGACACGTGCTTGCCGGCCCGCAGCTCGAGCGCGTCGATCAGCGCCGGCCAGCGCTGCACGCTCTCGAGCAGCGCGATCACCGAGTCGAGCGCCGACAGATCGTTGGGATCGTTGTCGATGCGGTGCTGCCACAGCGCCAGCGCCCGGTCGTGCTCGCCCAGGCTCTCGGCCAGCCGGGCAGCGTCGCCGATCACCTGGCGGCGGGTGGCCGGCGCCGGCTCGAGCTCGGCCAGCCGGGTCAGGATCTCGAACCGCTCGCGCGGCCGGTCGACCCGCGAGTACAGCTCCGACAGCCGACGGCAGACCTGGAGCTGCTCCTTGGCCCCGGCGCCCTCGAGCCCGAGGGCCTGCTGGTACAGCTCGATCGCGCCGGTCGCGTCGTCGAGCAGATCGAGCCGGGTCCGGGCCGCCTCGGCGAGCAGCTCGACCTTGCGGCCGGCGCTCTCGGCGTGGCGGGCGGCGGCGGCGACGCCGTCGGCGTAGCGGCCGTAGTTGGCCGACCGCTGGGCGAGCTGGCGCAGCTTCTCCTGCGTCACCGACGAGTCGGGGGTCAGCGCCAGCAGCGCGGCGTAGTGGTCCATCGCCGCGCCGTCGTCGTCGAGCTCGGACAGGCGGGCGCCGGCCTCCTCGCGCAGCGCCCGGCTCGACGCCGGATCGATCGCGATCACCCGCTCGAGCACGCGGATCACCTCGCGCGGCCGGCTGGTGGCGTCGTAGTGGCCGCGCAGCAGATCGAGCGCGCCCTCGCGCTCCTTCTTCTGGGTGTGGTCGGCCTCGATGATCCGCTCGAGCAGCCCGGTGGCCTCGCGGTCGTCCTCGGCGCCGGCGAGCATGACCCGGACCGTGGCCAGCGCCCGGGCCGAGTCCTTGAGGTTGTCGAGCTGGCAGGCGGCGATCCGCGCCCGGCTCTTCTCGCGCTCGACCTTGCCCTGGCGGTCGAGGCGGCCCTCCCACAGCGCGATCAGGTCGGCCCAGCGCTCGTGGCGCTCGAGCAGGCGCTCGAGCGAGGTCTGGAGCTGGACGTCGTCGGGGGTCAGCGGCAGCAGCCGCTGCTGGTAGCCGATCGCCTTCTCCGGCTGGTTGGCGACGTCCTTGGCGAGCTGGGCGGCCTCGCGCAACAGCTTGATCCGCCGCTGCGGATCCTTGACCGCGATCAGCGCCCGGTCGTAGAGCCGGAGCAGGTCGGTCCACCGCTCGCTCTGGGTGTAGAGCACGCTCAAGCGCTGCAGCGCCTGCTCCGACTGCGGCGCCAGGTCGAGGACCCGGCCGAGGATGCCCTCGGCGACCTTGGGCTCGTCGCCGAACCACTCGTCGCAGAAGGCGGCCGCGCGCTCGCCGATCATCTCGACGACCTGGGGCTCGAGGCCCTTCTGCAGGACGTCGCGGTACAGCGCGATCATGTCGTCGGGCCGGTCGGCGGCGCTGGCTAGCTCCTCGGCCTGGTCCCACGCGGACATCGACTGAGGGGCGGTCTTGACGGTCGCGGCGGCTTGATCGAATTCACTCTGGGCCATGGTCCCCCTCGGGCCCGCCCATGGTACCGCGACCGCGCGCGGACCTGACCACCGCGGCCGGCCAGATCTGTCGCGACACCCGAGCGATCACCCGGGCCGGCGCGCCGGTTCACCCGTCCGCGGGTAGGACATCCCGTCACAGGGTTGGCCAGACGAGCTGCGCTCGGAGCCTCACTGTCCAGGTGCGCAGGCGCGGCGGGCTGCTAGCGTGGTGGCATGAAGCTGCTCGCGACCATCGCGGTCCACGTCAAGGGCGAGGCCATCCTCCGCCGACCCGGCCTGTGGGAGAAGATCCGCAAGGCGTTCGGCGGCGAGCCCGACCTCCGCACCGGTCGGATGCGGGCCGCGCTCGAGGCCGAGGCGGTGGTCGACGCGGTGCGCGACGCGCTGCGGTCGATCGGCGTCGCCAACGCGGTCTCGCTGGTGGTCGACGACCTGGTGGTGTTCCAGGACAAGGACGGCCGGCCCGACGACCTGGGCGATCTGTTCCTCGCCTTCCACGAGCACTCGGCCGCGATCGGCGCCGGCTTCGGCGCGCTCCGGCTGGCGGTCGAGCACGTCGAGGCCGGGCTCCACCTGGTGATCGAGGTCCAGGCCCGCACCGAGCACGCCGCGAACCAGGCGGCGGTGCGCGTGATCGTGTCGGGGCGGCTGCGCGACCTCGAGCCCCGCCGGGGCGAGGACGCCGACGCCTACCGGGCCCGGGTCGAGCCGCTGACCCGCGACCGGGCCGCGATCGACGTCGCCCGCGCGCAGTTCGAGAGCTTCGTCGCCCGGGTCGACGGCGCGATCGCGATGGCGATGCCCGAGGCCCGGGTCGAGACCATCAAGGCCGAGGCGCAGATCGTGCGGCCCAACCGCAACGGCGCCGAGCGGGCACCGGAGGCGCCGGATCCGGCCGGCCGCCACTACGATCCCTACAACGCCTACTACCCGAGCCCGATGTTCTCGGTGCTCGACACGCTGATGTGGGTGTCGATCTTCTCGATGATGAGCCACCCGCACGTCGTGGTGGTGAACCAGTCCGGCGACACCCTCGGCAACGCCGACACGCCCGGCGTCGAGAACGCGCCCGACCCGACCCCGGCCGAGGCCGGCGGCGACGCGGGTGACGCGGGTG
>Ga0075163_10004592_pt1 | contig 18518 bp, 20 predicted proteins | sample JI1023141ADNA_FD_71478 | JGI IMG/M metagenome (GOLD analysis project Ga0075163, IMG submission 71478) | Wastewater effluent complex algal communities from Wisconsin, to seasonally profile nutrient transformation and Carbon sequestration -... | ecosystem: Engineered > WWTP > Effluent > Algae...
GCCGCCACCCGCGCCGGTACCGCGTCGACGTCGACGGTCTCCGGGTCTTCGCCCTCGAGGCCGAGGATCACCGCGACGTCCGAGCCGTGGCCCTTGCCGGTGAAGCCGAGGCTGCCGAACAGCTCGATCTTGACCGCCGCGGTGGCGGCCAGCAGGCCGGCGGCGTCGAGGTGCTGGGCGAACCGGCGCGCGGCGCGCATCGGGCCGACCGTGTGCGAGCTGGACGGGCCGATGCCGATCTTGAAGATGTCGAACACCGAGAGGTGCATGCGGGCGCGCCAGGGTACCATCGCGGCGGTGCCGACGCTCACCACCGAACGCCTCGAGCTGTGGCCGATCACGCTGCCCTTCGTCGAGGCGGTGATGGCCGGCGACCGCGCGACCGCCGAGGCGGTGTGCGGCGCGACGCTGCCGGTGGCGTGGCCGGGCGCCGATCTGGTGGCGCGGGCGTTCACGCCGTCGCTCGAGGCGATCCGCGCCGATCCCGACACCCGGCTGTGGGGCGACCGCCTGCTCGTCACCCGCGATCGCCGGCGCCGCGTCGTCGGCAGCGTGGTCTTTCACGGCCGCCCGGCGGACGGGATCGCCGAGGTCGGCTACGGCGTCGACGACGCCGAGCAGCGCCAGGGCTTCGCCACCGAGGGCACGCGGGCCTGCGTCGACTGGGCGCTGGCCGAGGCCGGCGTCGTCGCGGTCACCGCGGTCACGTTCCCCTGGCACACCGCGTCGCTGCGGGTGATCGAGCGCTGCGGCATGCGCCCGTGCGGCCAGCGCGAGCACCCGTTCCTGGGCGAGCTGCTGGTGTTCGAGCGGCGGCGCTGAGCCGGCCGCCCCGCGGTCACTGGATCCGGCAGCGATCGAGCACCCGCAGCGGCAGGACGCCCGGACCGCCGTCGGGAAGCGCCCGGGCTCGGATCGTCTCGGCGTAGGTGTCGACCCACTGGTTGCACAGCGCGACCGCGTTCTGCTGGTCGATCGCAGTGACCGCGCCCTCGGACGGCGTCACCGCGACCGCCACCTCGACGATCCGGGTGTCGCGGACCGCCCGGGTGCGCACCCGCCCCCGCAGCGCCGCCGCGGCCGCCGCGTCGCCGCCGATCCGCTCGGCGACGCGCTCGGCGACCGTCCGGCTGCGCATCACCTCGGCCTCGGTCGCGGGGTCGAGCGGCGGCTCGATGATCACGGTGCCGACGGCGCGGGGCCCCGGCCGAGGCTCACCGCCGCACGCGACCGCGAGCACCGCGAGCACCATGGCGACCTGGCGGAAGGACAGCATGACCGCTCGGGTAGCACGACGGCGGCCACCCGGTGGGCGGCGCCAGCGGTATCTTCGCCGCCATGCAGCGCCTCGCGGTGGTCGCCGTGGTGCTCGCGGCGGCGGCCGCGGCGACGGTGGCCCGTGGCCGCGATCGGCCGGCGGCGGCGCCCGGCTACACGACCACCACCGAGACCGCGACTGCCCCGCCCGCCCCGCCCGCCGCGCCACCCGCCGCGCCCGCGCCGCCGCCGATCACCGGCGCGGCGCTGCCCAGCAACGTCGCCGACGCCGACTACGTCGGCCCGGCGCGGTGCGCGCGCTGCCACGCCGAACAGGCGGCCGGCTGGCGCGCCGGCTACCACCGCACCATGACCCAGCGCGCGACCCGCGCGGCGATCGCGGGCGCGTTCGACGGACGCACCGTGGCGTACGCCGGCGGCCAGGCGCGCTTCGCGTGGGAGCGCGGCGCGCCGGTGATGAGCCTGACCGGCGCCGACGGCGCGGTCCGCCGCTACCGGGTGACCCGCACCATCGGCACGCGCGCCCTGCAGGAGTACGTCGGCGTGCGCGACGATGATCCGGCGGCGGTCGAGCAGCGGCTGCCGTTCGCGTGGTGGGTCGCGCGCGCCGGCTGGTACCCGCAGCCGTACTACGACTCGTGGTTCGACGCCGAGTGGCATGGCGCGGCGCCGGCGGTCGACGTCTACGCCGCGGCCGAGCCGTGGGCCGATCGCTGCGCGTGGTGCCACAACACCTATCCGTTCGCGCTGCGCGCGGCGCGCCCCGACGTCGGCGTCGGCCCCGAGCGCGATCTGGCGCCGATGCCGCCGCTCATCACCGACAACCACCTGCCGATCGAGCGGCTGGTGACGGTCGGCATCAGCTGCGAGAGCTGCCACTTCGGCGGCCGCGCCCACGCCGCGCAGCCCGAGGACGTGCCGCCGGTGTTCGCACCGCGCGGCCCGGCGGTGATCGCCGCCGACGCCGCCGGGCTGCCGCCCAGCGATCGCGATGATCCGCGCACCACCACCGCGATCTGCGCGCAGTGCCACGCGACGCCGTCGCCGCGCTTCCCCGACGGCAGCGCCGCCCGCAACTCCAGCGAGGCGATCGCGCTGGCGGCGGGCGCGTGCGCCAGCGCGATCCGCTGCGTCGACTGCCACGAGCCGCACACGCCGGGCCCGGCGTCGGGTGGGCCCGATCAGCCGGCCCACGTCGCGGCGTGCGTCGGCTGCCACGACGCGTTCGCCGAGCCCGCCGCCGCCCGCGCCCACGCGCGCCACGATCCGACCACGGTGTCGTGCCTCGACTGCCACATGCCGCGGCTGGTGCAGGGCGTCGGCACCTACCTGCGCTCGCACCGCATCTCGTCGCCGACCGACGCGCGCATGCTGGCGGCCGGCGCGCCCAACGCGTGCAACCTGTGCCACCTCGATCGCTCGATCGCGTGGACCGCGCGGGAGCTGGCGGCGTGGGGCCGCCGGCGGACGCCGACCGCGGCGTGGCGCGCCGCCTACGGCGGTGACCTCGACTACGCCGTCGGCCCGGCGTGGCTCACCCACCGCGAGCCGTACGTGCGCATGACCGCGGCGGCCGCGTACGCGCGCGCCGGCGATCGCGGCGCGCTGCCGCGGCTGATCGAGGCGCTCGACGATCCGCGCGCCAACACCCGGATGTGGATGCTGTTCGCGGTCGAGGCGCTCGCCGGCCGCCGGCTGCGCGTCGACGAGTACGATCCGCTGGCGCCGCCGGCCGCGCGGGCGGCGCAGCTGCCGGCGCTGCGCGCGTGGGCCGCCGCCGAGGCTACGGCGTCGGCGCGCCGCGCCAGGTGACCCGGCGCAGCGTCACCGCGGCCAGGACCGCCATCCCGCCGAGCCCGATCAACCCGCACAGCTGCATCGCGCTGTGGGCGCCGTACAGGCCGGCGATCGGCGAGAACACGCCCATCGCGGCGCGCCGCAGGATCGACTCCACCGACAGCACCGTCGCGCGCCGGCCGGAGTCGGGGATCTCGCGGTTGATCAGCGGCTTCACCAGCGGCGAGTACAGGCCGTTGGCGATCGCCTGCACGCCGAGCAGCATCAGCACCCACGGCCCGCGCACCTCGGCGAGCAGCACGAACGACACCGCGAGGCCGCCGAGCATGCACCACAGGAGCGGCTCGTCGCCGAACCGCTGCCGCAGCGCCCAGCCGCGGTGCGCGACGAACGACGCCACCAGGTACACCGCCGCGAACACCAGCCCGATCTCGACGTACGACAGGTGGTGGCTCTTGAGCAGCGGCTGGTACAGGTACTCGGTCGCGCGCAGCAGCACGAACACCACCGCCGAGTAACCGAACATCCACGCCAGGCGGCCGCTGCCGGCGACGTCGGCCAGCGCCCCCCGCATGTGCGCGCTCCACGATCGCCACGCGCGCCCGGCGCTCGGCTCGGCCGCGCCGACCGGCGGCCGGACCGGGCGATCGTCGGCCATCGTCGCGGCGGTGGCGAAGGCGGCCAGCGCCACCAGCGCCGTCGCCAGGTACGGCAGGCCGAGGTCGATCTCGGCCAGCGCGCCGCCGGCCGCGTAGGCCAGCGCGCTGCCGGCCTGGTGCCACGCCGACGCGGTGCTCTCGCGGCGCCCGTACTCGTGGGCGACGCCGTGGCCGTCGAGCAGATCGAACAGGTACGCCGAGTCGGCGCCCGAGCACAGCGACATCGACACCGCGGCCAGCGCCTCGCTGACCGCGAAGCCGGCGATCCCGTGCGAGCCGTAGGCGATCACGCACGACAGCGCCATCATCAGCGCGCCGGCCATCATCGACGTGCGGCGGCCGATGCGGTCGGCGAACGCGCCGGTGGGGATCTCGCAGATGATCACGACGGCGCTGTAGATGCCGCCGAGGATCATGATCTCGAGGAACGACAGCCCGCGCGACTGCTTGAACGGGATGAAGATCGGGACCCACAGGTACGAGGTCGCCAGCAGCCGGAACAGGTAGAACAGCCGGAGGTCGCGCGCCATCAGGGCACCTCCGCCGGGGGCGCGCTGGCCGGCGCGGTCAGCACGACGATCGCCTCGCACGCGGTGAGCTGATCGGTGTCGCGCGGCGAGTCGAGGGCCGCGACCAACGGCGGCAACAGCGGCACCGGATCGAGCCCGGGCGCCAGCACCTCGAGGGCCAGCGCCGCGTCGACGCGCAGCGCGGCGACCGCGAGCATCGCGATCAACGCCGGGCGGGCGCCGTCGTCGTGGGCGTGGGCGAGCGCCTGCGCCGCCGCCGGGCGGAACAGCGGATCCTCGAGCGCCGCGCGCGCCGCGACCACGGCGTCGGGCACCCCGGTCGCGGCCAGCGCGATCTGCGCGCGGGTGCGATCGGCGGGGTCGGCCTTGGCGTCGGCGGCGATCGCGGTGAGCAGCTTGGCCGCGCCGGCGTCGCCGCGCGTGACCAGCACCTCGGCGGCGCCGAGCCGGTGCGACGCCAGCCCGAGCAGCTGCCGCAAGAACCCATCGCCGCCGGGGTCGCCGACCCGGGCCAGGGCCCGCGCGGCGTCGGCGCGGACGTCGCGGCGATCGGGATCGGCCACCGCGGCGGTCAGCGCCGCCTTGCCGCGCGGATCGCCACAGCGCGCGAGGCTCTCGGCGATCTCGATGCGCGCGATCGCGCTGACCTCGTCGGCCAGCGCGGTGGCGAGGCCCTCGACGGCGTCGGCCGCGCAGGTCCGCCCGAGCACCAGCGCCGCGCCGCGCTGGACCCGCGGCGACGGCGACGCCAGGAGGCCGCGGGCGATCGTCAACGCGCGCGCCCGGACCGCGCGCGGATCGATCACCGCGGGGACGCCGGCGTCGATGGCCGCGACCGCGGGCCGCGGCGGCGGTGGCGGCGCGACGGCGGTCGTCGAGCCGCGTCCGCGAGCGAGCAGCACCGCGCCGCCGGCGACGACGACCGCGCCGATCGCGACCAGCGCCCACGGTCGCCGTCCCGCGGTCGTCGCCGGCGTGAGCGGGCTCGGCGGCGGGGCGATCGGTTCCGGCGGCGGGGGCGGCGCGGTGACGCGCGGCGCGGGGACGGGGTCGGGGACCGTGACGGAGACGGGCACGGGCACAGGCACGGGCACGGGAGCGGTGACGGGTGCGGAGACGGGCACGGGCACGGGCACGGGCACGGGCACGGGCACGGGCACGGGAGCGGTGACGGGTGCGGAGACGGGCACGGGCACGGGCATGGGCACGGGCACGGTTCCGGGCTCGACCGGGCTCCGCGGCGCGGCGGGCGCGCCGTCGGCGCACGCGACGCTGCAGTAGCCGATCACCGCGCCGCCGCGCACGCGCACGACCCGCGCGCGGACCGCGTCGATCGCCTTGCCGCAGCCGGGACAGCTCGCCGCGCTCATGGGAACGCCAGGACCTTCGCCTCGCCGTGGGCGGCGATCAGCTCGTCGATGTACGCCAGCGCGCGGTCGCGCCGCCCGAGCACCGCGTCGATCTCGGCGTCGGTCAGGAGCGCGTCGAAGTCGCCGGTGTCCTTCGCCAGCACCGCCACCAGCTGCGCGCGTTCGAGCGCGCGCAGCCGCGTGACCAGCCGCCGCGAGAAGGTCTGCGACCGCTGCAGGTACAACATCGTCTTGTGATGGCCGGCGGGGTTCTTGCCGAACGCCAGCGTGTTGTCCATGAAGTACAGGACGGTGCCGTCCTCGGACATCTTGGCGTTGTTGCCGGTCCAGCGGTCGGTGTTGTCGATGATGAAGTCGAACAGCGCCATCGCCGAGAGCTGCTGGCACAGCGCGACCCGCTCGGGCGGGATCGTCGCGCCGGCCTTGAGCCAGCGCCGCCACACGACGATGCCGTCGGTCGAGTCGAGGCGCGCGGCCCCGAGGTAGCCGTCGGTGAGGACCGGGATCCACCACGACAGCTCGCCGCGCAGGCGGCCCTGGCGCGGGATCGTGTCGTCGCGCAGGCGGGCCCGGGCCTCGGGGTTGCGCTCGGCGGCTGCCACCAGCGTGTCGAGCGGGTAGCTCACCGCGATCGCCGGCGGCACGTGACCGATGCCGAGCAAGCGATCGATCCGGTACGCGGCGATCTCGCGGCGCGGGTTCGACTGACCGAACACCTGGTCCGGCTTGAACGCGGCCCGGGCGCCGTTGTCGAAGTCGATGCGCATCGACAGCGAGGTCCCGCCGCGGTTGACCTTCAGCTTGACCGGCACGCCGGTGCGCAGCGGCGCGAGCAGCGGCTCGTCGGGCTGCCCCGCGAACTCCCACACCGGTGCCAGCGGATCGACCGTCGCAGCGGCGGGCCCCGGCGGCGGCGTGACCGGCGGCGGCGCAGCCGACGGCGGCGCGATCGGCCGCGGCACGCGCATCGTCGCCGCGACGTCGCGCGTGGGCTCGGCGCGGGGGCCGCGCAGCTCGGCCAGCACCGACGACGCGCCGGTGGCCAGGCCGCCGAGGACCGCCACGAGCGCCACCGCCTCGACGGCGATGCAGGAACCGAGTCGCACGAAAAAATTCTAACAAGCGCGGAAGCGCGACCGCAAAAACCTGCGCGTCATGCCCCGCGCCCCGCCCCCGCGCGGCGCCCGCTACGCGCCGTTCTCTTCGACGTACGCCGCCTTGCGGTGGCGCGCCGTCGGCACGTGGGCCTGCCAGCACTTCGCGTTACAAAACACGAGCTTCTGCCGGCCGGTGTTGCACGACGCGACGCTGCACCGCACGTAGGTCGCGCCGGCGGCGATCGCCTTGCGACACGTCGCGCAGACCAGCGGTGCAGCCACGGCTCCTTGGTAGCACAAACGCGCGTGCGCTGGCGCAGCTTCGATAGGTGCTTATGGACGCGCGAGCAGCCGATCGACGGCGGCGATCGCGTCGGCCGGGCGGCTGGTCACCGCGCGCACCACGCCCGACGCGTCGACCACCACGGTGTGCGGCAGGGTGTGGACGCCGTAGCGATCGGCGGTGTCGCCGTCGTCGGCCAGGAGCGTCGGCGCGTAGCCCGCGTCGGCGAACAGCGCCTTGGCCCGCTCGCGATCATCGACGTTCACCGCCAGCACCGCGACCCGCGCGCCCCAGCGGCGGGTCGCCTGATCGAGGTGCGGCAGCGCCTCGAGGCATGGGCGGCACCACGTCGCCCAGAACTCGACGACCACCACCTCGCCGCGGAGGTCTCGCAGCGCGACCGGCGGACCGCCGTCGACCCGCGGCAGCGCGAAGTCGGGCGCCGGGCGCCCCGGCACCAGCGGCCGCAGCCAGTCGAGGTGGGTCGCGATCCAGCCGGCGTTGAGCGCGACGCACAGCGCGATCACCGGCGCGAGCACCCAGCGCGGCTTCACGCGGCACCGCCGCGCCGGCGCGCCACCGCCACCGCCGCCGCCAGCGGCCACGCCGACGCCGCCGCCACCGCCGCCCACGCGACGCCGCTCGGCAGCCGCACGAAGCCGGCCAGCGCGGTCGTCAGCATCGCCACCAGGATCGGCGGCAGCGCCACGACGCACGCCAGGTCTGCGTCGCGGCCCAGCTCGCGCCGCGGTCCCGCGCCGAGCCAGATGATCGTCGCCGCCACCGCGACCACCACCAGCGGCACCGTCGCGGCCACGGTCAGCGTCGCGACCAGCGGCGCCACCGCGGCGCGCGGGCCCAGCTCGAGCGCGATCCACCCGGCGCCGACCACCGCGCGGGTGTGCGCGACCGCCAGCGCGACCAGCACCGCCAGCGCCAGATCGATGCCGGGCCGCCCGCCGAGCGCGGCGGCGTCGGCGCGCGCCAGCCCGCGCCGCGGCGCGATCACCGCCTCACCCCAGCGATCGAAGAAGCCGGGCTCGGTCACTTGCCGCCGCGGCTCGACATGAGCTTGCGCGCTTGCGCCACCACCGCCGACGGGATGCCCTTCGAGCTCGCGATCATGCGCACGTCGCGCTCGCGCATGTGGATGAGGAACTTGGTCGACTCGGTCAAGGGCGTCTTGGGGTTGAGGATGAGCGACTTCTTCACGCCGTACAGCCGGGTCCAGTCGCGGCGCATCGCGATATGCCGGATTACGTCGTCGCACAGGCCGTGGTTACCGGCGTACTTGGCCGCCTCGAGATCGGTCACGCCGGGCGACTTGATCGCCGCCACCGCCACCAGCTTGAGCGGGTCGCGGATCAAGATCGCCCGCGCGAACGCGTTGCCCAGCGTCGCCAGGCGGATCTTCGCCGGGATGCCCAGCTTGCCGATCGGCACCTGCTTGTCGTCGACCGCCGGCGCCTGATCCTCGCCCGCGGCGATCGCCACGCCGTCCTCGCCGGCGCGATCGTCGGGGGAGATCACGCTGGCGTCGGCGACCGTCGCCACCCCGGCCAGGGCCTGGGCGAAGGCCGCGTCGTCGGTGGCGGCGCTGGCGCCGGCCGGCGCCGACGTCACCAGCCGGGCCAGCTCGTCCCACGCCGAGATGCCCGCGACCCGCACGCCGGCGCGCGCGGCCAGCTCGACCGCGCGATCGACCGTCGACATGCGCGCGTTGGCGTTGCCGTACAGCGCCGCGATGATGTCGGGGCAACGCAAGAGGCGCTGCTCGTTGGCGACGATGGTGTCGACCTGGGCCGCGGTCGCGCGGTCGGCCAGCGCGACGATCGTCGCGTCGGCGACCGCCGGCGCGAGGATCAGCGCCTCGACCAGCGCCGGGCTCTTGGTGACGCGCGGCACCAGCCACGCGAGCACCCGGCCGTCGACCGTCGCGTCGGCCAGCGCGCCGGCGACGACCTTGTCGGGCAGCCCGTCGACGGTGGCCTGCGCGGTCGCCGCCAGCGCCGGATCGGTGGCGGCGATCTGGTACAGCACGGTCGCCAGCTCGCCGGGGCGCGGCAGCGGCAGCATGCCGCGCGCGGCGATCATCCGGCCCGGGCCCGGCGTCAGCGCCTTGACCGCGGCCGGCGACAGCGCGGCCAGCACCTCCGCGGGCAGCGCCTCGACGGCGCTCACGACGGGTGCCCCCCGCCGACGTTGCGGTCGTAGAGGATCTTCAGGCCCTTCAGCGTCAACAGCTCGTCGGTGGTCTCGATCGTCGACGACTCCGACGCCAGCAGCCGGGCCAGGCCGCCGGTGGCCAGGCACTTCGCCGGGAAGTCGACCTCGGCGCGGATCCGCGTGACCAGCGCGTCGACCATGCCGGCGTAGCCGTAGAGCAGCCCCGACTGCATCGAGCTGACGGTGTTGCGGCCGATCACCTTGCCGGGGCGATGGATCTCGACGCGCGGCAGCTTGGCGGCGTGGGAGTACAGCGCCTCGGCGCTGATCTGGATGCCGGGCGCGATCGCGCCGCCGAGGTACTCACCCCGCGGGGTGACCACGTCCCAGGTGGTCGCGGTGCCGAAATCGACGATGATGCACCCCGAGTGGTAGGTCTCGAAGGCCGCGACCGCGTTGACGATGCGATCGGCGCCGACCTCGCGCGGGTTCTCGTAGAGGATCGGCATGCCGGTCTTGATGCCGGGGCCGACCACCAGCGCCGGCGCGCCGAGGTACTGCTTGAAGAAGCGCTGGATCGGGAACACCGCGGGCGGCACCACCGACGACACGATGCCGGCGTCGAGGCTGCCCCAGGCGAAGCCCTGCAGCTCGAGCAGCGACCGCACCAGCACCGCCAGCTCGTCGGAGGTGCGGCCGGCGTTGGTCTCGATGCGGAAGTGGTTCACCAGGTCGCTGCCGCGGAAGACGCCGAGCACGGTGTTGGTGTTGCCGACGTCGACAGCCAGGAGGCACGTCATTGCTGGCGCATGGTAGCCCCGAACCGGCGCCCCGTAGTAGTCTGGACGGCGATGACGCGCCCTCGTCCTTTCGCCATCCTCCGCGCCGCCGTCTTCGCCTCGACCCTCGCGGCCGCCGCGTGCGGCGGCGGTGACAGCGGGCCCCGGCCGCTCTCGAACCACTTCCAGCAGTCGTACATCGCGCAGCTGTCGGTCGACGAGCAGGGCGAGGTGGTCGCCGCCAACAGCGCCTGGGACGTCGCCAAGCGCGAGCAGGCCAAGGCCGAGGCCGATCTGCGCGAGGCCAAGAACACCCTCGACATCGCCAAGAACGAGGCCAAGGCGGCCAAGCTCGACGAGGACTCGGCGCGCAAGAGCTACGAGGCCGCCAAGGCCTCGGCCGATCAGAACCGCATCAAGGACGCCGAGAAGGCGCAGCAGGCGGCGCAGCTGTCGCGCAACGCCGCCGACGAGCGGGTCAAGTACTACCAGGGCTACAACGACTGGCTGAAGGCGCTGCTCCGCTACACCACCGAGAACGCGTACTGGCGCGAGGCGCAGTACGAGCTGGCGATGGGCCGGCTGGCGCAGAAGAAGTCGATCGCCCCGCCCGGCTTCAACTACGACAACTTCGTCCAGCAAGAGTCGACGCGCAACAAGCGCGCGAGCGACGCCCGCGGCCGCGCCGACGACGCCAAGGGCAAGGCCGCCGACGCGCGCCAGCGCTGGCTGGCCATCCAGGGCGAGGCCGACAAGGTGCTCGGCAAGAAGAACGAGTTCCCGGATCCGATGGGCAACAAGGCGCCGGGCAACGATCCCTCGGCGGGCGCCGGCGGCATGACGATCGGCGGCTCGGGCGACGGCCAGGCGCCGCCGCCGGCCGACGATCCGGCGCAGCCGCAGCCGCAGCCGCAGCCGGAGGGGGGCCAGTAGGCCCGTCCGCGTGGACGCGTCGGCCCCCAGCTCCGGCCCACCGGCCGCCGCGCGGATCCTCGTCGTCGACGACGAGAAGGTGATCCGCGAGATCCTCGCCGAGTTCCTTCAGCTCGAGGGCTACCAGGTCGCGACCTGCGAGGACGGCCAGAAGGCGCTCGACGAGCTGCGCCTGCGGCCGTACGACCTGGTGATCTCCGACCTCAAGATGCCCCGGCTGTCGGGGCTGCAGCTGCTGGAGAAGATCGCCGAGGAGGGCCTGAACGTCCTCACCGTGATCATGACCGGCTTCGGCACGGTCGAGACCGCGATCGAGGCGATGAAGCGCGGCGCCTACGACTACGTCCTCAAGCCGTTCAAGGTCGAGGAGGTCATCCACGTCGTCCAGCGCGGGCTGTACCGCCAGCAGCTGCAGGCCGAGAACATCCGCCTGCGCGAGGCGCTGACGATCTACCAGGTCAGCGAGGCGCTCGCGACCTCGCTCGATCTCGACCACATCCTCGACACCATCCTCAAGGCCGCGGTCAAGGAGACCGGCGCCGACGTCGCCACGCTGCACCTGCGCGACGGCAAGTCGGGGCAGTACGAGGAGCGGCTCAAGATGGTCGGCGACGCCAGCGCGGTACAGCGCGCGCCGACGCCGTCGTTCGACCTGCTGACCGAGCGCTTCGATCGCGGCCAGACCGTGGTGTCCCACGGCGAGAGCGCGACCCGGTTCTTCGCCGGCGCGCTCGGCGGCGCCGACGGCCGCGAGCTGGTGTCGTTCCTGTCGGTGCCGGTGCAGATCGGCGCCTACGTGCAGGGCGTGGTCAACGTCTACAGCTTCACCCGCGGCAAGAAGTTCGACGAGGGCCACCGCAAGATGCTGACGGTGCTGTCGTCGCGCGCGGCCACCGCGATCGACAACGCCCGGCTCTACGAGGACCTGCGGCTGCGCAACACCGAGCTGCGCGCGGCCAACCAGACCCTCGAGGACACGTTCCGCTCGACGGTGGCCGGCTTCGCCCAGGCGCTCGAGGAGACCGACCTCTACACCCGCGGCCACTCCGAGCGCGTCGCCACCTACGCCGAGCTGCTGGCGCGCGGCCTGACGCTGCCCGACGACGAGGTCGATCGCATCGTCCAGGCCGGCGTGATGCACGACATCGGCAAGCTGGGCGTGCGCTACGACATGCTCAACAAGCCGGGCAAGCTCACGGCCGAGGAGGTGCGGGTGTTCCGCCAGCACCCCGAGAAGGGCAAGCGGATCCTCGAGCCGGTGCCGTGCCTGCACGGCCTCATCGACGGCTGCTGGTGTCACCACGAGTGGTGGGACGGCGGCGGCTACCCGCGCGGCCTGTCGGGGCACAACATCCCGCTGGTCGGCCGGATCGTCGCGATCGCCGACGCCTACGACGCCATGACCTCGGATCGCGCCTACCGCCGGGCCCTGCCCCACGAGGTCGCGATCGGCGAGATCGATCGCTGCGCCGGCACCCAGTTCGATCCCGAGCTCGCCGCGCTGTTCGTCCGCCGCCTCGAGGACGAGCGCACCGAGGCCGCCAAGCGCGGCGACCTCGGCATCTGGCCACGCTGAATTTCAGGGGGCTCGTCGCCGAGGCCCCCTCGATCCCGGCAAAGCCGGGATCGAGCCTCCCCCCAGGCCCCCCCAGGACGCGAGACGCCCGGCGCGTCGACCGGTGCTCGTCCGAACGGAGCGCTGCCCCGCCCCCGACGCCTGCGACGTCGCGCCGCACCCACGGCGCGAATCACCGGGCGGCGCCGCGGCTCCTGGGGGCATGTCGATCCTGCCTCGCAACGAACATCCGGTCGAGCGCGTCGTGCGCGTCGTGCTCGGCCTCGCTCTCTTGCTGCTGGTCGTGGTCGGTCCCAAGACTCCGTGGGGTTTGCTCGGCCTGGTGCCGCTCCTCACTGGCGTCCTCGGCAGCTGCCCGGCGTACACTCTGTTCGGGATCTCGACGTGCCCGACCAAGCCGACGACCGCGAGCTGATGATCCGCGCCAGCGCCGGCGACCGCGCGGCGTTCGGCGCGATCGTCGATCGCTACGGCGGCCGGGTGTTCCACCTGGCGCGCGCGCTGGTGCGCGACGACGCCACCGCCGAGGACGTCCTCCAGGACACCTTCCTCGCCGCGTGGCGCACCGCGGCCAGCTACCGCGGCGACGGCGCGGTCGCGAGCTGGCTGTACGCGATCGCCCGCCACGCCGCGCAGCGCCGCGGCCGGCGCGCCGATCAGATCGCCACCGACGACCGCAGCCTCGAGGCGCTGGGCGCCGCCGCCGGCTGGGGCCAGCCCGACGTGCTGGCGATCGTCGCCCGCGGCGAGGATCGCGCCGCGCTCGAGGCGGCGCTCGCGACCCTGCCGGCCGACGATCGCCTCGCGCTGTGGCTGCACCACGTGCTCGATCAGACCTTCGATGACACCGCGGCCGTGCTCGGCTGCTCGGTGGCGGCGGTGAAGAGCCGCCTGCACCGGGCCCGGCTGGCGCTGGCGGCGTCGCTGCGCCAAGGAGGTGACCATGTCGCTCGATGACCGCGTCGCCGGCGTCAGCTGCCGCGAGGTGCTGGCGCAGCTCGGCGACTACCAGGACGGCGCGCTGGCGGCCGACGCCCGCGCGACCTTCGAGGCCCACGTCGGCGCGTGCGCCAACTGCGCGGCGTTCGGCGGCGCCTACGGCGGGCTGGTGGCGCGGCTGCGCGAGCGCCTGGCGCCCCGCGATCTCGACGCCGAGCGCGCCGCGCGCCTCGCGGCCCGGCTGGCCGCCGACGAGTAGGCCCCTCGCTCGGCGCAACCGCTGCCGCCGGCGAGTTCGCCGACGCAAGGCCTGCGCGCGCACCCCGCAAAACAGCGCCGCACGCCGGCATCGGGCGTGCAGTCTGGTTCAGGCATGAAGGCGATCCCACCGGTCCAGCGCTACATGACCCCCGCGCCGCACACGGTCGGCAACGACCAGCCGCTGGCGAAGGCCCACGAGATCATGCGTGAGTTCGGCATCCGCCACCTGCCGGTCATGCACGGCAACCGCCTGGTCGGCGTGGTCTCGGATCGCGACGTCGCCATCATCACCGCGCTCGAGGACGTCAACCCGACCTTGATCACGGTCGAGGACGCGATGACCTCCGACGTGCTGACGGTGGGCCCCGACACGCCGCTCGACGAGGTGGCCGCGCTGATGGCCGAGCGCAAGGCCGGCTCGGTGGTGATCGAGCAGAACCACAAGGTGGTCGGCATCTTCACCACCGTCGACGGCATGACCGCGCTGGCCGACCTGCTGCACACCCGCCTGCGCTAGCAGGTCGCTTCGAACCGCCTCCGGCGTTTCGAAGCAACCTGCCCCGTGCCCGTGCCCGTGCCCCTGCCCGTGCCCGATCTCGTCTCGGTCTCGATCTCGATCTCGATCTCGGTCCCGATTCTCGATATCGATCCCGATCTCGCTCCGGCCTACCCCGCCAGCGTGTCGTAGGCGTGGAACTTCATCATAAAGGTCGCGCGGCCCTCGGACAGCGAGCGCATGCGGGTCGAGTAGCCGAACATCGCGCGCAGCGGCACCAGCGCGGTGACGACCTGCTTGACGCCGCGCACGGCGACGTCCTGGATCTGGCCGCGGCGCTGGTTGAGGTCGCCGATGATCGCGCCGAGGAACTCGTCGTCGGTGGTGACCTCGACGCTCATGATCGGCTCGAGCCGGGTCGGCTGCGCCGCCGCGACCGCGCGCCGGAACGCCTCGGCCGCCGCCGCGCGGCAGCCGATCAGGCCGTCGGCGCCGTCGGCGATCGCCACCTGGGTCAGCAGCACCTCGACGTCCTCGAGCGGGAAGCCGTCGGCGCCCGACGACGCGGCGTCGCGCAGGCCCTGCAGCGCCGCCTCGACGATCGCGTCGGGCACCACCACCGCGCCGGTCAGCTGCTTGCCGAACTTCACGCCCGAGGCGCGCGGCAGCGACCGCACGTGGCAGGTGGCCTCGCCGTACAGCCGCTGCTCCTTGAGCTCGCGCTCGAACACCGCGTGGCCGTCGGCCTCGCCGAGCACGGTCTCGCGGTACACGACCTGCGGCTTGCCGACGTTGGCCGCGACGCCGTACTCGCGGCGCATGCGGTCGACGATCACCTCGAGGTGCAGCTCGCCCATGCCCCAGATGATGGTCTGGCCGGTGTCGGGGTCTTCCTTGACCCGGAACGTCGGATCCTCGTCGACCATCTTGGCCAGCGCGAAGTCGAGGCGCTCCTTGGCCGCGTTGTTCTCGGCCTCGATCGCCTGCGAGATCACCGGCTCGTAGGTGTCGATCCGCTCGAGCAGGATCGGCGCCTTGGGATCGCACATCGTGTCGCCGGTGGTGGCGTCCTTGAGGCCAGCCGCCGCGACGATCTCGCCGGCCACCGCCTTCTCGAGCTTCTCGCGCTTGTCGGCGTGGACCCGGAACAGGCGCGCCACCTTCTCCTTCTTGCCGGTGCGCACGTTGAGCAGCTCGTCGCCGGGGGCGAACGTCCCCGAGAACACGCGCAGGAAGACCACCTTGCGGCCCTCGTCCATCGCGATCTTGAACGCCAGCGCCGCCAGCGGCTCGTTGTTCTTGGGCAGCCGCGCCAGCTTCTCGGTGGTGTTGCGCGGGTCGACGCCGGTAACCGGCGGCACGTCGGCCGGCGACGGCAGGAAGTCGATCACCGCGTCGAGCAGCGGGTGGATGCCCTTGTTGCGCAGCGCGGTGCCGCCGAGCACCGGCACGATCTTGACCGCGATCACCGCGCGCCGCAGCGCCGCCTTCAGCTCGGGCAGCGTCAGCTCGGCGCCCTCGAGGTACTTCTCGGCGATGCCGTCGTCGGTGTCAGCGATCGCCGCGACCAGGCGGTCGCGGGCCTCGGCCACCGCGCCGGCCAGCTCGGCCGGCACCGGGCGCACCTCGGGCTTGTCCTCGAGCTCGCCCGAGAAGTACAGCGCCTGCTGGGTCAACAGGTCGACCACGCCCTCGAAGGCGTCCTCGCTGCCGATCGGCAGCTGGATCGGCACCGGGTTGGCGCCCAGCCGCGCCTTGATCTCGGCGACGACGCCGTCGAACGACGCGCCAACGCGGTCGAGCTTGTTGATGAACGCCAGCCGCGGCACGTGGAACTTGTCGGCCTGGTGCCAGACCGTCTCGGACTGCGGCTGGACGCCGCCGACCGCGCAGAACACCACGACCGCGCCGTCGAGCACGCGCAGCGAGCGCTCGACCTCGATCGTGAAGTCGACGTGGCCGGGCGTGTCGATCAGGTGGATCTCGTGCTTGGCCCACTCGAACGTCGTCGCGGCGGCGGTGATCGTGATGCCGCGCTCGCGCTCCTGCTCCATCCAGTCCATCTGGGTCTCGCCGTCGTGGACCTCGCCCGCCTTGTGGATCTTGCCGGAGTGGAAGAGGAACCGCTCGGACACCGTGGTCTTGCCGGCGTCGATGTGCGCGACGACCCCGATGTTGCGGACCTGATCGATCTTGGCCATGGCGCGCGCTCTATAGCATGGGCGAACCGGCCCCGTCCGCGGTCGTAACCTGGCGCCACGGCGAGCGATCTGCGGTAAGCTCCGCCCGATGAAGACGCGCATCCTGGCGGGGGCTGCGCTCGCGGTGGCCGCCACCGCGGGCCTGGCCTGGGCTCAACCTGACTACAAGGCCGCCGCCGAACACTACAAGGCGGCCGAGGCGGCGATGGCCGCCGGCGACTTCGGCGCCGCGGCGCTCGAGTACGGCGTCGCCTACGACATCACCCGCGACCCGATCCTCTTCTACAAGATCGGCCAGGCCAACGACAAGGCGGGCAAGTGCCCGGTGGCGCTGACCTACTACAACCGCTACCTCAAGGAGGGCAGCCCCTCCGACGAGTACAAGCGGCTGACCCAGGAGCGCATCGTGGCGTGCACGCCCGGTGGCGCGGCGCCGCCCGACGGCGGCGGCGTGACCCCACCCGACGGCGGCGGCACGCCCGATGGCGGCGGCACGCCCGACGGCGGCGGCAGCCCCGACGGCGGCGGCGCCCCCGACACGATCCCCGACGGCGGCGCGCTCGCCGGCGGACCCACGTTCATCGATCAGCCGACCTCATGGAAGCGCACCGGCGCGTGGGTCGCCACCGGCCTGACCGTCGGCCTGGCCGCCGCCGGCGTCGTGCTGGCGATGTCGGCGGAGGGCAGCGAGGAAGATCTGCAGTCGCTCATCGACTTCCGCAACGGCGGCCGCCCGGTCCGCTACGAGGAGGTGCGCGCGCAGTACGAGAGCCTCGAGGCCGACGGCGAGCGCTTCGACACGCTGGCCACGGCCGCGTTCATCGGGGCCGGCGTCACCGCGGTGGTGGCGACGACCCTGTTCGTGATGGATCGCGGCGGCGGCGAGAAGCCGACCGCCACGACGCTGGCGCCGACCGTGAACCGCCACGGCGGCGGCCTCGCCGTGGGCTGGGAGTTCTGACGATGACGACCCGATCGATCTGGCTGGCCCTCGCCGCGCTGCTGGCGACCGCCGCCTGCTACGACCCGCCGCGCCCGAGCTGCGCGTTCCTGTGCACCGGCAACACCGCGTGCCCCGACGGCTACACCTGCGCCACCGACGGCTGGTGCAAGCGCGACGACCTCGCGCCGACCTTCGCGTGCGAGAGCGTCACCGTCGACGCACCGGTGGCCGACGCGCCGGTGGCCGACGCCGCGGTCGACGCGCCCGACGTCGACGCGCCCGACGTCGACGCCGCGATCGACGCCCCGACCGACGCCCCGACCGACGCCCCGACCGACGCCGCCGACGCGGCGCTGACGATCATCACCGCCAACCCGGTGGCGTTCGGCGACGTCGTCGACACCACCACCGCGACCCTGCCGGTGATGGTGCGCAACAGCGGCGGCACGACGACGTCCGCCCTGACCGTGACCGTGACCGGCGCCGGCTTCACCCGGGTCGCCGACGCGACCGACACCTGCACCGGCGCCACGCTGGCGACGATGGCGACCTGCTCGTTCCAGGTGCGGTTCGCCCCCGACGCGGTCGCGGCGTTCACCGGGGTGGCCGGCGTATCCGCGACCACCGGCGGCGCGGCGTCGATCAACCTGACCGGCGCCGGCACCGCGGCGCTGACCGCGCCGAGCCCGCTGGCGTTCGGCGGCATCACGGTCAACGGCATGAGCGATCTGCCGGTCACCTTCACCAACGGCGGCGCGGCGACCACCGGCACGCTGACGACCGCGCGCACCGGCGACGCGCAGTTCAGCATCCAGGCCGACACCTGCAACGCGGCCACGGTCGCGCCCGCCGGCACGTGCACGGTGACGGTGCGGTTCGCGCCGCTGGCCACCGGCGCGGTCACCGGCACGCTGACCGTGACCGGCGATCCCGGCGGCCCGGCCGCCGTGTCGCTCACCGGCACCGGCCAGTAACCGCCCATTCGGGCGGCTGGTGGGCCGCCTCTGGCGGTGCTATAGGAAGCCGCCATGGTGTTCGGCCTGTTCTCCAAAGAGAAGTCGCTGCAGCGCACGATCGAGCGCGCCACCAACAAGCTCTCGCAGCAAGCCGATCGCTGGGGCGCGCTGGAGAAGCTGCGAGAGGACGGCACCGACGAGGCGCTGCTCGGCCTGTGCAAGCGCTGGAGCATCACCAGCAACAACCAGGTCGA
>Ga0075163_10004593_pt1 | contig 18517 bp, 11 predicted proteins | sample JI1023141ADNA_FD_71478 | JGI IMG/M metagenome (GOLD analysis project Ga0075163, IMG submission 71478) | Wastewater effluent complex algal communities from Wisconsin, to seasonally profile nutrient transformation and Carbon sequestration -... | ecosystem: Engineered > WWTP > Effluent > Algae...
GCAGTCAATGTAATCAAGCAAAACAATATCAGGTCTAAACCCCTGTGCAATCAACTTTCTGATATATTGCTTAATCATTGGGATTGTTGTACCATCACTGGGAAACTTTTTTAATTTAAGTTGCCCCTTTTCAATTTTTTTCGCTTCAACAAGTTCCTTTAATTCGTCCTTATGTAAGGATAAGCTATTTAGGTCATAACCAGACCAGCAAGCCAAGTGTTTTCTTTGGATGACTTTTACGTTGTCTTCGAAAAAAATCTGAAGTACATTATAACCTAGATTTTTAGCAGTATTTGCGATTTTTGTTATCATTGTTGTCTTACCAACACCAAATGGTGCTAATACGATGGCTAATTCACCTTTAGACAACCCGCCATCCATTATTTCATCAAGACCCTTAATACCCGTTGGGATAGGTTTCCTGAAATCATCAGCGAGAACAGCATCAATATTATCCAATACATTAACACCATTATCTTTATATTCCCCATGTTCAAGGGCCTTTTTAAGAATCACCTCACAATCATCATATCTATCAATATCCCCCTTATCAATAATTGTTTGGATTTCCTTTATTGACCTCTTGAGTTCTTGTTGTTTACAAAATCGCATACTTCTCTCTTGAACAGCAAGACTGTCATTGAGATTTGCTTCTTTGATGAGCTTTAATTGTGCTAATGTGTATCGTTTATCAAACTCATCTTTTACCCCATCCAACATCCTGAATTCCAAACTCCCCATATCTGGAATTACATTATGTTCTTGATACGCCTCCTTGATTGTTGAGACCATAAGCTTAAGTGCTTGGTCTTCAAAATAGTTGGGGTCTATTATATCTATTATTGACTCCGCAAATCGGTTATCAATAAGTAGTTGTGCTACTAATCTAAGCTGAAAATCCCCGCCTAGATAACCAAAATTATCCCTGTTGATTTTAGATGACATTAAATTTTTGTTTTAAAAAACCTGATAATAATAAATATACTTAAAGTGTCACATCACCATACTTTGTTATGTATTTTTTTTGACCTAATACGTTTTTTATATCAGATATTATCATAGGTATTATTTCTTTGATATCCACTTGATATCTTATTTGTGGTGGAAAAAAATTACCAGAAAAGGTACTTTGTGCTACTGTCATTTTGTCAACTTTAATTTCGAAATCAAATGTGTCTTCTTTTTCAAAAATGTTCTTAGCAATATCTTCTTTTTTCTGATAATATGGATTATAATTTTTCCATAGGTAGTCAACGGCCTTAGCTTTAAGGTGTGCTGGAATTAATCCTAAGCTGCCAAACTGACCATTATTCATTCCAACTAAACCATCCATTAGTTGTTTTAAATCAAATGAGTTTAAAGATTTTTCATTATAATTTTTAATGCTAAAGTATCTTTGACAAATAATGTTTTTATTGATGTACAGTACGAATTCAAATCTTTGTTCTTCAATTTTGTTGTTCATATAGGTTATTTTTTTCAGAGTTTTGTTCACGCTCTATTAATCTTTTAAAGGGAATTAGGTACTCTGTGAACCTTTCTTTACCAATACTTCTCTCTAGGCCATCAATTTTCATTAAAGAGAGAACGTTTTTTATTCCACGATTGGCTGGGTCAAATTGGCCATAAATAAGTGTATCTAATTCTTCGATAGCACTTTCTGTCATTAAGGGATTTTTTAAATCAACTAACGCTGTGTTAATTTCATAAACTTTTTCACCTTGTATACCATCTGTAACACTATCAATTATATTTTGTAGTGTTTTTAATGGAGCTTTCTTTTTTTCTATTCTTTCTTTCTGTAATTCCTTAGCTTTTTCAATAAGCTCGTTTAATGTTACCCTCCTTTCTTTTAATTCTGGAAATAAACCAATAAGTGTTGTTTCTTTAACACCTTTAACACCTTTTATTGAGTCTGAATTATCACCAGTTACAACTTTTATTAGACCAGCATTTAAATAATGATGTTGAAAATAATTTGAGTAATTCTCAGTACCAACATATGTCTTTAAATCACAAAAAAATATACGAGTCCCTTCAGAGATTAATTGACACATATCCCTGTCTGTTGTACAAATTGTTATTTGTTCGTTTTCCCTCTTATTTATGCAATAGTAAGCAATAAAGTCATCGCTTTCAACAACCTCATGTTGAAGTTGTCTGATGAATAACTCTTCAAGATAATTCCAAATCATTTTCTTCTGAAGGATTTCAGAAGGCTCTACTGGTTGTGTGCCGTTTTCATAATCTTTTCCACGACCACTTTTATAATCTTTATATATTTGATAACGCAGTTTTCCACTATACTTACCATCCCAAAAAACATAAACTCTATGATAGAGATTTTCGTTTAAAAGTTTTCGTAGTACGGTAAGAAATTGATATACACCACCGATATGTTCACCTCGATGATTATATTCACCCTTGGCCCCGTAAAAACCTATTTTAAATAGCGCGTTTCCGTCGACCAAGAGTGTATTTATAATTTGTTTTCGTTCACCTGTTTTTGGTGGCCTTTTGTTCAATGTTTTTCATTTAAAACGTTAATAACAATTGTTTACGACATACTATCCTCTACAGATAACGTTGTGATTTCTTCTGTTGTGACATTGATGTCAGCATCATTATCGAAATCGATGTTTGTATATGTCATGGTTAATTGTTGAAGAATGTATGGTTTGTATTTCTTTTTGTAATCATCAATTTTGTCTGGGTTCCAATATCCATGTGACGTTGACATAATCTTACCCATTTGCTCAATACCAGTTACTTGGTTCTTTTCACATCTAACATCAGCTTCAACACCAAATTGATATTTGTATTTGATACCCTTATCGGTAACCTCAGCATTTTTCTTCTTAGTACCATGTGTTAAGATACCACCAAAATGTAGTATGAGTCTAGCCCCAAAAAAGAACGCCTCGCCACCTTTGTGTTTAATTACTGTGTTCATGTTATCAAACCAGATTTTTTGAACAGCAAAAAATGTGTTGGTATACGGACAATCTTCCCTTTGTGTATCTGGAATTCTGAAATTAAGTATAGACTTAAAACTAGATTCTAATGCACCAGCATTCCACATGTTATTTTTACTCTTTGATTTAACACTTCTGAAACAATCTAACGAACCTATTGAATCCCAGAAAAACGCAACGCTACGCTCAAGATTACCAGATTCTTGGTCATCCATTATTTCATCCATAAAACGTGCAATATCTTCAATTACTGGTTGGTTTCTTACGGGTTCAGCCTTTGACTTAGCTTCGTCATAATCCCAATGACTATACATATCTAACAACATTCTATTGCTAACATATATGAAGTCACCTTCATAACTAACTTCACCAGTTTCCTTATCAACAATTTCATCGAATTTCATTCCGATGTTTTTAGCGTGTTCCCATTGGAAATTATTTTCAGTATCAAAAATGACTGGTAAATCACCAATTCTTTGTGCACCTACAATGGCTTCATAGATACCAGTTGATTTGCCAGTATTTGAATAACCTCTTGTGAGTGCTGTATAACCTCTAGGAATACCTGGTATTCCAAGTGCTTCTTGGAATGCTTCTGAAAGTGGTATCCATGTTAATTCTTTATTTTTAATCTTTCTTATAAGACCTTTTGACTCTTTATACTTTTGTATATCGAATGTTTTCTTTTCTAAAATTTTTTTTGGTTTTGTAGGCATTGAAATTCCTTTACATAAAATGTTATTATGTATAATAGAAGATGGGTAGCTTTCACTACCCATGTCTATAAGTGTTTATTAGAAGGGTAAATCGTCTTCCGCTTCCTCGCCATCAGGAGCAACAGTTGCTTCTTGAGGTGTTGCGCTAGATGCTGTTACGGTTGGTTTAACGTTTTGTACGCCAAGAGTTATCTCTTCATCCAGATTATCGCTTTCTTCAGATGTACTTAATGAAGCTTTATCAATCCATTTTTTTGCTTCTTTATCCCATGTAGGAATTCCACCCTTAACAACGATTTCAAGGTATTCATAACTTTTAAAACTATAAACATCTTGCCATGTTCTTTCATCAGATAACCATTCTTTTACCAAATCAGCATCTTCGCTTAATGGTGATGCATCCAAAGATGCAACAGCAGAAACAACTGGTTTATTGTTTTGGTTTCTGTTTATTGTTATAACAAGGTCACGACCTGTTTCCGCATCTGTAATATCTTTTTTGATTGCATTAATGACACCGTAAATTTTGTCATAAGCACCATTTTTGGTCCAATCATGGTTAATTCTCCAGAACTTTGGTCCATCTGCTTCGTTATCTCTATCGATAACCTTTACAACGTACATTTTCTTTGCGCTGTATTTTTTGGCTAATTCTTTATCTGATTCTTTTCCTGTTGAAAGGAGTGCTTCACGTGCTTCGCAGAAAGGACAAGCTTCACCTTTTTCGTGCTTCAAGCATACGAAGGTTTTCCACTCACCGTCAAGTAAAATTTTATGGCCGTGGATTTCAACAAATGGAGATGACCCGTCTTTTGTTGGAATGATTCTGATTGTTTTTGTTGCTGACTTCTCTTTGTCTTTTAAAAAAGTTGTGAAGTAGTTTTTTAAATCGTAGGTTTTGTCTGATTTAGTATAAGATGTAGTATTGTTCTCATACTGTTTTAGCATTGCATCTAATGCGCTTGTGTTTGTGTTTGTGTTACTCATAATTAATAAATGTTTGTTTAATATGTAGATTGTTATTTTACTCGGATTTTATAAATATACTAAAAAAACGCAGCTAAGTCAAGTACCAAATGAATATTTTTTTGGATAGTGGTTTCGTTCATAGTAATACAAATATACCAAAAAAATTAGGTAAATGCAAATGAAAATAATAAAATTTTTAGAAATAAAAAAGGGCGCTGTTAGCGCCCCTGGTATTTTTAGATGTCTTCTTCTTCGTAATCGGGAGATGAAAAGCTATCCTTTATAGATTTATCAGTATATGAATCAACGTCATCGTTGGTCAATACATATTCTTTCGGTTTCTGCTCAGTTTCATAACCATCAATATCTTTAAAATAATCTGATAATTTTATATTATACGGAAATGAATCCATAGCCCTCATTTCAAGTTTTTCTACAGGTGTTGGATTCCTCTTAATTATTTCTTTCTCTAAAGATTCAATTTTATCTGAAATCTTTCCCATGTTTGAAATTCTTTGTTCCAATTCGCCAAATTTTGCTAATAATTCATCTGTTTTTTGACCTGCCATCACAGCTGACTGCTTAGCTTCATCACTAGCTTGAACCAATTGAGTTACGTCAACTTCAACCTCATCTTCAGCTGGAGCTGGGGCCGCGTCAAGATTCATATCATCGGCTGGCATTTCAGCACTCGTATCGTCACCACCAAATAAATTATCATCTTCTGGCGCCGCATCTGGTGATGCACCTGTTCCTTGAGGTGGTGGGGTTTGATTATTAGCCTGTGGGTCAGGTTGTGGTGGCGTTTGTTGGCCAGCTGCATCTGGGGGTGTACCTCCAGCTGCATTATTTGCAGTTTTTGAATCATCAGCTGGGTCCTCGTCAACTTCTTCCAATTCAGTACCCAAAATAAGGTTATCTTCTTCTGGTTGTGAATCTTCTCTATAAAAGCTATATTCGGAAATCATTTTAAATCTTTTGATTTCTTCTTTTAAAAGTTCTGGATTAAATTTTTTCTTTGCCATATTAAATTAACAATTGTCTACCGTCTTCAACGATTATTTTTTTATTGACCCTTTCAATAATGCTTTTGTCATTTTTTATGACACATACACCTGAACTGCAATCCATTTCTTCATTCTCTTGCTGGGATTGTGGTTGTTCACCTAAAAAATCATCTAATGCTGTTTTTAGGTCTTTTTCATTTTTTTCGTTATTCATAAAAATACATTTAGATACCTATAAATATCTTGATTTAACTAAAAAATTCGTTTTATATCGAAAAGGCTTAATTTTTGATTATCAATTAAAATTAGCTTTCCTTGATATTCCACCCAATCAATTTTAACGCTTTTCATATCAATATTACCAATATCGCCATCAATTTTTGTCTTAATTAATTCGTTTAAGGCATTTATTGTATATAAAGCGTTGCCGCGCTTATGTATAATAACGGAATTTTGAAAAAAATCTTTCAGATTAATTTGTTTTCCGTCTTTTAGTATTATTTTGAAAGTTATAACGATTTGAGTGTCGTCGGATATAAGTTTATAACCAAAAACCTTATCCTTTTCAATATCAAATTGGGTACTTAGATACTCAATAAACGTATTTACGTTGTCAATGTGTACAAATGATGCTAATAAAATTGTTTTATCCATGGTCTATTGAATACAAATAAGGTATGAATTTAACCTGATTATCAAGGTTTTCTATTCTCTTTTTATATTCAATAAATATTTGGTTTTCACTCAAAAGAACCTGGTTAATCTTAGATAATTTCAATAAAATTTTATCTTTATTAAGGCCAATAAACTCTAATAAGCTTAAATCCAAACCAAAAATTAGTTTTTCACCATAAATGTAAACCATATCATTATTTCGATATATAACTGGGTTATTTAAACTATTAATTTTTTTGATTATTTTCTTAATAGTTTTCGTGGTGAGAAAAAGTGGGTCAATGAAGTAGTATGTTAAGTTTGAAACTAGGGAAGAATAACATAAACGTGTAAAATTATATACGTCTTCCTCGAAAATATCACGTTTTTCGGTTCTCTTAAAGGTCCAATAAACGTTATCATCCGCTTTTCTAGTAATAACATCAAGATTTGGGAAGTTTTTAACGGCAATATCAAAACCGATAATTAATGTTGGAAGCCCATGGATTATTTCGTCCACGGACTTCACTACATTAAAGTCATCTGAAACATTAATTTTGGTTGTTGAAACAATATTACCTAATATCATCAAAGCAAATATACGAAATTATTTTAAAAAATGCTAAACTTTATTCCATCTTCGCATTGCAGAGTTGTATATCGCCAATTTATCTTCGTATATTTGTGTACCTTTAGTTAAACTTTCCTTATTAGCTGGACTCCACCAATCTCGTATATATGATGTTACCCAAGAATCACCATTAGTACCATTAATACCCTTAGACCTAACTCTATCAGCCATAAATGTTAAGAAGGTGTTATTATTATCAAAAATAGCAAATGCTCTGCGAACACGACCACTATCCACCTTACAAAACTGTCCAGTAATTCCTGGTGCACCCCATTTATTACCATCAGTTTGAACACCCGCATAATTAAACCCACCAACGGACCTAAAGGCCGTACCGTTTTCATTTTTAGATGCTTCCGCAAATAAAATAGCAAAAACAGCCTTTCCAGTTGCCTCTGGTAATTTTTTAAGTTCTTTAATTGCGTCACTATAGGTTAACTCATTTCTTGGTGGTAATGGGTCTGCAAACGTAAATGTATAATTTGGTGATTTACATCCTGTCGCAGCCGAACCATTGTTACCCGTAAATTCGGTGCTACCGTCCGATGTTTCTATATCTATATACTTACAATCGGTATCACTATATACAGCACGTTTGCCATCTTTTTCTTTAGGGTTGGCTATTGATTTGTATGCTTTATCCGTTTTAACAACATATCCCTTTACATCTGGATGCTCAGCTAAAAGACATCTTGCGCTGGTACCATGATATTCAAAATGCCAGAATTCTTCAACACTTTTTCCAGCTCTCAAATTCCAAGGTATAATAAAACCATAGGCATATGAGTTATCTAAGAACCATTTTAAAGATTTATTTTTATTTAGGTCAAAACCTACTTTTTTATTTTTAACAGAATTCGAAATATAATTACCATTATCATCAACAAATGCTAAATCCACCGCAATACCCCAACCGTGATTTGACCTCCCAGGTCTGGCCACACTTCCATCCTTTGCACTATCATCATATAATGATTGTTGATATGCTACCCCTCTAAAGAGACTCGTGATGCCAATATAATATTGCTTATTTTTAGGATAATTATTTTGTTTAGCGTATGCCACAAAATCATTTAACATTAAGACTAGTGCATCAGTTGCCACATCTAACATACTATCTCTTTGGTCAGGAGCATTTATTTTGGTATTATCCACCCCATTGATTTTAGGTACTGGTTTCAAGTTGATATTACCAGTGCCAATTGTTATATCTCCATTTCTACCGCCGTTGTTCATAATTGTTATTACAATTGGTGGGAACTTACCGCCTGCTAGATTTCTAATACTACTATTAGGTTTTGATTTAGGCAGTTCATACCCATTCAACATTGATGAGAACAATGAAGATATATCAATAATACCAGTTTGATTTTTATTAATTCTTGTACCAGTAAAGGTGGTCGACATGTAATTAGGTTTAATATTATGTTTAACCTTTGTAATCAAATAGGCCCCACGAAACATTGGAATATTATCCAATTGAAAATACATCATCGGTTGAATCATAGCGTCCCCCATCATTTCAACCTCAACCTTATAGCTTCTGATTGAATAAATATTATAAAGATTTTGACCAACATATGTCTGGCTTGCTTGTGAAAATCTATTTGCTATCGCATCGGTAACGTTTATTGATTCAGCGGTTTCATTAAATTCTGATGTGTCAAGAGTTACATCTTTAAAAATATTTTGGTTTTGTTGACCATATCTTACGATAAAGGCTGCGGTTGTATCTTCATATGGTTGTCTACCAGATGTAAAATCATCTGGGATTGATTCTTCTTCGGTGAAATTAAACCCATCATCAGGATATTCAGAATTTGGTCCAAAATCTAACTTTGTTGATGTTTGACCAACGTACATACACACAAAAGATGGTCCTGTTGTTGCTTCATTAACTTCATAATATGGATAGGGTCTGAATACCTTTTCCCTTAACGTATCTATATTTGTATAATCAATAAAATTTGGTAGCGCTATAAACTCAAAATTATTATCATTTAATATTCTACCAACAACATCATAAAATGAATTGTTGCCACTTTCCAATAAAATCTTAGATACCGTAAGCGGATTAATTTGAAATACATCTCCGATGTCTTTGTAAGCTCTTGTTAGGAATCTGAAACTATCTATTAATCCAAGTTCTGTACCTTGTCTTTTTTCGCGTAATTTTTCGTCTGTTGAGAGTCTTTGGCTCTTTGTGTCTTTTATTTTACAACATTGAAATAATATGTCTTTTGAAGCAGTCGCCGCTGCATTATCCTTGCTTGTATCGGCTATCCACTTATCGTAAATCTTTTTTAATGTACGATAAATTTCAAGTTTAACTTGTTCATTATCATTATTACTATAGAACGCCTTTTCTTTCTCCTCAACGCTTGTTTTTATTGATTCCAAAAACTTACTGATATATATTTTTATTGTATCTTCTTTAATCTTTGGTTTAGGTGAACAATTTGAATCGGAAGCTGTTCTATCCCACATATACCATGAGTTATTTGCGATATACTTATAACTAAACAATAGCTCTTTTAATTTATTTGATGCCGCTGAGTCGTCTTTAAATTCTGTATAGAAATTATACAAAGATTTAGCTTGGTTTGGTTCTTTCAAACTCATGAAATTAAAGTAACTATATCTTTTATTAAATGTATCACCATTTGGTAGTGTGAAATTATCCGCTAATGTTTGTACCGAAAGAATACGGTTTGAATTTAATGCGGCTGTATTTACATTAAGAAAATTTGTTACCCAACTACTGTCTATTACCCCAGATTTTGGAATAATTTCAAATAACTTAGAAATATTTTTATATGAATTGGTATAGCTTTCATCCGTTACAAATTTTATAAACTCATCTATAAATTGTTTTTTAACAGCATCTGGTAACTTCAATAACTCATCCTCAATTTTTGGATAATCATTTCCACCATAAAAACACATTGAATATCCGTTATGTTTTTTAGTTACATCTTCAGATGTTTTCATATACTCATCAGTAGACGGATAATAACCACCAATTGGTAATAAGTCATTGTTAAAAATAATAGGGTCTATTCCAAGTGGGAAAATACTAGCGTCTACTATATCAGATTTTGGATTTGTTAAACCAAGTTCATATCTCCATAATAATGAACCAATAAATGCTGGGAATAATTCTGGTACTTGAATAAAACCAGTTCTATATTTAAAAATATTAAGAATTTCTGGTTGTCTAAAAACACCAATCTTATTCTCATCTGTTATTCCACCAATTAATCCTCTCCAAGGAAAACATTGTAAAAATAAAAACGCTCGGCCATATTCGGTTTGTGCGTTATAAAATCTACTGGTAAATAAAGAATATTTATTAACCATAACACCATTAATTACACCAAAATTAAAAAATGGATATGATAGTTGACTGTTCGAGTCACCCTTACTAATATTTAATATTGTATTTCCACAATCTTTATGTAGGTCAAATAATAACTCCTTGCTTTTATCAAACTCTTCAATGTTTTGTTCAAACACTGGAAATGTTGTACCCAATGAAAAATTTGTAGAACCATTTCTTATTTCTGAAATACCACCGTAATACTTTTCTGAACTATCATAAAATAAACTAAAAAAATTCATTGGGTTTGAAACGCCATATTCATTTTCATAATTTATTGTCCGATATTCTTGAACACCATACTTTCCATTATTGGCTAAAAAGCCAACACTTTTGATATTATCTGGTGTATATGTTGTGTTTGATTTTAAACTGTTGAGTGAGAAAACACTTGGTGACTCAGTTGATGGTGAAGAAACACTTTTACCATCGTAGGTACCAGCATCAATAAAATCAATATATTGTATTATATTACTGTTTATATATGACTGACAAGAATAACTAGTTAACAAATATTTAGCTGATACCTCATTACTTAATGTATATGTCACGTTATTAAAACCCCTATCAACAGGTAAACTATATCTATAATCATTTGGAGAATTTAAAAGTGTTGCGTCATATAAATATGTGTATTCATAGACACCATTATTCAATGTTAATACCTTATTCGTACTACCATTAATAACACCTGTTATATCAGTAAATTTATCAACTGTGTATTTATTAATTGCTTGTAATACTGTTGGCTGTGAATTAAACTTTTTTAATACTAGGTTAGCTTCAGATGCAGCAAAGCTTTGTATTTCTTCTGGTGTTAATACATTATTTGAAAAACCGATAAAACCAGCGGCTCTAAGCATTATTAATCTTACAATATCATCTGGTCTTGCAGAAGTGTCTAATCTATCGTATGGTGATTTAACATCTTTATCAATATAAAAATATGAATCAATAGGCGCGAATGAGTTCCAAGCCGCTGGACCATTTGCTGTTAAATCCGCTTCTTGGTCTGAAACTGTTATCATCGCTTGATATAACTCCTCGACAAATTTAATTTCTGGAACATTAAGTGGATTTTTAAGTGGTCCTTTTTTTGAACCTAAATATTTCTCTACACCATCTTCAATATATTCTGGCCAAGGATATATTGTTCCACTTTTAATTGTTTTAGATTTAACATCAATGTTTGTACTTTTTGAGTTTATGGTTTCAAATTTTTTAAGTTCTTCTACCCTAGCGCTGTCTTTATACTTTGATGATACCTCGAATAACAAATCTAAAAATACTTCTACATGTGATGTTAAAAGCATTATAGTGTTTCTAATTGTAGGGTCAAAACCAAGTTTTGATTTTAATTTAGTACCTAAATTTTCAGCAACAAGCTTTGATACGTCTTCCTCTTTTTTCTTAAGGGTCTTAAGCATGTTATCTAGTTCATCACCAATCTCAGTATAATCATAAAACTTAATCAACGCATCTGTTACTGGGACATTTTTTGCAATACCCTTTAATCTATTAATGATATTATTCAAAACATCTGAATTATTTACATCAGCAATTTTACCATATTTTGTTTTAACTTGACCACTAAAAAGTTTTGGGTCATTAATCATTTCTTGTGCGTTTACAACGATGGCAGTATTATTAACTTGTGTTTTTAGTTTTAATTCTTCAAGATTACCAGCTTTTTCATTAAAATTATTAACAAAATCAATGTAATTTTTATCAAATGTTGGTGTTATTTCGGTATAGTTCTTTCTATCTAAAAAATTTACTTTATCACCATCAGTTGGGTTTTTAATTATTGTAATATATGGGTACTCTTCAGTTGGTGGGGCAATTGATACCTGTAATTGACTTAGCGTATCTTTGATTCCAGTTTTCATTTGGTCAATCATTGTGGTTAATTCTTTAATGATTGCCAAATTATTGGTATCGTCATTATTTTCAGTTAACTGTTCTTTGATTAAACCGTCAATATTACCCATCTCTTGGATAAATTGATTTATTGATATCATAGTATTGCCGTCAGATGTTTTCTTTGTTGATAAAAGAGCCTTCCCCTCTTCAAGAATTACAGCGCCCTTTAGATAACCAATAATCATATCGGATAACATTGCATATGTATATCCAACAAATTGTGCCGCAATTTCAAAATTACCCGTTTGTGAATTAAACCTTATATTAGATTTAACCATGTGTAAACAATACGTAACTGGCAAACCATAAAATCCTTTAACCTTAAGTTCAAATAAAGGATATGGTAACCTAAATAAAACATTATATTTTGACTGACCACCAGATTGAAATAAGGCACCTCCTTTAACATCTACAAAGTTAATATTAACAATCGGTGCATACGAAGAATTAAAATCGATATCAATATTTGTGATACCTAAAGATTCATCTAATTCATCTAATTGTGTTCCAAGTTCGGTATATTGTGTTGTTAAATAATTTTGGTATCCAGTTGTTTTCCCAGATGTGCCGTCAATAAATCTTATTGTTTGTCCTTGAACATCAATAATTGAATTTTTAGAATCGTTTGTATTTAAAATAGTTCTACTCTTAGAGTTGGTTTTTAACTCTACAATTATAGATAGGTCTTCATTTGGAACCGACATATTAAGGTCGTTCGCATCAAAAATACCTTTATTGTATTTGTAATCAAAGTTATTTGGGTCAATTATTTTAACCCTTCCGTTATTGTCCCCCATATAATGCGTTGTATCTATTTACTGCTGTTGTATATCTGTTTATTGCACTTTCAAAAGGAAATGGTATCCTTATTGTTGATTGGTCTGGTATCATAAACTCTAAACCACCATATTGTGGATTAGCCAACATAATTAACCAACCATAATAAGGTGAATTATAATATGAATTACTTAATTTGTCAAGCCTTGTATCACCAAGCTTATATATTATTAGTTTATCACCACTTTGTTCTGGGATATTAATACCTGGTAGTGGTTTCATACCACCATTAAATCTAAAATTACTATATCTATCAAAATATCTAGCCATAACTTATTATTTTTAATCTGTCCATTGGTAAAAAGCTTCGTAATATAAATAATCAACACCTTCTATTTTTATTTGAACTTGTTTAGTATCACCAATTTTCATTATTTTTTTATCTTTGAATGTGTTCATAATTTCAGTGTGTTGACTTTGCATTCTAGATAAAGTATTAGCACTGTCTGCTAATGTTCCTATTGCACCCCTTGCATCAAAATATTTCATTGAAAGACCATTGGTTGTTTTATATATAACACAATTTAGCTTTGTTGTTGCATTTTTTGTTGTTGTATCATAAACTGTTTGCATTGTTATATCTTTTACAGCAACACCATCATATTTCTTTAATTCATCACCAACTTGTTCCGAAAAATCATTCGTTATATTTCGACTTGAAGCAGCACCATGAATATCATCTAAAAAGTTAGGTGTACTGTAATTTACAGTATTTGAATATGTAATTGTTTTATTTACAAAATCTGGGACTTTAGTTGAAGATGTTGCAGGGTCACCAATTTTTGGAATTGTATATTGTAATGAGCCAGCATCACCAACAGTAACGACAAAATTATATGAATTTGCTGTTAAATCTAAACCATCACATACTTGCGTCATATCAGTCATACTAAATGTATATGATTGATACAAATCACCACTTGTAAGTTGATTATTTAATTTTATTGACCAATTTTCATTGTTGTTATTATTATTGGTTATTTTTACTGTTAAATCATAATTTTTAACCAACGATTTGTTGTCGGATGGAGATTTTCTATTAATAGAAAAATCAATTGAACTATATTGACCAAAATTAAGTACGGTACTACTTACCCCTGTTAAAACAAGCCTATTAATATCTGTTAATGGTGGTACTTTATTTGATGCTTTAACTGTATTATCGCTACCCGTAATTTGATTAGAGTCTTTTTCTTTGGTGACGGCTTTTTTATCAGCCTCACTATTTGATAGTGGTCCCATAGATTCTGATATTGGGTTAAGACCTGCTACTAGTTTATATATTGGGTCGTCATTTTTTTGTTTGCCAGTGTTGCTACCACTATTACTTTTTTCAACGGCTAATGTATCCGCTCTCGGGTCAAACGTCTGTGTGTTGGCAAAATAATTAAATGATAAAGCGTTTTGTAATTTATTTATCGGGCCATATAAACTAGACCCACCAATATATTTAAAAGATATTGTAACATTTGCTATCATTGGCTGAACCCCAATTCCTTCTGGATTAAGGTCCCAAACCAAAGGCTCATAAGAAAAACTAACATTATCCATTATGATTTTTGTGTTATAAAAATCACCAATTCTAAGAATACAAACTGGTGCTGGACCAAATGCTAAATTCTTAGGCCCCGCTTCAGATATTGTTGCACCTTGTCTTGTACATTGTAATAAAAATGTCAATCTAGAATTAAATCCTTCTGGTGTTGTAGAGTGAAACGCTGGACTAAAGTATCTAATTTTTTCTTTAAATGATTCATATATAAATGGAGCATCTTCTTCTAATTTTTCAAAAAAGTCACATTCAGTATAAAATCTATTTTTAATTTCTGAAGTTAAACCAATTTGTTGTTCGGTATCAGTTATTTCTGGTTCTTCATCAATTTCCTTTGCTTTTTCATTATTTATAAATAAAATTCTAGCGTATCTGTCTGTTTTAGGACCTTTTTCATCTGGTGGTGTTGTTGTTTTGTTATAATTACCGTTATATTTTTCAACAGAAGCAGCTGTGTTTATATTAACCTTATTGGCAGGTATACCATAACTAACCAAAAGATTTTTAACAGCTTGGGCTCTATCAACAGATAATTGTTTATTTATACTTGAATAACCTTGTGCACTAGCGTGTCCATCAATTTTAATGTTGCATTCTGGGCACTTATCATTCATAAATGTTGCTAAATCTTCAAAATAACTTGGTGATATCCAACCAATATAATCATCATTTAATATGCTAACTTTTTGTGCGTTTAACCCAAAATCTTTACTATCTGGCCAAACTAAATTTTTATTTCCTTTGGTATACTTTGTATCAGCTTGATAATCACCAATACCAGCTATACGTGATGACGTTACAGGGTCAATATGAAAACTTATACCACTCTCATATTCACTATCAATATCCGACCTATCATTTTTAAAATATATATTAAAGTCTGAAGGTAGTTTAATTGGTGTTATTGTTTTTTGTTTAACTTTCTTAATTTGTTGTGTTGGTTGGTTTTTTTGTTCTTCGGTTAATTTTTTTGCCCATTCGGAATCTAAATCAACACATCCAGCAAACCATGAACGAATAAATTCTTCACTTGGTCCATTATTACCAGCAAAAGAATTTACAATTGAAGGATGGTCAACTATAACACTAAAAGAAAGATTACCTGTTCTTTCGGTGTTATTATACGTATATATTGGTTCACCTCTACCAATAAAATTGGTTGATTCAATATTCAAACTGCTACTTTCACTAAATTCAAGATTATATGGTGGAAACCACATAATTTTACCAAATTTACCTGTAAGTAAATCACCTGGTCCTTGTTCACAAGGTAATAAATTTGCAGCTGGTGTACCAGCCCAAGCTAAATTCTCAATTGAGAACATATATTTCTTAGGGGTAGTAGCACTTCTTGTTAAATTATCTCCTTTATATGGTGCTATTTTTACAAAACCATTATCATCAAGCACAGAACCTTCAATATTTTGTCTCCATCCACCTTTATGACTACCAGATGGAAAAATATTTTTTGTCTTATCCTGTTCCGATTGGTTTAACCCTCTGTGTCTTATTAAATTATTTACATGTGTATATCTATTATACGATGTCCATGACCTACAAAAAACTTCATTTGCTTTATTTGTTGTTCCGCTTAACGCTTCTTTACTTAATACTGCTGACCCCTTAGACATCCCCCCCATTACAATAGCTGATTGTGTTTTTGATGGTTTACCAATTGTCATATCTCCTTTATTTGATACAATTGTTTTCATCCCAACACTATTAAAAAGTTTTTGTGTTTTAGATAATAATGTTTTTTTATCTTGTCTAATTTTAGACCCACCTTTAAATGCATTTATTGGTAAATTTTGAGGGTTGTCTGTTAATTCTGCGGTCCAAGTAAAATCTTCAGCATTATAAACTCTATCTATTTCAGTATCTCTTGGGTCACCCCCAAAATAATAACTATTTAACGGGCTCTTAAATCCATATTCTTCAACCATTTTATCTCTATTATATGAAATTTCTGGAATTGGTCTATTGTTTGATATAAAAAGTAAATTATCAATATTTCCATCAGAGTCCATAAAAACATAACCACTTGGATTAATTGCTTTCTCCCCTTTATTGTTCTTATAACCTGGTGCATATCCACTTCTAAACGGTGAATATGTTGGGTTATCATAACCATCAGGTGATGTACCATTTAATGTTATATTAAAATTTGCTATAAGCGCTTTTACTTGACCTTTACCAGTATTTAATATCATACTATTAGCACGGTCAATATTTCCAACATTCCCATTTTCAAATTGAAAAATAGAACCTTCTGGTTGAAGTTGACTTCTAGGTACATCAAACCCTAATATTCTTTCAGTAACATTTAATATTTTACCCCCAGTCGTTGAGCCAATAGTAATTTTATAATCAGGTCTAAAACCAGCGGTATTACCGTCTTTAACAAGACTAAGAATGTTATCAGTTACATTTAATGCACCTAATATTGTTTGTTGTGTATTAAACGCGGCATTATTGGCTAAAGCTAACGCTAATTGTTGACCACCAATTATACCAAGTTTGGTATCCTTTAATAATCCTGTTGCAGTTAATACACGACCAGCTAATGATGCCCTAATATCAAAATTGGTTTCTAATCCACCACTTGAGATACCAACACCTTGACCATTTAAAAAACTACCGATAACATCTGCTGCTTGAGAAAGTCCTCTATTACCTAAATTCAATCCACCATATTCATCCAAATAACTTGTCATCTGCTGATTGGTAAGAATAGGTTGAAGTGATATAAACTCTGCCATATCTATTTGCTTAGGTGCATCAAGATATAGATTTTTTATTGTATTATTTTTTCTATATTGACCAAAATTACTTTTAGCTAATATACCATATTGAGTAATATCTTGTTGTTGATAATTACTTGTACCATTTGGTGGTGTTGGATATATTGGTGTTGTTGGAATAGTCTCAATATCAAATATTGAAGGTGCTGAAGAATCAGTATCCTTATACCTATTCATTATTATAGCATTATCATATCTTAATAATCCATCAACCTCAAGACTTACTTGTTGAAGAACAACTCCACTACCAACCATTGTATCTAAGAAAGGTTCACCTCCTCTTGGGGAACCATTTACTGATGTTGATAATTGTGGATACCTTATTGGATTCTGAATATTCCTATGTAAAAGAAAATCTCTAATACCAAAATCAGTAGCAGTACGTGTTATTGTGTTTTTAGTACCTAGTGTTGGGGAACTAGTATCGTAATATAATGGCATACTTGTTTTCTATATAAATACCATTATAGACAAAAATTTAATAAAATAAATCTTAATTTTGGTTATTTTAGGAATGAAAATAGCCCACTATGGGCTATTACGTTGTATTTTTTATTATGTATTATATTATTATTGTAATTATAATTTAATTTATTTTATATTGATATGATAAACATAAACAAATATACGATTTTTTTTTGACATTGTCAAGTCTAATTTCTTCTTGGATTTTGATTTTGTGTACCAGAAGTAGCATTAGCCATAGCCATATTAACTTTTTTAGATAATTCTCTAATAAAAATCGGGTCACTTAATAACTCTTTTCCAAAATTTGTTGACCTTTCACCATTCATAATCAACTCAATTCTACCAGTAATATTTAAATCACTTAGTTTAATTGAACCTGGCAGAGATGATGGTTGTACTGAAGGTACCATTGTGGTCATCAACGCGTTAGCTAATGATTTATTTCCATTTTCATTTGTACCAGCTATCATGGTTCCATCATTAACCTTCATGAATTTATCATTAGGATTAAAAACAACACCATCATTAACACCATATGTATCTAAATCAGCAATTTTACCACCGCCCCAAGCACCCAAAGCACCACCAATTAATCCACCAATAAT